>Ga0187873_1001936_pt1 | contig 16452 bp, 14 predicted proteins | sample June2016WEW_16_1_2_FD_133012 | JGI IMG/M metagenome (GOLD analysis project Ga0187873, IMG submission 133012) | Peatland microbial communities from SPRUCE experiment site at the Marcell Experimental Forest, Minnesota, USA - June2016WEW_16_100 | ecosystem: Environmental > Terrestrial > Soil >... | reverse complement strand
CATAAGAATTATTTCGTATAGCGATTTGATGCTGATTTTCACCCATTCCAACCCCTCTCAGATAATCACTATAACACATATCGCTATAGGAAAGATACCTTTTGTATAGCTATTAATGCATTTTCTCTCCACCTACTCTTCCATCACGATTTTGGGGAGATGCAATCATGCAGGTGATTCTGAAATAATGCGATGTAGCTCAAATTATGAGCAATATTTTACAGGAAATCTAAAGGCTATCCTGTTCATCGACTTGTAGAGATTATCAAAAGAAATATTCAGTATGGGGGAAGCGTTGTGTATGGCACATTATCTCCAGTCAAGGTCAACGAGCTATTATTACTTCATCCTGCTCACAAGTATTACACTAGAACCATGTTGTTTATGAATTATAATAGCATATTGCCACGGACTCAATATACGGATATACTTCAATTATACTTCGGTTCATAATGGTGGATTGTTCCAGAAGTGCTGTTTAGTTATTTTTTGGGTGAAAAATGAGATGAAAGATCTCTCCTCAACACCATTAATGTTGTATTATTTCAATGGTGGCTCCATTGCAGGTTTTCGTACCGGTATTCAGAATACGAGAACATCACCCCGCCCCTTGGTATTAGAGAAAGATTATAGATATGCCTGACCATGAATCTAGACTTGGTGGTCTGCCAGACATTGACGATATTCTTGCAAAAATCACAGGTCTTCCTGAACAACTAGCTGGGGACCCTCGGCGGCAAGCTGTATCTTCAACTTATGGGGACGTATATCAAGCTTGGTGGTCTATTGATGCATGGCTCCGGTTAGTTGATGCAGATGAAGTCATCTACCTTGAAGGCGCAGAAGACTTCGACATTGTCAGGACTGATTCCGCTATCACAGTTCAAGTCAAGCGGAACATGGGGACTATCTCTTTAGGTACCGCCAAAGCGCATGAGGCGTTAGAGAACTTCTGGACCCTGTCCAGCCAAGAATCGAACCGACAAATCGACTTTCACTTTCTGACCACCAGCTCCATTGCTATGGAACAGGATGCTAACTTTGATGGTTTAAAAGGCATTGAGGTTTGGCGAGCAGCTCAGACTAATCTCGAATTAGCCATTGTTGTGATAAAGTACCTTATTTCAAAACTGGATAAAAGCAGCCCGTTACAGGCGTTCCTGACTTCTACAACACCAGAACATGCCCAGAAACGTCTTATCCAAAGATTTCATTGGCTCACCAATCAGCCGGACCTTGATGTAGTCAAACGAAGTGTTGACGACCGTATCTCAGTCTTCCTTAGCAATCAACGACGCTCTTTGGCCTTAATTCCAACCGTGCGAAAGTATCTCGAGTCCCGCTTCTGGGAGATTATTGTGGAGCCCTCGCTTGCAAGAAGGTATCTGACCCGAGGCGATTTGCTTCGCCAGGTCGAAACAGCAAGCACTATATACCTACCGGTGGCGGTGGATCAGCTCCAAGCTTTGATTTTTAAAGTACAGCCTGGATTGGGATTACTTAATCTCTTGCTTGAGAAGTCACCAAGACCGCCCGAGCCTCTACTTAGAAGACCTGCACTCACGCATCGTCTGAAGGATTTGGTCAAGCATCGCAAGGTCGTCTTGCTGACTGGTACAGTTTACAAGGGTAAGACAACAGCTGCACAGCTTGTTACTTCAACTCTGTGCCCTGAGGCATGGTGGATCAATCTAACCGAGAGAATGGTCGACCAAGTCGACAGCGTGCTTCTCGCACTAGCAGGCCAAATCGAAAGTGGGTATTGCCCAAGTTTAATTATTATCGATGACCTGGATATCAGCCCGTCGGCTCACCGTGTCTATCGAGATTCGCTTGCGTTGGTCTTGCATCGAGCTTGTTCTTCAGGGCGAGGCATCCTTCTTACCGCACGAGGGGGAACTAGCGACTCGGCCATTGTACAGGATTTCAACGACATCGAGCTTCTCGAAGTACCTGAGCTCAGTTCCGATGAAACTGAGACTTTGTGCATCGAACACGGTTGTCCACATGAGATTGCCAAGTACTGGAGCACTCTCATTACGGCGTGGACGAGAGGCCATCCTAAACTTGTCCAGGTTCGGTTAGCCGAAATTGCTGCTCGCAACTGGCCAAGACCTAATGCAACTGACCTCGTCACACAATCATCGGCGGTGACTTCAGTTCATCAGATGGCCAGACAGCTACTCAGCGACTCTGTGCCTGGCCCTATTGCTGAGTTTGTCTATATGGTTTCTGAATGCTCCATACTAATGCACAGATCAATTGCGATTCGACTGGCTGAGGCCGTTGAGGGGCTTACAAACGGGGGGGATGTCCTCGACAATCTCACTGGGAAATGGCTTGAGCTGGTCGAAGGTCAGTGGTTTCGAACTACGGCGCTACTCAGCGGAGTCGCGATAGATGTCTGGTCTCCGGAGAAACGCAAATGGGCACACATCTGCCTGCATGACGCCATCCTAGCCAAACACACACTTGACTCATTTGAGGCTGCCGCACTTCTTTTCCACGCATACATTGGAGGTGAACCTCGACGGCTCGCCCAGACAGCGATACGACTCCAATTAATAGATGGTAAAGATGCAAAATGTGAAGTTGAGCGACAACTCCTATGGCTGCCGTTTGTCGCACTCGAGACCGGACAATCCATCACGGATGATGCGATGGCCGGGGCGATTCTGAGAGGGTTACAATTTCGGGTTGCATTGACGTTGAATACAGAGTGCTTACCTCAAATCTGTGCACGATGGGAAGATGACATTGAGCGGATTCAGCACCCTATGGCCAAGGCCATAAGCCACGCGATGATGTGGCACTCTGCAAGCTTTACAGATAATTCCAAGATACCGCTCAAATTTCGCCTTGAGGCCATCATGGGAATTCCAACGCTACCGAGGGAGATTTTAGATGCTCACTCAAATTTGGGTATACAGTTTTTTGAAAATGCCAATGCAGAAGACGGTATGCCCAAAGGTGGAACAATAACCCAAGTAATATTTCTTTATGCCAGTCGAAGCATTCGCGAGTTGAGCAACCTCGACGAATTGTTGCACTGGTTGGATAACGTTGCAACAGAAGACATTAGGCAGCAATTTGATGCAATGCTGGAATGGCCTCTCGTTCAGAGCTTAGGTGCATTCGTACATAGTGCATGGGCCACTGCACATGAACAAATTAAGGATTGGAATCCCTGGATAGAGCTATTTGAACGTATAGAAGAGTACGCGAAGCGACGAGCCTCACCTCGATTTGGCCGAGAAGCTGCGAAAGCCAGAGCAATCATTCTGACAGAGTACCTTAAACGAAGTGAAGAGGCTCTCTCTGTACTTGAACAAGCCGAGATGGCATTCGGTCCGTCGGTCGTGCTCATGGAGCAGCGAGCCAACGTCCTTTTTCACGCACAAGATGATAAATCCGTTCTTGAGATCTGGGATCAGTTGACCAATGACCCCGTCAGCAGAACTACTCTCGACCCGTTTGCCTATCGACGAGCTGGCATAAGTGCCGCTCGACTCAAACAATGGGATAAAGCAGGACAAATCTTCCTTAACGCTGCAAATTCCGTTCAGCCAGGTTCCTTTGCGCTAACCAAATTCGGACTTCAGGTGGATGCAGCGTTAGCAATATCACTTACAGGAGACCAGGCCATCGCGGCAAGGCTATTGGCAGAAGCTGTCTTGTTATTACCAGCAGAGGCTGCGGTGGAAGATGATGAACGATGGGAAGCAGTGCAACGAGCAGCTTTTGCGGTTTACAGAACAATCGAGAATAGCCTGTGGAAGACAACTCAGATCGAGCCACAGTTTGAGCCAGGATATGCTAGCTCACCCGATCTGAAAGTCTCCAAGATCGAGCCCGGGCAAGTCGCTCGTAGCGAGATAACCCGAGCTCAAATTCTGCACCTAGTTTCGACATTGGAGAAGGAACCGGCAGGGATTGCTCAGGAATTGGAAGTGTTGGAGACTTCAAGGTACTTCGTTGTTCGATGGTTTGCGATTGAAGCAAAACTCGCATTGGCTTATTCCACTGGCGCAGGGGCTGGTTTCATTGAGACTCTTTTGGCCTTCGACAGAGCTACAGCTGAGTTATCAGTTAACATGCAACAGGGCCTGACCCTGCTGGATCAAGATGATGTACCCAAATCAAGTTTTCCAATTGCTCCTGAAAGCTGGTTTGGTCTGCTGTGTGCTGGTGTTATTTGTACAGGCGCAGATTTGCTAGCTCACTTGAAGCTCTGGCTCGATGTGAGTAACCAACTCCTCGGTGAAGAAGCTGTTCTGACGAACAATATTCGGTTGCTCCTCAAGGGGGCCTCACTACCTGCTGATTTACTTCAACCAGCCACCATTGACACTGCATCTCCATCGACCATGCGTTGTGGAGCTGCAGCCCGATTATTACAGGGTATGTTACCCCCCGAAAAAACTTTGCAATTTCAAGCTTTTTTGACTTCAGGGCTTATGAGCGACAAAAGTGTCGCCCGTCAAGTGCTTTTCAATCGACACGTTGCTCGGTGCTTCGCTGGTTCCTGGCGTAGGCATGCTCAGAACCGTTTTCAGTTTTACTCTCCAAGCATATCTGTGCCTGCGTTGCTCAAAACAATCGATGGCGTTGACAGCGGGAGAAGTACTCTGAAGACCTTGCTTGTTGCGGCTGCGGAGGCTTTAAGGCACCCCCTTGGTGAATTCATGGAACGAGTGTTGTAGGTTGTCTGAGTAAAACGGAAGTTGGGGTAGACGATTTTCTAATATAATTGATTTCTTCGATAAATCAATAGCTTGAATCAGACAAGAAATAGTAGATGTTTTGTTAAGAAATCTTCAGTTTGGGCAAGACCTTGATCTGTGATGTATTAGTTCTCCACATCAGACATCAAAACAAGGGATATAGTCCCTAACCAACCGCCAGTCTTAGCGTTCAATTTTTCCGAATACTGTGTTCTCCCCTGATAAATATGCTCCGACATAAAATCTCCCACAGATGTTACATTTCAACTTTATCTCTATGTAGCACTGCTGCCCCTTCCGCTCGCCATCTAATCGTCACGCCAACATAGTTGTCACTCCGCTTGCAGCGCTGCAGGTGTCCAGATGATCAAGACTTTGCAAATGGTAGCTTCGCAGTCTTTTTTTAATCATTTTTCTGAACCCTCAGTGCTTTGTGAAGGGGTTCAGGAAAATTGTTTTTTTGGGGAACATTTTTGAAGACTGAAAAGAGTTACCTTATGAACGCTTCAATACTACAATACAAACAAAAGAATGAGGCCGTTAGATCCAAGAAAAAATCTCAGGACCTTTTTGCAGAGTTCTACCGACAGAAGGAAGAAAAATACAAGGATATCCTCATTCTTGAACCAGCGGGACGTGATCTGGTAGTTTTGGATAAGATAGATCAAAGGGTACTCACTCAGAAACAACTAGATAGGTATCTTAGTAAGATTTCCCTCCAGGATGAAAAAGCTGGCGTTATCCATGATATAAGATCGGTAATTGCTGATCAGATAGGTGATATGCTGGAAACCTACCGATATGAATCGATCGAAGAAGGTCAAACCATTGAAGACTACATTGACCAACTCCTCTCGGTCGTCAATAGACATGAAATGTCCACGCCAGGAATGCTAAGCGCAGCTCTCTCTTCCTCTAATAAAGCAAGCGTAAAGCCAATTCGGGACACTCTCTTCCTTTAATATTATAGCCGATAGATTGACTACATCTTTAAGGATCAGCAAAAGCCCGAAAAATCGCCCCCCCCCTTACCCTACCCCCCTAGTTCCCCAGGGACCCAGGGGACCATTCACCCATTCCGCTTGCCTTAAAACCGTCATGCCAACGAAGTTGTCACTCCGCTTGCAGCGCTCCATGGGTCCTAAATACAAGTCCCTTCTAAGATAGAACAGAACCATCCTTTTATTTTTTTCTAACCCCTCAGCGCTTTGTGAAGGGGGTCAGGAAAAAAATGGTTTTTGGGGGAAGATCTCCAGGAGCTATAAATCTAAGGAGGGAACCATGGAAGAGAACAACCGGCAAGAGGAAACATACAAGGACATCAGGATCATCTATCATGTGAAAGAGAATGGGATCGCCGTATATGTTTATCGTAAGAACGCTCGGAGGCCCTCAGTTAGTTTCTTTAAAACTGGAGAGGTAGAATCTGCAGCTAGAAAGTACATCGATTATGTGAAAGGACAAGCTGATGCTCGCTACCAACGAAAGACCGACCGTATAGAAAGAAATCGGAAGGCACGGGAGCAGTTTGTAAACCCGTATACTGTGGATCAGATAGTCTATGACTCATGGGGATATGATCAGACCAATATTGATTGGTATCAGATAGTCAAGATAGGCCCTCGGTCGGTAACCTTAAGGCCAATAGCAGGCCAGATTGTCGAAGCAACAGGCTCTATGAGTGGGCAAACAATTCCCGATCCTGACCATTTCACCGGTGACCCCATAACCAAGACAATACAGGTTTACATGGGTTCAGATGACAATATCCATCATTACATACCCTCAAAACATGGGAGCATCGGAGTATGGAAGGAAGGAGAAAAAATGTATTGCTCATGGTATGCTTAATATTGAAGGGGGCGTAAGCCCCCACTACTCTCCTAGCGCCGGCGGGGCTTCGCCCCGGTCCTCATTTTTTAAACATCTCAAATTGGCTTAATGATCTCCGCTGAATCATTTCGTGGACTGTTTACTAGCCTTGAGATCTCATATGCTTCCATCTTCTCATGTGGATACGGATGGAGACATTCCAACAGTAATTGTTGTGGAACAGGTTCAGGAGACAGCCACACCTGGTAATGATCAGGATCAAGTATAGTTGGCATCCTGTTATGGATTCCAACTATAAGTGGATTGGCCTCTGTAGTGATGATGGTGCTTGAGTTGATAGTCTCACCAGTCTCCTTATCAGTCCAATGATCCCATAGGCTGGCAAAAGCAAACGGCTCTCCGGATCTCATATGAATGAAGTAAGGTGTCTTTGATTTATCCACACTCCATTCATAGAACCCATCAGAGAAGACTATGCACCTACGTTTCTTTAGTGGTTCTCGGAATGATTGCTTTGTCATAAGGGTTTCAGCTCTGGCATTGATCATCTTGTATCCGATATTCTTATCCTTTGCCCAGAAAGGCACCAGACCCCAATGGGTGAAAGTAAGTTTGGGAGGATAGGTATTCAACACTGTGAGGATGTCCTGAGTAGGGGCAATGTTATAGTGCTGCTTGAACTTCTCACGCACAGTATCATCTATCTCCAGGTCAGGGATACTGACCTTTATCTTCTCGGGATCAGATATCTGGATGAATCTGCCACACATGGTTTTCTTTACCTCCTGTTGATACACCTATAGATATCAGGGTCCTTTGAAAAGTCCATACAGCTATTGTATTCTCTTCTGTCCCATCCTTTACTCTGATCCGGTGGAGTGATAGAATCTTTACCCTATGACCAGGACCAATGAAATGCATGTCACTGAGATATGGGACTATGAACCAAAGACCAGGCTTGAGCTGCCTCTATATCAGGTACGTATATCAGCTGGGTTTCCCTCTCCTGCTGAGGATAACATTGATAAGCATCTCGATCTGAACGAGTTTCTTATAGCTCATCCTGCAGCTACGTATTTTGTAAGGGTTGAAGGGGATTCCATGATTGAAGCTGGTATTCAATCCGGAGATATCCTCATCGTGGACTGGTCACTCCAACCTAAGTCCGGTGATGTTGTGATTGCTATGATCAATGGAGAGTTTGTGGTCAAGACGTTCCATTGTCAGCCTGATAACAAGAAGTGCTTCTTGCTTGCAGGGAATCCTAAATACCCGCCTATCGAAATCACGGACAATATGGACCTTGAAGTAAGGGGTGTGGTTACGAGCGGACTGCATATATTCCGTAAGACAAAGTAAGCATGAACAGAGTTGCCCTCATTGACTGTAACAACTTCTACGCCTCCTGTGAGCGTATTTTCTGCCCTAACCTTGAGAATAAGCCGGTTGTAGTGCTCAGTAATAATGACGGATGTATCATTGCCAGGTCCAACGAAGCCAAGGGTCTCGGCATCAAGATGGGCGAGCCCATTCATCAGTGCCAGAATCTCATAACTAAGCACAAGGTGTATGTCTTCTCATCGAATTTCCCTTTGTATGGTGACATGTCACGCCGGGTCATGGAGATACTCTCAACATTCTCTCCGGACATGGAGATATACAGCATAGATGAAGCCTTCCTGGATCTTGATGGCATACCTGGTGACCTCACCAAATATGGGACGACCATAAGGGAAACCGTAAAGATAAGCACTCACATACCTGTGTCAGTAGGTATAGGTCCATCAAAAACCCTGGCTAAAATAGCGGGAAAGATCGCTAAGAAAGTGCCTAAGCATGAAGGGGTGTTCGATATCTCAAACCGGATTGAAGAATCCCTGGCCGATATCGAAGTGGGAGACATCTGGGGCATCGGCTGGCAATATGCAAAACTCCTCAGACGTCATGGAATCCTAACAGCTTTGGATCTGAGAAATACACCAGATGAATGGGTGAAAAAACACATGACCATTGTTGGACTGCGTACGGTTATGGAGTTGAGAGGTACATCTTGCATTCCTCTTGATGAAGCAGTGCAGCCAAAGAAATCCATCATGTGTTCCAGATCCTTCGGGCGCAAGGTATATAGTCTTGATGAACTCAAGGAGGCTGCAGCAGCATATATTGCCAGGGCAGCGGAAAAGCTTCGTGAACAGAACTCAGCGGCATCATTTATCCAGGTAATACTCATGGAATTCCCGTTCAATGATGGGCACCCCAAAACCCGTATCTGTTCTACGGCCATACCTGTGGCAACAGCCTACACCCCTGATCTTATCCGTTACTCCAAGGCTCTCTTGAAACGTGTCTATCACAAGGGTCCTGCCTATCGGAAGGTTGGAGTCATGCTCTCAGGCATCGTACAGCGTGGCCAGGTACAAATGAACCTGTTCCATTCTTCACGAGAGGGAGAAAGAGAATTAGCCCTTATGAAGACCATGGATGAAGTCAATCGACGATGGGGAAGAGGAACACTTATTCATGCTGCCTCTGGATTCACGAGGCCCTGGTGGATGAGGCAAACAAGAAAATCTGCAAGGTTTACCACTTCATGGGCAGAATTGCCCATCGTTAAGGCTTACTGAAAACCAGATTATGACTGGTTGAATAATTAAATATTACTTGAGGTAGTTTCTGGTTGACCCCTCCTGAAGATCCCGTGCTTCCTGCTGCGCTTCCCCTATACTGAATATCCGCAACCATAACCATTACTCATTTGACTTTCCCCTCCCGCTCATTATCCTATAACCATTGCATTGCATTAAATTGATCGCAGGGGGGCATCCAAACAATCAATCACATGTGGACGTGCTTTCATGCTGTGTCGCGAGGATGCTTCCCTATACCCTCACGTTTGAATTCTGGGCTCACTGGGATTGTGAAAACTAAAGAACTTGAGTGATAATAACCGGGCACTGCGAAACCGATTCACGTCGATGAGGAATATAGGTTCTTCAAGATTCATCTCCATAGAACCTCCTCTTTATCAGGTCAGTAATTGACCTGATTTTTTTATATGCCGATATAATGTATCTGCCTTTATGGTGAACCTTAACTTATAAGCAGGGATAGAGCATGATGAACAGTCACGGAACAGCCGGAAAAAACGCTCGTGAAATGGCTCAGCAGCGTTATAAGAAGGTGACAATCTACGCGGCTTTGCTCTTTATTATAGGTCTTCTATTACTCTCCAACCTTAATACCGTGGTCAAACTTGGGTTTCCTGCCGCTATAATCCTTGCCGTTGTTATCAAACTGGTTGCAGATCACATAGAAAAGAAAGGTCTTTACATAAAGAAGAGAGCAAAAGATGCTGATCGTGGTGCCTGTGCTGAAGAAGTGGTTGCTGAAAGGCTCATGAATCTTCCGGAGGGCTATCATGTTTTTCATGACATTGCATTCGATGGCTTTAACATAGATCATGTTGCGGTAGGTCCAGGTGGGATCTTTCTTGTGGAAACAAAGAGCCATAAAGGAAAAATTGATGCCCAAGGTGATACCCTCTTATTGGATGGTGTTCAACCTCCTAAGAATTTCTTGAACCAGACATGGAGCCAAACCTATCAACTCAGAGATTTTCTTAAGAGGCAGACTTCAAGGGAATGGGCAGTAAAGCCAATCCTCTGTTTTACTCGGGCATTTGTAATAGTTCGTATGCCGGTTAAAGGAATCACTGTGGTCAATATAAAGTATCTCACAACATACCTCTCAAAGCAGCAGGAGAGCCTCATCTCAGAGGATATACAAACCATAACCAGGGTCTTGCAAGGTTGGGTTTCTAAGCAGGATAAACTGATATAGATCAATAGGCACTATTCTGGTAGATAATGCCCATTCCGTATTTTGATGGGCTGGTGCATTCGATAGCAGGAGACCAATAATTTCTTAATTTTCAAATGCCAAAATAATAACATTACGTGCCATTATCTATAGACCATACATAATGCCCTAAAAGCACAGATATATTCCGACAACCTATACTTTTCAAGTCATCTTGAAAGCGATCATCAATTGCAGATATATGTACTTATATTTATGCGGGATCTTATTGTAATCTGTCTTTCAGTTCAATGAGCTAATAACACCTGAAATATTCTATGAACTTGAACTTATTAAGGTTCCCCTCTCACAATTACACGTGTTGCCACAATGTCACCTGTAGGATTTACATCTTGTGGGGCAGGCGCGCCGCTGACTCGAAGACAAGCGACTTCCTGAAAACGCATTGCAACAAGGATTGAGGCTAGAATATGCGGTTTGGGTCCCATTGGTACAAGCGTTATTTCTCCGTCAGGCCGATGGGGTGCAATGGTCTCCGCGAGATGGCGGTAACAGTTCTCTACGCTTGCCAAGGGTAATTCGAGATTACCTTTTGTTTTATGGCTATTTATAAGTTCTTTGTTGTTATTTCTTATCTTCTCTATATGTTCCGATGATCCACCTATAGCCAGAAAGGTATATACAGTGTCTGCCTCAAGCCGATCAAGAACACTAAGAGCGGTCATCCCATGAGATCCAAGCCCAAAGACTGCAACTGACTCTCGTAAACGATAAGCACGACCTTCACATCCAGGTATGGAAGGCATGTCTCCACGGATAACCATAGGCTGATTCTCATCCTCCTCATATCTGCCCATTGAGTATATGAAATCAATAATTATATCCTTGGGGCAGGTTCCCAAACGAGCCCAGTTCAGAACCGCAGCATACCAGAGGCGTGACATGGATGAATAGTCCATAAGGATCTTAATGGGACGTTTAACTTGATGTAAACGTGTGTGTTTGTAAAGATGCTCATAGATTGGCTTCTCGTCATCTCTGCTCAATGGAAGGGGGTCAAGATTCCATTGTTCTCGATAAAACTTATCATTATCATCTCTTTTTCCTGAATGTGGTTCCTCCATGAAACCTAAAACAAGCGGGTTAGTAACTGTACAGGGATTGATGAAATGGGGTATATGAATACATCTCGATTCATATCCGCTGGAGAACAATGAGACATCGTATCGTTCCTCGCACACTGAATCAAAATCAGTATCGATCACTTGGATAGATCTCATTATTTATCTCCTACATCGAACAAGGAAAGTTGATCATGCTCAATACTCTTTAATGGATATTTCTTTTTTCGTACCATATTGTTGAACTTTTTGATTGTTGAGAGTGTTGCTGCTTTCCCACGTCTTGGCAAAAGAAGAAAATGAGGTGCGAGAGTATAGGTCAGACGATACGTTCCTTCTCGCAAAGGCATTTCGTCTGGATTCGAACTATTAACGTTCGGATGTAAGAGACCATTACCTACTGCGGCGTGTATGAGTTCCAACTCTTTTTCCGACAAAGTATCATCAATTATTACCGAGGTTATTTGATCAGTAGTTAGCGGTTTCTCATAGAGAGAATCTTTCATATACTCACCAAGCATGCAGATAAACGAGTATAATTCAGGTCCGATATCAACAAACCCGCTCACTTGGTTCAATGTATTAGAAGATAATGTACGTATGGCACGAGTTTGATCCATTGCTGAAATTTTGTTCACTTTGAGCCCTTTAGCCATAAGGGCCTTTTGTTTCTTAGTACGAATCATAAGAAGTGCATTAAATATCCTGATTAAGTATCTTGGGTTGCCATCTGCGCAACGAATGGCCATCCTTGCTCCAGAATATACCTTTAACGCTTTGTTTCCTCTCCATTCGTCAACCTCTTTGCGGAGCAACAATGCACCATGTATTTTCCTACTTATCTCATCACGGAATCTACTAGTTCCGGCCAACTTATTCGCACGAGCAACAGTCTCTTGTGATGCATACTTTTCTAGTAATTTCATATTTTCAGATTCAACACCCCAGTTTTCGCGATGTGGATCGAGTATTTTGCTCTCGCCTAAAACATCCATAATATTCGGTGGCTCCCTATGATATGAATCTAGAAATTGGATATCAGAGGCATCGATAAGTTTATTGAAGAGAGTCCTACCAAATAGCGTCCCAATTGTTTCATTTTCTCCATCAGCACGGGCTTCAAAAACCCGGTCTGAGTACATATTCAAATATTCAAAGTCTTGTCCATTTACCAAGTCCGGTCCAATATTTGTTGCAAGCGTATAATGGCAGTATGGCATGGTTGTCATTTTAATGAATAAGTTATCTGGGTAGGCACGCATGTGTGAATTTATTATACGTTGATAAATCTTATCAAGGAACTCTGCTTCATCAATGCAGAGAAGCCATGAGCAATTAGTGTTTATTGAAAGAAGATGTGAAAGTCGCCGTATTCCTTGTCTCAAAGGAGAAAAGAGGTCAGTAGCAAAAGCAATTCCCTCTGATATATCACCTTCAGTGATTTGGTTTGTCGCTCGTTTGTGCAGGATCTGAATATGCTTTTGATAGTCAGTATACTCCAAATGGCGTCGAAGTTGCAGAAGGTCATCGAATTTGTTTTCCTGTCTATTTATCCAATCTCTAGATAGTTGTAGCGATAATTCTCTTTCGGCTTCCGCTTGCTTTGCTTTTCCCTCAATATAAGTATTAATACAGCTCCTTGCTATTGGAGTAAAAGCTATACAACTGGCTATATTGAGATGCCACTGGAAGAATTCTTCTTGTTCCCTCTCGTTCAACCAAGGCTTATTTTTCAAGCCCCCAACCCATTCTAGACGTGTAGGAAGGTAGATCCCGATAAATTCCTGATTGATAACAGCTGATCGAGCGCGTGGTTCATCTCGTCTCTGTGCCATTAAGGCGAGATGGTCATGGGACAACATTTTTGCCAACGCTGTTTTGCCTTGGCCACGAGCCCCAAAAACCACATGATGTTTTGCTGATAGAAGGCGCCAAAACGATTGTGTGGGTATGAAAGTATCAACTAATTCTTGCCTAGATAGATTCCGTGCATTCTCGATTTCGAAGAGGTTTCGTCTATGTTTTGGTAGTTCGTTTCCCATAGCTTGACTCTCCTAGTATAGAATAAGATCATTTAAGGTTTTATGCATGCTCTTCCTATTAAAAAGACTTGCTATCCTATCAAATGCCGCAATTGCACTGCTAAGAGGGAGGTGTTCCAATTCTGGGAAATTTTCAACAATATGCCTCCATAGTATATATTCATGATTAGTCAGCCAATGTCTAATGAAGGGCTCGAGACGTGCATCAAGTTCATGAGGCATTACATAGCTTCCAAAAGGAATAATGTGGTGAATGCCACTTGTTGATTCTTCACTCGGAAACCATTTTCTGGAGTGATTATATGCCCAACTTGTTATCTTACCTGTGATTTGGTTCTCGCACCCTGATCTCTCATTTATTGTTACTAAATGAAACTGATTATCTATAGTTCCCGTCCATCGGGTGTCGATCTCGACAGAGAAACTGCCGGAACAAAGGATTGGGAGATGAGGATAAGTTTGAGTGCTGTGAGTTTCGAAACGTGGATGATGCCTGTGACCATGTATGAGCATGTCAAAACAACTCTCATGAAGAAGAGTCAGCAGGCTTTCAGCATTTGTCATTAGGCTGAAATCGGGGTCGCGGGGTATAGGCATGCTGAAATCATGTACGTGATGGTGAACAATGAAAATACGAAATCTAGTATCCGCAGTTCCTATACCCGTGAGGTAATCACGGAGCTTTTTAATATGATCAGGGTCTGCAAGACCATGATGTGCAGCATCTTTGTGAATGGGAGAATCATGGCTGGCCGAGTTGTAGCTAACGACAAGGAGATCATCAAAGTTCCATGCTACAAAATACGGGGTTGAGAAAACGTCACCTTCTCCTTTGTCCACAAGTTTCTTAAAATGAAAGCCTTCATCACCTATTGGAGTATATCTTTGTCTCCACCTCACTCCTGTATTATCACTTGGATCGATCACAGACCAGTCCACGTCGTGATTTCCGGGAGCAAAAACAATCTTATGGGGTGCCACACCAAGAGCATCGGCTGCCTGTAGTATAAATTCTGAAGCGAGTTGAACTTCTGGCGGTTTCGCTTCACTGGTAATATCTCCGGGAAGAACAAGGTAGTCTGCAGAGATCTCGTTATTCTTGTCCTTAACGAATTTGATAAAATTATGCTTAAAAGCATCTTCAATTTTTCTGTTGTATCTAGCGAGGCGGTTCTTTTGTGTATTAGATGGCTTAGGGCAGAGATCTTTTGACCGAGCTGCCAGTCCCACATGAAGATCACTCATTATTGCAAGTTTAATCATTGTGGCCCCTGTTTGAATATTTGAATATATTGTTATTATTCCGGTAATTCGCGGTTTGAGACGAGTAGTTCAATGGCTTTTCTTCGATGTCTTGAGAAGCCTGCGACACTACGTTGTGTTTGTGCTCGTCGAATATGCCATCCCTTAAATGCTTCCATGGCCTCTCGACAGATAGCGTAGCTCACGAGGAATGTCGCACCGCAACGATCAATATCACTAAGTGCTGAAGAGAGTCGGGCAAGATCTTCCGTTCCAAAAGAATCCGGTCCGTACTGGCGAAAGATTCTTCGATTCTTGACAGCAAATGGAGGATCTAAGTAGATGAAATCGCCTGGCTGAACATCATGAATTGTTTCCTCAAAATCTCTTGCACTTATATAAGCGCAAGATAGGGCTTTTGCTGATTTGTATAGGTCGTCTTGTGTAGGTAACTGGCCAGTCTTTGAGGCGGCATACGGAACATTGAAATCCCCTTTCAAATTAGTGCGGTAAAGGCCGTTAAAGCAAAACCGGTTCAGGTAGATGAAACGTGCGGCTCGGTCAATGGGAAGCAGTCTCGAAGGTTCTACTTTACGAATTCGATAATAAGCTTCTTCTCCCAACGGCAGGCGCATTAATCGGTTATATATAGCACGAGGGTGATCCCGCACCGCACAAAACGTTTCGACAAGGGCTGTGTTTATGTCAGACAGAACTGCTTTAGATGGCTCTATCGCAAAGAATAGTGACGCTGAACCCATGAATGGTTCAATATACCGAGTGAAACCATCACCCCAGTAGGGGCGTATTTTTGATAGGAGCCTCTTCTTACTTCCTGCCCAACGTAAAAATGTCTTCACATCACTCATTATATATTAAGCTCTCTATATTATTACTATATTATTTCTAAAGATTATAAAAGGGGAATGTTTGAATAGTTTGAATGAATTTATAAAAGATCATAAACATTCCACCAAACACTTCTTATCTTTGAATAGCGAAGAATTTGATGAGTATGTAATTGTTATAAACAAGCATCTATCAATTTACTGATAAGATGACTGCTTCTATATATAAGAGTAATAATCTCCTATAGTGATTGACAGAATTGACCGTCTTGTTCTTGTGTTTAGATAATTCCATGATCTTTCGAAAAATGACACCATCATAACAATACAGATCTTGAGGTATTGATGGTTGAGAAGGAATGCAGATTGCTGATGGAGATCTAATCCCGATCAATGGATAACCAATCCATAGATTTCTATAAGCACTCTTCATTGTTATCAGATTGGATATATCAGCGAGAATTCTTTATAATCAGAGGTGCCTTACTTATGATCTACAAAATATCGAAATAGTATAAGTATGAGGGCTTATATTTGTTTCTCAATCCACTGTAGGGCATCGTCAGGACTATCAAAATCTTTCTTGTTGCTCTCCTCTTCTCCATTTCTGTCAATTGATGCCAGATATTTATCTCCGGTCAAACCCCTCTGCTTTCGGATATAGCCCAAGAGTTTTTCATCATCATAAACGCGAAATGAAGATCCATCACTTGTAGAAGATTTTAGTGCGATCACGGCAACCTCTTTGTCATGTTTGAGGAGTCGATACATACCTTATTGCCCGGAGAATAACAATCCCTTTGGCGATCATCACCATGCCAAT
>Ga0187873_1001927_pt1 | contig 16504 bp, 11 predicted proteins | sample June2016WEW_16_1_2_FD_133012 | JGI IMG/M metagenome (GOLD analysis project Ga0187873, IMG submission 133012) | Peatland microbial communities from SPRUCE experiment site at the Marcell Experimental Forest, Minnesota, USA - June2016WEW_16_100 | ecosystem: Environmental > Terrestrial > Soil >... | reverse complement strand
TGCTGGCGCTGGCGATGCTGGTGGCGCTGGCGGTGGGGAGCGCCGGTTGTGGCGGCATCTACGCCAGTCAGAGCGTTTCGCCCGCCTCGTTTTTTCTGCCGGGGCTGATGAAGGCCGGGCCGCCCTCGACCAACGCCCCGACAGCGTTGCCTGAAACCTCCAGGGAAGTTGCCTCGACTCGATAAAATTTATGCGATTTCCACTCGCGCTCTCGGCGAAAATCGCCGGACACATCATCAAACACAAACTGCGTAAGACGCCCAGGTTCGCCATGGTCTTGCAGCTCGAACCGCTGCACACGTGCAATCTCACCTGCACCGGGTGCGGCCGCATCCGCGAATACTCCACGTCGCTCAAGGACATGGTGCCGCTGGAGAAATGCCTGGCCGCGGCGGAGGAATGTGACGCGCCGATGGTTTCGGTTTGCGGCGGGGAGCCGCTGATTTATCCGAAGATCGAGGAACTGGTGGCCGGCCTGCGCAAACAGGGCCGCATCGTCTATGTCTGCACCAACGGCGTCTTCATGCGCAAGAAAATGAAGGAATATCTCGCGGCGGTTTATTCGCCCGCCGTTGAGCCGAAACTCAAAAAGCTGCTCCACGAAAAATTGATTTCCGATAAGGACGCCGAAACCATCCGCAAAGGCAGAAGCGACGACCGCCCAGTCATCCGCCCGACGAAATGGATGTACTGGAATGTCCACATTGACGGCCTCGAATACACCCATGACCTCATTGTCGAGCGCGAAGGCGTGTTCCAGGAGGGCGTCGCGGCCATCAAGATGGCGAAGCTCCTGGGTTACCAGGTGGCTACCAACACGACCGTTTACAAGGAAACCGATGTCAAGGAAATCGAGGAGATGTTCAAGTTCTTCTCCTGGCTCGGCGTGGATGGCCATACGATTTCGCCCGGCTACGACTTTGACGCCGCGAAGAAGGACATGGTCAAACGCCTCGGCCGGAAGCCGGAGGACTTCTTCCTCACCCGCGACATGACGCGGCAGAAGTTCGCGAAGATACTGAATTGGGGCAAGGCCTTCACCATTTTCGGCACGCCGGTGTATCAGGAATTCCTCGCCGGCCACCGCGAACTCACCTGCACTGCCTGGGCGATTCCGACTTACAACATCAAAGGCTGGAAAGCCCCATGTTACCTGATGACAGACGGTCATTATGACGGCTATCAGGAAATGCTGGAGAAGGTGGAGTGGGACAAATACGGCGTGGTGGATGGCGAGGCGCGCGACCCGCGTTGCGAAAACTGCATGGTCCACTGCGGTTACGACCCCAGCGGCGCGCTCGGCACAAATTACCAGCGCGGCGACCACTGGAAAAATTTCATTTACAACTTCGCGGCGAGACCGGTGCGTTACGACCGCGGCCACGAAGTGAACGCCTTCAATGGCTTCAGCATCGGCAAAGGCCATCTGGCCAAGGCTGCCGTCCCATCCGCTCCGGCGGCAGATGATCGAAACGGTGCGCAGCGGGTTGGAACTTTCTGCGGTTCCGGCAGCACGGCGGAGCGGGATGCGTTGCTCGCGAAAATCAAGGAAGCCAAAAGAATCGAACCGGAAGCCGAATGAGCAGGATCCTTTACCTTTCACCGCCCAGCTTTGACGGTTTTGACGGCGGCGCGGGTTCGCGTTATCAGGCGCGGCGCGAAGTCACCAGCTTTTGGTATCCGACGTGGCTCGCACAACCGGCCGCGCTCACGCCGAATTCCAAGCTGCTCGATTGCCCGCCGCACAATGTCGGGATGGAGGAAACACTCCGCATCGCGAAGGATTTCGACCATGTCATCATCAACACCTCCACGCCGTCGCTGAAAAACGATTGCAAGGTGGCCGAGGCCATCAAGGTACAGAAACCCGCCACCAAAATCGGCTTCATCGGCGCGCACACGATGGTGTTGCCCACCGAAACGCTCAAGGCGTCGCCCGCGATTGACTGGGTGGGCCGCAAGGAATTTGATTTCACCTGCAAGGAAGTCGCCGAAGACCGCGACCTCGCGACCATCGCCGGGCTTTCCTATAAGGACAAGGACGGCAAGATCCGCCACAACCCCGAGCGCGAATTGATCGGCAACATGGACGACCTGCCGTGGGTGGCCGACGTTTACCGGCGCGACCTCAAGATTGAGAACTATTTCATCGGCTACCTGCTGCATCCCTACCTCAGCCTGTACACGGGCCGCGGGTGCCCGGCGCAATGCACCTTCTGCCTCTGGCCGCAGACCATCGGCGGCCACAAATACCGCGTCCGCTCGCCGCAGAACGTCGCCGACGAAATGGCCTACATGAAAAAACTGTTCCCGCAGGTGAAGGAATTTTTCTTCGACGATGACACGTTCACCGCGAACCTGCCGCGCGCGCGGGAAATCGCGAAAAAGCTCGGCCCGCTCGGCCTGACCTGGAGTTGCAACAGCCGCGCGAACCTCGATTACGACACCATAAAATCCTTCAAGGATAATGGCCTACGCCTGTTCCTGGTCGGCTACGAAAGCGGCAACGAGCAAATCCTGAAAAACATCAAGAAAGGCGTGACGATGGACGAAATGCGCCGGTTCACCAAATCATGCCATCAGGCCGGCGTGGTGATTCACGGCACGTTCATCCTCGGCCTGCCGGTGGAAACCAAGCAATCCATCGAGAACACCATCAATTTTGCGAAGGAACTCGACGTGTTCAGCCTCCAGGTCAGCCTCGCTGCGCCGTATCCGGGCACGGAACTTTACGAGATGGCGAAGCAAAACAGTTGGTTTGTGAAAAAGGACAAGACCGACCTCGTCGAAGGCGACGGTTTCCAGCAAAGCACGCTCGAGTATCCCGGCTTGACCAAGGAAGAAATTTTCGAAAGCGTCGAAAAATTTTATCACCGCTATTATCTTCGTCCGAAGCCGATTTTGCGCATCATCAAGACGATGCTGGAGGACAAGGACGTCTGCGTCCGCCGCCTGCGCGAGGGCTATGAATTCTTCAAGAGCATGGCGCAGCGGCGCAGCGACTTGAAGGCGGCGAAAGCTGCCGCCTGAAACTCATTTCGGCCACTCGCTGACGCGGTACCACCAGTGTTTGAGCTGCTTTACTTTTTCCCCTCGCTTTCGCGGCCGGCGTATTTGCGCTCGGTTGTATCCACGCGGATTTTTTCGCCGGGGGCGATGAACAACGGGACCATGATTTCCAGGCCGGTGTCGAGCTTGGCGGGTTTCCACATCGCGTCGGAACCGCCGCGGATGGGCGGAACGGTCTCCACCACCGTCAACGTCACGGTCGGCGGCAGCACGATGTCCATCAGCCGCCCGTCGAGTAACAACGCACGGTATTCCACTTCTTCCTTGATGAACCAGCGACGCTCGCCGACCTGCTCGGCGCTGAGGGTCAATTCGTCAAACGACTCGACGTCGGAGAAGACGTAATCTTTCCCGTCGTGGTAGCTGAACTGAACGCGGCGGTGTTGCACGTCGGCGACCGGCACGCGCTCGTTTTCCATGAAGGTGTGGTCCGCCAGACGGCCGGTCTTCAGGTGGCGCAGCCGCGCGTGTAGCTTGTGTTTGGTCTGGGCGGTACCGCTGACGTGGAATTCCTCCAGCATCTGCGGCGCGCCATCGAGCAGCAGGACCATGCCGCGTTTGAATTCTGAAGTCAGAACGGTTTGCATCGCGTATTTCCTCCCGGTAGCCGCCGGGGGTTTCAAGGTTGCTCAGGAATCTGTGCTCTTGATAACGCACCATCAATCGCGCGTCAACTCTGTGCCGAGCCAAGCAGTGTTCTGATTTGGTGTAGCGTCGAGCCTGCGGCTCGAAGGAATCGGCGCATAGCGCCGACACTACAATTCAGATTCAGACAGGATCCAAACCGATTTTCAGTTTTCCAAGGCAGTTTCGAGCAATTCCATGACGAATTTGCCAATGCCGGGTGCCTGAGATTCGCGTGGGCCGGCGATGTTCAGCGTGCGAACGCAGTGTTGCCGGAGAAATTGCGAAAGCACCCCGGCGCCTTGTAACACGCCGTCCCGTTCACAAACCACCATCACCGGACGGCCATATTGTTCGGCACAGGTTTTGGTGAAGGCCGTGCCGCCGGATAATTCCCTTTTCCGCGCCACAATCAACGTGGCGTCCGAATCCAGCACATTTTTCTCCGTCCGCTCGTCATATTCCGGCGAGTCCGTCTCGCGCAGCCGGTAAATCGGCGGAATGAGACCGTCCTCGGCGAGGCGGTCCTGTGGACACCATCCGCCATGTTCGTAGCCATGTTGGATGGCAAAATCCAGCGCGGCGCGGTCCACGCCGGTCTGTCCTCCTGAAATAATTTTAATTTGGCGGTGTTTCAACACATCGTTCTCAAAGGTCCAGTGCCACAACTTCGTGGTCGAGAAGGGAGGGAACGGTGACCGTTAACTCCGCCCCGTTGTGTTGAACGTGCGGATTTTTCCTGGCCACCAGCAGATGCACTTTTCGGGCGCGCGCATCGTTCGGGAGACGCACCCGCACTTTTTGTTCACCCACCGGAACAAAATCGCGAAACGGACCTTTCATGGCCATGGGATTGGTCAGGTTCACCAGGTGAATGACAACGGCATCCCGGTTACGCCAGGCCGTGACCTCGACAAAACCCGGCCCGGTGACTTCGACCACCGGCTTTTCATTTGTCGCCCACTCGACGGCGTTGCGCAGGAGTTTGAAATGGTCCACACACGACACTTCCCAGAACGTGCGGTCGATGTCCCACGGGAAATAGACAACGCGGCCGGGCGACGGCCCGCTGGGGACAGCGGGCCCTACCTCCCGCAAATACACGCCGGCGATGTTCGTCCGGGTTTGGCGCGGATAGGCTTTTTCCATCGGCAAATCCGGGTAGCTGGGAATGAGCGTGAGCGGCGTGTTTGTAAACGGTTCGTGCGGCTCAACCTCCAGCCGCCACACCCCGTTAATGATCCGCGGGGCGTCCTCCAATCCGCGCAACAGCGGTTGGTCATGGCCGGCACCGTGTTCAAGCCGGAGATACGAATTGCGCATCGGCCCTTCGACTCCGCCGTTCCAGCTCGCGCCGAACAGGTCACCGAGGCCGAAATCGTTCCGGCGCACGCCCCATTCGTCGCAAAGACTCGTTTCGAACGTGGCAATGAGGCTGCCGCCGTTTTTCACAAACGCGCGAAGCTGGTCACATTGCGCGTCGTTGAGCGCGGCGGTGTTGGGCAGGATCAACGTTTTGAACCGGGCCAACTGCGCGGTGTCGAGCAGCCGGTCGTGGACCATTTCAAATGGAATCCGCGATTCGACCAGCGCCTGATACCAGCCGAGCGTAAAATCTTCGAGCTTTGTGCCGGGCCGGTCGGTATAAAACCAGGCGGTTTGCGGGGAGTAAACCAGTGCCACGCGCGCGAGCGGTCCCGCCTCGACGGGATGGCGCAGGTAACGTTCCGCGCCGCGGTGCCAGCGATAAAGGTCCTCGACGACCCCGAGCCAGCGCCGGTCGTGAAGCGCACCGCTGAATTTTCCAAACCACGGCCGCGCGCCGTTAGCGATGCCGTCCAGCGCCCAGATGCGTATTTCGGCGTCGCTTTGCACGCTGTCCTTCCAACGATAGTCTTCTTCCAAACCGACGCCGAACATGCCGGCAACCGGTTTGTGGCCCGTCACCGCGCGGAATTCCTTCACCCGTTTTCCGTTGGCCCAGGGCGGCATGACGCCGTGGCGCGCCTGATAATCCGCCACGAGCATGGGCGCCGCAGCGCCATAATTTTTGATGTCGAGCGTGTTGAACGCGCCGCCGCCAATGTTCGGAATGACGCACGAGTCGGGATTGATTTTCCTCACTTCGTTGTCCCACAAGCGCCAAAGGTCAAAAAGCCTTTGCTGGCGCCAGTTCAGATAAGCGTGGTACACCGGGTCTTGCCGGTCGTCCGTGTGCGGCAGTTCGTGACCGGTGGCCGCCTTGAAATTTGCCGCGCAATGTTCGCAATAACACATCCCGGAGCCGTCCCAACGGTTCATGAAAATGCCGTCCACATGGTAATGTGACATGATTTCACGGTTTACTGAGGTGATGAACTCGAAGTTGTAGGGGCCGAGGCCGCAGGTCACCCACATTTCCGGCGACGCCCAATGCCGGCGCGGTTTGCCGTCCGCGCTCACGGCGATCCAGTCCGGGTGGGTGGCCTGGACGTCGTCGTAGGTGGCATGCGGGTCAACGCGCGCGAGCACGACCATGCCGAGTTTGCGGCAACCTGTGGCCAAATCGCCGAACCAGTCGCGGTTGTCCAGCCAAGCGCTGCGATGATGAAATGGGATTTGGGTCGGGTAATAGGCCACGCATCCGCCGGCGCTCAGGCATACGCCTTCGCAATCTGTGCGTTTGTAGTAATCCAGCCAGAAGGCGAGGTCAAATTTGCCGGGGTCGTCTTCCACCAGCGTGAGTTGCGCCCAACGCATTGGTTTATCCACCCAATTCGGAGCCAGCGCCCCTGCCGGAGTCGGCATTTCGCCGGCCCAGAGCGAGGATGGCTTGAACTGAGCGAAGGTGATGGCGGCCCCGCCCAGTGCCGCGGTTTTCAGGAACTGCCTGCGCGATAAATCGTGGCTGCTCATTTCAAGCCCGTTGGCGGACGAAATAATAAGGTTGGCCGTGCCAGCCGGGTTTCAAGCCGGGCTGCAACCAGGCCTTGCCAGAATCGTTTCGGATTTGGAAGTAATACTGCAACGAAAACGGTGAATCGGTGTAATCCGCCGCGATGACCACTCGATACTCGTTTCCCGCGCGTTCCATCTCCACTACCCGCCAAACCTCCCCTTGATTGACGTGCCGGTAATGCAGGTGCAGACCGGAAATCCCGGCCGGGTGGTTGACGCTTGGCACTTGGGCGACAATCGGCAATGGTTCACGACGCTGAAATGAAAGTGACGGTTCGTGAAGAATGGCAAGCGGCGGATTTTCGTCAGACCTCAATTTTGTAAGGACCGCGCGCATGGCGCGCTTGATTGTCTTCACGTCAATTTTCAGCGGCTGCCGATCGTGAATGACGGAGTCACGTGCGTTTTGCAGGAGTTTTTCCATGTCGGCGATGTCGTCGTCCATCGCGGGCAGCCGGTCCAGCCAATGGCCGCGTTGGAAGTAGTCGTAGCCGTACGTGATATTGGGGACGTACGAGGCCTTCGCCTGTTCGGCCAAATCCGCCCACGCCTTGCGCGCGACGCGTTGTGCCTTGACGGCCGCCACGAGGGCCGGTCGATGACCGGTCCGTTCATAAATGGCGTAGAGCACACCGGCCCGGAATTTCGATGCAAAGAACCGGCCCAGCCCGGCTTGAATGATAACGTCCAGTTCCAGCCGCCGAAATTCGGCGTTGCGGGCATCGCGCGCTTTTGATTTCGCTTCGTGCAGTTGAGCTGTCGCCTGCCGGGCCGCTTCGTCCAATTGCCATGCCACTCGGGCCGGCGAATATTTTCCGCTGGCTTCACCCGTGAGCAGTTCCTCGGCGAATTCGTCAACGGTCAGGAAAAATTCCGGGTCCAGCGGGCTGACCGTGCCGGAGCGGCGCGGGCTGGGCGTGTCGCTGTAGGGATGTGGCCGGCTTGCGTCCACTATCGGGATGTTGGTGTACATCTCCGGCCAGTAAATGTTGTTGGCGGCGGAGGGACAATGGGCCGTGGTCACCAGCGGGAGAATCCGGTTGGCCGACGCCAGAGCGTTCCCGGCCGGTTCGGCGCCGTTGCCAAATTGCCGGCGCAACAAACGTTGCCAGCCGTCCGGGTCGGTTTCCGGATTGTAAAAACTCCGGCCCCAGACGCGGTAGGTGCAATCGTATTTTTCGTAATCAACGCCGGCGGGTTTTAACGAAGCGTCGGCATAAGCGTCGCGTCCGCCGGGCAGGCCGGAGCCTTTGCGGCCCTTGAAATAAAGCGGTTCGAGCAGTTCGATGCCGTTGCTGCCGCAAAAACTTGAAACCCGCCCGTAGGCCCGGGCCGTTTCGGGATCGCCCCACAACAACATCCGTTGCGTACCCGGCCAGAGGCGATGCAGCACGCCGTAACGCCGGTTCTCAATCAACAAATCGGCGTAACCATAGCGCGTGAACCGGCGCGAACCGGTGCTGCGCGCGAAAAATCCGGTGTCACGCGCGTCCGCCGGCGGCATATCCTGCGGACGGATGGCGCCTTGCAGGTAGGGCAGGCCCATGTGTTCAGCCCAGAATTTCGGCGAGACGTTCACCGGCATACCCGTGTTCAACGCCGTGTCAATGATGGCCTGGTCAATGCCCTTGGCGTGCAGGTCAATCTCGACGCGACGTCCGCACTGGACGACGCCGTCGAAAATCGTTTTCCAAATCTCCGTGTTGCCCTCCGCCACGCCGCTTTCGCCATGGGTGCGGATGGTGATGCCGCCGATGGCCGGGCAGGCAGTGAGCAGGGCGCGCAGAGCATCGCGGCAGTAAGGCGCCTGGGCCGCCGGTGTCAGCCCGGTGATGGTGTAATTGGCCCTGGGACTGTTTGTCCATTGGAAGGCATGGGTCCAGAGGCCGAGTTGGAATTGCAGGCCGCGCTTCGCCGTTTCATCGCTGATAAACCGGAGCATTTCCAGGTTGTGGTCGCGTTCGGCATCCGGCAGCGGCACCGCGCGCACGTCGTAGCCGGGCGCGGACAAGAGAAAGGGATATGCAAAATGAAAATAACAATCGCGGATGTCCGTGGTGAAATCATAGCCCAACCCAAAAGCGAGATTGAAACGGTTGAACCGCTGCATGGCCAGCATCGTGAGGTAGGCCGGCCAGAAATTCCGGTCGTTGAACCAGGGTTTGTCCTCGACATCGCTGACGAACGCGCGTCCGACACTGCGAATCGCATTGGCCGGACGTTCGCTGACCGGTTTCACGGCCTGCAACGCGGCCATCGGGTTGGCGGCAAACTTCACGCGGTCAGCCAGTTCGAGCAGCGCATAAACCAATCCCCGTGCGTCCGAACCCGCCGCCAACAGGACGATGCGGAATTCGATTTTTCCACGGGCCAATGCCATGGCCTCAGGGGTGTTCGGCAACCAAATTCCCGCGCGGTCGAGGACGTGTTTGGAAAGGTCCGAATTGCCGCCGGCCACCAGAATACATTCCTGCGAAGGTGGTGCCTGATCAAGGCCGTCGTAGAGTTGCGCAGCAATGTCCCGGGCGAAAAGGGCATCCCACAATTGTTCCGCCGCCCATTGCACCGGCGGCAGCCTGGTCAGCGGGTCGGTCGGATCGAGGACGATGGAAATGGGCGGGTTGTTTTCCCGGGCGGAGACGGGAAATGGCAGCAGGCTGCCGCCAGCCACCATCGCGGCGGCCATGCCGGTTTGCTTGATGAATTGCCGGCGCGTCTGGCGAAGAGGGGCGGGTTTGGTTTCGTCAGGGCGCATGATTGGCTTGGGATTCAAGGTCTTTTGCCTGCCGCTGGCGAGAAAAAACGATCCAGATCTGGGATCCTGGAATTTGGCGGCTTGGATTTCGGTTTGGAGAAACATCGAACATCCACCAATCTTCGCAATGCATCGCTCCGGCAAGCCACTGAACATCGAACAGCGAATGGAAGATTTATTGGCAAGGACAAACCGCTGACAGTCTGGTCAGGAAGCCTGTTGAATATCGTGCGGATCGGCAACGTGCCGGCATGGGAGTCGGAGCGCGGCGTTCACGCATTCCCGGCTGGCGGATGACGAAGTGGCTAAAGCCCACGCTCGGTTGCTCATTCCGGCGAGTCTTGATAAATCGCCGGTTGCGTGGCGGCCGGGCTTGCGCCATGTTCCAAACCGTTTGTGGACGTGCATTGGAAAAAATTGCGGACCCTGGCTTTGTCCGAAGTCGAGGCGACGCTGGCGGCATTGCCCGCGCCGCTGCGTGAACGGGCGGAGAAGCTGCCGGTGACCTTCGAGGATGTTCCCAACACCGGCTTGCAGGCCGATGGCATTGAAGCCGACACGCTGGGTTTGTTCACCGGGGCGGAATTCACCGAGGAAGGAACAGTTCCGCTCCCGCCGCAGATTATTTTATTTCTGGGGAATCTCTGGGATTTTGCCGGGAGCGATGAGGAAATTTTCCGCGAGGAGGTCCACACGACGTATTTGCACGAGCTCGGCCATTATCTGGGTTTGGATGAGGATGCATTGACCGAGCGCGGGCTGGAATGACCATCGCCGCGTTGGCCCCGCCGGTGGCAGCGGGATGGGAGAAGCGCTTTCAGCCAACGTCTTCGCCCAGTTCGACGTTCCAGTAGGCGAGGTCAATGAAATGCTTCCAACTGTCGTGCTGGTGGAGGCTGAAGTTGATTTGCACGAACGGCCGCCATTTCGGCCGCTTGGGCTTGCGGATGAGATGCAGTCCGGCCTCCTGCGGCGTGCGGTTGGCCTTCTGCGTGTTGCACTCGACGCAGGAGCAAACGACGTTTTCCCACGTCGTCGGACCGCCACGGTCGCGCGGCAGGACATGGTCCAGATTCAAGTCGTTGCGGTCGAAGACCCGTCCGCAGTATTGGCAGGTGTTTTTGTCGCGCTCAAAAATATTGTGGCGCGTGAACTTGACTTCCTTCTTGGGCAGCCGGTCGTAAATCAGCAGCAGAATGATGCGCGGCACGCGGATGCGGAACGAAATGGTGTGAATGGCTTCCTCGCGCGGCGCCGCTTCGGAAAAGTCGCGCCATTCCTCAAAATTGAAGGTGCGGAACGAGCCGTCGTCGTCATTCAACACCGCCTGCGCATGGCCTTGAAACAACAACGTGAGTGCGCGCCGGGCGGTGCAGACGTTGACCGCCTGCCACAACCGGTTCAACACAAGCACGTGCTGGTTGAGCGTGGTGTTCATGACACTGTCAGGAGAAAAGCTAGCAAAACTGTCGGCGCAGGTCAACGCCGCGACAACGGCGTTCAAATCATGCCTGTCAGCGGAAACTGCCGGATTCAAGGCTTCATGGCGGCCTCGTGGTACGGCTGGTTGGCCCGGTAGAGTTCGAGGAGTTGCCAGTTTCTCTCAGCCAGATCCTTTAACCCGGCTGCGGCGGCAAGCTGCTCCGCCTTTTCCGCCGTGGTTACCGCTTCCGGGAAACGGCCGGCTTCGGCATAAGCGGCGGCCAGCGTTCCGATGAAAAAGGGTGCGCCATAATGGGTCAGTTCACACGCGCGTTCGGCCAAACGGACCGCTTCGGCCCCATTGCGCAGCCCGTCATCGGGACTGGCGGCCAGCACCCACGCCAGGTTGTTCAGCGCACCGGCCAGGTTGGGATTTAATCTCAGTGCCTCCCGGTATTGGGCCACCGCTTCCCGGGGGCGGCCCATTTGGCCAAGTGCCATGCCCAAATGAAAGAATATTTCGGGGCGGTTTGGATTGACCTGGATCGCTTGGCGATAGTTCTCGATCGCTTCCTCAAACCGGCCCCTGGCGGCGAGGGCGTTACCCAGATTATCCAGCGCTTTGCAATAGTTCGGATTGAGCTGGATGGCCTTGCGATAGTTCTCAATCGCTTCCTCAAACCGGCCCTGGGCGGCGAGGGCGTTACCCAGGTTGTACAGCGCTTCGCAATAGTTCGGATTGAGCTGGATAGCTTGGTGATAGTACTCGAGCGCTTCATCAAACTGGCCCTTATCCGCGAGGGCGACACCCAGATTGTTCAGCGCTTCGGAGAAATTCGGATTGATTTGGATGGCCTTGAGATAGCTCTCAATCGCTTCCTCAAACCGGCCTTGGGCGGCGAGGGCGTTACCCAGATTATTCAGCGCTTCGGAGTAATTCGGATTGATCTGGATGGCTTGGCGAAAGGAGTCGATCGCTTCCTCAAACCGGCCCTTATCGGCGAGGACGGTACCCAGATTGTACCGTGCTTCGGAGGAATTCGGATCGATCTGAATGGCCTTATGGAAGTGTCCCGTTGCCTCTTCAATGCACCCCTGATTTCTAAGCAAAAGACCCAGATTGTTGTGGGCTATCGAGCAGTCTGGATTCCTGGCCAGCGTCTGCCGCCAGAGGGTTTCCACGTCGGTGTACACCCCAGCCTGCTGCCAGGTCAGGAGGGCGAGCACCGGCAGCACGATTGCGGCAAACCCATAAACCACCGCCGGCGTGCGCAGAGATTCAGCCACCCGCACCACCAGTGCCGCCACCAGTGCGATGATCCCGAGAGCGGACAGATAAACCCAGTGATCCCACACAAATGAATAACGCATGCCATACGCGTTGAAAAACCCCAGCACCGGAAACAGTGTCCCCACAAAAAAGAACAGCGCGGTCACCGGCCCGCGCCCAATGCGCTCCCGGGCCAGCCAGAGCGTAAATAGTGTGCCGACGGCGGTCACCGGATAGAGCCATTGCCACCCCGAACCGGGGTTGGGCTGCCAGCGCGGGTAAACGAAGTAGAGGTCCGCCGGCCAGAACAGTTTGCCAAGGTAAAACCAGAACGCCCGGCCGGCAATCAGGCAGCGTTGCGGTAAAGTCAGGGCAAAATCCGATCCTTGCGCGCCAACATGGTATTTCTCCAACCAGGCGGTTACGGCACAAAGACCCAGGGCCAGGGCGAAGAAAGGCAGGGTTGGCAACGCGTCTGCAAGCCACCGGATTTGTCCGCGTTTCCACCAGCCCAGCAGCAGAATGACCGCCGGCAGCGAAAAGGTCGTCGTCTTGGCCAGCAACGCTCCCAGAAACAGGATGAAAGCCAGACCGTAAAAAAGTGACGGGTACCACGTGCCGCGCGACCACTCAGCGACGGGAGCGATTTGTTCTGTTCCAGTCACTTGACACTTGTCACCTGTCACACCTTGCGTGTAGCGCATGTAAGCCAGCAATGCGCCGAGGTAGAGGACCAACGAGAGCACATTCTTGCGTTCGGTGATCCAGGCGGCGGATTCGACCATGACCGGATGAAGCGCAAAGATGGCACTTGCCAACCAGGCGCCGGGCATCTGGAGTCGGAGCAACAACCGCCAGAAGAGCAACGCAGCCAGGGCGTGCAGCAGGACGTTCTCCACGTGATAGGGAGTCGTCCAGAACTTCCAGAGTTGGTAATCCAGCCAGAACGTCGTGCCCGAGAGCGGGTAATACTGTTGCAGGGCAGTAGGCTGGAACCACATCAAGCGCAGGCCGGAGGTGTCGCGCAACAAGCCGATTATGTTCTTGGTCCACGAGTCATCGTCCCAGACGAAACCTCCGCGCAGAGCGGGGAGATAGGCCAGAAAGACAAGGAGAACAATCAAGCCGCCCTGCCAGACCGGCAGCGTTCGTTCCCGAATGGACATTCGCCCGGGGAAGGTCTTTTGTGACACACGATTTTTTTACCCGCAAAGGCCGGCCGAAACAAGTCCCGCTGTAATCATTTGCCAGGCCAGCTTCCGCTGGATTAGCATCCCAACATGAAACGTTTCGCCGCACTGGCAGTTTTGTTGCTGATGGTCATGCTGTTGCCGGCCCGCGCGCAACCGAACGCCGACGACCAATACCTCGTCATTTACAGCCTGATCCAGCAGGCGGATTTGTTGAACAACGCCGGTCGTTCAGGCGAGGCGCGGGCGCGATTTGTCGAGGCGCAAAACGAACTGCGAAAATTCCAGAAGTTCTTCCCGGATTGGAACCCCAAAATCGTCAATTTCCGGCTGGATTATCTGGCGGTGAAAATCGCGGAACTGTCGCCGCCGGTTCCCGCCGTCGCGCCGGGCGGGACGCCGCCCATTCCCGCCATCCCGTCCGGCGGGACGCCCCCGCCGGTTGCGCCGGCGGCGCCAATCGCGGTTCCCCCCGCGACCGGCGCCGATTTTGAGGCGCGATTACAGACATTGCAGGCGCAGGTGCAAAGTCTGCAGGCGGACAACACGACGCTCGAAGCCAGACTCAGGGAGGCGCTCGCGGCACAACCGGCGATGGTGGATCCGCGCGAACTGGCCAGGGCGCAGGGGCAGATCCGCTCGCTGATGAAGGAGAACGATTTGCTGAAAGTGAGCCTGGCCCAGGGCAAGGGCGGAACGGTCGCCTTGCCCGGCCTGAGCACCAACGTGCTGGCGCGGCTGCGGCAGGCCCTGGCCGAGGCGAATAAACAACTGGCGGAAGAGGCGGCGCGCGCCGACCGGCTGGCGCAGGAAAATCAGACATTGCAGGCGCGGATGCAGGCGTTGCTGGCCAGCCCCGATGCGGCGGAAGCGTTGCGCGAGGAAAATGCGCTGCTCAAGCAACAACTGGCGGCGGCGCTGGCGCTGGCGACCAATTCTCCGGTGGCGAGTTTGAATACCCAACTGGCCGAAGCCCGCGCGCACATTTCCATTCTGGCGTCCAATGCCGAGGTGGGGTCGCTGGAAAAAGCGGCCCTGGAAAATCGCGTGCGGCAATTGCAGTTGGACGTGAAGCCGCCGCCGAGCCAGGCGGAACTCGAGGCGCGCATCCGCGAGTTGACCCAGGAACGCGACGATTTGCTGGCGAAGCTTGGCCGGGCGAACGAGGAACTTTACGGCCGCAAAAAGCTTGATGCGGCGGCCCAGATCACCCAGTTGACCGATGAGGTGAACGTGCTGCGGGCGCGACTGGCCGTGGACGAGGCCCGGGCCGTGCCTTACACCACGGAGGAACTGGTGTTGTTCAGGCAACCCGCGCCGCTGGTGGCCAATCCGCAGGCGGAGAAAAAACCCATCCGGGAATTGCCCGGCGGCACGGCCCCCCTGGTGGCCGAAGCGCAAAATTATTTTGCCGCCAAACAATACGACAAGGCCGAGGACGATTACCTGCAAATTTTGCAGCGCGACCAGAACAACGGGCTGGCCCTGGCCAACCTCGCGGCGATTGAACTGCAGCAAGACAAGCTCGACGACGCGGAAAAGCACCTCCAGGCCGCGCTCGCGCGGGCCCCGGAAGACGCCTACAATCTTTCGCTTTTTGGCTATCTGAAATTCCAGCAGGGGAAATACGATGACGCGCTCGACGCGTTGAGCCATGCGGCAAGGCTGGATCCGCGTGACCCGCAAATTCAAAATTACCTCGGCGTCACGCTCGGCCACAAGGGCCTGCGCCAGCAGGCGGAAACGGCGTTGCGCAAGGCGATCCAGCTCGATCCGAATTACGCCGCGGCGCACAACAACCTGGCCGTGATTTACATCAGCCAGCAGCCGCCGCTGCCGGAACTGGCGCGCTGGCATTATGAAAAAGCGCTGGCCGCCGGCCAGCCGCCCAATCCCCAGTTGGAAAAAATGCTGGCGGAAAAAGGCACGCCGGTGAAACCGCAGTAAAATGACGAATGACGAAATCCGAATGATGAACGAATATCCGAAGACCGGATGTTCAAAACATCACTCCGACCTGGTAATCCTGTCGCCTGTCACCCGCCACTTGTCACCCTGAGATGTTCCGCCAGGCTTTTCATGAATTGACCATTCCGACGCGCGGCCGCGGGTTTTATGAATTCACGCGCGAAGTTGAAAGGTGGGTGGACGAGCACAAATGCCAGGATGGCCTGCTGACGTTGCATTTGCGGCACACCTCGGCTTCGCTGCTCATCCAGGAAAACGCCGATCCGGACGTGCGGCGCGATCTGGAGGCATTGTTCCGGCGGCTCGTGCCCGACGGCGACCCGCTGTTCCTCCATACCACCGAGGGCGACGACGACATGCCGGCGCACGCCCGCACGGCGCTGACGGCGGTGAATTTGAGCATTCCCGTCCACGGCGGCCGGCTGGCGCTCGGCACCTGGCAGGGAATTTATCTCTGGGAACACCGCCGGCACGGCCACGCGCGCCGCGTCGCGCTGCATTTCATTGGTGAGTAGCAAACTAATGGTGGGGCGAGACTCCCGGCGACCCGCTCCGTTGAAAATAAATTCCGGCTCGCGGAGACGCTCGCCCCGCCGCCGATTAACGAATAAACTCGCCAAGCGCGGCGGTCGGTGGCACGTTGCCGGCGATTTATGCAAACCATGAAACGCATTTTGCCGGCGCTGGTTTTCGGCCTCGCGCTTGCCGTTCGCGGCGAAACGGCCACGAACAGTTTCGGTTTCGCCGGCCGGGAAATTTATCCGATTGACGATCAAATCGGTCTGCTCCATGTGGCGGATTTGGACGGCGACGGCCTGAACGACATCATCGTGGCCAACAATCGGCGCTCCAAAATCAATCTGCTCTTCAACCAGACGGGCAAGACCAACCGCGCCGACGCCAAGCCCCCGCGCAAACTTGAAATCAATGAACTGCCGCCCGACGCGCGCTTCCGCATTGATTCGATCCCCGCTGATGAACGCATTTCCGCAATGGCTGTGACCGACCTCAACGGCGACGGCCGCCCGGACATCGTTTATTATGGCGACATGAAAGACCTCACGGTGCTTTACAATCAGGGCACGAATGGCTGGAGCGAGCCGAAAACCTGGCACATCGAGGACGGGCGGATGGACGCAAACTCACTGGTCACCGGCGATTTAAACGGCGACGGCCGGACTGACGTTGTTCTGCTCGGCGACAACGGTTCGTTGTATTTTCTGCCGCAACTGGCGGACCACACGCTGGGCGAGCCGCAGAAAATTCCCT
>Ga0187873_1001920_pt1 | contig 16563 bp, 10 predicted proteins | sample June2016WEW_16_1_2_FD_133012 | JGI IMG/M metagenome (GOLD analysis project Ga0187873, IMG submission 133012) | Peatland microbial communities from SPRUCE experiment site at the Marcell Experimental Forest, Minnesota, USA - June2016WEW_16_100 | ecosystem: Environmental > Terrestrial > Soil >... | reverse complement strand
GCGGCGCTGGCCGGCCTCATGGCGAGGAAGAACTGGCGGGTCCTGGCGGTCGATGCCGATCCCGATGGCAACCTGTCGGCGGCGCTGGGGGCTTCGCCGGAGGAAAGCGGCCGGATCGTACCCATATCGAGACAAAGGGCGCTCATCGAGGAACGGACGGGGGCCAAAGTCAGGGAGTATGGCCAGATGTTCAAGCTCAACCCCGAGGTGTCCGACATCGCGGAGGCTTACGGCACGCAGGTCAACGGCGTGACGCTGCTGGTGTTGGGGGCCATCGAAGCTGGCGGCTCCGGCTGCGCTTGTCCGGAGAGCGTGCTCATCCGCGCGCTGGTGGCCGACCTGGTGCTGCGCCGAAAAGACGCCCTGATTATGGATATGGAGGCCGGCATCGAGCATCTCGGCCGCGCCACCGCCCGGGGCGTCGATACCTTGCTGGTCGTGGTCGAGCCGAGCCAGCGGGCGGTGGATTCGGCGCACCGGGTGGCGCGCCTGGCCGCCGAGATCGGCCTGCGCGACGTGCGCTTCATCGCCAATAAAATCGCTTCGCCCGCCGATGAGCAATATGTCCGGACCGCCATGTCGGGGCAGGAAATTGCCGGCGTTATTCCCTGGTCCGAAGATATCCGTTTGGCCGAGCGGCGTGGGCGACCGGTGCTCGACGGCGCGGGAGAAGAACTTTTGCTCTGCTTCGAGACGATCTTCGGGAAGCTGCAACGGCCGGCGGAGGTTACCTGAGTTGAGCCTGAAAGGAAATCCGGATGAATTCTAAACCGAAATTTCTCGCGACCGCCATTGGCAGTCTGCCCCATAGCGATCCGGCCCAAGCCGTGGAAATCGTGCTGGCCAGCATCCCGGAGGCTCCCATCTGGCCGCAACTCCCGCGGCTGGGCATCAATGAGCAGATGGAGGTCCAGTATTCGGAGGGAATGCCGTGTGCGGTGGTGGACCGCGAGAAGGGCCGGCTGTACTTCGACACGTCGAAAGATTACTCGGAGGCCTTTGCCGCGTTCTACGAGTCCTACCTGGCCGCCTCCGAGGGTGGCGCCGGCGCCCTGTCAGCGATGGCGATCAGTCCGGAGTTCTCGAAGGGCGTTTACGCGCTGGAGAGCCGATTGCAAGCCGAAGGGAAAAAACGGCCGTGCGTGAAGGTGCAGACGACGGGGCCGTGTTCCTTCGCCTTGACAATCACCGACGAGAATAAACGCGCCATCTACTACAACGAAGAATTCCGCGAGGTGATCATCAAGGCCCTGGGAATGAAGTGCCGCTGGCAAATCCGGAAATTCAAGCCCTATGCCGAGCAGATCATCTGCTTCATTGACGAGCCGATTCTGTCCGCCTTCGGCAGCTCGACCTACGTCTCGGTCAAACGGGAGGACGTGGTGGCCCAGCTCAAGGAGGTGATTGACGCAGTTCACGCCGAAGGCGCCCTGGCCGGCATTCACTGCTGCGGCAACACCGAGTGGAGCATCCTGGTCGATGCCGGAGTCGATATTCTCAACTTTGACGCTTTTGGTTTTGGCCAGACCATCGCCCTGTACCCGCAGGCGGTCAAAACCCTGCTGCAACAGGGCGGCGCCATTGCCTGGGGCCTCGTGCCGACCTCGGTGGCGATCCGGAAAGAGACCCCCGAGACACTGGCCGCCCACTTTGAAACGATAGCGGACAATTTGGCCGCCAAAGGCATTGCCAAACAAATGATCCTCGAGCAGGCCCTGGTCACGCCGTCTTGCGGGACCGGCTCGATGGAAGTCGCCGACGCCGAGCAGGTCTTCCGGACGCTGCGCTCGGTTTCCCAGGCGCTGCGCGCCAGGCACGGCTTCTGATGTCCTACACGATTGCCATCACCGGGAAAGGCGGGGTGGGGAAGACGACCGTCGCCGGTTTGGTGGCGCTGCGTTTGATTGCCAGCGGTCGCCGGCCCGTGCTGGCGGTGGACGCTGACCCGAACACCTGCCTGGATACGGCCTTGGGCGTGCGAGCCGAGCACACCGTTGGCGGAGTGCGCGAGGAAGCGAAGGTGATCGCCGGCGAAAACAACACGACCGGCGTCGCCAAGCAGGAGCGGCTGCGGCTCAAGATTGCGCAGAGCCTGGTCGAAACCAACGATTTCGACCTGATCGCCATGGGACGGCCGGAAGGCCCCGGCTGCTATTGTTTCGCGAACCATGCCCTGCGCGCGACCCTCAAAGAGATTGCGGATGATTATCCTTACGTCGTCATTGACAACGAGGCGGGCCTCGAGAACCTCTCCCGCCGGATCGTCCGGGAATTGGACTTGATGATCCTGGTGGCCGATCCCTCGAGGCAGGGACTGGAAACCGTCAGGCGGCTGTTTGGGTTGGCACGGGAGATGGATATCAAGGTGAAGCAACTGCTCCTGGTCATCAACCGACTGCGGCGGGAGGCGCTGCCACAAACCGTCGCGTCGTTGCAAGCTGAAACCGGCGCGTCCCTGGCCATCGCCTTGCCTGACGACGACGAACTGAGCCGGCTTTCTGAAGTTGGCGGCCGTCTCCAGGCGCTGCCGAAGTCCAATCGGGTCGTCGCCGGGATAGATCGGTTGCTGTTCGATGCGGGCGTGCCGACTTTGAGCCGGGCCAAGCCAGGAGATGAAAGGTGAAGCGTGAAATGCGATGCGTACAGGAGAACTGACATGAGCGAAACGGCAACCGGTTCGGCGAAGGACAGGCTCCTGGCCTTCAAGGCGGAAGATCGAGTCAGCGACTTGGCCTCCGTCGAGATGCTCAACAAGGCGGTGACCGACGGCGTGGACACTTGCTTCGGGCGGGTGGACACCCAACGCGGCGTGTGCACTTTCGGCAAGAACGGCGTTTGCTGCCGGCTCTGCTACATGGGGCCGTGCCGCATCACCCCCAAGGCGCCGCGCGGTGTGTGCGGGGCCAACGCGGACACCATTGTCGCCCGCAACTATGTGCGCGAAGTCGCCAGCGGGGTCGCCGCCCACGCCGATCATGGCCGGCGCCTCGTGCTGCTGTTCCAGAAGGTGGCGCAAGGCCGGGGTGGTTCTTACCGGGTGGCCGATGAACCAGCACTCCGCAGGGCGGCGCGGGCTTACCGCGTTGAGGAGCAAGGGCGAGCCAAGGAAGCGGTGGCGCTCGACCTGGCGAACCTGTTCATTTCCGAGTTCAATCGCCAGGAGGACCCTCTGGCGACTCTGAAACTGGCGCCGAAACGGCGGCAGGGCGTCTGGCGCCAGCGCGGGGTTCAGCCTTCAGGCATTGACCGCATGGTGGTCGAATCTTTGCACCGGACCCATATAGGAGTGGACCATGACTATCGGAATCTCCTGCTTCATGCCTTCCGGGCCTCGATCGCGGACGGCTGGGGCGGTTCCCGGATTGCCTCGATCGTCTCCGACATCCTGTTTGGCACACCCTCGCCCGTGAGGAGCCGCGCTAACCTGGGTGTGTTGGGCGCGAAAACGGTGAATGTCCTCGTGCACGGCCACGAACCCGCCCTCTCCGAAATGCTCGCCATCGCTTCCCGTGAGCCGGAAATCGTTGCCGAAGCCAAGGCAGCCGGCGCCGAGGGCTTGACCCTCGCCGGCATCTGCTGCACGGCCAATGAGATTCTCATTCGCCACGGCATCCCGGTAGCGGGCAACTTCCTCCAGCAGGAACTGGCGATCATCACTGGCGCGGTGGAGATGCTCATCACCGACGTGCAATGTTGCATGCCCAGCCTGCCGGAGGTGGCGCAGGCGTATCACACGGAGGTGATTTCCACCAGTGACACCGCCAAGACGATCGGCTCGTCGCACGTGCCTTTCGACGAAGGAAACGCTTTGGAAAGCGCCCGGGCCCTTCTCCGCCGGGCCATCGCCAATTTCAAGAACCGCAACCCGCGCAAGGTCGCCATCCCCAAAGCCTCCCAACCCCTGGTCGCCGGCTTCAGCGTCGCCGCTATCAAATACATGCTCGGCGGCACCTACCGCGCCTCCTTCCGTCCGCTCAATGACGCCATCATCCAGGGTCGCATCAAAGGCCTGGTCGGGATCGTCGGCTGCAGCAACCCGCGGACCAAGAGCGATGCTTACGTCAACGCCTTGACCCGAGAACTCATCAAACGCGATTGCATCGTGCTCAAGACCGGCTGCGCGGCAATCGCCTCCGCCAAGACGGGCCTGCTGACGCCCGAGGCGGCGCTTGAGCTCGCCGGCCCCGGCTTCCGGGAGGTCTGCGAAGCCGTCGGCATCCCGCCCGTCCTGCACATGGGAAGCTGCATCGATAACTCCCGGCTGCTGGAGGCCGCCACGGAAGTCGTCCTCGAAGGCGGGCTGGGCGACGATCTGGCCGATGTGCCGGCGGTCGGTGTCGCCCCCGAGTGGATGAGCGAAAAGGCGATTGCCATTGGCTGCTATTTTGTGGCCTCCGGAATTGATGTCATCCTCGGACACCCATTCCATATCGGCGGCTCGGAGAATGTGACTCGTTTTCTAAATCAGGAGACGCGGGAACTCTTTGGCGCGTCGTTCCAGGTTTGCGCCGAGCCCCAAGCGGCGGCTGACAAGATCATGGAAATCATCAACCGAAAGCGCGAACGTCTCGGAATCAACCGCCAGGCCGAGCGCAAACTCTATGATATGAAGGACCGGAGGGCGCTGGATGTCTAAGGTGATCTGTGGCAGCGCCATCGAGGGTGCGATTGCCTGGGTAGCCAGGGCCGAGGCCAAGCTCGACGAAGCCATCGCCGCCAAAGGCGAATCCGGCCTCGTCGGGTTCCCCAACACCGCCTATTTCCTGCCCGTTATTTACTCCTTTACGGGCGAGAAAATGCAGTCCCTTGCCGACCTGCGCCGGCTACTCCAGCGAGCCAAAGAGCTGTTGCCTGCCCGCCCGTCAGACCAGGTCTGGCTGCCCTACCTGGGCAGCACGCTTGACGCGGGTGTGGCCGCCCTGTTCGCTTGCGAGGCCATCGAGGCCTGCAAGTACCTGGTCGGACCCAAACCCGTCGATGGCCTTTGGCTCGGGGCCGCCAGCGATGTCATCATGCGCGAGCGCGGCATCGAGTTTGTTGACGGGACCGCCCCCGGGTTCGCCGCGATCACCGGCGCGGCTCCCACCAACCAAATCGCGGTCCAGATCGCCAAGGAACTTCAGGAGAAAAACCTCTATGTGTTCCTGGGCGGAGGCACCAACGGCAAGCAATTCGCCGAACAGTTGGCCGAGGAGGGGGTCCAACTGGGCTGGGAGACCCGCCTGGTTCCCTTCGGGCGCGACGTGTCGGCCCTGATTTATGCCCTCGGTTTCGCCAACCGCGCCGCCCTCTCCTTTGGCGGCGTCAAGCCCGGCGATTTCGCCGCCAACCTGAAATACAACAAGAACCGCATCTTCGCTTTCGTGCTCGCTTTGGGCGAAGTCACTCCCGACAAATACGCGCTGGCCGCCGGCGCCATCAATTACGGATTCCCCGTCATCGCCGATACGGACATCCCGCAGATCCTGCCGACCGGCGTCTGCACCTACGAACACGTCGTCTCGCAAGTGCCTTACGAGTCCATGGTGGAAAAGGCCCTCGAAGTTCGCGGCTGCAAAGTCAGAATCACCAAAGTCCCGGTCCCCGTCCCTTATGGCCCCGCTTTCGAGGGTGAACGGATTCGGAAGGCCGACGCCCACGTCGAGTTCGGCGGCAACAAGACGGCGGCGTTTGAGTTCGTGACGATGGCCGAGCTGGACCAGATCAACGATGGCGAGATTGAGGTCATCGGCCCGGACCTTGACTCTATTGAGCCGGGTGGGGCGCTGCCGCTGGCCATTTGGGTCGAAGCGGCGGGCAGGAAAATGCAGCCGGATTTCGAGCCGATCCTCGAGCGGCAGATTCACCACTTGGTCAATGGCGCCGAGGGCATCTGGCACATGGGCCAGCGCGACATTGTCTGGACCCGCGTTTCCAAAGCCGGCTTCGCCAAGGGCCTGCGCCTGCGCCATTACGGCGAGATTCTCCACGCCAAATTCCTGTCCGACTACCCCGCCATCGTGGATAAAGTCAAAGTCACACTGATCACCGACGCCGAGGAGGTGCAGAGGCGCCTCGTGGTGGCGCGCAAGGCTTACGACCAGCGCAACCGGCGTCTTGAGTCCATGACCGACGAGTCGGTGGACACGTTCTACTCGTGCCTGCTCTGCCAATCCTTTGCGCCGAACCACGTCTGCGTCATAACGCCCGAGCGCCTGGGCCTCTGCGGCGCCTACAACTGGCTGGATGGCAAGGCCGCCTACGAAATTGACGAGACCGGCCCCAACAAGCCCATCAAAAAAGGCGAATGCCTCGACCCGGTGCGCGGCATTTGGAAAGGGGTCAACGACTACGTCCATCCCAATAGCCACAAGAGCATCGAATGTTTCTCCGCCTACTCAATCATGGACCATCCCATGACCAGTTGCGGCTGCTTCGAGGCCATCTGCGGCTATGTCCCCGAATGCAATGGCATCATGGTTGTCCACCGTGAATTCCTTGAGGACACCCCGGTGGGCATGACTTTCTCGACCCTCGCCGGCAGCGTCGGCGGCGGCCAGCAAACCCCAGGCTTCATGGGCTGTGGCAAAGTCTTCCTCACCTCCAAGAAATTCCTCTTCGCCGAGGGCGGCCACCGCCGCCTGGTCTGGATGCCCAGAGAACTCAAGACCCTGCTGGCCGAGGACCTCAAGCAGCGCTGCCAGGAACAAGGGGCGCCGGACCTCTTTGAGAAGATCGCCGATGAAACCATCGCCACCGATCCCAAAGCCATCCGCGCCTTCATGGAAAAAGTCGGGCATCCCGCCCTCAAGATGCCCGATCTCGGCTCCGCCACCCTGGGAGCGCCGGCGTCCCTGCCGGCGAGTCCCAAAGACCAGGCTCTGGCCAGCAAGGATGCCGGCGCTCCCGGGGTTCCCCCCGTCACTTCCCCATCGCCCGGCATCATCACCCAAATCAAAGAAAAGGCGCTCGAAGAATTCAAACGCGCCCTCGATGCCGCCTCCCCCGATGATATCCTGCGCGGCGTCATGGAAGCCCTCAGCCGGAAACCCGCCGCGTCTCCGGCCGCCCCGGCAGTCCCGCCGCCCCCGACAGCTCAAGAGCCTCCGGCCTCCTCGTCGCAGCCCGCACTTGGGCCTTCGGAGTTCGCTCACCCGCCCGCCCCTCGGCCCGCCACCCTGGACCCTCGGCCCTCGTCAGGCGCCCGGCCTGTCTCCGCCCGCGAACGCCTCTCGACCGTCACCGCCTTCACACCCCGCAGCGAACGCAGCGAAATGCCCGTCGCCACCGTCAAACTCGGCGCTTTGCGCTCGGAAGGGGGCACCCGCGAACGCACTTATCGCATCGGCGGCGCCACCGCCATGCCCTTCCATCTCTGGGAAGGCGAAATGCCAAATCGCCCGCTGGTCGCCATGGAAGTGTTCGACCTGGTCAGCGAGAAATACCCGCGCGTCCTGCGCGACATTTACGGCGACCTGCTGCTGCATCCGGCGGAGATGGCGAAGGTCTGCGTCGAAAAATACGGCGCCGACCTCATCAGCGTCCGCCTCGAAGGCACTCACCCTGAGAAAGGCAACCGCACGCCCGAACAGGCCGTGGAGCTGGTTAAGTCTGTGCTCACGGCAGTAGCTGTGCCGCTCATCATCACCGGCCACAACCATTACGACCGCAACAACGAAGTGATGAAAGCGGTCGCCGCCGCGTGTGCGGGCGAAAACCTGCTGCTCAACTGGGTGGAACAGAACAACTACCGGACGATTGCCGGCGCAGCGCTGGGTTACGGCCACTGCGTCGTCTCGCAAAGCCCGATTGATGTCAACATCGGCAAGCAGATGAACATCCTGCTGGCCAACCTGGACCTCAAACGCGAACGGATCGTGATTGACCCCCTGACCGGAGCTATGGGCTACGGCCTGGAATACACCTATTCGGTGATGGAGCGCATCCGGCTCACCGGCCTCAACGGCGATGCGATGCTGGCCCAGCCGATGATTGCCTCCCCCGGCCAGGAATGCGCGAAGATCAAAGAGTTGCGCGCCACAGAAAAGGAAATGCCGGTTTGGGGCGACCTCCGCAAGCGCGCTGCGCTCTGGGAATTGACGACGGCGATGAGCGTCCTCCACGCCGGCGCGGACATCCTCATCATGTATAATCCGGAAGCGGTTGCCGCCCTCAAACGCGCCATCACGCGGCTGATGGATAGAAAGGATTGAGCATGGCCCTCAGCGGTCTGCAGATTCAGAAACTCCTTCCCGCCACCAACTGCAAGGAGTGCGGGTCCAACACTTGCCTGGCCTTCGCCATGAAGCTGGCGGCAAAAAAGGCCGAGCTCGCCCAATGTCCCTACGCTTCCGAGGAGGCCAAGCGCGCCCTCGGCGCTGCCAGCGAACCGCCGGTCCGCTGCGTCGAGCTCGGGCCCGGCCGAAGGCTCAAGGTCGGCGGTGAAGTTGTCCTTTACCGTCACGAGAAAACCTTCGTGCATCAAACCGCGCTGGCCTTGAACGTGAACGACACCGACTCGCCTCAAGCTGTCGCAGACACCCTCACGACGGCCGCGGAATATCTCCTTGAACGGGTCGGCGAGGAGTTGCGGCTGGACCTGGTCGCGCTCACCCAGAAGGGACCCGAGGCCAAGGCCTTCGCCGAGCTGGCGGTCAAAGCGCACGCCAGGACCAACCGGCCCCTGGTCTTGCGCAGCCCGGACGCTGAGGCCCTGGCCTTGGCCGCCGCCTCGGTCAAGGGCAGCCGCAGCGTCCTTTGCGCCCCTTCTCCCCAAGCCGCCGCCCAACTCTGGCCGGTCGCCAAAGAAAACGACCATGCGCTGGCCCTCACGGCGCCTGACCTGAACCAACTCATCGCGCTGACTGCCGAGATCAAAGCCCGGGGCTTTAACGACCTTTTCCTGCAGTTCTCGACTTCCTCGCTGGCGGAACAATTCCAGACCAACTCCATCGCCCGCCGCGCGGCGCTCAAAGACGGTTTCAAACCGCTCGGCTTTCCCACCCTCCGTTTCGTGGACACGGGCAACCTGCTCGACGATACGATTGAAGCCACCAATGAAATCACCAAATACGGTGGGATTTGCGTGCTGCCGGGCTTTGACGCCGCCCAAATGGCCTCCCTGATGACCCTGCGGCTCAATATCTTCACCGACCCGCAGAAGCCCATCCAGGTGGAACCGAAAGTTTATGCGATCGGCGAACCCAAGCCGGATTCGCCGATATTTGTGACCACCAATTTCTCCCTCACGTACTTCATCGTTTCGGGCGAGATCGAGAATTGCGGCATTAGCGCCTGGCTGGTGGTTCCCGAATGCGAAGGCATGAGTGTGCTCACCGCGTGGGCCGCCGGCAAGTTCTCCGGCGCCAGCATCGCCAAATTCGTCAGTGAAAGCGGCTTCGAAAAGCAAGTGACCCGGCGCGAGCTGGTCATTCCCGGCTACGTCGCCCAAATCAGCGGCGAGCTCGAGGAAAATCTGCCCGGCTGGAAGGTCCTGGTCGGTCCCCAGGAAGCCGGCGACCTGGAGAGCTTCGTCAAGAACCGTTTGAGGTAGGTTCCATGCCGAGAATTGATTTTCGTCCCTCCGGCAAAACCGTCCAGGTCCCGCCGGAGGCTGGGTTGCTGGACGCCGCCCGCCAGGCTGGGGTGGAGATTGAATCCCCATGCGGCGGCGAGGGCACCTGCGGCAGGTGCATCGTCCGGATGGTGAGCGGCGAAGTGAGTTCACGCAGCCTCGGCTTGCTCCCCCCGGCGGCGGTGGCCGAAGGCTATGTCCTGGCCTGCGCGACTCGCATTCTTCAGGAAAACCTCATCGTGGAGGTGCCGGAGCCCGTGGCGGTCGAAGGGGGGAAGTTCGCTCCCGAGAACGAAACTCACCTGGTCCGGCGGGAGTTGCTGCCCAAACAATGGGAATATGATCCGCTGGCCGTGAAGTGGCTGGTGCAGGTCGGCCCGGCCCAAGTGGAAAGCGGCCTGTCGGACCTCGATCGCCTCACGCGCGCCATTCAACACGATTGGGGAAAGCAGCCCGTTGAGTACTCCCTCCTGGGCATCCGCAGAGTGGCCGCCACGCTGCGCGCGGCCCAAGGCCAGGTCACCGTCACGGTCGTTCGCGACGCGGGACGCCTCCACGTCATCAACCTCGAACCCGGGGACACCACCCTCCGGCACTTCGCCGTGGCCGTTGATGTCGGCACGACGACGATCGCGGTGCAGTTGATCAACCTCGCGGCGGCCCAAATCGTCGCCGCGCGCAGCGATTACAACGACCAGATCCCGTGCGGCCTGGATGTCATTAGCCGCATTAACTACGCCCGCAGCCCGGAGCGCCTGGAAGAGCTGCGCGGGCGGGTGCTGGGCACCATCAACCGCCTGATTCACCAGGTGGCAAAAAGTCACGGGGTCGCTCCCCACGAGATTTCCAACGCGGCCGTTAGCGGCAACACGGTCATGACCCATCTGCTGCTCGGTTTGAATCCGGAATACCTTCGCCTGGCGCCCTACACGCCCACGTTGCTGCAAGTGCCGTACTTGCGCAATTCGGAGATCGGCATCGATATCAACCCGCAGGCCTGGATCCATTTCTCGCCTTGCGTTGGCAGTTATGTCGGCGGCGACATCACCGCCGGGGTCCTCTGCACTGACCTGGCGAGGGCGACCGAAGACCTCAACCTCTTCATTGATATCGGCACCAACGGCGAGGTCGTGGTGGGCAACCATAGTTTCCTCCTAACCTGTGCCTGCTCGGCCGGTCCGGCGTTCGAGGGCGGCGGAATTGAATGCGGCATGCGCGCCTCCGCTGGCGCTATCGAAAGGGTTTGGATCGATTCCGCCACCGGCGCCGCGCGCTATTTGACTGTGGGCAACGTGCCGCCCCGCGGCATCTGCGGCTCCGGCATGATTGATCTCGTCGCCGGTTTGCTCCTCACGGGCTGGATTGACGCCGCCGGCAAGTTCGAGCGCCTCCGCCCCTGTCCGGCCATTAGCGTCGAAGGGCGCCGCGCCAGCTATACGATCGCGCCAGCCAAAGAAAGTGCCGGCGGGAAGGCGATTGTCGTCACCGAGACCGACCTCGAGAACATCATTCGCACCAAAGCTTCGATCTATTCCGCGTGCGCGTTGATGTTGAAACAAGTGGGGCTGAGTTTTGCTGACCTCCACACCATATACATCGCGGGCGGTTTCGGGCGCTTTCTAAACCTGGAGAATGCGACCATCATCGGCCTCATTCCCGATCTGCCACGCGAGCGGTTCCGTTATCTGGGCAATTCGTCGCTTATGGGTTCCTACATGGTGGTAGTCTCTCAGGAGTTTCGTCAGCGTCAATTAGAGCTCGCCCAGCGGATGACCTATATTGAGTTGAATACCGACCCGGCCTACCTGGAGCAGTACACCGGTGCTCTATTCCTCCCCCATACCGAGGCAAGCCGATTCCCGTCCGTAGTCACCAGGCTGCGCGCACGCGATAAATGTTGAGATTCTTTAGAAAGCTGATGAAGACCAAGATTCGAACCGCGATTCTCGCTGTGGCACTGGGCATAGTAGCGGCGCTGCCTCTGTCGGCGTTCGGCGTTCCTGTCATTTACTGCACCGACCTTTTCCATCCGCACGATGATCCGGATGATCACTTCGATCTGGCCACGCTCTTTGCCCTGCCGGAGTTGGAGGTCAAAGCTATCCTCCTTGACCAGGGAGACAAGCAGTTGAAGAGGCCCGGCGCCATCCCGATCCAGCAAATGATGCACTTGACCGGTCGGCAGGTTCCATTCGCCATCGGCCTCGCGCAGAAGCTGATCTCTCCTGGCGATGACGGGCGCGCCCAGCCAGCCGAGTTTCAGGCCGCCGTTAATCTGCTGCTCAAGACGCTGCGGGAAGCATCCGCTCCGGTGAAAGCGCTGCAGGCGGACCTGCAGCCCTGGCACCACCTGGTGTGGGAGATGGACCGCAACATGTGGTGCACGGCTTCCCTCCTCCATGCGGCCGCTCGGAAGGTCCATAAGGTCAACGGCGCCTGGACCGCATCGCGCCAGCCGTCGACGGATGCGAACGCGACGCCGTTCAGCTTCGTTCCTGCCCGGGTCGCAGCGGATGAGACGGGCAAGACCACCTGGGAGCCGAATGCCACCAACTCGAACGCGCGACTATTCAAAATGCTCTCGGCGGAGAACTACGGGCCGGCCATGCGCGATTGCCTCCGGGAACTGCTCGGCACATTTCCCCCGGCACTCCTGACGCAGGCCGATGTCTTTGTCTCCGGAAAGGATGGCTACCACACCTACCGCATCCCGGCGATCGAAGCGGCGCCGGATGGCTCGCTCATCGCGTTTGCGGAAGCCCGAAAATACAGCGCAGATGACCCTGGCTTCGGCAACCAGGATATCGATCTCGTCTATAAGCGCAGCACCGACAACGGGACCACCTGGTCGCCCATGACGGTCTTGGAAGACCCGGGTGAGCTTTGGTCGGCTGCCAATCCGGCGACTCTGGTCGATCGGACCAACGGTCGCTTATGGGTCTTCTATCTTCGCTCGCAGCCAGGTCGGAGCACAGACACCGCGCGGCCAGGCACCGACGACCTGCAAACCATGGCCCGCTGGAGCGACGATAACGGCTGCTCCTGGTCTCAGCCGCTGGATTTGACCGCCACGGCGCGCGACATGAAAGATCCTGCCTGGCGCGCCAGCGTAGCGGGCCCGGGCGGGGCCATTCAAACCCGGACTGGCCGTCTCCTGATCCCGATGTGGAAAGCGCCGTTTGCGAACTTTGCCCTTTATTCAGACGACCATGGACACACATGGCAGCGCGGTCAATTCGTGCCCGGAAAACAAGGGGGTGATGAATGCCAGGCGGTGGAATTGGCCGATGGCCGGATTCTCATGGACATTCGCCAAGAGACCGGCTCGAACCGCTGGCTGGCCGAAAGCACCGACGGCGGAACCACCTGGGGCCAACCCGGACCAGGCCTGGCGGTCACCCCGGTCGCGTGTGCGATTGAACGATTCACGCTCCAAAGCGCGAGTGAGGAGCGCAACCGCCTGCTCTGGACCGGCCCTAAGGGGCCTGAGCGGAAACACCTCCGCCTGCTGACCAGTTACGACGAAGGCAGAACCTTTGCCCACGAGCGGCTGGTCTCGGACGATTACGCTGCTTACTCGGACCTGACGATTCTCAAAGATCAGACGGTGGGCGTGCTTTGGGAACGTGGCGTGGACCGCGGTTACCAGTTCATCACGTTCACCCGGCTGAATCGCGCGTGGCTCGAGGAACCCTCGTCCACTACTCAACCACCCGCCCCGAAAGTCATCTCCCAAGGTGACACTGCCGGAACCTACCAGGCGTTCCCCGATATTTGCCGACTGAAAAATGGCGACCTCCTGTGCGTGTTTTACGCGGGCTATGGTCACGTGTCGTTACCGCGGGAAAACTGCCCCAAGGGCGGACGCGTCTGTTGCGTCAGGTCCACCGACGAGGGCCGCACTTGGAGTGCGCCGCGCATCCTTTTCGACGGCCCGTTCGATGATCGGGATCCCCATATCGCCCAGATGCGCAGCGGCGCGGTGGTGTGCAGCTTCTTCACCTACCGCCCTCAGCCCGATGGAAAAGTGCGCTGCGACACATGCCTGGTCGCCTCTCGCGACGGTGGCGCCACCTGGGAAACCGAGCCGCAGATAGTCAGCCCCGAGTGGCCCAGTTCAGCGCCGGTGCGCGAATTGGCGGATGGCACCCGCATCCTCGGCGTGTACCGCGAAGACGGCGCTACCGCCTACGGCGGCATCATCCGTTCAACGGATGGAGGCAAAACCTGGTGCCCGCCGATCCCGATAGGCCAGGGCAGCGGTGTGCGCCTCGACGCGGAAACCGATTTCGTCTCGCTCAAGGACGGGACCCTCTACGCGGCACTCCGTGGCGATCGCGTGAATATGCACTTCGCCACCAGCCCGGACGGCGGCCTCACGTGGTCGCCGGTCCGAGACATTGGCTTCCCCGGCCATTGTCCCCATTTCACCCGCTTGAGCACCGGGGAGATTCTGCTGGTTCACCGCCTGCCGCTCACGGCCTTGCACATCAGCCGCGACGAGGGCCGCACGTGGCAAGGGCCTTACCAGATTGACCAGACGGGCGGCGCCTACCCTTCCACGGTGGAACTCAAGGACGGGACCGTGCTCGTCGTGTACTACGAAGAAGGCGCCAACAGCGCGGTGCGCGCCCGGCGCTTCCGGGTGACTGCGAACGGGATCGAGTTCTTGACACTGGGACCGAAATGATAGCCGTTCATGTTGAGAAGCCCGCCGTCGCGCTCCACGCTATGGCGGGCAGCCTTCGCTGGCCCGCCAGCCGTAGCTGGCGGGCCAGCGAAGGCTGGAGGCGAGGGTCGGAATCGAACGCGGAAGCCGCACCAATCCGACCGCAACTCACTCATATTCACGGGTTAACGTAGGCTGATTTTACAGGGGTTTCAAGCACTTTTCACCGTTCGCTCACCGTTCGCAACTCGTGCGCTCAACGCCCAAGACGTGACCGCCAGGTGAAGATTCAGGTGAAGGTTTTTCCCCCCGGCGTTTGGCGCGGTTTGGAGAGGTCGCCTCCGACCGCGTCTCCAAGGCGGCTGGCGGGGCTCTGGCCCCGCCTTCGGGTGCAGAACACGTGTCGGTTTCCTGAGACTTTTCCCTGAGAGTTTTCGCATCCCCAGGAACATCCTCGGCCGCTTCCTTAACCTTGCGCTGCGTAGCGATCATCCCCCGGTCCTGCTACGCGGGTTCATGGCTGGGGCTCACATGAAACGGAAAGGAAAGCTAATGACTATGAGCATGGGTTACCTCATCAGAATTTACGGGTCGCCGTTCTGGCAGGCCAGGTTCTTGGACAAGTCCGGGGTCGAGGTCCAGCGCTCTACCAAGACGAGGGACAAGAGGCAGGCGGAGGCGATTCTGGCAGCCTGGGCGCTCCAGGCGCATCTGGAGCGTCAGCCCGACCTCTGCCGAGCCAGGGTCAGGCGGGTCTCCGCCGAGATGTCGCGGTTGGTCGGCGGGGACACCACCCCTGTGGCGACCTACCAAGCCGCCCGCGATGCTTTCCTGGCCCGGCCAATGGATCATCCAGACCCGGATTTCAGGGCAACTGGGCTTGGTTGCGATTCCGCACGCAAGTCACCCGCCATGAGTAACTTGTGCTGGTTGAGCATCTCCAAACACACTCGATTGGCCGCAGTCGGAGATGGTCGGAACCCGACCGGCAGCGGCACACAAGGGGAAGTGGCGGGCTCGCCGAACCGCAGGACGTCCATGCCCAGGGAATGGAAGAGAAAATGAACGACCCAATGAGCAGGAGTTATGGCGCGTGGCAAGTGTAGCTGAATCCCTTGTGTGGTATCGGCTTCAATGCTGCCTTGCTCTTCCGGGCCGGTGTGGCGGGTCGCAGGCCTGCCTCCAACGAGTACCAGGGAGCCACCCCTCGCTGATCGGTCCACGCACGGACCCCGGGGTCGGACTCAGTCCCCCAAAAGGGCCAAAAAACGGGCAAGTAGTATCAGATCGCAGTATCAGATCAGAGGTCGCCGCGTTGATAAGAACACTGTCGCCTATCCAGAGGCACGATTGGTGTTGTTCCAGGTGAGCGAATTCGACGAGGCGAATCAGCCGCACCGCACCAGCGATGGCCATCACGCGCGAAATGAGCTGAATCTCGCGCGTGAGGGCGGCCTGGCGCGGCGCTCGGCCCTTGGCGGAACGCTTCGTTACCTGGGCGGCGGCTGCCCGGAGTCCGTTCGTGAATTTATTCTTGCCATTAGCGACATGAAGAGGTAGTATAACCTGCACTTTCCAAAGTTTCGCTGGGCGGAACTGGTGTGGGAAGTCGTGCTCATGCAATTGCCGCTTGCGTCATCCTTGGGTCTGCCGGCTGGAGTTGGGCTGCTCGCCCAACTCCCAGTGGTCCGGGCCCAGCCGGTTGCCCCGGCGTTCACCAACCGCGTCCTCGAACTCGATGGCACGGGTGGCTACGTGGAACCGCCGCCGAACATCTTCAAGTCGTGAGTTGCGCACCCCGTTCAACGCGATCATCGGTTACAGCGAGATGCACCAGGAAACCGCCGAGGACCTCGGCACGAAAGACTTCGTGTCGGACCTCCAGAAAATCCAAGGCGCGGGCAAACATCTCCTGGGGCTTATCAACGACATCCTCGATCTATCGAAGGTGGAAGCTGGCAAAATGACGCTCTACATGGAGGAGTTCGAAATTGGCAAGATGGTCCGCGAGGTCGCCCACACCGTCCAGCCGTTCATCGCCAGGAACTGCAACCACTTCGCAACTGGCCGGCAAACACGAGTGAACACGAATCGTCAGTCATGCACAGTGGAACGTTCCCCGTTTTTCCCTGGAATTCCCTTGGTGGGACTGCCGTGGAGCGTTGTGTCCGTGAGACTCCGATTCGAGTTATTCTTGGTTCTGTTCGTCGGGTTTTGTCTGCTCAACCCGCCGGCGCCGCTCTATGCCCAACCCATCTCCCCCACAAACCACGTGCTCGAGCTCGACGGAAGCGGAGGCTATGTCGAATTGCCGCCCAACATCTTCAATTCCCTGACCCAG
>Ga0187873_1001916_pt1 | contig 16590 bp, 13 predicted proteins | sample June2016WEW_16_1_2_FD_133012 | JGI IMG/M metagenome (GOLD analysis project Ga0187873, IMG submission 133012) | Peatland microbial communities from SPRUCE experiment site at the Marcell Experimental Forest, Minnesota, USA - June2016WEW_16_100 | ecosystem: Environmental > Terrestrial > Soil >... | reverse complement strand
AGTGCTGTCGGCCAATCCCTACTACAACAAGCCTTCGCAGGAGGGCCAATTCCAGCACTTCCTTGCACTGGCCAAGACCGTCGCCCCGCTGCCCGCGGTGATCTACAACATTCCAGGGCGCACCGGCGTGAACCTCGATCCGGCGACGGTCGTCCGGCTGGCCGAGGCTGCCCCGAACATCCAGGCCATCAAGGAGTCCAGCGGCAAGTTGCCGCAGATCGCCGAGTTGGTGCATCTGCTGCCCGCTCACTTCAAGGTCTTCAGCGGCGATGACAACATGGCGCTGGGCTCCATCGGAGTTGGCGCCAAAGGACTGGTCAGCGTGGCCTCCAACGAAATCCCGGTAGAGATGAGCCGCATGATCCATGCCGCACTGCGCAACAACTGGGCCGAGGCTCAGGAGCTGGAGCGCCGCTACGTTAAGCTGATCGACGCCAACTTCTGGGACTCCAATCCCTGCCCGGTGAAGACGGTGCTCTCGCTGATGGGCCGCTGCACGGATCACGTCCGCTTGCCGCTGGTTCCTCCCTCGGCCGCCACGCGGCAAAAGCTCGAGCAGGTGGCCAGCGAACTGGGGCTGCTCAAGCATTGAGTGGGATTCTGAGAGCAGAGCAGAAGCAGGGATCAGTTGCGGTGCATTCGACCCTATTTGGTCGCAATCTCCACTAACTCGACGCGGCGGTTCTTGGCTCTTCCTTCGTCGGTCTTGTTGGATGCCAAAGGCGCCCATGGTCCTGCGCCGAACGCCACCAGCCGGGCGGCAGCAATGCCGTGTTTAGTGACCAGCTCGTTGATGACCGATTGGGCGCGCGCCTGGGAGAGCTTCATGTTGCTGGTGGCGTCGCCAACCATATCGGTGTGCCCGACGATTCCGACCTTCAGCGCTGGATTGTTGGTGAGCAGCTTGGCAATTTCGTCGATAGCCGGCTTGGATTCCGGCTTGATCTCGGACTTGGCGGTATCGAAGTTGATGCCGTAGATGGCTACGCTGCCGGTGTTGGCAAGGCTGTTGGCCATGCCGGCGGCGTCCATGATCACGTCCTGCTTCATCAACTGCCTTTCGATGATGTTCAACGTGTACCAGGGACCACCGGCGTCAACCTCCACCCAGACCTCGTTGCCGCCCTTGACGAGACGCAGTGTGGTGTAGAGTTCCGGAGATGATGGGAATTCGCCAAGCACTTGTCCGCCAGCCGCGCGCGCCGCATTCTGAAAGTTGCGTATGATCTGCAGGACGCTGGTTGGCGCAGTATTCGGCCCAGACTTGTACTCGTATTTGTACCAGTGCCCTTCGACCGGCTGTTTCTTTTCCTTGCCTGCTTCTTGCACCGAGAAGTCATAAGAATCGAATTGCGCTTCCTTAAAGACTTTAATGTAGAAGCCAGGCATACGACTGATTCCGGGGTAGTCCTTCGATCCGGGTACATCCGTCTGACCGAAGGCGGTTGAGGCAATCGTGAGCGCGGCAAGCGCCACGAGTAGAGTGCGAAGAATGAGTTTCATGATGGCTCCTCGGTAAACCTTGTTTTTTGTTTTGAAATGGACTGGAATGTGCGGGATTCCTGTCGTCGTAAACTATTGCTCGAACGGTTAGTGCGGCAGGCCGGACTTCACGGTTACGCTGCCTGTGACCTTGCCGGTCTTCAGGTCGGCCTGGCCTGATCCCCTGTCTCGATGGGTGATACGGGATGATAAGAAATTCAGACACAAAATAGGCCCTCTTGGCGACCATACAAAATAATATGAGCCGTTTGCCTGGAATGCAAACGGATTTCCCATAGCTATGCGAGAGAAGACACCATACCTGCTTTTGCTGCTGCCCGCCGGACTTTCAGGTTTTACGATTGAGACCAGGGGGCAGCCAGCCTACGCCGCCAGCGCCTTCTTCACCATCTCGCTGACGATGCGGCCTTCGGCGCGGAGGCTCAAAAGACGAACAGTGGCGTTGGAAGCACACGTTATGGGCATTTTCAGGCCTTCAAAACGCGGGAAATGTGTGCTTCTACATACACCACTTTCTGAGGAATTCGGGTACAAAATGATTGGCGGGTCTGTGGGGAAGAACAGGCGAAAAGGCACCTGCGGGGGCTAGATGCTTTCATATGCGGCCAAAGCCTGTTTCGGCAATACAGTTTTTCAGAAAAGTTCAGCTACAGGAGGATATGTAAGCATCAGGCTCAAGCCGAGCAGAACTAGAGCTATGGCGTTGATGCGCCCCAGGGCGACATTCCGTTTTCGCCAACGCCACTCCAGGATTCCCCAGGCGATCAGCCAGACAAGAATGGCGGTCGTGGATACGCCGGAGAGAGGCCCCGTTGGCTTATAGAAGACAAGCAGGTTTTTGAGGATGGCAGATTTGTTTGCCGCAATGGCAAGCAAGGCAACCATGAATGACCCGATACCGGCGGAGAGAATTGCCGCAGCGCCGGAGCCATTGGGCAGGACGACAGAGGTTGTTGGGATCAGGGGCTCTTGTTTCTTCACAGTTATTCTCCGTGCATAAGATGAATCACTCGCCCACCCTCAACCGGTGCGTGTTTCACCAGCATGGCGCCAAAGAAACCCGCGATGCCGGAGGCGAGAAACGAAACCAGGGTAAAACACAGGACCGCGGCGCGAAGCTGAGGATGATTTCTGAGGTCGCGGCCGTATCGGATGACAACGGCGGCGGCCATGGTGATGGAAATGGGGGCCAGCCACGCAATATGCTCTTTCCACTCCATCCCGAGAGAGTGCCAACCGCTGGTGGCCGGATTCGATAGGAGCAATCTCTGGGGGAATGCGGAAAGGTATACTGCTCCCGCTGGAGCAGCGGCGCGATACCAGGGATAGATGATGTAAGCGCCAGTCAGGACCGTCAGCCAGGCAAGCACAGACAGGACGACAAGATAGAACTTGAGAAAGTTATCGTCTCCCGGAGCGATGGGATTTGCCGCTTTTGGGGAGTAGCGACGATAGAGCTCAACCAGCGCGCCGGAACAGGCGAGTAGATAAAGGGCGCCGAATCCCATGCCGTGGATGAGAGTCCACAGGCTGCGTGCCGTAATTTCCATTGACTAACCTCCTGTGCCAGTGAGCTGCGGGATAACTTGCAAGCCGCGAGATCTTTAGAATCCGTTCCTGTTTGGCAGACCTGACAAAAATGCGTTTCTGGAGACCACTTTCTTGTCTTCTTTTCCCCATGTCCAGTACATCCCAAAATAGGCGTAGTTCTCTGTCTGCCCGGCGATGGAGTGGCCATAGGCAAAGAGCAGTTGCCGGTTGGGGTTTTTGAAGTGGTAGTAGCCGCCGGCGTCGATCATGGTTGACGCTTGTGTCTGCGCCGCGGCGAATCCCTCCCGCCCATGGGCGAAGACCTCGGCGCCCAGCTCCAGCCTCTTGTTGAACTCGCGTTTCACCAGCCATGCGGTGTAAGGAAAATCGCGGTACCCGGTTTGCGGAACGACTTGATAGCCGCCACCGCCGCAAACGGTCCAGCGTTCCCAATCTTTTTCCATCCATAAGGGAAGTTTGTACCATACTTTCCCGACGCCAAGTCCTTTTGTGGAATCGCCGGCGGGCATCTCGAACATAGTGAAGGTGCCGATCTGCGGCATTTTCTTTGTTTGTTTGATGATGGCAATCTTCGCGCCCAATTCCATATCCGTAAGTCCAAAGGCGCTGAAGCCGGCACCGCCGGGAAGATAGACGGGATTGTTGGATGGGACGACCGCTCCCCAGGGCAGAATAGCGTGAAGCTGCACCCTGGGAATGGCTCCCCAGTTAAACTCGAAGGCCGGCCCCGAGGAGTCGATTTCCGCCGGAGTGCCATCCATAGAGCCGAAGATGTAGAACTCATAATGATGCAGGTCAACCGGCACCGGGTCGTCGGTTTGAAAAGGCGGACCCTGCGCCCACAACCTGGGAACTGTGAACATGAAAAGCAGGTACAGGGTTGGCCGGATGCAATTGCCGGAATAAGACATCGACGCACCTAGATCGGAACCGGAAGCGGAACCGGGGAGCAGGAATCAGGTTGACGCCGCGGGCAGCGATAAAACAATTTGTATTTGAGCCGACTGGGGAAAGCGCGCAACTACCACTCCTGCTTACCTACGGATGTATCCGATCAATCGTTGGATGCAAATAGTATCCATCGTAATTGACTATAGTGAATCCACGGGAGCTTTCCGCTGAAATTGTTCACCTCATTCAGGAAAATTCATAGCCTATTAACCAGCCAGTAGTTTTTTCACCATCTCGCTAACCACGCGGCCTTCGGCGCGGAGGCTTTTGGCTTGGAGTTTGGCCTGCACGGCCTTCATGACCGCGCCCATCTCTTTGGGCGTGGGCTTCTGGCCGGAGGCGGCGGCGACTTCGGCAACGGCCTCGGCAACCAGAGCGCTGAGAGCGGCTTCGTCGAGAGCCTTGGGCAGGAACTCCTCGATGACGGCGATCTCGACGGCCTCCTTGGCGGCCAGCTCCGGGCGGTTGCCCTGGGTGAAGAGCTCGATGGAGTCTCGTCGCTGCTTAATCATGGTGGCCAGGGCCTGCTGCTCCTCGGCAAGGGTGAGCGATTCGCACTTCTCGATGGCCTTGTTTTTTAGGGCGTTCATGATGAGGCGCAGGGTGGTGGTGCGCGTGGCGTCATGGGCCTTCATGGCAGCGATGACCTGCTGGTTGACCTGGGCTTGGATGGCTCCTGCTTCGGGCATACCATTCATTGTAATCCGATGAATTCCCGTCCTCGCGCCAATCTTTACACCCACCCATGAAAGCAGCTATTGGTACAGCAAGAACGGATAATCCCTCGTGAATTGTCATTCAAGACGGACGGCGGCCAAAGGTCATCACAGAACCCTGTGTCATAGGTTCTTTGTGCGGCGGCGAGGTGTTTTCAGTCCGGTTGTTAGTTTGTTGTTAACTTCTCGTCGAACGCGGGCAGCAAGAGTCTCCTGATGTTCCGCAAGAAATCTCCTGACCAGCTGGGGGTGCTTCTTAGCGGCTTCGCGTAAAGCCCAGGAGAGAGCCTTCACAACCATGTCGTCCCTGTCATCGACCAGCAAAGTACAGATTCGTGACACACGGATAAAGTCTTGAGCGTTTCCGCCCCGGCTCAACGCGACGGTGTTGACCAGCGCAGCACGCCGCCACCAGCGGTCCTGACTGCGCGCCCATGCCTTAATGGCCTTATCGGAGATTCTGCCCCGTGCCCACATGGGGCCAGAAAGGTACATAGCGAAACAATCGACGGTAGACCAGCTATGAATTCCTTCACCAAGTTTCAAAAGGTCATCCGCAGTAAGTTGTTCAAAAGCAAGCCTGTGATGGCTTACGATTTCATAAGAGAAGGCTCGTAGAAGATCAGAGTGCCTGGTGAGCAGGCGCAAGGCAAGTTGAACGACGCTTTGCGGCGATGCATGTGCGATTCGACGTGAAAACTCCCGCCGGATCGCACGAAAGGAGACAGCATTTGGCACGGCCAATTGGTTGATTCGGGAGTGAATCTCCTCGGCAAGAGCGACGATTTCAGGTCGCGGCTTCATTTCAATAGCGAATAGAGTATATGGTCTCCGCCTCCTGGGAGGTAAAACCCCCGCCTTCCTCCGAATCAATTTTTCTGCAACCTGGAAAGCCGCCCCAAAGGAGAATTGTACCGATTTTGGGCTGTAGGTGGAGGATTTGAGACGATTTGGAGCGGAGGGGGAGATTTACACAAAGAAATAATTATCACATTAGCCACATTTATGTGTATTCTGTGATTTACAGATGGCCGTGGGGAGCTGGAGCGGAGCTGGGTTGCGACGAACCTGTCCGACGCCGGTTGAAGATCCAGACTCCCCGACAGGCCCCATCAAGAAACGAGGAGAGAGCCATGATTCGCAAGACACGCTTGTTTACCCCCGGACCGACGCCGCTGCTTCCCGCGGCCCAGTTTGCCATGGCGGCGGCTGACATGCACCACCGCACACCGGAGTTTCGCGCGCTGTTTCAGAAGGTGCTGGGGCAGTTGAAGGTTTTTGTGGGCACGCAGAATGATGTGCTGCTGCTGGCGAGCTCAGGCACGGGGGCGATGGAGGCATCGGTCTCCAATCTGACCTCTCCGGGGGACCGGGTGCTGGTTCTGACGGCGGGCAAGTTTGGCGAGCGCTGGGTGGATTTGGTGAAGGCATTCGGTTGCTTGGCGGATGTGGTGGAGAAGCCGTATGGGCAGACATTCGAGATCGCCGAAGTCAAGGCGGCGCTCAAACCGGAGCACAAGGCGATCTACATGCAGGCTTCGGAGACCTCGACTGGGGTGAGCCACGATGTGGAGGCAGTGGCCAGGCTGGTCAAGGGCACTGACATGCTGCTGATTGTGGACGGCATCACCGGGCTGGGAACGCAGACGTTTGACGTGGACGGCTGGGGAATCGACATTCTGATCGGCGGCTCGCAGAAGGCGGTGATGATTCCGCCGGGGCTGGCTTACCTGAGCGTGAGCGAGAAGGCGTGGAAGGCGATGGAGGCGGCGAAGAACCCGAGATTTTATTTTGACCTGCGCAAGGAGCGCAAGAACGCCGTCAAGGGTGAGAGTGCGTATACGCCTGCGGTGGCGCTGATTGCAGGGCTGGGCGCGGCTCTTGACTACATTGCTGGGCAGGCTGGAGGCGACCTGGAAAAGGGGCGCATCGCGCTCGTCGGCAACGCACAGGTGAATGCGGCGGCTACGCGGGCCGGCCTGGTGGCGCTGGGGTTCAATCTCTTTTCGCCGGTGTCACCATCTGCCGCGGCGACGGCGGTGCTGGTGCCGGAGGGGATGGATTCGGGCGTGGTGGTGAAGGCGCTGAAGGCGAAGTTCAGCCTGGTGACGGCCAATGGACAAGGCTCGATGCAGGGCAAGATCTTCCGCGTGGCGCACCTGGGGTTCTTCGACTATCTGGACACGGTGGCGCTACTGGGCGCAATGGAGCACATTGCGAAAGACGTGCTGGGTTTGCCGGTGAAGTATGGGCAGGCGATGGCGGCGGCGCAGGAAGTGTATTCAAAAGCAGTGAAGAAGTGAATGAGTGAATAAGTGAATGGTTCGCGCTGATGATTCGCTACGGATTCAGCTCGTCACTGTCTTTGTTCACTCCTTCACTTATTAACTTGTTCACTGTCCACTGATAGCTAGGAGCTGCATTTATGGCTGAGTTGAGTTTTGGCGAGAAGCTGCTGATCGCGCGGATGCAGCTGGACCTTTATCAATACGAGATGGCGGAGCGGCTGGGGGTTCACGCCAACTCGCTGACCAAGTACGAGCGGGGCGAGGGCAAGCCGCATGCGGCGGTGGTGCGTATCTTCGAGATGCTATGCGAGCAGCACAACATTCGCTTTGACGAGTATGAGGCCGCACGCAAGGGCCAGGGAGGCAAGATGAAGATTGTTCTGGCGGAAAAAGTTTCCGCGGCGACGCTGGCCGTCTTTGCGGCCGAACCGGGCTGGGAGGTCTTGACGCACGACCAGTTGCCGCAGGGGCTGGCGGCGGCGCTGGCCGATGCCGATGCGTTGGTGGTGCGCTCCGCAGTGCAGGTGGACGATGCGCTGATGGAGCGCGCGCCCAAGCTGCGGGTGATTGGCCGTGCCGGGGTGGGCGTGGACAACATCGATGCCGAAGCGGCCACGCGGCGGGGCATTGTGGTGATGAATACGCCGGGAGCGAATGCGGTGGCGGTGGCCGAGCTGACCATCGGCCTGATGCTGGCGCTGGCGCGCAAGCTGCCGGCGGCGAATACGACCATGCACGCCGGCAAGTGGGAGAAGAAGAGCTTGCAGGGAGCGGAGCTGCGCGGCAAGACGCTGGGCATTCTGGGTCTGGGACGGATTGGGTTGGAGGTTGCGAGGCGAGCGCGTGGATTTGGGCTGGAGATCATCGGCAGTGATCCGTTTGTCTCGGCCGCCGTGGCGCGCGAAAACGGCATCAGGCTGGGGACGCTGGAGGAGTTGCTTGCCGCCTCGGATTACATCACGCTGCACGTGGGATTGACGCCGCAGACAACCGGAGTCATCAATGCGAAGACAATCGCGGCGATGAAGAAGGGCGTGCGCATCATCAACTGCGCGCGCGGGGAGCTGATTGACGACGCGGCGCTGGTGGCCGCACTCAAGAGCGGGCAGGTAGCCGGAGCGGCGTTGGACGTTTTTGCCGTTGAGCCGCCGAAAAACTCGCCCTACGCCGAGTTGGAAAATGTGATTCTGACGCCGCACATCGCCGGCTCGACGGCCGAGGCGCAGGAGGCGGTGGGCGTGCAGATCGCCATGCAGGTGCGCGATTATCTCAAACTCGGAGTGGCGCAGAATGCGGTGAATCTGCCCTCGCTGAGCCACGAGGAGTACGTGGCGCTGGCGCCGTACATCGACCTGTCCGGCCGGCTGGGCAGCTTTTTGGCGCAGGCGCAGAAGGGCGGCGAGTCTGCTCTTGAAGCGATTGATCTGAGTTACGGCGGCACGCTGATCGAGGCCAAGACGGAGCTGGTGCGCAACGCGGCCATTGCCGGGCTGCTGGCGGGCTCGGAAAACGTGAACCGCATCAACGCGGCGTCGGTGGCCGAGGAGCGCGGCATTCGCGTACATGAGGACAAGCAGGAGTCGCATCGCGGCGGCGCGGCCACGGTGTTGACCATCGAGCTGCATACCAGCACGGGATCAAACCGCGCCAGCGCCACCGTGATCCACGGCGAGCAGCCGCGACTGCTGGAGTTCGACGGCATCGATATCGAGACGCCGCTTGAAGGCCACCTGCTGGTCTGCCGTAACCTTGATGTGCCGGGCGTGATCGGGCGAATCGGCACCATCCTGGGCGAGAAGGGCGTCAATATCGCCAACTTCGCGCTGGGCCGTGAGCGGTCTGGGCCGAAGCCGGTGAAGGCGCTCTCCGTGGTGCAGGTGGACGCGCCGGTCTCCGCCGCAGTGTTGGAGGCGCTCATGAGCATAGAGGCGCTGCTGGAGGCGCGGCTGGTGAAGCTGCCGGAGGCTGGGTTCTGAAGCTTTTGAGTTTTCGTGCGTAGTGGGTCAGTTCAGAACGGGAGTTATCTTTTTGTCGCAAGCTCAGGCTATGGCGGAGAGGGAGGGATTCGAACCCCCGATACCCTTACGAGTATGCCTGATTTCGAGTCAGGTGCATTCAACCGGGCTCTGCCACCTCTCCGCGAGTGTCCTTCTTATTGAATCTAGCATAATCGGACCCTGAATCTCCGGCGGCCCGAGCCCATGGCGCCGCGATGGGATGAATATTAAATCGATGCCGGCGATCCCTAAAAAATTGATGGCCCCGTTGCGATTCTGTCCAGGGCAAGGCTTTAAGCGTGATCGCTGGATTGCGGCGTTCCTTTTCAGAGGCGAAGTCTTTACGCCCGGCTCAGGCAGGCGCCTTCGCTGGTGTCTACGCGGATTATATCGCCTGCGTTGATGAAGGCTGGCGCTTGAACGACAAGACCGATCCAACTCTCACTTTGTCGGATCGGTTACGCGGCCCATAAACAGGATGCCTCCCGAGCGGTTGTCTCGGATCAGGAAGACAAACGGGTGATCGGCGCGGAAAACAGGTGGCGGCGGTTGATCCCGCCTCGGCGGCATCGCCGTGGGTCTCGCTATAACCACAGCCGTCGCCGCCGCTGCTTCGGTTCCCTCCTCATTGACATCGATAAAAGCCTTATGGATCACCGCAGTAATAAACAGTTCACGTTTGCCGGTCATTCCTGAAAAATCGGCGGTGTTCTGATCAAACGCCCGTGGCATCCCCATTGCGCCAAGCGTCTCGCCAAGCCCCAATTGCCGCGTCATCTTAAACTTCGGCATTGTCAAGATAACTTCGTGAACCCACCGCAATTGATCAAGCCATTGCTTCATGTGGGACGCTGTCAGCGACTCTTCCAAAGCAGGCAAACCGCCTATTTCCTTGGGCAGCAAGACGATCATGGATAAATCCCCGCTCTCATAGGGGATTTCCAGGGCTTGAAATGTTCCGCCGTCAAAATAGTTGAAACCTTTCGTGAGGTGCATCAGGGGCGCTTTAATATTCCGCGCCGCGGATAGATGGAAATCCTCATCCTCCGTGTATGCCTTGGAGAACGGCGTCCTCCAGTCACCCTTGAAGTAGATGGCGTTTGTCAGCACCATCTTTGTCAGCGGGTCGAGCACTCCCGGTTGCAGCAGGTTTTTGATCTTGTTATCGGTTTTCTGCTCGACCCATTGGTTAATGGTCAACCGCGCTGCCTCTGTTGCGCCTCTGAAATCCACCTTATTGAATCCCGCGCCGTAATCGCTCTTGGTCAGCTTGAGAAAATCATCGAGAAACACATAGTCCCGTTGCGCCCAAAGAGCGTCGGCCACGCGAAGCTGGTATCCGTTATGCGCGGCGTTAAGATTGCCCAGTAGGGCGCCCATCGCCGGATGCAACCTCTCCGGCGGCAGCGTGAAATGCAGCGTTCTTGCCATCTCCGCAGCGGTGTCACCACGCGCCCCGGCATAGGTCATGGCCAGCGCGGTGGAAATGCTCTCGGGCGAGAAGAAGAGATTACCGTCTTGTTTGCGCAACTGGCCGTAGAGTTCAAGGGCGAAGGCATTGTTACCTTCGACGACAGCCGCTTGATCGGCCTTAGCCGATGAGGAGGTCTCCGCTGCATATTCGGCCTGCGATACAACAAGGCAAGCGATAAGCAATGATAGAAGAGGTTTCATGTGTTTCTCCTTCAAGTCAGGCGCAGCCGCTGCCGGCTATTGTCAATTTCTCAGTAGAGCTTACGCGCGCTGCCCATCTTCTTATCTTAGGTCTTAGGCCCTTCCCTTTCCTTGTCGCACAAAGGGTGGTCTTTTCATCTGCGCGGTAAAGCACCCTACCCCGGCTCAGGCAGGCGCTTTCGCTGGTGTCTACACAAATTTTTTCGCCTGCGTTGATGAAGGCTGGCGCCTAAACGACAAGGCCGATCCAACTCTCACCTCGTCGGATCGTTCACGCGGCCCATAAACAGGATGCCGCCTGAACGGTTGTCTCGAATCAGGAAGAAAAACGGGTGATCCGCGCAGAAGATGATTGGTTGCGGCCGGTTCGGCTCATATATTGCCGTTGTCATCATATTCATTGCCGTAACCGCCGCTGCTTCGGTTCCTTCCTCATTGACATCGATAAATGCCTTATGAATGGCCGCAGAAATCCTCAAATCGCGGTTTCCGTTCATCCCTGAAAAATCCGCGCGCTCCCCAAATGCCAGCGGCATCCCCATCGCGCCAAGCGTGTTTTGCAGCTCAAATTGCTGGCTCTCCTTGAACTTGGGAATCGTTACGATGACTTCGGAAACTGGCCGCAAATGGCTGAGCCATTGTTGCAGATTGGACGCAGTCAGTGATTGCTCAAAACCCGAAAGGCCGTTTATCTCCTTAGGCAGGAAGATTATCAGGGATATATCCTCGCGTTTATACGGAATTTCCAAGGCCTGGAAGGTTTTACCGTTGTAGTAGTTAAACCCTCCCACTTGATTCATCAAGGGTACTTTTACATTTCTCGATGGAGATAGATGGAAATCCTCAATCTCTGTATCATTCTTTTTGAATTGCGTCTGCCAGTCGCTCTTGAAATAGATGGCGTCGGTTAGCACCAGTCTTGTGGAGGAGTTGAGCACTCCCGGTTGTAAAAGGTCTTTGATCTTGTTATCGGTTTTCTGCTCGATCCATTGGTTAATGGTTAATCGCGCCACTTCTGTTGTGCCTTTGAAATCCACCTGATTGAATCCCGCGCCGTAATCGCTCTTGGTCAGGTTGAGAAAATCATCCAGGAATTTATCCCCCTGTTGCCCCCAAAGAGCGTTGGCCACACTAAACTGATATCCAATATGCGCGGCGTTGAGTTCGCTCAGTATGGCGCCCATCGCCGGGTGCAGCCGCTCCGGCGGCAGCGTGAAATGCAGCGTTCTAGCCATCTCCGAAGCGGTGTCGCCGCGCGCCCCGGCATAGGTCATGGCCAGTGCTGTGGAAATGCTCTCGGGCGAGAAAAAGAGATTGCCGTCTTGTTTGCGCAACTGGCCGTAGAGTTCAACGGCGAAGGCATTGTTACCCTTGATGACCTCCGCTTGATCGGCCGTGGCCGATGGCGAGGTTTGCGCGGCACTTACGGTCTGCGGTACGAAAAGGCAAGCGATAAGCAATGATAGAAGTGGCTTCATTCAGATCTCCATTAAGTCCGGCGCGACCACTGCCGGCTATTGTCAATTTCCCAGTCGAAAGTACGCGCGCTGTCCATCTTCTTATCTTAGGCCCATTCCCTTTCCATGTCGCACAAAGGGTGGTCTTTTCATCTGCGCGGTAAAGCACCCTACGCCCGACTAAGGTAGGCCCCTTCGCTGGTGTCGACGCGGATTTTTTCGCCTTCGTTGATAAAGGCGGGCACCTGAACCACAAGGCCGGTCTCGGTCCGGGCGGGCTTGGTGACGCTGGAAGCGGTGGCCGACTTGAGGCCCGGCTCGGTCTGGACGACGGTCAACTCAACCGCAGCGGGAAGGTCGATGCCCACGGCCTGGCCGTCGTGGTAGCTGACCTTGATTTGCAGGTTGGGTGTGAGGTACTCGACGGCGTCGCCCAGCGTGGAGCCTTTGAGGATGGTCTGCTCATAGTCGACCGGATTCATGAAGTAGTAGTCGTCGCCGTCATTGTAAAGAAAATCCATGGCAATCGAGTCCACGACAACCTTTTCGATGGCGTCGGCGGAGCGAAAGCGGTGCTCGAACATGGCGCCGGACTTGAGGTTGCGCAGCTTGGCCTGGATAAAGGCGCGCAGATTGCCGGGGGTGCGGTGCTCGACCTTGAAGACCAGGTGCAGTTGGTCGTTGTGCTTGATGATCATGCCGGGACGCAGTTGCGTGGCGGGAATCGCCATAGGGTTTGAAGCTCCTTGCTGGGTTTGCGGAGGTTCCGCGGGAAAATTTGGCTTTGGCCTGTCTTTATTGTAACTTAGGGGCGGAAAAGCCATCCCAGTGAAACCGCGGGCGTGGTATTCTTTCGCCAGCAAATTTTTCAGTTTAAGGCAGGGCGTAGAGATGAAAACCTGTCCCGTTTGCGATACCGATTACCCGGATCAGCACAACACGTGTCCCACCGACGGGGCGGTGCTGATCGTCTCCCACGAGCTGGCGGCCGGCTCCCTGGTGCGCGGCAAATACCGCATTGTCAGTAAGCTGGGGCAGGGCGGGATGGGGGTGGTCTACCTGGCGGAGCACATGCTGCTGGGCGGCAATGTAGCACTGAAGTTTCTGGCTGGCGACCTGGGCAAGGACCCCAAGTTCATCAAGCGCTTCCGCTTGGAGGCGCGCGCCGCTCACCAGTTGCGCCACCCCAACATCGTCGAAGTGACCGATTTGGACCAAAGCGAGCACGGCAGCCTGTTTATCGCCATGGAGTACGTGGCGGGGAAAAGTCTGCGGGGGGCGATAGATGAGGAGCGTAGCGGTTTCGGCGTCCCGCGGGCGCTGGAGATGGCGCGCGGCATCGTTAGCGGGCTGGCCGCGGCCCACGCGCACGGCACGGTTCACCGCGACGTCAAGCCGGAAAACGTCCTGCTTGCTCACACTGCCGACGGGCGGGAACTGCCCAAGGTTTTAGACTTCGGCATTGCGGCCATGGCCGAAAGCGCGACTGCGTCGAACATGACGCGCGGGCTGCTGCTGACGCCCGGCTATGCGGCTCCGGAGCAGTGGATGGAGTTGCCCGCCGCCGAGATGGACGGCCGGACGGATCTTTATGCAATGGGCTGCGTCTTCTACGAGATGCTGACCGGCCATACGCCGTTTCACGCGCACAACATGGAGGGTTGCAGGCGTCAGCACATGGAGGAGACGCCCCGCTCGCCAAGCGAGTTGCGGCCGGAGCTGGCCGATTGGACGGGACTGGATGGGCTGGTGATGCGGATGCTGGCCAAGAATCGCAATGACCGCCCGCAGGACGCAGAGGTGCTCAGCCTGCTCGACGGCGTGCAGACTGCTCCCAGTCAAGGGTGGCAGAAGACGGTTCCCATATCCGACTGGGAGCGTCCGCAGACGGTCATCGATGAGGGCTTGGGGCGCTATGAACCAGTCCCGTCACAGGTTTCGCAGCCGGTTTGGCAGCCGGTAAATCAAGCGCCGCCAGTGGTTCAAGCGCAGCCGGTGGTTCAGGCGCAGAGGCCCGCATCGCAGACAATTCCCGTATGGGCATGGGGAGTTGTGGCGGCTGTGGCAGTTGTGGCGCTGGCTGCGGGAATCGCCGCGGTGTGGCTCATTGCGCCCAAGCCGCAGCCCCCGCAGACGCAACAGACGCAAGCGACGGCGACTCAGCCCGTCGTCATACCACCGCTTCATGCGGGCTTGAATACCACTACACCCCCTATGCAGCCCACCGTTATACAAAAACCGTCGCCTGCGTCGCCCGCGTCCAAGACGAATACCACACCGGCCACTCAAGTTCCTGCTAATTCCCAAAACCAGAAGCCCGCGCAAGCAGACAATAGCAAGACGCCGCTTGTCCAGCTGCAGGTTGTCCAGCCACAGGTTGTCTCGCCACCGATTGTCCTGCCAACGCCCGCCAAACCGCCTGCTCCGCAGCCGAGCAATGCCGAGATCACGCAGCAGGCTCTTTCGCTCTACAACCAGAAGAACTTCTCCCAGGCCGTTCCTCTGCTGGACAAAGCCTGTACGGGCGGCAGCGGGGAAGCGTGCAAGGATCTGGGCAACCTGTACCGCGACGGAGGTGGTGTGCCAAAGGATGGTTTGCGCGCGGCGGCTCTCTATTCCAAGGCCTGCGATGCGAGCAATGGACTGGGTTGTACCAATCTCGGCGTGATGTATGCGAACGGCAATGGCGTGGCCAAGGACGATTCCCGCGCAGCAGCCTTCTATTCCAAGGCCTGTAATGCAAACGATGCCATGGGTTGCGCCAACCTCGGCAACAGCTATTGGAACGGTCGCGGCGTATCCCAGGATGATACCCGCGCGGCGGCTCTTTACTCACGGGCCTGCGACTCCAGGAACGCCGCCGCATGCAGCAGCCTGGGGGTCTGCTACTGGTCAGGCCGCGGCGTCACAAAGGACCTGGGCAAAGCCAGGCTGTATCTCATCAAGGGCTGCGGCCTGGGCAACCAGTGGGGCTGCGACCGGCTGAAAGAGTTGAAATAGTGAGTAAAATGCGGAAGATTTCACACTTTTGCATCCGAAGAGGCTGTTCCATCCAGGGCGACTGGAGGCGTGGTATTCTTTCGCCAACAAATCTTCGGCTTGAGGGTGAGCGCCAGCAATGAAGACCTGTCCCGTTTGTGACACGCCTTATCCGGACCAGCACACCAACTGCCCCACGGACGGCGCGATGCTGATTGTTTCGCATGAGCTGGCTGAGGGCTCACTTGTCCGCGGTAAATATCGCATTATTCGCAAGCTGGGCCAGGGCGGGATGGGGGTGGTCTACCTGGCCGAAGACATCCTGCTGGGCGTGCAGGTGGCGCTGAAGTTTCTGGCCGGCGAACTAAGTAAGGATCCCAAGTTCATCAAGAGATTTCGCAACGAGGCGCGCGCCGCCTACCTGTTGCGCCACCCCAACATTGTGGAAGTGACCAGCCTGGACCAGGCCGAAGACGGCAGCCTGTTTATCGCCATGGAATACGTGCAGGGTTCAAGCCTGCGTTCTTACCACGGCGATCCGGAGTTCGCGGATATTCCGCATCCTGTTGAGCGCGCGCTGGCGGTTACGCGCGACATCGCTGCCGGGCTGGCCGCGGCCCATGCACAGGGCACGGTGCATCGCGACATCAAGCCTGAAAATATACTGCTGACGCGCGCCGCCGACGGCCGCGAGCACGCCAAAATTCTCGACTTCGGCATCGCGGCCATGGCCGAGAGCGTGACCCGAGTGAGCATGACGCACGGCATTCTGCTGACTCCGGAGTACGCCGCGCCGGAGCAGTGGCTGGAGATGCCCGCTGCCGAGATGGACGGCCGGACCGATTGCTATGCTTTGGGCTGCGTGCTCTACGAAATGCTGACCCGGCATGCGCCCTTTCACGCGCACAACACGGCGGGCTGGATGAAGCAGCACCTGGAGGAGTCGCCTAAGCCGCCCAGCCAGTTGCGGCCGGATTTGGCTGATTGGGTTGGACTGGATGCGCTGGTGTCGCGGCTGCTGGCCAAGAACCGCGACGACCGCCCCCGGGACGCGGAACTGCTCAGCCTGCTCGACGCCGTGCATTATGGTCCCGGCGAGCAGCGGCAGCAGACGGTGATGGCAGAGGCCGGGAAGCAGCCAAAGACGGTGATAGAAGAAGCCAGCGTGCGGCAGGAACCAATCCCGAAACCGGCGCCGGAGCGTCCTGTGCAGCAACAAACGGTCGTCGATCAAGAGCCCGCTCCGCAAACAATGACTGCGCCCGCCTCGATTCCGAAAGAGGGCGGCGCGGAGGCTAAGCAGAGCAAGAAGCCGCGGAAAGTAATTAAAGTCCTCTTCAATGTGGTGAGGTGCATACTGGGCTTAATCCTCGGAGTCGTGATAGCCGGCATCGGGATTGGCATTGCCCTCGACAATGGGAGCTTCACCATCTTCAGCGTGCTCCCCCTGGAAATAGGTGTCTGTTTAATCGTT
>Ga0187873_1001911_pt1 | contig 16639 bp, 14 predicted proteins | sample June2016WEW_16_1_2_FD_133012 | JGI IMG/M metagenome (GOLD analysis project Ga0187873, IMG submission 133012) | Peatland microbial communities from SPRUCE experiment site at the Marcell Experimental Forest, Minnesota, USA - June2016WEW_16_100 | ecosystem: Environmental > Terrestrial > Soil >... | reverse complement strand
CGGTCTGCCAGTTCACGGAGCCTCCGGCTCCGTGAACCTGGTGCGGTCGGAACACCGGGCCAGAGGCCCGGCTAACCGGCAGACCAGAGGTCTGCCCCACCCTCCCACCTGAACAGTTACGCGAAATCTATGGTGAAGCGAGTATATGTGGACAATTTTCGGTGCCTGGTGAACTTCGAGTTGAAGTTGGACCGGGTGAACCTGCTCCTGGGCTTGAACGGCACGGGCAAGACCACTGTATTCGACGTCTTGCATGGCCTGCAGGAGTTCGTCGCCGGCAACGCGAAAGTCCTGGCGGCGTTCCCCAGCGCCGAACTGACGAGCTGGCAGACGAGTCTCACGCAGCGGTTTGAACTCGAGTTGCAGGTCGGACCGGCCTCGGATGGCCAGCTTGGCCCGGCGACCTACGGATACTCCCTGGTCATCGAACACGATGCCGAGCGGCGCAAGGCAAAGGTCCACAGTGAAACCGTGACCATGGATGGCAAGACGCTGTTCCATTTCAAGGAGGGTACCGCCGAACTGTTCCACGACGATCTCACGCCCGGACCGCAGTACCCGTTTGACTGGACACAATCCGGCGTCGGCGTGCTTCAGCCCCGTGCCGACAACAAAAAGCTGACGCGCTTCCGTAAGGAGATGCAAAAAATGACCATCGTCGGCATACAGCCCGCGTTGATGAGCTCCGAAAGTCGGGAGGAGGCCGCGGGCCTGTCCCGGAACATGGAGAATTTCGTGTCGTGGTTCCGCTATCTCTCCCAGGAGCACACCGGAGCCATGCTGGCCATTTTCGCAGAACTGAAGCGGGTCCTGCCCGGCTTCAGCGCCTGCAATCTCAAAGAAGCCGGCGAGGCAAAGGTGATGAAGGTGCTCTTCGATCGACCCGGCGGGAGCGCCCGTCCCATTCCTTACGACTTCAACGCACTGTCTCACGGCCAACGGGTCTTAATTGCCCTTTATTCGCTGGTGTTCGGCTTGAAGGACGAAGGCGTCAGCCTGTTTTTAGATGAACCGGACAATTTCGTGGCCCTGCGCGAAATCCAGCCGTGGCTTACAGCGCTCACCGATTTGGCCGGCGAGGGTATCGAACAGGCGGTGCTCATTTCCCACCATCCGGAGATCATCAATTATCTGGCCGCGTCGTCGGGCCGGTGGTTCGAGCGGGAGAGCAACGTTCCGGCGCGTGTCAGCGACAAACCGAAAGCCACAGCAGAGGGGCTGACTCCCGCTGAGACCATCGCCAGGGGGTGGGAGAAATGAGCGCCGGTTCGGTGGAAGTCGTCATCCTTTGCGAAGACCTCCAGCAGGAGGTCTTTATCCGCCGTTTTCTCCAAAGGAGGCGACCGGAACGCGGCCAGTTTCGCCCCCTCATTAGCCCTGCCGGCCGGGGATCAGGTGAGCAATGGGTGCGGGATCGCTTTCCACAGGAGCTCAAGGCCCACCGGAGCCAGCGAGCGCGGCGCAATAACTGGCTGGTGGTCGCGACCGACGCCGACGCCCGGACCGTTCAGGAACGGCTCCAAAGCTTCGTTAAAGTTTGCCAGGACGCAGATGTCCCCTTCCGCGAGGAGAATGAGAAGGTCGTCTTCATCGTTCCAAGGAGGAAGATTGAAACCTGGTTTGCCTACCTTCGCGGCGAAACCGTCAACGAGTCAGACACCTACCCGCGGCACGACTGCGAAAACGATTGCCGTCACGAAGTGGATCGGTTGGACGAAATGTGCCGCCTGCAGCGGTTGGAGCCTGTCCCACCGCCCCCGTCACTGGCGACTGCCTGCGATGAGTTTCGGCGGATAGCCCAGTGACGCCAAGAGTGCAGAAGTATGAGCGCAGAGTCGCTATTCTCGCAGATGACCTTGCCCGCCGAGTTGGTGGAGGATCTGCGCCGCCAGAATCCCTGGTGGGAACAACGCGCTCTGCCTGAACTCCCGCCACACCGCCGGCATTTGGTGGGGCAGATTCAGCGGCGGCTGGAGTGGAAGCTGGCACCCGTCGTCGTCGTGCGCGGGCCGCGCCAGATTGGCAAAACAACAGCTCAGTTGCACTGGGTCGAGGACGTCCTGAAGTCCGGCGTGGACGGGCGCCGGATTCTCCGCGTGCAGTTTGATGAGCTGCGCGAGATGGGCCGCTTTGACTCGCCGATCCTGCGTGTGGCGGACTGGTTCGAGAGGACGATTTTGGGAAGCACGTTCAATGAAGCCGCCCGGCGCGGCGGGCCGGCCTTCGTGCTGCTGGATGAAGTCCAGAACCTCGACGGTTGGGCCCCCCAACTGAAGTCCCTCGTGGACTCCTCCACGGTGCAGGTGATCGTAACGGGCAGTTCCGCGCTGCGGATCGAAGCGGGGCGGGACAGTTTGGCCGGTCGCATCACCTCCCTGGATGCAGGCACGCTGTCTCTCACCGAGATCGCGGCCCTTCGGGGGCTCGACCTGGGCCAGCCGTATCTCGAGGACAACGGTCTGGAGGCCTTGACACATCTGTCGTTTTGGCAAGAGCTTCGGAACCACGGCCAGTCACGGGCGGAGGTCAGGAATGCGGCCTTTGCGATGTTCTCGGAGCGGGGAGGATATCCGCTGGCCCATCTGCGCGCGGATGCTCCGTGGGAGCAACTGGCCGATCAACTGAATGAGACCGTTATCAAGCGCGTGATCCAACACGACTTGCGACTCGGCGAGAGAGGACGCAAACGAGACCCCGCGCTTCTGGAGGAACTTTTTCGACTTTGCTGCCGCTACGCGGGCCAGGCGCCCACGATCCAGACTCTAGGCCGGGAAGCCCAGCGCGTCTTGCAAGCCAATGTCGGATCCCAACGCATCAACGCCTATCTCCGGTTCCTCGGCGACACGCTGCTCCTGCGGCTCATCCCCCCCCTGGAAATCAGGCTCAAGCGCAAGAAAGGGAGTCCCAAACTGTGCTTGGTTGATCACGGGCTCAGAGCCAGTTGGTTACAGGAGCAGATACCGCTGGACCCCGCGCGCCTGCGCGAAGAACCGGAACTGACCGTGCTCGCCGGGCACCTCGCCGAAAGCGCGACCGGCGCCCTCCTCGCCACAGTCGGAGGACTCGATATCGCCCACTTTCCAGAACGCCACGGCGAGCCCGAGGTGGACTTCGTCCTTACGGTTGGGATCAAACGAATCCCGGTCGAAGTGAATTACCAGGCAAGACTCGACCCCATGCGCGATACCGAGGGGCTTCGCTCGTTCATCGAGAAGGCGATAAACAACGCCCCGTTTGGGCTGCTCATCACACAGGACGATTCGCCGGGGATCTTTGACCCGCGGATTGTCGCCCTCCCGCTGTCCTCCCTGATGCTGCTTCGCTAGCTCGCCTGCCCCAACTGGGGATCGTCAAGCCGAAGCAAGCGTGATGAAGGTGCTTTGGTCCGCGCAATACCTCCCAACCCTCCTTTTTCCGCGCTTGTCGAGCGGGAGATTCCCTGCTAACGTTCACTCATGAGCGTCAGTGACGAAATTCTGGACTTTCTGGTCGAACAGATTCCAGCGCAATCGTTAGCGGATTTTAGAGCATCGGATCAGACTCGCCAACGGGTTTGGGCTTTGATCGCCAAGGAAAAAGAATCCGACCTCCTTCCCGAGGAAAAGGTGGAGTTGGACGATTTTCTGAAGCTCGAACACTTGGTCCTCCTTGCCAAAGCCAGGGCTTTGGCGGCCGGGCATGGCTGATGTCATCAGCCAGCAACTGCGACGCGAAATCCGGGCGCGGGCCGGCGCGCGCTGTGAGTACTGTCTAATGGTTGAAGCGCTCCTCTTGGCGGGCTGCGAGGTCGATCACAATATCAGCCGCAAGCATGGCGGCACTACGGAATTCTCGAACCTCGCCCTTTCCTGCGCTCGCTGTAATCGTGCGAAGGGAACCGACGTCGGCTCAGTTCGTCCCGGCAGCGGGGAGTTCATCCGATTATATAACCCAAGGCGGGACCGTTGGGACGAACATTTCAGGATCGACGGCGCTCGGATTATCGGACTAACGCCCATTGGGCAAGCGACCGTCGGACTGCTGCAATTCAACCAGGACGAAAGGCTCCTGGAGCGCATGTTTTTGCAGCAATCAGCCACGTAGCAGGCATGCCTTCAGCTAGCAATACACCGCAAGCGCCCGCGATGTCAATAGCCGTATTGACAAAACTCATTGACCTCATTGACGATCTTGGCAATAAGCCTCAGCGGTAGAGCTTACCGCTCAAGACTTGGCTTGACGTCTTTCTGCTGCCGGCTGCCGAGCTCGGCCACCATCTGTTCGAGCCGGCGGCCGTATTGGAGGTAGTTCTCCATGAGAGCGGCATCGTTGGCGGTTTTGGCCTGGGGATCGTGGAAGACCGTGACCATGTGAGGTTCGATGGACAAGGCGGCATCGTAGCCCCGGGCCAAAGCGTCTCGCAGAACATCCCGCACCCGGCCCTGTCCTTCGCCGGGCCAATTATAGTCGGCATCGTTCCGGGCAGGGTTCCAGGTCGCATCCTTGATGTGGATATGGGCAACGTGGTCCCGGACATGGACCCAGAACTCCCACGGGTCCTGCTTGGGCCAGGGCTTGGGTTTGGAGCGGTCGGGGTTGAAGATCGGGTTGGCGGTATCGAAGACCCATTTGAGGCCGGGGCACTTGTCGAGCAACTCGAGGGCGTGCTGCCAGCTCATGCCGCCGTAGTTCATGCAGTTTTCATGCACCGGCTGCAGGCCGGCATCCAGAAAGCGGCCGGTCACTTCCTTGACCCGGCGGAAAACCTCGCCAGGGATCTTGTAATCGTCGTCGCCCGGCTTGAAGCTCATGATGCGGACGTACTTGGCGCCGAGGCGGACCATGCGCGGGATGGCGCGCTTGACCTCGGCCAGCGTGAGGTCGAACGGGTCCTGGACTCGCCTGGCCCAATTCATGATCGTCGAGCCGAAGCAATAGACCCCCACGCCCGCCGATTCGAGCTTTTGGACCGCCCGGTCGAACGCGGCGTCCGGAATGTCGTGGAAATTCCCTTTGGGAAAGCCGGGCACTTCCACCCCGCGCATTTCCAGGCACTGCCAGTTGAGTTGGCGCGTGGCCTGGATTTGGCCGTCAATGGCGCCAGCGCCTTCGTCACCAATACCTGTAAAGATCATTGAAAGTTGGGGTCCAGGATTACCGGTTGAAGGACTTGGTAAAGTCTTCGTTCAGGACCTCGACGACCTTTTTCTCGAGCTTCGATTCGGCAATCAGTTGGTTGAGTTTCTTTTCGTAGGCGGCGCTGTCCAGGGGCAACTCGACAGTCTGGCCAGTGAGCGAGGAGTAGAGCATGACGTTGGCCAACTCGACCGAGTGGATGCCTTCCTGGCCCGGGGCAATGAGGGGCTCGCCCTCGAGAATGGCGTTGATGAAGTTCTGCATGAGCACGGCATGGCTGTTGGCGGCGTTCTCGAAAGGGATGTCCGCCTGCCATACCTCGGGTTTGGCGAAGCCGGTTTTGGCGGTCCTGCTGAATTCGAGCATGTCGGTTTCGTTGCGGGTAAAAGCGAGCCGGTCCCGCTCGAGGACGAGCTTGCCGCGCGTGCCCACGAGCTCGAACCGGTTGGCGCCGGGGGCCTCGCCGGTCGAGGAGACAAACGTGCCGGTGGCGCCGTTGGGATATTCCAGATAGGCCGAGACGTTGTCCTCGACTTCGATCCGGTGGAAGCGGCCGAGCTGGCAGAAGCCGCGGACGCGGGCCGGCATGCCCAGCAACCATTGCATCGCATCGAGGTTGTGGAGGCATTGGTTGAGCAGCACCCCGCCCCCCTCCCCTTTCCAGGTCGCCCGCCAGCCGCCGCTGGCGTAATAGGCCTCCGTGCGAAACCAATCGGTCATGATCCAGCTCATCCGCACCAACTCGCCCAACTGGCCGTCGCTCAGCAGCCTGCGGATCCTCAAATAACGCGGCTCGGCGCGAAGCTGGAACATCCCGGCAAAGATCAGCCGGGAGTTCTGCCGGTGCGCCGCGATTAACCGCTCGGCGTCAGCCTTGTGCGCCGAGATGGGCTTCTCCACCATGACGTGCAGGCCCTGCCGGAGAGCGGCGATGCCCAGGGTCGTGTGCTGGTAATGCGGTGTCGCAATAATGACCGCATCGACCAGGCCCGAGCGGATCAACTCCTCGCCGTCGGCAAAAACTGCCAGCGGCTTGAATTTCTCGAGTTTGCCCGGCACCGAATCCGACACCGCCACCAACTCGGCGCGATTGATCTTGCCCGCCGTGAGATAGCCCGCATGGTGCTGCCCGATGTTGCCGAGGCCGATGATTCCCAGACGCACGTTGGTCATGCTCATGGCGCGGAGTGTAGCAAAGGACTTGGCCCTGACGAGGCGAAACGATAATTCCACCGCCGATCGGGGGCGCTATCGCCGTTGAGACCGAACTCGGACACGTCATCGAGGCGCTGGATATTGTCTGCCCAATGGAAATCGAAAGCGGGCGTTTTGCCCGTTTGGCCGATGAGCCCGCGCGCGATGCCAATCTCCATCCCGTTGCCGTTGACCCGATAGCTTGCCTTGCCGATCGTCTCCCATTGGCCGTTGCGCCAGGCCTTGACCGTCGTTTCCGTATCGCTGGGCGCCTCGAGGTTGATAAGAAAATCGTAGCCCAGCCAGCCTGTCGCCGCGTCCTGGTCCGCATCCAGGAAGAGCAGCATCCAGTTCCGGTCCGTTCGCGGTGTGATCCTGTCCAGCGTTTGCGCGAAGAAATAGACCTTCGCCTCGTCGTATGCCGCCTTGAGAATCACAAAATCGTTGCGCCCGGTGTCGTTGCGATAGACCGCGTCCCCATAACCTTTGTGGTCGCGATGGAGCGTGTCGCCAATGACGTCGCGGAACTCAGGCACGACGTCCTTCCAATCGTCGAACGAGCCGTCAATGACAATCCGGCTTGGGCCGGCGGCCACGGGCCGCTCGCGCACCCCTTTGAACCGCCGCACCCAGCCGGCCAACTGGTAATAGTAGTTATCTCCGTGCCCGCCGCGCATCGGCTCGCAATCTCGGCTGTATTCCTGGGTGTATTCATCGACAAACAGGCCCCCGGGATAGTAGCACTCTGTGTCCTTGTATTTGCTCCATTCGGTGTAGCGTCCGGCGATCCACTCGTTCCACCCGGTCACGAAGATGAATTTCGGGTTCACCTCGAGGGCACGCCGCCACTGTTCCTCGAAGTTCAGGCCCAGGTCCACCGCCCCTGCCGAGTGGTCCGCTTTGCCCTGGCGCCAACTCCGGCCCATCGCCCCCGCCTTGTGGCTCATGGGGGCGGGGCCCGGCGTATTGGGCAAGGCGTTCTGGGCCACGCCTACGCTCATTTGCTCGGGCTCGCCCCGGCTGTTTTTGAAGACGTGCTGCGGATAGACCTCCAGCCAACTCCACTGGTCGGGCCCACTCGGCCCGTCCCAGTAATCCGGCATTGGCCGGCGGAACGTGAAGAAACTCAGCATCTCCGGGTCCTTGATGAACTGCTTGTCCGCCAGCAACAACGGTTTGCCCTCCCACATAAACCAGAGTTCCTTCCAAAGGCCCGGCTGGTACAGGTCGCGCCAAAGCTGATCGGTTATGGGGCGGGGGTCGCCGAACGGAGCGATGAACCCAATGGCCGGCGTGCGGGCGCCCTGCCGGCGCATCGCCGCATACTCCCGGCACAGCGCCTCGTACTCCTCTTTCCACGTGAACGGTGGGTTGGTCGTGTCGAAGAGAACGACATCAATCCCAGCCTCGGCCAGCAGGCTGGCGTGCTTGCGAATGACGAAGGGATCCGTCATCAAGTAGTACCCCAGCTCGGGCTCGCCCCAGTGATGCGGCGCGCCGTTGGCCGGCCAGGTCACCGGGCCGTCTTTCGCTCCGGCGATGATCCTGGTATTATCGTTCGGCCCGCCCCGGTTTGGCGTGTGCCACGTCCAATAGAAAATCCCCACCCACTTGTCCGGTTTAACCGGGCCGCATTCTTTGAATCCGGGCATGACGCGCCCGGCGCCATCGGTCGCTACCCACGTGTCCGCATAAACATCTCCGCCCTCGTACGGTTTGCCGTGGAACTCCGCCGCGCCTGCGGCCACGCTGCAGGCGACCGCGATAATGGCGGCGCCAACTGTTAGCGCCTGTCCGAAAAACCCGCCGGGATGAAACCTTGGTCGCATCCTTTGTCGTGAACTTTGTCGCATTGGCTGTTTTTCGACAAAGGGTCGCGACAGAGGCGGCGACAAGGATTCGGAGTGGGAGTCGTTCGGACACGCTCCCAGGGCGCAAATCAGCTTTTGAGTACACCTTGCGGTCGAGCCTTTGTCCCGGAGGGACATTTGAGAATAGCCCGGCGTTTCAACGCCGGGTTTGGACGTACCGATGGACAAGTCCCGAAGGGACGGCCGAAGTGGCGCTTGGTTTTCAGCCGTCCCTTCGGGACGGGGTGCCTCTGTGGCCTGATCCCGGCGTTGAAACGCCGGGCTATTCTCAAATGTCCCTCCGGGACAGAATGCAGGGGCGAGGGGTGTACAAAAACTGATTTGCGCCCCGACCGCTGGGAATTGCAAGCTGCTGATCGGCCCTGGTATTCTCGGTTGCATTTTCGGTTGCGCGTTGCGCTTGAACTTGCTGCTGGCCTATGGTGGAGGGGACCCGACAAAGTCCCGATACGCAAAGTCATCGAGCGGCTCACCCGGCATGAGGGATCGGCGACGCAGTTCCCAGCGACGGAGCGACGGATGCCCGGCATTCAGGCGGTAGAGTTTCAGCGTCACCCTGGCCCGGTGCTGATCCTCGGCCGAGGCCAGCTCATTCGCCTCCAGGGTTCCACGCGTGTAATCCCAGCGAAAAAATCGGTCGAACGCGTAATCTTCCGCGTCAGGCTGGAGCAAGACCTCGTCGAACTCATCCCCCTTTCCCTGGCAGCAATCGCAACAATAATACAGATTCTCCCACCTGTAAGCCTCCCGCGGGAAAAGCGTCTTGGGCCGAAAGTGCTCCACCGTATCGTAGGACGGCGGGCAGATGGGGTAGTTATCGCAAAAGGAACAATGATCCTGCACCTGCGCCTTCAGCACAGGCAGGAGCTTACGGTTGACCGATTCGCCCTCGACCCTGTGCCAGTGGAAACAAGCCGTTGAACTCTCGGCACGGCGCTGTTCCCACTCCTTTCCCCACAATTCCCATTTTCCCAGAAGGAACTCCGGCGCGGGCGCACGCTTGAACTTTCTCATTTTGCTCCGGCTTTGGCCAACCGACGTTCCATTTGGCTCAATTCCTTCCCCATCATGTAGCGGAGTTCCATGCTCCGGGCGGAGAGGCCCTCCGCCAAACGAACAGCCTTGCCCTTGGCCTCGGCGTCCCCTTGGTAGGCCCGGTCCCGCTCTGCTCTGAATTCGGCCAGAAGCTTCTCCGTTTCAGGATCATACCATTCCTCCAATCCCATGATGTCTTCGATTACGGAGATGTAGCTCTCTCCGGCCTTTGCGGGCACAGGCTCCTTTATCTTGACCTTTCCGTCCTTCTCCAAAATCAGGGGGTGAATCCACCCGTGGCCCAGCGATGAAATGACGAAGGGCGAGTGTGTCGCCACAAAGATCTGCGCTTTGGAGAAGAGACGCTGGAAGGCGGGGAGAACCCGCCTTTGCCAGACCGGATGGAGGTGGCCCTCCACTTCGTCCAGCAGGAACACCGCCTCCGTTTCCTCCAACGGGCCCTTGCCTTGGAGCCAGGCATCCATCATCACTACCGCGTCCACCATCCAGCCGATGATGGAGCGCAGGCCATCCGGAAGAAGGTCAAACGGCATCTCCACGTTCGCCCAGTTCACTTGCAGCGCAGGCTGAGGATAGGCGGTGACATTGAAGAGGAACTGCTGGCCTGTGATTTTGGTCAGCACGTCCTCCACCGCTCGAACGAGTTGCGCCGCACGAGTGACGCCCCTGCCGGCACTTTCATTCATCATGTCCATTGCTGACTGCATCTTCAGGTTGGCAACAGCTTGGAGCAAAACCGCGGAGTGATCTCCTGTTCGGGAGAAGGACAGACAATCTGCGCGATCCGGTCTCGGCACCCCCGCCATTACCGCAATGGGAGCATCGGAAACATAGGCTGTACCGTCGTAAGCAAATGCGGGGACCTCGCCGACCCATTTCTGAAACGCCGAGTCTTGATCAAAGAACACCATGTATTCCTTGTGGGTCTTGCTCCTCTGCCATTGTGACTCCCCTGGTCCCGCCGCATGCAGCCTACGGGACGCAAAAACACCAATGCCGTCGGTCGCCCCCTTCAACCTCTTTTTCGAGGCCGAATCGCCCTTGAGTACCGCCGCAAGGAGCGCCAGCAGGCGCGTCTTGCCCGTGCCGTTCACGCCTGTGAACAGATGCACCTCAGCCAACTCCGCCGGTTTATTCTCGACGGGTGGGAATTCCATCCAGAACTTCCCGAACGGAGGAAAGTCATCCGACGCAAGTACGCGAAACATAAGTAAAGGCTGTATATCCCGAGTGCCGCGGCAATGCAACGGGGAAAAGCCGCTGGACCCTGTTGTCCAGGGCCAACTCATGAAGCCGCAAAGCCAGGGGCGGGGACGGCTTCGTCCCCGCTTCTTGGCGGCCCATGGGAAGGAGAACAGGGGACGAGCCGTCCCCACCCCTTTCATGAATTGGCGCTGCTCACGGCCTGGCCGGTTGGCCGATGCAGTACAGGTTCTTGAACCCCCGCAGAAACATCCGTCCGCCGCTGATGGCGGGTGAGGCGTAGGTTTTCTCGCCGAGCTCGTTGGGGGCTGCCAACTCGAATTGCGGCCCCGCCTTGACCACGTGCATCACGCCGTCGTCGTTCAAGAAGTACACCAGGCCATTGGCCGTAACCGGCGAGGCATGATGCAGACCCATTTTCTCGCGCCAGAGAATCCGGCCGGTGGCCGCCTCGAAACAATAGGCCGCTTTATCGCTGAAAGAGGAGGTCATAAACCATTTGCCCACACTGATCGGGGAAGGAACATAAGGGGCGCCCTCGGCCGTGCTCCAGGCCACCTTGCTTTGCGTCACGTTGCCCTCGCCGTCGGGCTTAATGGCGATCAGGACGCGCTTGGGCCAACTGCTGCAACTCAGGACCAGGCCCGCCGCCTCGTTAAAAACCGGCGTGGCCACGCAGTCCTCCGAGGGGCCGTCCACCACCCACAACATCTTGCCGCTCCGGGGATCATAGGCGGTCACGGCTTTGTCGCCGGCCACAACCACTTGGAGGCGGCCTGCCATCTCGCGGATGAGGGGCGCGCTATAGCTGTGCGTGCCGTTCTGGCGCGGGGCCTTCCAGAGCGTCCGGCCATCCGCGCGGCTTACGGCCACAACGAAGTTCTCCCCCTTGCTGTCGCAGTCCACGATGACCCTGTCCTCGAAAAGCATTGGGTTGTGGCTGAAACCCCAGACGGCCTGGAATTGGCCGGGACGGACGCGCCAGAGTTGCTGGCCGTTGAAGTCATGTGCGGCCACGACCACGTCCTTGCCATCCAAAAAGGTGACAAAGACCTTCTGGCCATCGGTGGCCGGCGTGGCGGAGGCGTAGCTGTTCTCGGGGTTCTTCGCCTCGAGCGGGGCGCGCAGGACGGTTTGCTGCCAGAGCAACTTGCCTGTCGAGGCCTCCAGGCACAGCAGGACGCGCTCCTGCGTCTCCTTGAGCGCCGTAGTCAGAAAAATCCGATCCCCCCACACGATCGGCGAAGAATGGCCCTCGCCGGGCAAGGGGGTCTTCCAGGCGATGTTCTCGCTTGCGCTCCACTGAGTCGGGACGTTCTGCTCCAGGCTCGTGCCGTCCCCGCGCGGCCCCCGCCAACCCGGCCAGTTCTCGCCCCGAGCTGCCGCCGTCCCGACCGCGGCGAAACAGACCGATAACGACGCAACCAGGAAGCAACGGACTGCTTGGTTAGAACTGTTCAAACTCCGCCGATCCATTTGCGGTCTTCCCAGACCGCCTTGAGGGACGTCAGGTTGCGGCGGTCGAGGATGTTTTTGGCGGCGGCCAGGAGTTTGCCGCGTTTGAGGTTGTTCCAGGCGTCACTGGCGTTGATGGCGACGAACTGAAGGACGCTGGGGTCGCGGTAGCAATCGATCATGCAGCGGGTGCAGCCGTCGCGGATGAGTTTGGACTCGTCGAACTCATAGATGTTGCACATCGGCTTTTCCCAGAAGTGGCAGCGGTAGAGATTCAGGTTCCAGTCCAGGTAGAAATACTTGTGGCCCCCCAGGCAGCCGAATTTCTCGGGTTCACCTCGCAGATGCCGTTGCATCTCGCAGAGAGATTCGCGCGGGTTGACGACCGTGAAATCGCTGCGCCGTTTCATCTGCTTGATATTCTCGAAAACCCGGATCAACTCCCCGGTCTTGTAATTGACCAGGCTCGAGTCGCTGAAGCTCAGGTAGCTGGAGGCCAGGCTGCTCAGGGGGTAGCTGAAGGTGCAGCTTTGGAAACCGAGGGCGGTCAGGAACCCGGGGAGCTTGTCGTAATCCTCTATCAGGCGGCTGGCTGTGACGCTGGCGGTGGTTTGCACGCCAAGCTGGCCGAAGACTTCGTTCGCGTGCCGGATCTTGCGGCAGACGCCGGGCAGCCCGCGGTTTTTCTCGTGTCGCGCCACGTCGTGGGCATCCACCGACATGATGACGCTGCTCAGCCCGTCGCGGGCCAGTTCGCGCATGTTTTGGTCGGTCCAGAGCGAGCCGTTGGTGCAGATCATCGGGCGAAGGCCGCGCTGGGCCGCATAGCGGGTCATGGCGCCCAGGTCTTTGTGCGCCAGCGGTTCGCCGCCCACAAAGAGCAGGTAGCCGATATGGTTGCGCCGGCAGATGTCGATCACGTCGCGCGCCTCCCCGAGGGTGACGCTGTGCCGCAGTTTCGGATCGAAACGGTCCACGGCGAAATTGCAGAAATCGCACCTGGCGTTGCAGATGTTGGTGATGGCAAACTGCAGATAGCCCGGTCCGCCGTGGCGCAGCACCTCGCCCAGGAGTTTGAAGGGCCTGGCGGCGGGCCGCGCCACGGGAAGCGTGAGATCGCTTCCGGCCCCGGCGGGCGCCGGGGCCAGCCGCGCGCCGGCTCGAGTCAAGGCAGCAGTGCTCATGCTGATAATACACACAGCTTAACGCCAAGACAGGCGCCAGGCCAATTCTTTTTCCGGCTTTGTATCCGCGTCATCCGTGTCATCCGTGGTCAAAATCTGTTCGCCATCAGCGCGTCTCTGACCCGGTGCATCAGCTCGGGCCAGTCGCCCGGTTGGGTTTGGCGGAACAGCCGCAGGGTGGGATACCAGGGGCTGTCGGACCTGTGAACCATCCAACGCCACTCGCCCGCAAAAGGCAGCAGCAGCCAGGTCGGTTTCCCCAAAGCCCCGGCCAAATGGGCCACGGCGGTGTCGACCGAAATGACCAAATCGAGTTGGACAATGGCGCTGGCTGTTTGGTCAAAGTTGGCGAACCGGGCGCCCAGGTCCGTGAGGCGGCCCACCCACGGGGCTTGGGCCAGGTCCGAGGCCCTGGGGCCGGCCTGGAGGCTGAACCATTGAACGCCCGGCAATTCCATCAGCGGCCCAAAATGCGTCAGCGGCATCGAACGGTTGCGGTCGTTCTTGTGTTTGGCGTCGCCGGCCCAGGCGAGGCCAACCTTGAGGCAGCCCGCCTCCGTCGGCCCGATTGGGAAGACCTCTTTGGGCGGGGTGAGATACGGAACTTTGGCCGGGAGCGTTGCCTGCGTGGTCCGGAAAATGGCCGGCAGGCTTAGGAGCGGGGCGTGGAAATCGAAGGCCGGCAAGCCGGCCCGCCCGGTGGCAACCCGGCTGACGCCCGGCGCGCGGGCCAGAAGGGCGGTCAGGGCCTCGGGGCAGCCCAGGAGCACTTCACCGCCGCGTTGCGCCACCAGCGGGGCGTAACGGATGAATTGAATGACGTCCCCGTAGCCTTGCTCGGCATGCAGCAGAATGCGCCGCCCCCCCAACTGGCACCCATCCCAGAGCGGCTGGGGAAATGCCCGGGCGGGCGTGGTGAAGTCTTTGAGTTTCCAGCGCCATTCATATTCGGTCCACCCGCGCTCCCACTGGCCTTTGGCCAGCAAGGCGGTGCCAAGCTGCCAATGGGCTTCGCCATGGGCCGGTTCGAGGCGCAGGACCTGTTCGCAACACGCTATCGCCGCTTCGAGGTCGGGTTGCTCCTGGTAGAGAAGGCCCTGGTTGATCAGGGCGCCGACATGGCTTGGGCGCAGGGCCAGGGCTTGGCGATAGGCGGCCATGGCCTCGACGGGCCGGTGCAGGTTCTGCAGAACCAGGCCGAGGTCGTAATGGGCGTCGGCGTTGCCCGCATCGAGGGCGATTTCCAGGCGGCAACACTCGGCGGCGGCCTCGAGGTTGCCGCCCTGCTGGTGGATGGCGCCCAGCAGCAAATGCAATCGCGGATAGGAGGGGCGCAGGCGGATGGCAGCCTCCAGGCACTGGACCGCCTCCTCAAGTCGATTGAGCTCTCGGAGGGCCGTGCCGAGGCGGCAATGCGCCTCGAAACAGTCGGGCTCCCGTTGCAGGACCGCGACAAACAGTTTGGCCGCCTCGAGCGCCTGGCCTTGCCCGGCACAGGCGCAGCCGCGCCGCAAGAGCTGCTCCGCCGGGCCGGCCGGCAAATGGGATTGTGGTGTCGTGGGGTTCAGCCGGGAGGAGGGATTCAGCGCCCGTGCAGAAACAACCTCGGTGCTTTGGGCGTAATTCTAACAAACTGCCTTTGCCTGGCGTCCAGAGCGTGGAGCGTCGGAGCGTCGGAGCGTGGAGCGTGAGGGCATCGTAGCGCTTGCCACCATCTCACGCTCCCACGGGCCACGCTCTCACGCTGCCACGCTGCGACGCCCTCACGCTTCACGCTCCACCCCAGGCATTCGGATCCCGGAATTGGTTCTTGCACGAGCCCCTAGGCCTCCCAACCCGGGCGGTTGTGGCGTTTAACGAACCTGGCGGCTTCTTCGGGGATGTTGGGCGAGCACATGGCCGGGCCGTCCCATTCCATGCGGCGGCCCGGGCCGACGCGCAAGGCCACGCAGCCCAGCAGAACGACTTCGGCCAGGTAAGCGGCGATGTCGAAGTTCGAGTAGGCGGGCGTGCCCTCTTTCATCATCTGGAACCACTCCTGCATGTGATTTCGCTCCAACCCCCCCACCTTCGGGCAGCGGGCGATGGTTTGGGGCACGGACTTGCAGGCCTCGTGCTGATTGCCACTCGTGTACCCCTCTTCGCCATTCATCCACACGAAGAACGAAGACCCGTAATCGTCGGGAGAAAAGACCTTGCCCTTCTCGCCAATGATGAGGGCGCCGCTGCCGGGGAGGGGGTCTTTAATCGACTTGAGGATTTCCTTGACAGCCTCCCCGGAGGGACGAAGGCTCGATTTGTCGTCCGGATTGCCGTCATACCACCAGAACTTGAGCGGAGGCAGGCCCTCGCGGGCGGGGAACTCGAAGCGGATGCGGGAGGTCTTGGGGAAGGTCTCGGGATAGATCTTCGAGGCCTTCTCGAGTTCCACCACAGTGGGATAGCCCAGTTTGAGGGCGCGGAAAGGCATGTTCACGGTGTGGCAGGCCATGTCGCCCAAGGCGCCGGTGCCGAAATCGAACCACCCGCGCCAGCTAAAGGGATGATAGACACCTTCCTTGTAAGGCCGCTCCGGGGCCGGACCGAGCCACAGATCCCACTCCAGCTTCGCAGGCACCGGGTCTTGGCCCGCAGGCCGATCCAGACCCTGGGGCCAGATGGGGCGGTTGGACCAAATATGGCATTCGAGCGGATTGCCGATGACCCCGGCGTGGATCACCTCGACCGCGCGCCGCAACCCGGGTTCCGCGCTGCCCTGGTTGCCCATCTGCGTGGCCAGGTTCTTCTCCTTGGCGAGCTTCCGCACTGTCCGGGCCTCATAGACGATCTGCACCAGCGGTTTCTGGCAGAAACAGTGCTTGCCCAGCTTCATCGCGCGAATGGCGGCGATGCCGTGATTATGGTCCGGAGTCGAAACGGTCACCGCGTCAATGCTCTTGTCCATGTCCTCGAGCATCTTCCGGTAGTCGCGGTACTGTTTGACCTCGGGAAACTTGTTCTCGAACTGCCTGACCTTGCCCGCCAGCGTGTCCCTGTCCACGTCGCACAGGGCGACGATGTTGCCGCCGCACGCCGCGGCGTCGTTGCTGTCACTGTCGCCTTTGCCGCCGACGCCGATGCAGGCGACGTTGATGCGCTCATTGGCCCCCAGGACCCGGCCGACATACGGGGTGTTGGACGACTTCGACGGCGCGCGGCAACTCGAGATGGCCGCGGCGCCGAGCGCCAGGGTCGTGCAACTCAGGAATTGGCGACGGGTGAAGGTGGACGTGCTCGGTTTTGCGCTGGTTTCTATGTTCGTCTTTTGCATGTTAGGTCTTAAGGTCTTAAGTGGGCCGATTATGTCATGAACGCAGAAAGGATTCAACAACGTTTTCATTAACGCGGGTTTCATCCTTTCACGCGCGGCGCCACGCAGGTATGCTTCGGGGGCAGATGTTCGAGCACCGCAAACAGCCGTTGGCGCCGCAGCGGGTTTATCTGGATTTATGAGCACTGCCTCTGCGGGGCCGGAACCGGCGGCGCAAATCCGCGCCGCGCTCCCGGCATTTCTAAGCCGGT
>Ga0187873_1001901_pt1 | contig 16682 bp, 15 predicted proteins | sample June2016WEW_16_1_2_FD_133012 | JGI IMG/M metagenome (GOLD analysis project Ga0187873, IMG submission 133012) | Peatland microbial communities from SPRUCE experiment site at the Marcell Experimental Forest, Minnesota, USA - June2016WEW_16_100 | ecosystem: Environmental > Terrestrial > Soil >... | reverse complement strand
CATAAACTTGAACAACGTCCGGATCGAACTCGGACAGTCGCCGCGCTAGCGAATTACTACTGACTGAACTGACGACATTCATGTAGTTCTTGGCTTCCGGAAGAAACTCGTAGGCGAACCCATCAAGGAGATCCGGCCCCCATCGGATTGTCTGACCAAAGCCAACGTCGTAATACTCCTCTGCTCCGGCTCTTGAGCCAAAAAACACCTTGAGATTCAGTTGCTCGCTTTGGGCAAGCGCTCTGTACAGTGGGCAGAAGTGCTGGATTGGATGGCTAACCACGATCGCTAGTTTCATAAAAGAGTGTGCCTTTCGAGTTTTAATTCTCTTGATTTATGCCATAGCGTTTCAATACGACAATTTGCGCATCTCCCAAATCGACATCTCCTGCTCCACTGGTTGCTTCTTGCCATATCGCCGCATCCACGGGCAAAAGCCAGTTCTTCCCGCGACTCAACTAGGCTTGCCGAACAGTTCATAAGACTTGATCATAAGGCGCAGCACAATCGTAGAAGCAAGAATTCCCACAAACATTGTGCCTGCTTCTAGTTCGCTAGCGACGAGAAAGATGGTCATCAGATACGCGAGCATACGGATGGGGTTTGCTCTAGGATCTACCCCAGCCGTTTTCCACATCAACCGCCCGATCAGCCAGCCGAGAGCAGCCATTCCGGCAATCATGCCGACTAGGCCGAAATTCCAATAGAGCTCTCCTTCCGCGGTGAGCGCACTCGCGGTTCTGGCAGTGTCCTCGCTGCTTGCCGCGCCTAGGTATGCGGTAAACCACGCCCCTCGGCTTACATTAGGCTTGTCTGGCCAGAACAATCTTGGGATAACGGCGTAAAGTACGTAGTTCATTGTCTCTCCCATCTTAAGCCCATGGACCTTTGTATCCTGGACTAAATATCCGACCATGATTCCAGAGAACATCCGTGTCGCCACGTCGTCCAACCGTTCAGGCACAGAGGCTTGTTCCAGCGCGGTTACCTCACCAATATTTCCTGTTTTTGCATACTCAATCAGAGAGCTTTGGATATTCGCACTCCGATTGATGAAACGCAGGCCCCCTATGACCGGCTCGACCACATACAGATAGATAAGAATGATAGCCGGAATCAAAACCAATAGTGCTTTCCTCAGATTTCCTTTGAGTATGACGAACCAGATGATCGGCAACACTGAAAGCATGATGTAGAATTTCAGCCCAATGACCGCACTAGCAACCAAGCAGCCCGCTATAGCTATTAGAATGGCACACCAGTGAATATAAGAGCGCGCGGGTATAAAGCGCGGCGGTGCGATTGCTATGGAACACGCTGCGCTCAATGTTGCCCATTGCAGCGGCGCCGCAAGCATTCCGATCGCGCTGAGGTATTTGCCAAAAAAACTATAGAATATGCCACTGACCCATAAAGCGATGATTGGGGCAATTGAACCGGACGAACCTCTCCTGCCCGCGGCTGCGGCAGCCTCTCGAGGACGCGAGCGCTGCAGACCGAAATGCATGGCCAGAGATCCGATCGCATAGTAAATAAACCCCTCCATAACATTGTTGATAGAGAGACTATTACCTATATAGTCGATTGACTGCTGAGCGCCTATACGACTACCAATCCAAATCGGGCATAAACCAAGACTAAACGCTTGCCATGCAAACCACCAGGAAAGAGGGGTTATCAGTACTGGTGTTAACCGGGCTTCATTCCTTGCGATGACGCAACTGCCGGCGAAAAAGACAGTACCTCCCAGGATCAGGACGACATTAGGGGACTCAATCAGCTTCCACAGCAGCAGGAGCGCTGTCACCATAAGGAGGTGAATGTTCAGACTCCGTTTCCCAGCAGACGCAAGGGCTCGAGTATGGCGACATGATAGTACGTTCGCGGCGAATTGCGCGAAGATTCGATCGGTCTGCGCTGGAGCGGCCGTCACGAGCGATGATTCAGCGGACAGCATTCATCTCTCTCGTTTCAGATTGCACGCGAAGATAATGATCGAGAATGGTTTTTGCGCGGTGATTCCAACTATGAGCCGATTCGACCTTTCTTCGCCCGTTCTCGGCGATTGCTCTCCGAGCCCTTTCATCTCCCAAAAACCTCTTGATTTGTTCAACGGCCTCGCTTGCATTCTCGAACGCCGCGCAGTCGACGTCCTCCTCAAATATCTCTTTGAGATCCGGGGTCCGCCGATGAAGCATGAAGCCTCCACAAGCAGGTATGTGGAATGTTCGCGACGTGATCAGGTCACCACTCGAGGCGCCCGCAACCCTCTCATGTACGAGAGCCAGATTGATTTTCGAGCAGCCCACCGCGAGAGCATATTCTGGACCGTAAATGTCACAATGCTGAATGAACGGCGTAAGAATCGACCCCCTGGTAACATTATGCCAGCGGCTGCCCCATATCTTTACGGAGAGGTCAGGAAGAGCGTCAGCAATTGCGGTAAGAACTGCCTCCTTGCCTTCGCTCCATCCGCCGATAAAAGACAAGTCGCACGCATACTTGCTCTCTTCTTCTGCAGAACCTGGCCTCCTTGGATTATGTACGTCTGGGTCGTACCCATGTGGTAAATAGGAACAGTTCTTCACTGAAAACAGGTCGGCCATATCGCGAGGCCCGAAGCTCTTGGTCGAAAATACCCAGTCATATTCCGGCATTGCCTTTGGAATATATGGACCATGCGCCAACAGAGAGACGTCAGGGTAATAGCAGACGCAAAGAGTTCCGAGGTCCTTAAGCTTTCTTATGCTCTCAGGATAGACAAACCGGCCCTTTACAATCAGAACCAAATGTGGCCGGAAAGATATTGCCAGACGAACGAGGGCGTTGTTGAACTCCCAAATTGCTGGTTTCCGAATCATTTTGCCCACGATTTTCATGGGTATCGATTGCCAAGCAAAAGGCAGGATGTCACCTTCCACAACGCTTTGCACCCCGGCTCCCAGCCGCGCCAGGGCGTTTGCAGCCGCGAGCCCGGTGCATCCAGGCCAGTTTTGACGAACCACAATAACGCGAAGAGAAGAGTAATCCATCAAGTCCGCTTTCCAAGAACCACCAATCCCAATGTCCCGATGCAGCCAAGCCACGAAAGAAATCGGAGTCCACGGTACTTATCGAATGGCGACTCAAAATACCGCGGACCTAATAATATCTCGAATCCCGCCTTAGTGAAAACCTCTCGGGCTTCTGACCACTTCCAGACGTTATATTGGAAATTCAGATGCGGATAGCACTTCCGCTGGCTCAGGGTGCGAAGCCTCCAGAACGTGCGCGCATTGGCGTAACTCAAAATTACAGCGCCGCCTGGACGCAGCGCGGTGAAAAAAGAACGGAGAGTGATTAGCGGATCTTCAATATACTCGATTACGCTAGAACATATAATTCCATCCCATTCGTTTGAATCGAAGAGGACGGGGAAGCTATCAACCAGGTGAAACTGAACTTGGAAACTGCCACTAGAAATCCTCCGCGCAGCATGAATCATTCCAGGCGATTTATCCACACCTATAACGTCATACCCTTTCCGTCCGAGCACGAGAGCAATTCGGCCAGGACCACAACCATAATCAAGTACGCGCCCTCCAGATCTGAAATAACGACTTGCCAGACCAGTAAAAAGGTCTCCGCGGATATATGATCCGGCTTCAATTAGAGCATCTGTTCCGCGGGCGAATGTTTCCGCGCTTTGGTCAAACAGTTCCACATTGTCGTTTGCTGATCTCATCTTGGACTATCGATGCCTTAGACCGCAGCCTCCGGGCGCGGCCCAGATGGCAACCACAGCCGGAGGAGAACGGTTCTGAACATCTTCTTTTCGGATTCGTCAAAAGCCAACATGACTCCAGCAGCAAACATGAGAGCAGTCACAGAAATGATTGCCAAGCGACTCGGCCAGATGGCGCTTTTGTTCGCCATAGCCAGCCAGAAAAGCGAAGCCGGTACTTCAATTAGAGCAACGATAGCCCTGGTCGAATTTAGGAATAATGGGCGGCAGGGGCCACCATTCACCTGTACGGTGCTCTTCGGAATGAACCAAACCGATACGGATAGGTCCGCGATTGGGCTTGCGAGGGCCGCACCACCGATGCCAATCCATGGGATCATGACAAATGCCAAGAATGTCGCTATGACGCCTCTTCAAACCTACGGTTACCAATCAGGAGAACTGGAGGACTGAGTCCAAGGAGGCAGTGTACCAGTACCAACATCACGATAAAGCTAATCGTATATGCAACCGACGAAACGATCGCAGCCCCAATATATCCATATCTAGGAATCAGCAGATAGAGTCCCACGGCTGTCACAATGACGCTTGTCCCTTCGGCGAAGGCGCTTAGCCCTGGCCTACCTAGAGCGCTTGCTGCGTTATAGAGTACATAGTTCAAGCCAGTCATCAATGCCCCCGGTATCAAGATGCGGCAGGCCAGAATTGACCCGTCAAATGCCCCCCCAAACAAAAGACGAATCAGGAAAGGCGTCAGTGCGTAAAGAAAGGTGCAACAAACCAACAGCCAGATGAGCGACGCACGAAAAGCCACCCCAATTGTTGCTCTTGCGTCTCCAGAATGTTGGCTTGATCCTCTCGAAAAGGCCACGATACCAGCCGCCTGCGGGAACACCGACACTATCGTGGAAAGCGTAACCGCTACCGCGTAGAATCCTAACTGTCGCGGTGGAACGAACAGCGATAGCATTAATTGGTCGATCCTCTGGTTGAACCAGTACGCTACACTGCCGGCCTGTGATCGACAGCCATAATTGAAGAATTGTGGGACTGCTGATGCATTCCATCGCACCCGTAGCCTCAGGATCTTCCATGCCAGCGCTGAACCCAGTATTAGGGTCAGGACGTAACCTGCAATCTGGGAAAAAATCACAGAACTCAAGCTCGCTCTATGCGTAAAGTACAACCCCAGCAGAGCGACAACAAACGTGAATGGAGCTATGAGGCGTATGAAATTGAATCGCAGCAGATCCTGCAGCCCTTGAAACAGGTTAGCGGGGTACCCGCCCAAAATCACTGCCGGTGTGAGTAGCACAAAAATGGTTCCTAAGTGTTGGACCTCCCAAGAATACTTTGCCAGCACAATAGGAACGACCAAAAGTCCAACAGCCACGGAGACAGCGCTCTGGATCAAACCTATAACCGTGACCGCGGTCGCTCCCTCGGATGCCGTAAACTCGCGCTGCCCGAGGTAGAATACAACCGCCTGGTTGATTCCGAAAGCAAGGAAACCTGCGATTTGCATTGGCCAAATGACTATTGCTGCATATTCTCCTCGCCCGACTGGCCCCAACATCCGCGCCGACAAGATGCCAGTCAGGATTCCCAGCCCAAGGGTGAGACCCTGCCCCAGCAGGGTCGAGCTATAGTGCTCTATGAATGCACGTTTGCCGGAGACAATCGGGCAATCAGGTATAGTCTCGGATGTCGTCATCAATCCTACAAGAAAAACTTAGTATCGTAGCGATATGAATGAAGGCTTCAGCTTCCGATGTCAGTACTAGCTGGCTACTGGTTATTATCGCTTTCGTCGCGCTCTTTATATCGATTGATCTCCCCAGACTGTTATCGCGCTAGAATCATCATTAAATGAGTCACGACAATAACAGTTGCCGATAGCGACATCGTGCCTCAACCTCTTAGTACCTGGTCGATAAGCCGCTCTCACCTGATTGTGGCGTGGCCCGTAAGTCATCCCCCACTGAATCGTTGCTGTTCGTCTTGATCAGCGCTTGTAGCCCCTGCCCCTTATCACCGAGTTTGCCCGAATCATCAAAATATATGTCCGAGCAGCTGCGACAAAAGCTGCGTGTCTGCATGCCTCAACCAGTCGCCGCACTCTCCGGCCATGATAATGGCGCATGCGCGCTTCCCAAAACATTCGTTCCAGAAGAGGTCGTACATGGTCAAAACTGTCATCAAACTGGTGGGGGGCAACTTCTCTACTTGTCACGGATATCAACGGAGCGTCCACGTAGCAGACATCAAATTCCTCAGCGAGCCGCATCCACATGTCGACATCCGCCCAGGGCCCATAACGCTCGTCAAAGGCCCCAACTTTGTCGAATGCGGTACGTCGGAACATTACGGTACCGTAGACCGGAGAGCCCAAGCGCCAGCGTTTGAAGAATATCTCTTCAAGGAGAACAGAGCCGGGAAAGGATCGAGCTAGTGGTTCGCGGTTTACCACCGTCGGCCGCCCCTGGGAATCGAGTATTTGATAGGCATTGAACACAAATGCAGCTTTTGGGTTTTCGTCGAGACAGGCCTTCCACTCTGAAAGTAGAGCAGGGTGGTATACGTTGTCGTCATGGAGGATCGCCACATAGTTGGCTACAGAGCTAAGAATACCCAAGTTCAAACTCTGCGTCACTCCGAGATTGCGGGACCACCTGCAATAACGGATGCGGGAGTCGCGTAATGCCCAGCGCCGGCACACCTCTTCCGTGTGATCCGGGGACGCATTATCGGCAATGATTAGTTCAAAGTCGGCCAGGGTCTGATCAACTATAAGACCAATGGTTGCGTCTAATAAACTAGCGCGGTTATAAGTAACAAGGACCACGCTTACGCTGGGATGAACAGTAGTCATTGGTCAGCCGGCTCCGGTTGTTCGGGAAGAATCTTCTTGCGCTCAAAAGTAACGCAGTTCATCGCGTTTCCACACATCGATTAGCGGAGCGTCGGACATTAAGAGGAGAACTTCGACCGTACTACTTTATCGCGTGCAGACACACAAATGTCCAGAGATATACCCCCCTAGAAGGTCAATACCTGAGTCCATGACGGGGATGATCTGAAGCGATCTGAATCCAGCTTCTGTAATCAGCTTCTCCACGCAATCACGAGATCGAGAAAAGCACCACATGCCAAATCTCCACTTCAGGCGGCCCTTCACGGTCTTGTCTGCACGCCATGCGGCCTCCGACCTCCATCCACGGTGACCATCCAAAACCACGTGACAAACTACTATTCCAGAAGGTTTTAACGCCCGTCTAAGCTCGCTAAGTATTCCTCTGAATACATCATCGGTGACATGTTGGACGACACCGAACGAGTATGCAAAATCTATCTCCTCATCTGAAACCGGAATAGCGCCATTAGCGGCAACACATCGATAATCGATATTAGCATCAAAGTTGATGACCCTCGCACATGCCAGCACGCCCTTCGATATGTCGCACGCAACCACCTTTGCAACCCTTGGCGCGACCGCATGCGCCAGAAAGCCGGGGCCGCAACCATAGTCCAGGCAAGTTAAGCCAGGTTCCAAATGCTTCGATATGATTTCATCGATGATAATTTGGCGAGAGTGTAAGTTGCGATTGTATTCAGATTCCAGAAAGTCATGGGCGGTCAACTCGGCGTTCGCTGAATTTCTATAAAAATAATGAGGACTTAATGCTAAATAGCGCAGAGCCAATGAGCGCTTCCAGCCTTTTGGAGCAAGATCAAGAGATGCACTTACCCACTTGGCGCCCAGAAAGTTCTGAGACCCCGCAGATGTTGCCGCCGCGACAGCAGTCCGAGCCAGGAGCCTAAACAAGCTTTGCATTTTTCCTCCTAACGGCCGCAGGTAGCGACATTGCGCAGGTCTGCCCGATATTTTGTACCGGCGAGATTGTTAGTGTAGCGCAACGGGAGTGGTTGATATCTGCCCGCCGCCGTATTAGGGGGTGTGGGAAAGTGGGAAGCGTTGTTTGCTTTCCACTTTTTCATACCCAGTGAAGCTGAGGTTGTGCAGAAACTGGGTGACGCCGGGGTTTTCGGCGCAGATGTGAAACTCGATGCACGCGCGCCACAGATGAAGCGCCACAGCCGACAGCACCGCCAGTGACCGCAGCAAATCGAGGTTTGTGTAGTTATTCTCCATGAGGTCACAGGCTCATGTCCGCCGAAGCTTGGTCAGCCATGTAATTCTTTGCTTATGGAGCAAAGAAATACTTAGTGCGCTGTCATAAAAGACCCTCAAGGTTACTACAGGCAAGCTAGTTGGTACGAGTAGAGGCCGCCACCGACAGCGCGTCCTGCCTCACCAACCATCGCTTCGTTGGAGCTCCAAACATCGGTTCAGCTTGTCCCGAGTACCCCAAAAGGCCATTGCTTCATACTCGGGGTACGAATAGTGACCGAGATCAAGATCGATCGACCAATCGTTTTCTTTGATCCAGCCCTCGACCAATGTGCGAACCGAGATGGGTTTTCCCGAACAAACGTTCACAATGCCGTTATCTCGGGCGGTCATCGCCAGGGAAACAAGGTACTTCGCAGCGTCGGCAACGGGCAAGTAGTCGCGCAACTGTTCGCCGCCTGACATTCTGAATACGCTGTCGCCCCGCTCAACTGCTCTCTTAAGTTGCGGCAGCAGTGAGTTCTCAGCCTGCCCCTCTCCGTAAAGGTAGAAGAGCCGCGTCCACGTCAGATTGAACGGTCTGACCTGTTGCAGGTATTCGAGTTGGTGGCGGAGTGAATCTTTAGCAAAACCATAGGGGTTGTTTGGCCGCGTCTCCGAATTCTCACTAAGCGGTCCTGACTGCATGCCGTATTCGAAGCATGTGCCCGTCACGAGGAGGTTTTTGAGGCCGGATTCGACCATTGCTTTGAGAAAGCGATATTGGGTGGGCAACTCCTCTTCAAAATGATGCAGTGAATTATAGTTTGGCAACCCGCCCCAGGCCAGATGTATGAGTACATCGGGTTGACTCATCAAATCAAATGGTTTTGCAGGAGCGTTTTTCAAGTCGATATAGACAACGGTATGCCTTGCGAACGCGGGTGGAAGCTCTATTGATGGCAGACAGATCAGGGTGGTGGATATCAAATGTCGTTCAAGTTCTGCAACGACGTGCTGCCCAACAAAGCCGGTTGGTCCTGTTACAGCGATCTTCACGGCTCGAGCTCCAAATGTGGAACCGCCGTGACAAACCGCCCACCCCAAGCCCTGATGTACTCAAGTTGCTGCATCACTTCCGTTTTCAGATTCCAGGGCAGAATGACGACGTAGTCTGGCTTGGCACTTTTGAGTCCGAGCTCCTCGGTGATGGGTATGCGGCTGCCCGGCATGTACTTGCCCTGCTTTGCCGGATTGCGATCTGCTACGAACGCAATCAAATCGGGCCTTATGCCAGCGTAGTTCATTAGGGTGTTTCCCTTGGCCGCAGCCCCATAGGCGGCGACAGTCTGGCCTTGGTGCTTGGCATCCAACAAAAAGCTAAGGAAATCGTTCTTGACTTTGTCTGTCTTGGCCTGGAAACCGGCGTAGTAGCGGGAAGTGGTCATACCGGCCTGACATTCGCAGGCCAGGAGTTCGTCCACCCTGGCGCTGCGCAAGCGTTCGCCGGTGTCGCTGCGCTGGACAAAGACGCGCAGGCTGCCGCCGTGTGTAGGATGTTCTTCCACATCGAATATCGTGAGCTCGTTGGCGGCGAAGATTCGGTCGACCGCCGTCAGCGACAGATAGGAGAAATGCTCGTGGTAGATCGTGTCGAACTGGCTGCCGGCAATGAGCCTGAGCAAATGCGGAAACTCGAAGGTCGCTACGCCCTGGGGTTTCAAGAGCACAGCAAAACCCGCCACGAAATCGTTGATATCCGGCACATGAGCCAACACGTTGTTAGCGATAGTCAAATCAGCACGCTTGCCCTGGCCAGCCAGTTCCCCGGCCAAGCGCACGCCGAAGAAGTCTTCCACAATCGGAATTCCCTTGGCGCGGGCAGTGGCGGCGGTGCTGGCGGTGGGTTCCACTCCGGTGCAGGAGATGTTGCGGGCTTGGACATATTGCAGCAGGTAACCGTCGTTGGCTGCCACCTCGACTACATGACTGTGAGCATTCAAGCCGAACCGCGCCACCATGTCGGCTACATAGCGCTCGCAGTGCGCCAGCCAACTACTAGAGAAGCCGCTGAAGTAGGCATAATCGGCGTCAAACAGTTCCTGCACCTGGGCAAAATCTTCGGTCTGCGCCAACCAGCAACGCTCACAAACCAGCACGCGCAAGGGAAACCACTTTTCCGGCATCTTAAGCGTTTGCTCGGTCAGATATGCGTTTGAAGGCGGCGCACTGCCCAGGTCCACCAGCAGCAGCGCGAGTTCGGCCCCGCAGTGGCGGCACGTCATACGGCCACCCCAACGAAGTCTGCGGTTATATAAGGGTGAGCCAAGTCGCGGGACGACAACTCTATCACCGCCTCGGGCCAGTGAATATTCAGCGCTGGATCCTGCGCATTCAGGCCGCTTTCTGCGCCGGGCTGATAGGCAGAGGTATGAAAATAGAGCAATTCGCAGTCTTCAGCCAAGGTCTGGAAACCATGGGCATAGCCCTCCGGGATCAATAGGGTTCTGTGATTGTTTGCGCTTAGAATCTCCGCATGCCAATGCAAAAATGTTGGGGAGCCCTGGCGCAAATCTACGGCAACATCGAATACCTCGCCATGCAGGCAACTCACGATCTTGATCTCGGCATGAGGCGGATACTGAAAATGTAGGCCCCGCACCGTCCCGCGCTTCGCTGTCAGGGTGTGGTTGATCTGCATAATGCCTCTGCCGGGGATCAGCGACTGCAGTTCTTCCGCGCAGAACAACCGCTCCAGATAACCGCGATGGTCGCCGATCGGATTGCGCTGAATAAGCTTTAGCCCATTAAGAGGCGTGCTAAGAATTTCGAAATATGAGATCATGGGGGACCCGCATCTTCATAGGCGCGGATTTGATCGATGCTAATGGCTGCCATATCAGCACCATAGGTCCAAGCCCGATACCAAGCAACGGTCTGTATCAGCGCCTGATCCAGCGGCCAGCGTGGTTTCCATCCGAGCTCGGTACGGGCGAGCGTGCTGTCAAGGCAAAGCGAGCCGGCTTCTTGTGCGTTCTGGGACGAGGGCGTGTACTTTACGCGCGCACCCTCTCCCCAAAGTCGGGCTGCAATTTCGGCAATATCGCCCACTGTAGCATCGCCGCCGGTCTCTGGTCCGAAATTCCAAGCCTTGGCAAATTTGGCGCCATCCGGGGCAAAAAGACGCTGAGCCAGTTGCAGATAGCCGGTGAGCGGCTCCAAAACATGCTGCCAGGGCCGCATAGCCCGAGGAAAGCGCAGGAGCGCACATTCACCTTTAACGAATGCTCTCACGCAGTCTGGAATCAGGCGGTCAGAAGCCCAATCGCCACCTCCGATCACATTGCCCGCCCTGACAGTTGCCACATTAGCAGGGTGATCGCTTTGTCCAGAAAAAAAGCTCGCACGATAACTAGCCGCGACAATCTCGGCAGCCGCTTTGCTGGCACTGTAAGGATCGTGGCCGCCGAGCGGATCGATCTCGCGATGAAGATACGCCCCTTCAGAGTTTTTATATACCTTATCAGTGGTGATGAGGACCAGTGCGCGTACTGTGTGGACAGCGCGTACCGCTTCAAGTACATGCGCTGTTCCCATGACATTGGTGGCCAGAGTGCCCAACGGGTCGCGATAGCTCGCCAGTACCAAGGGCTGAGCAGCAAGATGGAAAATGACCTCCGGCTCGGCATTGTTGAGCGCTACCTTCAGCCGCTTTAGATCAGCTAGATCGGCGCGGGTATCCGTTGCAAGCGTTGTACCAATATGGGCGGATTCAAACAAACTAGGCTCGGTTGGCGGATTGAGTGCATAGCCATGTACCGTAGCGCCGAGCCGATGAAGCCAAAGCGCCAGCCAGCCACCCTTGAAGCCGGTATGACCAGTGATAAAGATGCGTTTGCCGGCATAGAATCCATCGAAAATAGCGTGGGGCGCAATCGTGCTCACCAAATTCTCCATGGCGCGTTGCCTGAGGCCCACAAATCTTCAAGCTGATTCTTGTCGCGCAAAGTGTCCATGGGTCGCCAAAAACCACGATGTTTGAACGCCATTAGCTCGCCCCGCTTGGCCAGTTCTGTGAGCGGTCCATCTTCCCAACTGGAGTCGTCGCCTGTAATCAGCTCAAGACATTTGGGCGAAAGCACAAAAAAGCCCCCATTGATCAGGCCGCCATCGCCGGCAGGCTTTTCGATGAACCTAGTCACCCTGGCGTCTGTGGTTTGCAAAGCACCGTAGCGGCCAGGAGGTTGCACGGCCGCAACCGTGGCCAGCTTGCCATGCTGGCGATGGAAGGCGATCTCCTGGGTGATATTGATGTCGGCAACCCCATCGCCATACGTGAAGCAAAAGCACTGTTCGTCACGAATGTAGGAGGCTACGCGCTTGAGACGGCCGCCTGTCATTGTGGCGTCACCGGTATCGACTAGCGTTACTTTCCAAGGCTCTGCATGCCGTTCACATACATGCATGTTATTGTTGGCGATGTCGAAGGTGACATCCGACATATGCAAGAAGTAGTTGGCGAAATACTCTTTGATGACATAGCCTTTATAACCGCAGCAGATAACAAACTCGTTCACGTTGTGGAATGAGTAGAGCTTCATGATGTGCCAGAGAATCGGTTTGCCGCCGATCTCGATCATAGGCTTTGGCTTGAGCTGGGTTTCTTCGGAAATGCGGGTTCCGAGGCCCCCGGCAAGGATGACGGCTTTCATTGGATTTGCTCAGTCAACTGAATTTAACCTACCTTCATCGGAAGAAATATACCGCGTGCCCTGTGTCACCTATCTGGGTCCATCCTGGAGGGAGCACTTTTGGCGGCGTACTTGCAATCACTGCCTTCGCCCCGGTATTCTTCAGGATGTTGAGTACAGACTGCTCACTTTCCGCACTTGATTGCCAAAATGCGGCTGTCGAGTCATCGGTTCCCGAATCGTCCGGCATCTCAGCAACAATCCTGACCTTTTCAAGCCGTGCCCACAATGATGCCTTCATCGAGTCGCCGATTACGGCCACGTGGTCACCATGTTCAATACCCATTGTCTGCAACCGTTCTGCCACCACGACCTGCTGTGCCGACTGACCACCAAGGCGGTAGCTATAATTCAGCATCAGTAAGGGCAGCACCCAGCACACAATCATCAATCCCAACATCAGGCTCGCAGCCCGCAACACTTTTATTCTCCACTTTTCCTCTGAAATGCTCATCGAGGCCATAACCACACCGCAACCCAATAAAATTGCGCCGCTTGTATATCGCTGCTCCCAGAAAACCATCGCATACATCATGAGTACCGCGAGCGCAGGAACCAGGACAGGCCAGAAAGCCATAAATAATCGCCAAGAATCTTTAATCCGATCGCTTAACAGGGTCATCATCAGCACGACTGTCGTTAGGAAGCCAAGCGTCCTAAATAGGTAATTCGCTATTTGACTCGTATTTCTCAAGAAGGCCTTGGCCACCAGCACCGGATGTACGCTCGAATCAAGCCCTGCATACCAGTAACCTGGGTCATACCATAGGGGATAAGTTCCTGCGATGGGCGTTGCGAACTCGTATATCTCCGGCCAGCCAAAGACTCTTCTCGCCGGATGCAGCGCGTCTTCGTGCCCTGGTCGATCGCCCTGCCAATGGCGATAAGGCGGGCGTACATTGTTAACGCACCATCCCATGTTCAGTTTCGCTGAGCTGCCCCATGTAAACCGATGCGCATTCCAAGATAGCGCCGCAATAAATGGAAGGGAAATTAGCATGCAACTCAGCAGGGTGGCGGCAACCAAACACTTCCTTTGATGTTGTCTCCATGCAAGCGCGAACATTGTCATCATTAATACAACGGCGAACGGCAACATAGCGGCCTTTGCCAGGTATCCAACGCCCAGCAAGACCCCCAAAAGAACCGCGGAAGCCATGCCCCATTTTCCGTTCGCAAATCGCAGCATCATTCCCGACGCCAGATACACCACTGCGGCCACCAGCAAGTCCGGCGACACCAGCGCTAACTCTCCAGCGCCAAAGTGTATGCAGGCAAACAACAGGTATCCCAGTGCCCAAGCATAGGACTGCGCCTCACCCACCCAGGTTTTATCACCTTTTGACGTTAGTAACCCACGCCAGAAAAACTCAAAAGAAAACAGCGCTGTCAGAAAGATAGCATAATTCAGCAGATGCACTACTGGATACTCCCAGTGCATTGACGGTTTGATCATCAAAAGCACCAAACCGGTCAGCCATCCATACAGCGGTGACCAATACGCGTTCAATGCAGCTTGCCAATCCCCCTTCCAGTACAAATCGCCCATGTCGAGATAGGAGACACCGTCTGGGTTAATCTGGTATCTGCAAATCCAACAATCGATCAAGGCGCACACTGCAAGTGCGTAACGAAAACTTCGTTGAACTCGAACGACATCGCGTTGTTCGTTTTGTTCTGTGATAATCGTGTTCATCTGCGTTACATGTCTCCCTTTCGACAACGCCTGGCGACGAACTCAACGCCTGAGTACAGAACGAAAAGTAGGAGAAATGTCCTACTAAGGGCCGGAATACCAAAGTAGAAAAGAGCGATCATCGATACAGGACTAACTGTCGCTTCAATCATCAGTCGTGGTTCCGATACAACTTTTCGGGGATCTGGGCCGCACTATTTAGTTGCAACGCGAGCCTAAAATACGTTGACATAATGAGAGTTGCACGGGAAAAAACGAGAATCAATTCAATTTGATACTGTATGATGAACGCGCTAATGAAGAATATTGCTCCTGAGGCATATAATCACTAAATTCATAAGCGACACTTCAGCGTAGCGCCGGAACGATTTTCGATGTGCTTCGGCACAATTGTGTCGCTAATTTCATGGCAATTGCTGAATAGCAGACAGAATCAACAAGCAAACAATACAACATTGGACTACGTTGAATCTCCGACTCGCGCTGCTCGTGCGTATATTGTGAGGCACATCGGTGCATTATCTGCATTTATAGACGGTAGCTTTAGAAATGGTTTATGACCATAAATAACAGCAACCTTTTTATATCTTTGGAGATCTAACCAGGCTGGCGCAGGTGCCATATCAGACAACACGATGTAAGCAAACTCTTTGTGTGCAAGAGCAACCGTATCGGTATTCAAGACGAAATAGGAAGCGACATAATCCCAGTGACGGATGCGCGCATGAAACAGCAGACGGTAGTCACCGTACACGGATACGTCCGGTGGAATTACCGCATCGATGTCGCCAGCCACCAGGCCGACATCACGAGTATTCCAGCTTTGAATAGCGCTATAAGTTCTTCCAAGCCAAGACGACCCCAGTCCGTTACATAACGCCAATATAATTACAATCTGTGCTAAACGACGTGTGCCTGATTTCTCACTGTGCGTTGCATGGTCGAAGCCGATTGCAGCTACCATGATCAGCATCGGTGCTACCAAGAAGTTGTGCCATGGGTGGTGACCCGAGGCAGCTGTCAGAAGGATGAGCATTGTAATCGCCAAAACTATTATGCTTTTCTCAATGCGCCCGCGTTGATCAGTGCTATGCTTGCTGTAACTAAACGCCAGCACCCATCCACACAGCACTGCCACTCCCAAAGTAGGAACTAAGTGATAATACTGTAGGTACTTATCGAACTCGCCACGAAGCCACAAAACCACTCCCGCGTCATGTGCTTTGTGATGCATTACCTGGAACAGAAACTGACTTCTGAAAGCTTGAAGATGATTTAGAATATACAGGACCACAGGAAAAATCCCAAAAACGAACCCGGTCAAAAAGGTTGCCGTATTCCGGACGCGATACCGCCGCCATGCCCGTGGCGCCGGCCCAACAAGCAAGAGCACAACGCACGCACCCACGAAGCATACACCAAGTACGTGGGACGACGTAGCAATGGCTGCTAAAAGGCCCGACACAAACAGCCGGCTGCTCAGACGTGGGGTCCCTGAGATGTACACCTTCTCCAGAGTGCCAAGGAGGATACAGCAAGCGCCCAACAGTGCAACAAGAGTCATCCAATCATATCCGTTTTCTCTTGCTCGGGACGACAAGAGGGGATCAACCGCCACGAGTGTAGTCGAGAGGAGGGCGACTCTCCTCGATATGAGATTTCCACACCGCCAAATTAGAAGCAAAGCGATACACGCCAAGGCCAGGGACAGAAGCCTCCCCTGCAACAAGCCCACCCCGGCCACTTTGTAGACGGCAGCAAGGACAATTATATATCCCGGCATCTGATATAAATATGCGCTTTCGTGATCCTCACCAGGCCCAGCTGACTTCACAGCTAGGTGACCGTCAAACGCCAAAGACATGGCTGCATCGGCTATGGGTCCCTCGTCGAGTGTAGAGCCCGGACTTTCTGTTAATCCGAATAGCCCCCAAAGAGCGAAGAGTATTACTACAGAGCACAACGCACCATCAATGTTCCTCAGCCGGGCAGAAAGGTAAAATCGGATGTGTGTAATGGCCGCAATCCAATAAGTGCGGAACCATTCCGTCCTGCTGCATTCAGGAGCTACCTCGCTTGGATAGATCATAACTGTCGAAATGTGAAACCAGAGTGTTATTGGATGCGGGCGGCGAAGCGAATGAGCATGATCTGGCGACTGCATATCCACGCTACCAGGATCCATTTGGCTAAGCCGTGAAGTGACTGCGAACCGCCTCTGCGAGGGAGGTGCGTTACGCGCGACTCGATCACACGGAACCGCATTCTTCGGGAGAGCAAGGAGACCATTACCATCGGAATGAAGCAATCACGTGGAACTTTGGACAAAACGCGCGCGAGTGCTTCAGACCGCATGAGCTTGAAGGGGCAGTTGGCGTCACGGACCCAAATTCCCCAGAT
>Ga0187873_1001898_pt1 | contig 16691 bp, 11 predicted proteins | sample June2016WEW_16_1_2_FD_133012 | JGI IMG/M metagenome (GOLD analysis project Ga0187873, IMG submission 133012) | Peatland microbial communities from SPRUCE experiment site at the Marcell Experimental Forest, Minnesota, USA - June2016WEW_16_100 | ecosystem: Environmental > Terrestrial > Soil >... | reverse complement strand
TTTGAATGCGACCTCGGAGGAAGCCGCGTTCCGGGTCATCGCCGGCACGGCGCGCAGCATGGGAATCGAAGTTGTCGGATAAACATAAACAACCGCGGGAGAGTCATTAAAGGCTCGCTTGCACCGCACCAAAACAAATGCCAAGCAAAAGATACAGGAAAGCGCTCGAAGTGGTGGACGCCAAGAAAACATATTCGCTGAAGGATGCCGTCGGCGTCCTCGCCAAATTTCCGAAGGCGAAGTTCAACGAGACGATTGACCTCGCCTTCCGCCTCGGCGTGGACCCGAAGCAATCCGACCAGATGGTCCGCGGCACGGTCCCGTTGCCGCACGGCAGCGGCAAGACCGTGCGTGTGCTCGTGTTCGCCAAGAGTGGTGCGTCGGCCGACGCCGCCAAGGCTGCGGGCGCCGAATACGTCGGCTTTGAGGACATGATCAAGAAGTGTCAGGAAGGTTGGGCGGATTTCGACGTGGCGGTGGCCACCCCGGAAGCGATGGTTGAGGTGCGCAAGCTCGGCAAGGTGCTAGGCCCGCGCGGCCTGATGCCGAATCCGAAGACCGGCACCGTGACGGACGACATCGCCAAGGCGGTCAAAGAAGTCAAGGCGGGCCGCGTCGAGTTCAAAATTGACAAGGCGGGCAACGTGCACGTGCCGGTCGGCAAGGCCTCGTTCAAGCCGGAGCAAATCGAGGAAAACACGCGCGCCGTGATTGAAGCCGTGTTTAAGGCGCGCCCGAACAGCGTCAAAGGCACCTACGTTCACACCTGCACGCTTTCGGCCACAATGAGCCCGCCCGTGCGATTGGATGTGCGTGAATTCACGAGCCATTAACCTGAAACCGATTTTAAATCATGCGTGCTGAGAAACAAACTTTGACGAAGGAATACGTTGCGCGGCTGAATGCCTCGCCGTTCTTCATCGTGGTGGATTACAAAGGCCTCAAGGTGGCCCATCTGACTGAATTGCGGAAACGCCTCCGTCAGGCGGGCGCGGAAATTCACGTGGTCAAAAATTCCACCTTTCGCCTCGCGGCCCAGGAAGCCGGCGTCGGCGAATTGAACGGCGCTCTGACCGGACAACTGGCCGTCGTCACTGGCCAGAAGGACATCTCCGCTGCGGCAAAGGTGGTGAAGAATTTCGGTGCCGAGTTCGACCGGCTGAAGATCCGGTTCGGTTATCTGGACAATCGGCGTTTGGAGCAGGCGGCGATTCTCGCCCTGGCCGATCTGCCGGGCTTGGATGTATTGCGCGCCAGGCTGCTGGGCCTGTTGAACGCCCCGGCCACAAAACTGGTCGTTTTAATCAACACGCCGGCCTCGTCGCTCGCCCGCGTGGTCAAGGCCAAGGCGGAAAAAGCTTGAAACCATTTCCCGTCCACCCGTCCGGTGGAGGGGATAAACAAACAAGAAACAACAACGTAAATCGTCGGTTCGGGAACGAACTTAAAAACGCCGGGGCGTGTCGCGCCGAATCCCGCCAGGCGGGGCAAGGCGGACCGCGGTGGACGACGAGACGAAGGAAAGGTAGTATATGGCTGACATTGCAAAACTCGTAGAGGAACTGAGCAAGTTGACGGTTCTCGAAGCCGCCGACCTGGTCAAGAAACTGGAAGAAAAATGGGGTGTGACTGCTGCCGCGCCGGTGGCGGTTGCCGCCGCCGCGGCTGCCGGTGGCGCGGCTGCGCCCGCGGCCGCCGTGAAGGACACATTCGACGTGATCCTCGTGTCCGCCCCGGCGGAAAAGAAAATTGCCACCATCAAGGCCGTCCGCGAAGTGAAGGCCGGACTCGGCCTGGCAGAAGCCAAAGCGCTGGTGGAAGGTGCGCCGAAACCGGTGCTCGAAGGAGCGAACAAGGCGGATTCGGACGCCGCCAAGAAGAAGCTCGAGGAAGCGGGCGCCAAAGTGGAAGTGAAGTAGTAAACGAATTCCGGGACGGCTCCGGCGGTGGCCGGGGCCGCCCGATGGTCGCGCGTTGTTAATGTCACGATTTAGTTGCGAAAGCAGACAGCAGGCAGTTTTCGGGGAGGCCGGCCGGTCGTTGACCCGACATCGGATGTCGGGGTTGAACGCGGCGCGCCGGCCTTGGGTCGTTGATTAAAAAGCGCCGGTGAATGCCGGCCAACACAGAAAGTCCAAATGCCATCGCGAGTCACAGAACGAATCAACTTCGGCAAGATCAAAGAGATTGTCGTGCCGCCGAACATGATTGAATTGCAGACGAATTCCTATGCGGAATTCCTGCAGGCCGACGCCGCGCCCAAAAAGCGCAATAAGCATGCCGGTCTCGAATCAGTTTTTCAGGAAGTATTTCCCATTGATAGCTACGATGGTAAGTGCAAGCTCGATTTCGACTCCTATGAAATCGGCGAGCCGAAGGTGAGCTGGCTGGAATGCCTGCGTGAAGGCCTGACCTATGGCGCGCCGCTTTACGTGACGTTCATCCTCAAGGACGAAGGCAAAAGCGCGAAGGAGGAAAAAGTGTTCATGGGCGAACTGCCCCTGATGACGCCGCAAGGCACGTTTGTCATCAACGGGGCCGAGCGCGTCGTCGTCAGCCAGCTTCACCGCTCGCCCGGCATCGCCTTCGAGGCCACGCAGCATCCCAACGGAAAAATCCTGCACAGCTTCCGCGTCATCCCCGACCGCGGCTCGTGGTATGAGGCGCAATTTGACACGAGCGATCTGCTCTACGTCTATCTCGACCGCAAGAAGCGCCGCCGCAAGTTTTTGACGACGACGTTTTTCCGCGCGTTGAGCTTCTTGGATGTCGAGGGCGGCATCGGCAAGGGCAAGGACAACGGCGAGAAAACCCGCGGCACGGACGAAGAAATTCTCAAGCTGTTTTACGAAATCAAGGAGCTCACGGTCAAGGAAGCCGAGAAACTGGAAGACCTGTCGAACCGCGTTTTGATTCAGGACGCCGTGGATGAGGAGAAAGGCCTTGTCGTCGCGCGCGCCTTCGAGCCGCTCTCCAAGGCGGTGGTCAAACAAATCGCCGAACTGGGCGTCAACAAAATCAAGGTCGTGGACACGGCCGTGGACGATGGCATCATCATCAAATGCCTGAAAAAAGACCCGGCCAAGAACGAGGAAGATGCGCTCAAGGACATTTACCGGCGCCTGCGTCCGGGCGATCCACCGACCGCCGCCAACGCCCGCGCCCTGCTCAAACGGCTGTTCTTCGATCCCAAGCGTTACGATTTGGGCCGCGTCGGCCGTTACAAGATCAATCAAAAACTTGGCCTCAAGGACAAGGAAGACTCGCGCATACTGACCAAGAACGATTTGGTGGCCGCGACGAAATACCTGCTCCGCCTCCGGAAAAACGAGGGCAGTCTCGACGACATTGACCATCTTGGCAGCCGCCGCATCCGCACCGTTGGCGAATTGCTCGCCAACCAGTGCCGCGTCGGCCTCGCCCGCACCGAACGCCTCGTCAAGGAGCGCATGACGCTCTTCGATCAAACCGTCGAGGCGATGACACCGCAGAAGCTCATCAATCCCAAGGCGCTTTCGGCGGTCATTCGCGATTTCTTTGGCCGCTCGCAATTGAGCCAGTTCATGGACCAAATCAATCCGCTGGCCGAGTTGACGCACAAGCGCCGGCTTTCCGCGCTGGGGCCGGGGGGCTTGTCCCGCGACCGTGCGGGCTTCGAGGTCCGCGACGTGCATCCATCGCACTACGGCCGCATCTGCCCGATTGAAACGCCGGAAGGCCCGAACATCGGTTTGATTGCGTCACTGGCGACCTTCGCGCGCATCAATGATTTCGGCTTCCTCGAAACGCCTTATCGCAAGGTCGAGAACGGCAAGGTCACCGAGAAAATTGATTACCTGACCGCCGACCGCGAGGAACAATTCATTATCGCGCAGGCGAACTCGCCGATTGACGACAAGGGCAAATTCACGACCGACCGGGTCGTTTGTCGCGCCCGGACCGACTTCATTGATGTCGAACCCGCGCGCGTGGATTACATGGACATTTCGCCGAAACAACTGGTGTCCGTTGCCGCGTCGCTGATTCCGTTTTTGGAACACGACGACGCCAACCGCGCGTTGATGGGTTCGAACATGCAGCGCCAGGCCGTGCCGTTGCTCGTGACCGAAGCGCCGCTCGTGGCCACCGGCCTCGAAGACCGCGTGGCGCGGGACTCGTGCGCCGTGGTGGTCGCGGAGGAAAGCGGCAAGGTCGCCTCGGTCAGTGGCGATTACATCGTCGTCACCGAAGACGGTAAATTGCCCGAAACGAAAAAGAAGATTAAACACGATCCCGAAAAGGGCATCTGGGTCTATTCCATCCGCAAATTCATGCGGTCCAACGCCGCGACATGCATCAACCAGAAAATCCTGGTGGACAAGGGCGATCATGTGCGGAAAGGCCAGATCATCGCCGACGGCCCCTGCACGAAAGACGGCGAGCTGGCATTGGGCCGCAACGTGCTCGTCGCCTTCATGCCTTGGCACGGCTACAACTTCGAGGACGCCATTCTCATCAGCGAGAAAATCGTGAAGGAAGACATCTTCACGAGCATTCACATTGAGGAATTCGAGGTCAGCGCGCGCGACACGAAACTCGGTCCGGAGGAAATCACGCGGGACATCCCGAACCTCGGCGATGAGGCGCTCAAAAATCTCGGCCCCGACGGCGTCATTCGTGTGGGTGCGGAAGTCCGGCCGGGCGACATTTTGGTGGGCAAAATCACGCCGAAGTCCGAAACTGAACTGGCGCCGGAGGAACGTTTGCTCCGCGCGATTTTCGGTGAGAAGGCCGCTGACGTGAAGGACACCTCGCTCAAGGTTCCCTCCGGCACCTACGGCATCGTCATGGACGTGAAAGTGTCGTCCAAGAAGGAAGGCGAGAAGAGCGGCAAAACCTCCGCCAGCGAGGAAAAACGCCACGCCAAACAAATTGAGGACGAGCACAAGAAAAAGACCGAGGAGTTGCGCGATCAACTGACGGAAGCGTTGAGCAACATTCTGCTCGGCGAAAAAATCCCGCTCGACGTGGTGAACAGCGAGACCGGCGAAATCATCATCCCGGCCAACCGCAAAATCACCAAGACGCTCCTGCGCAAACTGGCGACGGTCTATGACCGCATCGAGATTGATCCGTCGCCCATCCGCAACAAAATCAACGAAATCATCGGCAGCTTTAAAAAGAAGTTCGACGATTTGCAGATGCAATACGATGAGGAAATGGAACGCGCCGAGGCAGGCGAAGGCGTTGAAGCCGGCATCGTCAAGTCGGTGAAGGTCTATGTCGCCTCGAAGCGCAAATTGTCCGTGGGCGACAAAATGGCCGGACGCCATGGCAACAAGGGTGTCGTCGCGCGCATCGTGAAAGAGGAGGACATGCCATTCCTCGCGGACGGGACGCCGGTGGACATCGTGTTGAATCCGCTGGGCGTGCCGTCGCGCATGAACGTCGGCCAGGTGCTCGAGACGCACCTCGGCTGGGCCGCGAAAATTCTGGGCTTGAAGCTGGCCACGCCGGTTTTTGATGGCATCAAGGAAAAGGACATCCGCAATTATTTAAAAGAGGCCGCTCAAAAACAAAAGGATGCCGATGAACAGCCGCTGATCGGCGAGCACGGCAAGACGGTCCTTTATGACGGCTACACCGGTGCGCCGTTCGATCAGGAAATTGTGGTCGGCTACATTTACATGATGAAGCTCGGCCATTTGGTCGCGGACAAGATTCACGCCCGCGCTGTCGGGCCGTATTCGCTCGTCACCCAGCAGCCGCTGGGCGGCAAGGCGCAATACGGCGGCCAGCGCTTCGGCGAAATGGAAGTGTGGGCCATGGAAGCCTACGGCGCCGCCTACACACTGCAGGAATTGCTCACCGTCAAATCCGACGACGTGCAGGGCCGCACCCGGATTTACGAAAGCATTGTCAAGGGCGACAACTCGCTGGAGGCGGGCATTCCCGAATCCTTCAACGTGCTCGTCAAGGAAATGCAATCGCTCGGCCTTGACGTGAAAGTCGGCTATTCAAATCCAATTGAACATGCGGCGGGCAGCAACGGCGAAGCGGCCGCTGCATTGAGAACCGTTTAAAAATTATTTTTGTATGATCAGCACCAAAGAAAGCGCCCGGGAGTTGCTCGGACTGGACAAGGTGAATCAGGTGGATTACGTCGCGATTTCCGTCGCGTCGCCCGATGCCATCCGGTCGTGGTCCAAAGGCGAGGTCAAGAATCCCGAAACCATCAATTACCGCACGTTCAAGCCGGAAAAGGGCGGCCTGTTCTGCGAACGCATCTTCGGCCCCGTCAAGGACTGGGAATGCTCCTGCGGCAAATACAAGCGCATCAAGCATCGCGGCATCGTCTGCGACCGTTGCGGCGTGGAGGTGACGCTCGCCCGCGTCCGGCGCGAGCGCATGGGCCACATCGAACTGGCCGTGCCCGTCTGCCACATCTGGTTTTTCAAGTGCATGCCGTCGCGCATCGGCCTGGTGCTCGACATGACGGCGCGCAACCTGGAACGCGTGATTTACTACGAGGATTATCTCGTCATTGATCCGGGCAACACGCCGCTCAAGCAAAATCAACTGCTCAATGAACACGAATATCGCGAAGCCCGCGAAACCTACGGCGCAGACGCTTTCGTTGCCAAGATGGGCGCGGAAGCCGTGCGCGACGCTCTGGCGCAGGTGGATTTGGCCAGGCAGACGGACCAGTTGCAGCAGGCCATGACCGAAACCAAGAGCAAGCAAATCCGCAAGAAACTGGCGAAGCGCATCAAGTTGATTCAAGGTCTGCAACTATCCAAGAGCCGCCCGGAATGGATGATTCTCACGGTGCTGCCGGTGATTCCGCCGGATTTGCGCCCGCTGGTGCCGCTCGAAGGCGGACGGTTTGCCACCTCCGATTTGAATGACCTCTATCGCCGTGTCATCAACCGGAACAACCGGCTCAAGACGTTGCTCCAGCTCAAAACGCCCGAAGTCATCATCCGCAATGAAAAGCGCATGTTGCAGGAAGCCGTGGACGCGTTGTTCGACAACGGCCGGCACGGTCGTCCCGTCACCGGCGCCGGCAATCGTCCGTTGAAATCCCTCAGCGACATGCTCAAGGGCAAGAGCGGCCGCTTCCGCCAGAACCTGCTCGGCAAACGCGTGGATTATTCGGGCCGTTCGGTCATCGTCATCGGCCCCGAACTCAAATTGCACCAGTGCGGCCTGCCGAAGAAGATGGCGCTCGTGCTGTTTGAGCCGTTCATCATCCGCCGCTTGAAGGAACTCGGCTATGTTCACACCGTTCGCAGCGCGAAGAAAATGATCGAACGCCAGACGAAGGAAGTCTGGGATGTGCTCGAGGAGGTCACCAAGGGCCATCCGGTCATGCTCAATCGCGCGCCGACACTGCACCGTTTGTCCGTGCAGGCATTCGAGCCGCTGCTGATTGAAGGCGAGGCGATCCGTATTCACCCGCTGGTTTGCACCGCTTACAACGCCGACTTTGACGGCGACCAGATGGCCGTGCACGTGCCGCTCTCCGTTGAGGCGCAGATGGAAGCGCGCCTGCTGATGATGGCGCCGAACAACATCTTCAGCCCGTCGTCCGGCAAACCTATCATTACGCCCACCCAGGACATCACACTCGGCTGTTATTATCTCACCGCCGAACCGCGCACGCCCGCACCGTCCGATCCGGGCAAGCTGCCGCTGTTCGGCTCGAAGGAAGAGGTGTTGTTCGCTTACGAAGACGGCGCGTTAAAGACGCACGATCGCATCCGGCTGGCCAACCCCGATTTCGGGCGGAAGACCGTATTCGGCGACGCGAACAAAAAGATCATTGAGTCAACCGTGGGTCGCGTCACTTTCAGCGAAATCTGGCCGCCGGAACTGGGCTTTCCCAACCGGCAGGTCAAAAAGTCCGAACTCGGCGATTTGATCTGGAAGTGCTACAAGTTCGCCGGCCACGAAAAGACCGTGGCCATGCTCGACAAGCTCAAGGAACTCGGCTTCCGCGAGGCCACCAAGTCCGGCTGCACCATCGGCATTGACTACATGATCATTCCGAAGGAGAAGGACCAGGAAATCGAGGCGGCGCAAAAGCAGATCCGGGAAGTTGAAAAGCAGTATCGCAAAGGCGTCATCACGCCGGGCGAACGCTACAATAAGATTGTGGACATCTGGACGCATTGCACCGACCAAATTTCCAATGTTATGTTCAAGACGCTGGAACAAAACCAGGGCAAGCAGGAATACAACCCCGTTTATCTCATGGTGGATTCCGGTGCGCGCGGCAACCGCCAGCAGGTGCGCCAGCTCGCCGGCGTGCGCGGCCTCATGGCCAAGCCCAGCGGCGACATCATCGAGAAACCCATTCTGTCGAACTTCCGCGAAGGCCTCACCGTGTTGGAATACTTCATCTCCACGCACGGCGCCCGCAAGGGTCTGGCCGATACCGCGCTCAAGACGGCCGACTCCGGTTACATGACCCGCAAGCTCGTGGACGTGGCGCAGGACGTCATCATCCAGGAAGACGATTGCGGCACGGGCAACGGCATCTGGGTCTCGGCGGTGTATGAGGGTGAGGACGAGGTCGTCAAACTCGGCGACCGGCTCGTGGGCCGGTTCGCGTGCGACGACATCGTCAATTCGACGAACCCGAAGGAATTGCTCGTCCGCGCCAACGAGCAAATTGACGAGGACAAGGCCAAACGCATTGAAGCCGCGGGCGTGGAGCGGATGCGCATCCGCTCGGTGCTGACCTGCGAAAGCAAGCATGGCGTGTGCATCTGTTGTTATGGGCGCAACCTGGCCACCGGCGCCACCGTCAAGCTCGGCGAAGCCGTCGGCATCATCGCCGCGCAATCCATCGGCGAGCCGGGCACGCAGCTTACGATGCGGACCTTCCACATCGGCGGCACGGCGGCGCAGGTGTTCAAGATTCCGCAAATCAAGGCCAAACACGACGGCGCCATCCGTTACAACGAATTGCGCTACGTCGAGTTGGAAGACGGCAACAACATCGTTTTGAACAAGAACGGCTCCGTGGTCATTCTCGGCGATGACGGTCACGAATTGGAAAATCACAACGTCGTCATCGGCGCCATCATTTCCTTCAAGGACGGCGCCAAGATCAAGAAGGGCGAGACCTTCGTGCAGTGGGACCCGTATAACGTGCCGATTCTTTCCGAAAAAGCCGGCAAGGTGAAGTTCCACGACATCATCGAGGGCGTCACGATGAAGCAGGAAATGGACGAAACCACTGGCCAGGAAGCCATGGTCGTCATCGAGCACAAGGAGGATTTGCACCCGCAAATCACCATCAGCGACGACAGCGGCGAAGTCGTGGCCAATTACCCCATTCCGTCGGGCGCGCATGTCGTCGTGGGTGAAGGCGACAAAATTGTGCCCGGCACGTTGATCGCCAAGACGCCCCGCAAACAGGCGAAGACCAAGGACATCACCGGTGGTCTGCCACGGGTGGCCGAGTTGTTCGAGGCACGCCGGCCGAAGGACGCCGCCGAGATTTCCAAGATTGACGGGGTGGTGGACTTTGGCGCGAGCGTGCGCGGCAAACGCTGTGTTCTCATCAAGGACCCGCAGACCCAGGCGGAAGAGGAACACCTCATCCCCATTGGCAAGCACGTCATCGTCTTCAAGGGGGATTATGTCAAGAAAGGCCAGCAGTTGACCGAGGGTCCGATTGACCCGCACGAAATCCTCGATGTTTGCGGCCCGCAGGAATTGCAGGAGCACCTCGTCAGCGAAGTGCAGGAGGTCTATCGCCTCCAGGGCGTCACCATCAATGACAAGCACATCGAAATCATCGTCCGCCAGATGCTCCGCAAGGTGCGCATCACCGAACCGGGCGACACGCAGTTTCTTTGGGGCGAACAGATTGACAAGCTGGACTTTGAAGAGGAAAACGAGCGCGTTGAGAAGATGGGTGGCAAGCCGGCCGAAGCCTCGCCGGTGCTGCTCGGCATTACCAAGGCGTCGCTCGAAACCGACAGCTTCCTCAGCGCCGCGTCATTCCAGGACACGACCCGCGTGTTGACCGAGGCCGCCACACGTTCGCGGGTGGATTCACTGCGCGGTTTCAAGGAAAACGTCATCATGGGCCACATCATTCCGGCGGGCACCGGATTTGACATGCACCGTAAGGCGCGTCTCAAACCGCTGATCGAGGTCGAAGACGTGCCGGAACCGGCCGAACAACCCGTGGCGGCGGAAAATCCGCTGCTGGCGTAAACGTAGAATGGTTTCACCCGGGGCGCCTGGTTCAACCGGACGCCCTTTTTTCGCGGCTTGGCGCAGGTTGCGCGTTTGGAAACAGGAGTGGACGCGAAGGAATGAACGCCGGCTGGTCGCACGCTTCTACCGATCTTGGAGTGCGCCGGCAGGACGCCGCTTTCCCCGGTCGCGCCCAAGGCCGTGACAGGTCACCGTAGTCGAAACGCACTGCTGGGGCATGGACTTGAGCGGGTTTTCTGGCAGAATGGCGCCCATGACTTGGCTGGTCCAGGCAATGACCGGTGCCGAACCGGGTACCGTGGAGTTTGCGGAACCTGAAATCCAGACCCGCACGCGTTCGAGCCGGGGCGATCCGGCCCATGACTGGCTCTGCGCCTGGTGTCTCAACCGCGTCGCCAGTGAAAAGGACCGCTTTTTCCACAAGGGCAGGAGCGAGTTTTCGTTTAAGAATCCGGAGGGCGCCCGGTTCAACATCTTCACGTTCTCCCGGACCCTTGGCTGTCAGCAGACGGGTGTCCCAACCTTGGAATACACCTGGTTCCCGGGTCATGCGTGGTCCTATTGCGTGTGTGACCATTGCGGCATGCATCTGGGCTGGTTTTACGCCGGCCCGAGCGAGTTTGCCGGGTTGATCCGGGACCGGATTGTCCGGGCTTCGGTGGTCATGAGCTGAAGCCGCTTTGCGCGGACGAAGCCGCGCTCTGCCTTTCGCGCGTTTCGCGGTTTTAACCCGAAAACCGAAGTTGAGATGGGGAGCGCACGCGCCCCGCGTGCCGTTTTCCGCGCCCTCGCGGAAAACTTTGAGCGTGCAAGATAGTTTCGAACGGTCCGGCCATTGACTCGCGCCAAAGGGCTGGACGCGAGGCGCGTCCAAGCATACCCGAGGCGGGTGTGCCCCCCAACTCCGGTTTTCAGATTTAATGGGTGTCTATTCGTGGTTGATGCCCTCAAAAAGTGGCCGAAATTGTTGTTGCCACGGGCGGTTTATTTGCTATATTCCCCCCTCCATTTTTTGAGACGCAATGCCGACGATTAACCAATTGGTCCGCCAGGGCCGGCGCAAAGTAAAATACAAGTCCAAGTCGCCCGCCTTGGAAGGTTCGCCGTTTCGACGCGGCGTGTGCATCCAGGTCATGACGCGCACGCCCAAGAAGCCGAACTCGGCGATGCGCAAGGTGGCCAAGGTCCGCCTGACGAACGGCTTCGAGGTCATCGCCTACATTCCGGATGAAGGCCATAATTTGCAGGAACACTCGATTGTGATGGTGCGCGGCGGCCGCGTGAAGGATTTGCCCGGGGTGCGGTATCACATCGTTCGTGGACGGCTGGACGCCGCCGGTGTGGAAAAACGCCGGGTCAGCCGCTCGAAATATGGCGTGAAACGTCCGAAGCCGGGTTCCAAGCCCGCGGCTCCAGCCGCAGCGGCGGCTCCGGCCCCGGCCGCGGCCCCGGCGGCGGCCTAGTCAAACCGGTTTAACGATTCAACTATTCAACGATTTAACGAACCCATGTCCCGCAGACGACAAGCCACCAGACGGCTGATTGCCAAAGACGGAAAGTTCCAAAGCGTTTTGGTTTCGCGGCTGGTCAACACCGTGATGACGTGCGGTAAAAAAAGCACGGCGCAGCGGATTGTCTATGGCGCGTTCGACAGCATTTCGCAAAAGAATCCGGCGAGCAATCCGGTGGAAATTTTGCAGCGCGCGGTGGACAACACCAAGCCGCGCATCGAAACCAAGGCACGCCGCGTCGGCGGCGCCACCTATCAGGTGCCGCTGGAAGTGCCGACCGACAGGCAGACCTCACTGGCCTTGCGGTGGATCGTGGGTTTTGCGGACGCGCGCAAGGGCACGCCCATGCGCGACGCGCTCGCGGCGGAAATTTTGGAGGCGTATCAAGGACAAGGCAACGCCATTCGCAAGCGCGACGATGTGCACAAGATGGCGCAGGCAAACAAGGCTTTTGCCCATTTCCGCTGGTAGGAATTTTTTTGAAAATGCCCCGACCGTTTTACCGCCGGGGCATTTTCGCTGTTTATGGAGTGAAGTAGGATTTTTTAGACATGCATGCAGTCGCAGAAAAAACGAAATCGGTCAATTCGCCCAGCCGCGAATACACGCTGGAGCGCACGCGTAACATCGGCATCGCGGCGCATATCGACGCCGGCAAGACCACCGCGACCGAGCGTATCCTCTTTTACACCGGCCTCATCCACAAGATCGGCGACGTGGACGATGGCAACACGGTGACCGACTGGATGGAGCAGGAACGCGAACGCGGCATCACCATCACTTCCGCCGCCGTGACGTGCTACTGGACGCAGAAACAGACCAAGCACGGTGAAAATGAATTGTACAAGGCGTTCCTCGGCGTGCCGCATCGCATCAACATCATTGATACGCCCGGCCATGTGGACTTGACCGCCGAGGTCGAGCGCTCCATGCGCGTGCTCGACGGCGCCGTCGCCGTGTTCTGCGGCGTCGCCGGTGTGCAACCGCAGTCGGAAACCGTCGGGCGGCAGGCCACCACATACAAGGTGCCGCGCCTAGCGTTCGTCAACAAAATGGACCGCACTGGCGCAAATTTTGAACATGCGCTCGCCGACATGCGCAACAAGCTCAAGGCGTATGCGTATCCGATTTTCCTGCCCATCGGCGCCGAGGACAAATTTGAAGGCGTGATTGATGTCGTCAATCAGAAGGCCATCATTTGGGGGCCGGGCGACGTCGTCAACGAAGGCCTGAACTACGACGTGAAGGAAATTCCGGCGGAGCACAAGGAACGCGCCCGGGCCGCGCTTGCGGAATTGATTGACGCGGTTTCCAACAAGGACGACCACATTGCCGACCTCATCCTTCACGAGAAGCCGGTGACGCCGCCGGAACTCAAGGCCGCCATCCGCCGGCTCACGTGCAAGATTGAGCTGGTTCCCGTGCTTTGCGGTTCCGCGTTCAAGAAGAAGGGCGTGCAGCCGCTCATTGACGCGGTGGTGGATTATTTGCCGGGTCCGCTCGACGTTCCGCCCGCCGAAGGCATCGAGCCGGACACGGACAACAAGGTCGTCGTCGAGACCAGCGACGCCAACAAGTTTTGTTCGCTCGCGTTCAAGCTGTGGACGGATTCTTATGCGGGCAAGCTGGTGTTCTTCCGCGTTTATTCCGGCACGCTCAAAAAGGGCGACATGATTTACAACCCGCGCACGCGCAAACGCGAGCGCGTCAGCCGCCTGATGATTATTCAAGGCAGCGAACGCAAGGACATCACCCAGGCCAACGCCGGCGACATCGCCGCGCTCGTCGGCCTGCGCAACATCACCACCGGTGACACGTTGTGCGACGAGGACTTCGAGGTGACGCTCGAACCGCCGACGTTTCCCGAACCGGTCATCAGCATGGCCGTCGAGCCGAAAACACGCGCCGACCGCGACAAGATGTCCGAAGGATTGCAGCGGCTGGCGGAAGAAGACCCGACATTCCGTTGCTTCACGAACCCGGAGACCGGCCAGCTCATCATCGCGGGCATGGGCGAATTGCACCTGGAAATCATTTGCGACCGTCTCAAGCGCGAGTTCAAGGTGGACGCCAACACCGGCGCGCCGCAAATCGCCTATCGCGAAACCATCACCAAAGCGGCGGACGGCGAAGGCAAATTCATCCGCCAATCCGGCGGTCGCGGTCAATATGGCCACGCCTGCGTTCAGATTCAGCCGAACGAAAAGGGCAAGGGCATCGAGATTGAAAACAAAATCGTCGGCGGCGCGATTCCGAAGGAATACATCCCGGCCGTCATTGACGGTGTTGAAGAAGCCATCAAGGGCGGCGTTTATGCGGGTTACCAGGTCATTGACGTGAAGGTGCAGATCGTGGACGGCACGTTCCATGAAGTGGACTCGAATGAACTGGCGTTCAAAATGGCTGGCATCTTCGCGCTCAAGGACGCCTTCAAAAAGGCGCATCCGATTTTGCTCGAACCCATCATGAAAGTCGAAGTGACCACGCCCGACGAATATCAGGGCGATTTGCTCGGCGACATCAACCGCCGCCGCGGCCACATTGTCAACATCGAAGCCAAGAGCGGTCAGACAATTCTTAAAGCCAAGGTGCCACTGGCCGAAATGTTCGGTTATGCCACGGCCATCCGGTCGCTGTCGAAGGGCCGCGCGTCCTATTCGATGGAACCGCTGACGTTTGAGCAGGTGCCGACGAACATCCTTAGCTCGGTTTTGGATCAGGCGGCCAAGAAACCGGCGGCCAGAGCGTAACGGATTCTTTCATCAACTTTGAATGTGGCCTTCGACAACCGAGGCTGCCTCTGGCATCCGTGTTAATCCGTGTCCATCCGTGGTTCCAATAGCAGCTTTGGATTAAGCCAAAAAGGGTGGCAGCGCCTCGGGTGGAGCGCTGCCGATGTGGCGAACTGGGCATGTGTAGCTTTTCCCTCCTTGGAATGCCAGACGAGTCAGAGACTGGCTTGAATCCGTGTCAAACAAATGTCAGCGCGGTAAAGTTGCGGTGACAAAAGGGAACAGCGCGGTTGATTCTGCCGGCCAACTCCGATACGCTCCGCCTTTGGGTAAAACAACGAATTAAACCAAAATCTGAACCGGAGCAATTCCCCGAAACAAGCACAAAGCAGCCCAAAGGGCTGGCGGAAATTAGCCGGGGGTAACACCCCCGGTAATTGAAAAGCGAAGGGTACGCCCTGGAAGGGCGCGGGAAAGGCATCAACCATGTCATCAACTCATTTGAGCCTTCACGTTCATCTCGTCTTCGGCACCAAACATCAGCGTCCGCTCATCGCGGCGGATTGGCGTGAGCGGCTTCATGCCTTTCTCGGTGGCGCGGCGCGCACACTCGGCGCGGTTCCAGAAGCCGTCGGTGGTGTGGCAGACCACGTGCATTTGCTGGTCGGATTGCGAGCGACGCACTGCCTGGCCGATGTCCTGCGCGACACGAAACGCGCCTCCTCCACATGGGTGCACGAAACCATCGGCGACCGGGAATTCGCGGGGCAGGATGGTTACGGCGCTTTCACCGTGAGCGCCTCGCTGTTGGAAATCGTGAAACGTTACATAGCACGGCAGGAAGAACACCATCGGGAAAAGACGTTTCAGGAGGAATATGTCGAATTATTGCGGCGCGGTGGTGTGGAATATGACGAACGCTATTTGTGGTGAATCTCCGCCGCCCCTGCCGGGGCGGATTATTTTTTGTTTATCACAACCGGGGATGTTATCCCCGGCTAATCTCCGTCAACCCTGCGGGTTGACTGGTGAGTGTATCGTCCGCGCATCAACAGCTGTTCATCTGTACACATCCCGCAGGCGCGGGACGCCCTACCGCGCCGAGATTTCCAGCATTCGTTCAATTGGCAGGCGGGCGCGTTTCAAAATTTCCGCCGGTAACTCGATCCGCGGCGCCAGGCGTTTCATGCAGTCGCGCACCTTTTCGAGCGTGTTCAACTTCATGTATTTGCACTCGCTGCAACGGCAGTGGTCCGACGGCATCCGCATCACGTCAAACACCGGCGCGCAGAAAAATTCCTTGCCCGGACATTCCTTCTGCATCCGGTGGATGATGCCCGACTCCGTCACAATGACGAACCGTTTGGCCGGATTCGTCTTGCAGTAGGAAATCATTTTCTCCGTCGAACAAACCGCGTCCGCCAGGTCCCGCACTTCGCGCAGGCTTTCCGGATGTACTACCACTTTTGCATCAGGGAACTTTTCGCGCAGCTTTAGAACCTGATCACGCCGGAACTCCACGTGCGCGTAACAATTGCCCTTCCACAAGGTCATCGGGCGGCCGGTCTGTTCCATCACCCATGCGCCGAGGTTTTCGTCCGGCACGAACAGGACGTCCTTGTCCTTGGGCGCAGCCTCGACAATTTTCACCGCGTTGCCGCTCGTGCAAATGACGTCCGTCAGCGCCTTTACCGCGGCGCTGCAATTGATGTAGGCGATGGTCCAGAAATTCGGGTTCGTCGCCTGCAACTCAGCGAGCTTGTCGGCGGGGCAGCTTTCTTCCAGCGAACAGCCGGCGTCCTTGTCCGGCAGCACGACGATTTTGTTCGGGTTCAGAATTTTCGCCGTCTCGGCCATGAAATGCACGCCGCAGAAGACAATCACATCCGCGCTGGTTTTGGCCGCCTGTTGCGAGAGGCCAAGCGAATCGCCGACGTAATCCGCCACGTCCTGGATTTCCGGCACCTGATAATTATGGGCGAGGATGACGGCGTTGAGCTGCTTTTTGAGCGCGAAAATTTCCTTCGCCAATGGCTCGAATCTGCCTTTCGCCATCGCGTCGCGCGGCTGGATTTCAGCAACATCAATCATACAAACAGGTTACCGCGGTAATTTTGTGCCGTCAAACCGGGAGGGACGGCATATTGCCGTCCCTGAAATTTGGGACGCCGACACGGCGTCCCTCCCAGTCATACCAGCACACGTTCCTCGACCGTTAAAATCCGCCATT
>Ga0187873_1001894_pt1 | contig 16716 bp, 10 predicted proteins | sample June2016WEW_16_1_2_FD_133012 | JGI IMG/M metagenome (GOLD analysis project Ga0187873, IMG submission 133012) | Peatland microbial communities from SPRUCE experiment site at the Marcell Experimental Forest, Minnesota, USA - June2016WEW_16_100 | ecosystem: Environmental > Terrestrial > Soil >... | reverse complement strand
GTAACTGTTCAGGTGGGAGGGTGGGGCAGACCTCTGGTCTGCCGGTTAGCCGGGCCTCTGGCCCGGTGTTCCGACCGCCCCAGGTTCACGGAGCCGGAGGCTCCGTGAACTGGCAGACCGGAGGTCTGCCCCACACCTGAACAGTTACCAATTGCGAAGGGCATGGCAGGGAGGAGAGCACTTACGTTGCCTTTGCCGGGTCGTCTGACCTTGCGCGTTTCATCTTTGAACGGGGGTTTCGCAACGCTCGGAACACAGTCGGTGACCAAGCTCTTCGACTTTAAAACCCCAGGTCCTCCCCGTCGTGCATCACTACGCCAATCTGTTCCAGACTGCCATGGCGCCCGTTGTACCAAAGCAGCCATTTCTGGCCGTCGAAGATGGCGTAAGGCTTGTAGCAGGCGTCCTGGTCCCATCTGTCGGTCCCGGGCCGGACAATGGGGTTTTGGGGAAGTCGTTGCCATTGGGTGATGCCATCCCGAGAGCGAGCGATGCCGATCTGCGCGTGTTCTTCGTCCCGAAAACCGATGTAAAACATATAATGCCAAGCTCCACGCCGTTGGACTTGGACACCCGTCACCTTGAATCTTTCCCAGGAAACATTGGGATCCGGCATGAATATGGGGTTGGATTCATGTTTGGTCCACGCCAGTCCGTCGGGGCTGGTCGCGTAGCCGATGGCGTTGGGCTCGTTCTGCTCGCCCCCTGAATACCACATCCGGAAAACCTTCAGCTCATCGTCCCAGATCACGTCCGGGCACATGACCGCGACTTTCTCCCAGGGCCTTTCAAAAGACAGCACAGGCTTGGTGCTCATGCGCTGCCAATGCACCCCGTCGGGGCTGGTGGCGTATCCGATCCAGGAATGGCCCTCAGCCTGGCCGGTGTACCACATAAGGCAGGTGTTGTCGCGTTGGATGACGACGGGCCGGTTGATGACGTCTTCCCAACCCGTCTCCCGCCTCGGACCAAGGACGATGCGGGGCGGCTCGCTCCAATGGATGCCGTCCTTGCTCTCGACCAGTGCGACGCTTTGCTTTGGCCGCCACGAAAGCCACATCCGATAGGTCTCTCCTTCTTTCATTGCCGAGATATCGAAGCACGTTCCGTATTTGCCGCCCATCACCGGGTTGCCGGCATACTTCGTCCAGCCAGCCGTCGTTTCGGTCGTGGATGAGGCCGGCAACTGCGCGGTGAGGCGGGTCAATCCCCCGGCACTGGCGATCTCCGTGCCGTCGGCAAACACACGCAACCCTTTGCCCTTGTTGTACCGCTGGCCGGTCTTGTCATAGAGAATCGTTAACCAGCGGCCATGGTAGGGGACCTGGTCGAGACAGAAGTAGTCCCAGGCTCCATCGGGCACGAGCGGATTGACCTCGACCGTTTCATCGGCGCGCGGCCGCAGGCCAACCAGACCGCTGATCACCAGGTCGCAGTAAGTGGAATGATTGTAGTCTTTGCCCCGCTCTTCGCCCCCTTTGCCCGCATCCCAGGAGCCGTTCTTCCAGGACTTCAGGCGCGTCCGGGAAAGCCAGTCGCCGTTGGTCGGGTTGAGGTTCTCATCGATCCAGGGAACCACGCGGCCATCGTCGAGTCTCAGGCGGTGGGATTGTGTATAGACCTTCAGCAGGTTGAAGTAGTCTTCGCGGCTCACGACGTTCTGCCGGTAGTCGTTCAGCAGATTGGCCATCCCGCTCAGCGTTATTGCCGTTGAGAACGGCCAACTCGGCCCGTTCCACTGGCACTCGTGGCCCTGGTAGGAGACGCTGAATCCGGGATGGCGTTGCTCGGCGGTCGTCGGCCCGTAGGGCGCATAAAACCCGCGCGGGTCCATGAGCTGTGTCCACGCCACGGACTTGTCCGCATCGGGAAGGTTGAAATACCACGGAGTGTAACCGTGCTCTTCGCGGACATCGGAAAGTTTGGATGTTTCGCCGCGTGGCAGCACTTTGAAGAACCGTGCCACAGGGTCCCAGAGTTTCTCCTGGGTCAGCCGCCTGATTTCCGCCGCCTTGGCACGGAACCGGTCGGCCACATCTTTTTGACCAAACCGTTCGGCCATCCGGGTGATGGCCATGGCATCGCCGTACATGTAACTGTTGATCGTCGCCCGATAGCCTTGCCCTCGCGGGTGCAGTGCGCCGCTGATGGAGACTTCCATTCCATCCCGGTCATCTACCTGCCAAAACAAGCCGTTGGCATCCCGATGATCCGCTTCCCAGGCCTCATAATTCCTGACCAGGTCAGGCAAGAGCTCTCTGGCCAGCCGATCATCACCGGTGACCTGGGTGCGCGCCCAGATCGAATCGGCCGCCCAGAAGCTATAGCTGCGCGGGCTGCCTCCCTTGCGGAACCAGAAAAGCGAATAGTCGTCCAGGTATCGTGGATCGTTCAACCACCGGCCTTCATGGAGATGGTGGCCGGCGGCGCAGTCGATGGAGTTGAATTTGCCCGCCCAACCGACGCCCGGCAGAAACTCGGTGACGATGAAGCCATCGGGCGTTTGCTTGAGGTGCTTCCGAAAGGTCCACCAGCGGAAATAGTAAATCTCCTCGATCTGCTTGTCCGGGCACTCCAGCAGCGGGATGTTGTTCTTCAGGAAGACCCAGGCATCGGCATTGGGGATGTGCTGCACGTAGATCTCGTGGTCGTTTTGGTTGAACGAATCCACGCAGGGTTTGAAAGTGTCAGGCCTGAGGACGTGCGGCCGGGGGGCATCATTGCGGACCTCAGAGGCATATTCCGCCCGCAGCGTTGATGTGCCCAGACAAAACGCGCACCAGTAAATCACCGCCCCTTGCAAAATCCGGGTCGTTATTCCTGAAGAGGCGAAAGGCTGGGAACGCATATTCATTATTAGCAGCAAAGGATGCGCGGGCTCTCACTGAGCTTCTATCTTGAGTCCCTCCAAGGCGGCGCCATCGGGCTGGCTGATGCGGCAGCAGAAGCCCCAGCCGCCGGAGCGGTTGGTTACTTTGAGCAGCAGGACATTCCAGCCTTCTTTGAGGTTTGCCTTGGCGGTATCCGAGCGGGGCGCCAGGCCGCGTTGGACGTTGCTGGCGTCAACCACAGCATCGTTCAACCAGGCCTTGAGGCCATCGTCGCTGCCGAACTCGAGCCGCACCGGCTGTTCCCGCGGCGAGCAGACGCGGGTGCGGGCGTAAGCCACGACGTCATCTCCGCCGCCCAGCGCCTCAGCGAGGTTGACATCCCAGGTTCCGAGGCCCTTGGCCAGCCGGGTCCATTTCACATCGGCGGCGTCCGGGCGTTCGGGGGGCAACACGAGATCGAACAGCTCGTGAGCGTCTTTGCCCTTTTCCTGGTAGGGTCCGCAGGCGACCCAGTCGAGGACATAGCCTTCGGTTTGCTCGATCTGGTGGATGACCTCCCGGGCTTGCTGGCGAAGGGCGGGATCGGTTGTGACGGCGAGGGCCTCTTTGGCAATGGCTTTGGCGCGCGGGGCGTCCTGCTGCCGCAGGCGGTCGGCGATCTGGATGGCGGCCAGGGCGGCTTCGGCGTGGAGTTCATCGTTCTTCAAACAGGGCTCGACCAGCTTGATGGCGGCCAGCGGCTCGGCAGCGCCGAGGCTGGCAAGGACCAGTTTCTTGTCATCCGGGCGCTCGGCCAGTTCCATGGCGCGGGCATACATGGCGGCGGGATCTTTGGAGAGCCCCGCCATGCGGACAAAGCCGCGAAGGGCCACCACCTTGGCGGTGGGGCCGGTGGCGGCGCGGACTTGCGCCAGGAGATCCTCGGCAGGGGCGGCATCGGGCCAATCGGCCAGGGCGCGCAAGGCGCCTTCGCGAACCACGGCGTTTTGATCCTTGAGGGCGGCCCGAACGGCGGCAAGCGCAGCGGGCGTTCCGGTCCGGCTGAGCAGGCGCAGGAGCACGGGCTGAGCGTAGGCGGGCGCGATCCCGCACAGCACCAGCACAGGAGCGGCCTGTTTCTTGGGGTCAGGCACCCGTTGAAAGCCGCGGCCACCGCCTGCTCGACTTCCAGCAGGTCGTCGCGCTCGCGCAACTTGAGGGTCAGCCCCACCAGGGGGCCGAGGGTGTTTTGGTCGACCAAGACACCCAGGGCCTTGATCGCCTCTCGGCGAACGGCAGCGTTGGACTTAGGCCGCCTCGATACAGCGACTCCGCCTCCGACAAGGCCGGGGGGCGCCTCAACCTCGTCTGAGGCAAGGAACAGCAATTCAGGGACGGTGCCCGTGGCGCGCCTGCCGGCAATGGCGCGGATGGCCTCGATCTGCCGGTTCGGTTGGGCAGAACCAAGGGCTTGAACGAGGGCCTGGGTGACATCGCCGCGGCTGATTTGCCGCAAGCTGGCTCGGGCGGCCTGTTGCTCCGGCCCGGGGCCGGCAGCGGCGGCGTCCACCAGCATGTCCACAACCGAGGTGTCGCCTGCCGCGCCCAGGGCCTCGTAAGCAGCAACGCGCACCGCCCCGCTCGAGTTCCTTGCCGTTGCCAGCACGGCTGGCAGGGCAATCGGGTCGTTGCGGGCGGCCAGGGCCCCGAGCAGGAGTTCCTGCGCCTCGGGCGGCAGGGCCGGCAGCAAATCCGCCAGGGCCCGGGTCACTGCCTCTCCACCGGCGGTCCGTGAAAGCCCGATTGCCGCCGAGCGCAAGGCAGGGTCCGCGCTTCGGATGGATTCTACCAAGGAAGGCAGAGCTTGTCTGGCGCCCGCCGCAAGGAGGCCGCGCAACCCGGCAATACGCAGGTTCCTGGGCTGGCTCGGGGCGTAGAAGGCTTCGTAGATTGGGATGGCCGCCTCTTCCTGATGGCCGGCCAGCAAACGGTCGGCTGCCAGGAGCAAGGCTTCATCGATTCGCCGGGCAAGATTGGGGGTGGCTTTGCCGCGGGCGGCCTCCAGGGCGGTCAGGGCGTTGGCGCCGCCGATTCTTCCAAGAGCGGTGGCGGCGGCTTCGGCAACGAGAGGCTCCGGGGAGTCGAGGAGTCCTCGCAGCTCCGGCAGGGCCTTCTCGTAGTGCCGGGCGCCCAGGGAGTTGATGATGCCGGCCTGGAGTTTGCCCGAGGTCTTGCCCAGGGCCCGATACAGGGCGTCGGCGGCGGTGGGGTCCTCATTGCGGCCGAGGGCAAAGCGCGCGATATGCGACAACTCGGGGTCCGTGAGCATGGGCTCAAGGACCGGCACCGACCTGGCGGTGCCGATGGTAAAGAGTTGGCGGCAGAGGAATTCCTTGGCGTCGCGGGTGGCCGGCTTGCCGAGCAGTTCGAGCAGGCGGGCTTCCACCTCCAGGCGCAGGGCGGGGTCTTTGGCGGCCTGGACCACAATCTGCTCGGCCACGCTCAACGGAGCGGCATCTTCTCCATACTCGAAGGCGGGGACCGCCTTGAGAGCTTGGTCGAGCCGGTCGAGCGAGTCCGCCGGCGCGGCGGAAGTGGCGGCCGAAATTGCCAGGGCAAGGCCCAGGAGGAAGGATGAGGCAAGTCTCATGGTATGATAAATGATTGGGTTCAGGCGAGGGTCCAAGGTTCGCGCATCGGCCGGTCCAGCCAGCGGCTGGCTTGGGTGTCGCCGATAATCTGCTCCTTGGCCGGGTCCCAGCGAATGGGGCGGTTGAGCCAGTAGGCGATGTTGCCGAGGTGGCAAAGGGAGGCAGTGCGGTGGCCCAGTTCGATGTCGCGGAAGGGACGTTCGCGGGTCCGGACGCAGTGGAGGAAGTCGCCGAATATTCCACCGTGGCCTTTGTAATTGGGGATCTGGATGTCGGGCAGCGGGCGTTCGAGGGCATTCTGGGTGCGTGCCGGGATTTCGCCCTCGGTGCCTCGGAAAGAAAGAAACCCGCCCCAACCGCCCCCGTGGTAAATGCGAACGCCGTTGGCGAACACATAAGTCAGTTGCGGGTGCTCTTTGCCGTCGGGCGGGATAATCTCGACGGGGCCGGTCTGGTGGAGGTTGCAGGCAAAGAGGGCGCCGCCGAAGGTGTGGCAGCCCCAGTCAGTCATTCCGCCGCCCGAATAATCGCGGAAGGGCCGGAAACCGCCGGCGATCAGGATGGGGTGGAACGGGCGCCAGGGGGCAGGTCCGAGCCAGAGCTCCCAGTCCACGCCCGCAGGCGTGGGCACCGGGGGCAAGTAGCACGGGCCTGAGGGTCCGCCCACATTGACCCAGACCTCGCGCACGTCGCCGATGGCGCCGCCGCGCACCATTCGATGAAACCAATTGTAGTCCTCCCAAACGCGCTGGCTGCCTCCGGAAAAGACGCGTCCGTAGCGGCGGGCGGCCTCGGTCATCGCCCGGCCCTGGCGCACGGTGAGCGATTCGGGCTTTTCGCAATAGACATCCTTTCCCTGCTTGAGCGCCTCGATGCCGATGAGGGCGTGCCAGTGGTCGGGAGTGGCAATCAGGACTGCATCGATTTCAGGACGCGCCAGCACTTCCTGGAAATAGTTGCAGGACATGCAGTCCTTATTGCCATAAGTCCGATCCACGGTGTCCTTGGCCAACTTCCGGTGTTCGGCCGCCACGTCGCAGACGGCGACGACTTGCACTTCTTTGAAACTAAGGAACGCGCCCATGTCGCCGCTTCCCTGGCCGCCCAGGCCGATGCACCCCATGACGATGCGTTCATTGGCGCCGAAGGCGCGGGCGTGCAAGAACAGGGGAGCGGTCGAAAGGGCGGCGGCGGTTCGCGCCAAAAACGCGCGGCGAGTCAGGGGTAAATGTCTAAGCATAAAGGGCATAGGTTATCTCTTCAGAGGAGTTTAGCCGCCAGACATGCGCGTTGACAAGAAGAAGCCGCGGCTTCACTTCACTCTTTTGCGTGGCAATTTCTTGCTCCTAATCCTAATCTCGCTCCTAATCCTAATCTTGCTCCTAATCCTAATCTTGCTCCTAATCTCTAAGAATAAGATTAGGATTAGGATTAGGAGCGCCTGCCCAAATGAGTGAAATGCACCAGCGCCGCCCAGGGCCCGCTTTTTTGCTGCAACCCGGTGCGTTTTCGCGTAAAGACATCTCCCCAAGTGTTTCACATGAAATCGCTTCGCACGTGCTCGCTCTTGTTTGCCGCCGCGCTATCCGGCGGCCTGACCCTGAATGCTCAGGACCTCGCGCCGGCCCCAGCCGCCCGCGCGCCGCGCCCGTATCCCGAACGTCTCCAATGGTGGGCCGAAGCCCGCTTCGGCCTGTTTATCCACTGGGGACCGGTGAGCCTCAAGGGCACCGAGATCAGTTGGTCGCGGGCCAACACAAACCCCAAGTGTCCCAACAACGGCCCTATCCCCGCCGCGGTTTACGACAGCCTCTACCAGCAGTTCAATCCGACGAACTTCGACGCCCGCCAATGGGTGGGCCTCGCCAAGGCGGCGGGCATCAAGTACATGGTGCTGACCGCCAAGCATTGCGACGGGTTCCTGCTCTGGGACTCGAAGGTGTCCGATTACAACATCATGCGCACGCCGTTCAAACGCGATGTGTGCGCCGAACTGGCCCGGGCCGCCCACGAACAGGCCATGAGAATCGGCTGGTATTTTTCTCCTATGGATTGGCGCGATCCCGACTGCCGTTCCCCGAACAACGGCCGGTTCGCAGCGAAGATGCAGGAAGAACTGCGCGAGTTGCTCAGCCACTATGGCAAGATCGATTTGCTCTGGTTCGACTGCGATGGCGGGGAGGCCCCGTGGGACCAGGAGCGGACCTACGCCCTGGTCAGGAAACTCCAGCCTCGCATCGTCATCAACAACCGCCTGGACATGGGGCCCGGCCGTGATCCCGGCTCCGCCCGCGCCATCGGCCCGCGCGCCGATTACTTCACTCCGGAACAGTGGATCGGCGGCTTTCAAGACCAGTACCCGTGGGAATCGTGCATGACCCTCTCGCGCCGGGGGCAATGGGCGTGGGGCGGGCGCGAAGATGGCGTCAAATCTTATGCCGAGTGCATGGAGATGCTCATCCGCTGCCCCGGCGGCGATGGCAACCTGTTGCTCAACGCGGGGCCGACGCCGACGGGGGAGATCGCCCCGGAGCAGGCCAATCGGTTGAAGGAGATCGGCGCCTGGCTGGCCAACTACGGCCGGAGCATCTATGGCACGCGTGGCGGACCCTTCAAGCCGGGCGACTATGGCGCCTCCACGCGCAAGGGCAACACCATCTACCTCCACCTCTGCGAGTGGACCGGGGACGTCCTCAAACTGCCGGCCATTTCGCCCAGGCTCCTAAGCAGCCGCCTGCTCGGTGGTGGAAGAGTCGATGTCCGCCAGACCGGGACGGGCCTTGAAATCTCCGTTCCCGAGAGCGACCGCCGCCCGATTGACACCGTCGTGGCGCTCGAACTGGAGAGCAGCGCCCTCGACCTCCCCGCCCTGGATGTCCCTTCGCCGGCCTCGCTGACCACCAATGCCAAAGCCACCGCCTCCAACGTTTTTCAGAACCAGGCCGCCTACGGCCCGGACAAAGCCGTCGATGGCCGGAGCGACACCCGCTGGGCAACCGACGCGGGAGTCAAATCCGCGTGGCTCGAGGTTGATCTCGGCCGCCCGCTGAAGTTCAGCCGCTCCGTCATCAAGCAGGCCTTTCCCGAACTGAACCGCGTCCGCAGATTCGCCATCGAATACCTCCAGGACGGCCAATGGAAACCCTGTTACCGGGGCGAGAACCTCGGCGCCAGGCTCATCGCCACGTTCGACCCCGTCACCGCCCGCCGCGTCCGCCTCAACGTCATCGAATCCACCGACGGCCCGACCATCTGGGAATTTCAACTCTTCGAATAGCCCGCGCTGAAAGCGCGCAGCAGATCAGCCCAGGGTAACACCCTGGGAAAGCCGGCCTTACTCGGCTCTCGCGCCCTGTAAGGGCGCAGGTCGCCAATTCCGTCGGCTCCAGGCGCTGGAGGATGCGGCGGATGGTCGTTTCGCTGGGAGCGATGAACCTGCCGGTCTGGCGGCAACGGCAGGCGCGCAGGCTGCGGAGTTGGTTTTGGTTGAGGGACTGGGAGAACTCGCCGATATCGATCAGGGAGTTATTGCCCGCAATCATCGCGCTGGTAGCAATGGCCACAATGGAGGCGACGCGGCGATGGCGCCAACCGCGATAGCGGCGGGGGTCGTGGAGTGGGGCCAGAGCTTGGAGCAAGCTTTGGGTTTGTTTTCCGCTCAAGGGATAGTCCTGGGGCGGAGGCTCTCGGCGATAGGGTGCCCAAGCCGCCGGCATGAGCGGAGCGGAGAGGATCTGGCGGGCGTTGCGGACCAGCGGATACAGGAAGATGGCTTTGGGCTGCTGGTGGAGTTGATAGAAATCCAGGCGGGAGCGTCCGAAACCTTTGGTCACGCCGATTTCAATCCAATTGGCGGCACGATAACAGGTGCCTTCAAAGCGTCGAGGATCCACATAGGTTTCGACCAAGGCGATGGGGTGGCCGTAGTTCTCCAGCCAGTCGGCACTGAGGCGCTGGAGGTTGAGGCTCGGCAGTGGGAAGCCAGGTTGGGCGAGCGGCCTTTGGGCCTGAGCAGCGCGAAGCGAGCGTTGCGGGCCAGCAGGTGGCGTCCGGCTTGTCGCTGAGCGTCGGTCCAGCCGATCCAGGCATCGCGGGGCCGCAGATGGAAGGCGGCGCTGGACCAACCCAACAGGCCAATCCACTCCCCATTCTTCTTGATTACATAGCGCAGCGCCTCGCCGACCATGCGATGCTCTTTGAGGTAATGGTGTTTTCGGATCAGTTTGTTCCGCCGAGCTTCCTCCTCAAGGCTTTTAACCAACTCGACAGTGACCGCCTTAGCCGTGGTCTCTCGAAGGATTTCGCTGACCAGGTCCTCAGGTTTCGAGGCGCGTTTTATCTGGGCAGGACAAATCATGTCGCCGAGCTTGGCAGCCTCGGGGGGCTCTGTCCCGCAAAATCTTACACTCCCTTGACCAACAACACTTTACGCGATTCTCCGCCGAAGCCGTGGCTCGCAGCCCGCCAAGAAGTGGGGGCGAGGCCATTCCCGCCCCTGGCTTTGCGCGCCCATGAATTGGCACAGGGAAGCCGCATTCTCCTCCCTAAAATCCTTGCCCCTGTCCTCAATAAAACGTTATTCTGGGCTCCGTGAAGCTCCCTGTCTCGCGTTCCCTGCGAGTTGGCGAGAGAGAGAAACAACTCGTTTTTATTCATGCCGACCGAGGCCGACACTTGCCGCAAATACGTCTTGCCGAAACTGCTTTCGGCGGGATGGGATGACGAGCAAATTTGCGAACAGCGCACGATCACGGATGGCCGCATTGTTCCCGTCGGAAAGGGTTTCATTCGAAAGGCGCCACGCCGCGTTGATTACCTCCTGCGATACGCCCGCAATTTCCCGCTCGCCGTGGTCGAGGCAAAAGCCGCCTACAAGAGCGCGGGGGACGGCTTGCAACAGGCCAAAGAATACGCCCAGATGCTCTGCCTGAAATTCGCCTACGCAACCAACGGCCCTGAGATCATCGAATTCGACTATTTCACAGGCAAGGAGACCCTCCGCTCCGGCTTCCCGGCGCCCGCGCAGCTTTGGTCCCGCTACCGCGCCGGCGAGAAGATCACCGATGACACCGTCGCCGCGCGCTTGCTTGCGCCAATGAATCACGCTGTCGGCAAGGGCGAGCGTTATTACCAGGAAATTGCCGTCAATGTCGCCATCCAGGCCATTCTCACGGGCCGCCTCCGCCTTCTCCTCACGATGGCCACTGGCACCGGCAAAACGGCAGTCGCCTTTCAGATTTGCTGGAAGCTCTGGAACTCACGCTGGAATCGAACGCGTGAATATCGCCGGCCCAGAATTCTCTACCTCGCCGACCGCAATGTCCTTATCGACCAGCCCAAGGACGGCATTTTCGCCCCCTTCGGTGACGCTCGCTGGAAGATCGAAAGCGGCGTCGTAAATCTTGGCCGTGAAATGTATTTCGCCATTTACCAGGCCATCGCCAAAGACGAGCGCCGGCCGGGCCTGTACAAAGAATTCCCTCGTGATTTCTTTGACCTGGTCATTGTGGACGAGTGCCACCGGGGCAGCGCCCGCGATGATTCCAACTGGCGCGAGATCCTCGAGTGGTTCCAGCCGGCCTGTCAGCTCGGCATGACCGCCACCCCGCTGCGGGACGACAACCGCGATACTTACCTCTATTTCGGCAACCCGCTTTACACCTACTCGCTGCGCCAGGGCATCGAGGACGGCTTCCTCGCGCCTTACCGCGTTCACCGGGTTATTTCAGAATGGGATGCCGCCGGCTGGCGCCCGAGCAAAACCGACCTCGACCGCTATGGCCGTCCCATCCCCGACGAGGAATACCAGACCCAGGACTTCGAGCGGGTCGTTGCCTTGCGCGCCCGCACCGAGGCCATCGCCCGTCACCTGACCGATTTTCTCAAAAAGACCGATCGCTTCGCCAAAACCATCGTGTTTTGCGTGGATCAGGAGCACGCCGACGAGATGCGCCGCGCGCTCAACAACCTGAATGCTGACCTGGCGGCCGTGAATCCGGACTACGTCTGCCGGGTGACCACAGACGAAGGCGACGTGGGCCGCGGTCACTTCAGCCGCTTTCAGGATGTCGAGACCCGCACCCCTGCCATCCTCACGACCTCGCAGCTTTTGACCACGGGCGTGGATGCGCCAACCTGCAAAAACGTGGTCCTCGCCCGCGTGGTCGGTTCCATGAGCGAGTTCAAGCAGATTATCGGCCGCGGCACCCGCGTCCGTGATGATTACTCCAAGCTCTGGTTCAACATCATCGACTATACCGGCTCTGCCACCCGCCTCTTCGCCGACCCGACCTTCGACGGCGACCCCGTCAGGGTAACGCAGGAGGAAATTGACGCCGCCGGCGAGGTAATCGATACCGAACTGCTCGTGCCGGAGCCGCCAGAATCGGAGACCTGCGAAATCCACGAGGGTGAAGCGGCCGTAATCGAGCCGCCATCCGAAGTGCGCCGCAAATTTTACTTCGATGGCGGGCAGGTCGAAATCGCGGCGCACCTCGTCTATGAACTCGACCCGGACGGCAGGCAGCTTCGCGTCGTCCGTTACACCGACTACGCCGGGGAGAAGGTCCGCAGTCTCGTGCCGTCCGCGCCCGAATTGCGCGCCAAATGGGCCGACCCCCAGCAACGATCCGAGATCATCGCCAGCCTCGCTGAACGTGGTGTTTCCTTCGACGAGTTGGCGGCCACAGCCCAACAGCCGGAGGCCGACCCTTTCGATCTGCTCTGCCACTTCGCCTTCAATGCCCCCCTCAGGACCCGCCGCGAACGCGCCCAGCGGCTCAAATCCGAGCGCAAGGACTTCTTTGACCAATTCAGCCCCGAGGCCCGCCGGGTTCTCGACGAACTTCTCGAGAAATACGCCGAGCACGGGGACGCCCAATTCATTCTCCCCGACATCCTCCATGTCCCGCCCCTGTCCGCGCACGGCCAGCCGGGCGAGATCATCAAGCTCTTTGGCTCCGCCGAAAAGCTTCGCCAGGCCGTGACACAACTGCAAAACCTCCTGTATGCCGCGTAATCCCACCACCGCAACGGCTGCCACCACCACCGCCCAGTCTCTTGGCAGCCTGCTCAAGTCCGCCCGCGACATTATGCGCAAGGACAAGGGCCTCAACGGCGACCTCGACCGCCTGCCGATGTTGACCTGGATCATGTTCCTGAAATTCCTCGATGATCTCGAACTCCAGCGTAAGGACGAAGCCGAGCTCGCCGGGAAAAGGTTTAAGGCGGCCATCGAAGCCCCCTATCGCTGGCGCGACTGGGCCGCCAAACCCGACGGCATCACCGGCGATGAACTGCTCGCGTTCATCAACCAGGAAGAATGCACCCGTCCCGATGGCAAGAAGGGCCAGGGGCTCTTTGCCTATCTCCGCAGCCTCACCAGCAGCAATGGGGACGATCGACGGGACGTGATCGCAACCGTTTTCCGTGGCGTGGATAATCGGATGCGCTCCGGTTACCTCCTGCGGGATGTCATAAACAAAATCGCCGGCATCCATTTCACCTCAACCGGCGAGCTGCACACCCTTGGCGCCCTCTATGAGTCGATGCTCCGCGAAATGCGCGATGCCGCCGGGGATTCGGGCGAGTTCTACACCCCGCGCCCGGTCACGCGTCTCATGGTCCAGGTCACCGACCCCCAACTCGGGGAGATCGTGCTCGACCCGGCCGCCGGCACCGGCGGTTTCCTGGTCGGGGCGTTCAATCACTTGAGCAACCAGGTCAAAACCGTTGCCGATCGCCGCACACTCCAAACGCGCTCCCTCTTCGGTTGCGAACCCAAGCCGCTCCCCTTTCTCCTCTGCCAGATGAACCTCCTTCTGCACGGCCTCGATGCCCCGCAAGTCGATGCCGGCAATGCCCTGCGTTACAAGCTCTCCGAAATCGGGGAGAAAGACCGCGTTGACATCATCGTCACCAACCCGCCTTTCGGCGGTGCGGAAGAAAAGGGCATCCAGGGCAATTTCCCCGAGGACAAACAGACGGCGGAAACCGCCCTCCTGTTCCTCCAACTCATCATGCGGAAACTCCGCCGCCAGCTTTCGCCCGCAGGCCGCCCTGCCCGCGCCGCCGTGGTCGTGCCCAACGGCACGCTCTTTGGCGACGGCGTTTGCGCCCGCATCAAAGAGGAGCTGCTCCGCGAATTCAATCTCCACACGATTGTCCGGCTCCCCAATGGCGTTTTCTCGCCTTACACCGGCATTCCCACCAATTTGCTTTTCTTCGATCGCTCCGGTCCCACCCGAGAAATCTGGTATTACGAGCACCCGCTTCCCGAAGGCCGGAAAAATTACACCAAGACCCAGCCCATTCAGTTCGAGGAATTCGCGCCGCTCCTCGCATGGTGGCCCAAGCGCAAGGAGAGCGCGTTGGCTTGGAAAGTCCCCGCTGCTGAAATTCTCGCCAAGGGATGCAATCTCGACCGGAAGAACCCTCGCGCCAAAGAGGACATCGCCCACCTCCCGCCAGAGCAGCTTGCCGCGAGTATTGAAGAAAAGGAGCGCCGCATCGGGGAAATCATGGGCCGCATCCGGAACCTGCTCGAAAAGGCCGAAGCATGAGCAAGACTTGGCCAATCGTGCGACTGGGAGACGTCATGGCCAGGTCCGAAGAGACGGTCCCTTTGCAGTCCAACGCCCAGTATCGCGAGGTGACCGTCAAGCTCTGGGGGAAGGGCGCAGTGCTTCGCGGAATTGTAACCGGCGACAGCATTGCCGCATCGCGTCGTTTTCTCGCCCGAAGTGGCCAATTTATTCTCTCGCGGATTGACGCTCGCAACGGCGCCAGCGGGATCGTGCCCCCACAATTGGATGGCGCAGTTGTCACCAATGACTTCCCTCTCTTCAATCTCGACCCGAAGCGAGTCGATCCCCAGTTCCTTGGCTGGCTGACCAGAACGAGGGCCTTTGTCGAATTGTGCCTCCGAGCAAGCGAGGGCACAACCAACCGCGTTCGGCTGCAACAGGACCTTTTCCTCGCGCTCGAAATTCCCCTGCCGCCGCTGCCGGAACAGCACCGCATCGTCGCAAGGATTGAGCAACTGGCCGCCCAAGTCAAAGAAGCACACGCCCTCCGTTCAGATATTGGGAATGATCTTCACGCGCTGCTTACCGCCGCCTATTTCCGAATCGCTGAGAGAGCGCCAAGAAAACCGCTGGGCGAGGTCGCGCCCCTGCGCCGCAGGCCTGTTACAGTGGAGCTGCACAAGACCTATCCCCAGATCGCCGTCCGGTCTTTCGGCCGTGGCACATTTCACAAACCCCCGCTGGTTGGCAGCGAGGTCACCTGGGAGAAGCCATTCCTCGTTAACGTCGGGGATATCCTAATCAGTAATATCAAGGCGTGGGAGGGTGCCCTCGCCGTAGCCAGACCCGAAGACGACGGTCGCGTCGCGTCTCACCGCTACTTGACCTGCGTTCCCATTGAAGGCGTCGCAACCGCACGTTTTGTCTGCTTCCATCTGTTGACCCCCGAAGGTCTTCTTGAAGTCGGAGAAGCCTCGCCCGGAAGTGCCGACCGCAATCGCACGTTAAGTTCGAAGGGGTTTGTGCAGGTCCCGATTCCGGTTCCCGAATACTCCAAACAAGTGTGGTTTGACGCCCTCTGCACCGAGGCGGAGACGCTGAAACCCCTGCAAGCCGAAACCGCCGCCGAGCTCGACGCATTGCTTCCCGCCATTCTCGACAAAGCCTTCAAAGGACAACTCTGACACGCGATATGCACCAACCAAATCGAAAAAGAAAAGTCGATCCACGAGAACATAATATTTTTGATCGACCCGGGGCTGAGTGGGTGGTTGGTCTAGACGCAATGCCCTATAGGAATTCCAGAGAGATCGTGTTGAGAAGAAGGTGTGTCACTAGGCAGTTTTTGCCTTGTACCTTGAGACATTTTGTCGCATTACCCTGGGGATGCGAAACAAAACCGCCGTCCAGGCCGCCACGTTCACGGCTCTGTTCAAGGAGTTGATATCATGGTCCTTTATTTACGCCCTGCTGCGTCGCTGTGGGGTGCGTCGCCGCTGTCCACCCGTGATCACGGCTGTGGAGTTGATTCAAGGCTTGGCCTTCCATGTCGTCGCCGAGGCTGGCACGCTGGCGCAACATGTGAAACAAATTACTGGCAAAACCATTACGGATGGGGCGCTGGCTCAACGCCGGGCTCTTTTCCCCCCGGCTGTCTTCCAGGAGTTGATGGGCGCCGCCCTCAAGCCCAAGGCCGATCCGGTCCAACATCCGGAAGCGTTCTATCAAGGGCTGCGGCTGACCCGCGTGGATGGCAGTCTGTTCTCGGTCACCAACACACCCCAAGTCAAAAAGCAAATGCGCAAGGCGCGCAGCCGGCGTGGCCGGGCGGCGTTCCCGGAAGTGGGGGCTGCCGTCATGGTGGAACTGGGCTTGGACAACCCGCTGGCCGCCGCCTTGGGCGCCAACGGGGAATCGGAGATGGCGCTGGCCAAGCAGGTAAGGAGATTCTGGATGAACATATAGCAAGGAAGCTGGCGTAACACATAGAATACATGCCAAAGGACATTGTCACCCTATAGGGTATGGCTAACATTGAGGTAATCAGCAAACATATAGAGGAAGTCCCGCACTTCTTTGAGTTCACAAAGAACGACTTCGTTGCAGATTGTCCGGGGATGGCGAACCTCGATTATGACCCTTTTCCGGACAAGAAGCCGCAGGATGTAGTTCGCAAGGAAATCATTGCTCGTAAGCTGCTCTTGCACGCCACACTCAAGGGAGAACTCATGGACATACGTCCCGGCGTTCGCATCACAATTGCTGGACACGACTTCGCTGTCACCTCAGCCGAATCGAATATCAGCATTCAAAACGACCAAGATTCAACTGTCGAAGTTGAGGGCCAGGCCTTTCTCACCTCAACTGAGCCGTTGAAGCTGTTGGCGCAATTGCGTGAAGCGCTAGCTACGAACAGATGCAATCGTCCCATTCAACGCAGCATAAAGGCACCCGCAGAAACATACATATATATGGCTCCCGATCTAAAGCACTCCCTCTGCGCCTTCTTGGATATTCTTGGGTTCAGCGCCGTGGTTGAACAGGCATACACGCAAGGAAAACAAGCGCATTTATTGGCCGAAATGACTGGTGTCCTCGATAAGGCGGCAGAGAGGGTAAGATCTGCCGGGGAGAGGCTGCCCATGTTGAGTGTCAAGTTCTTTACGGATAATGTGGTCATCGGATATTCGTATTTGAACAAATGGGCAATACCCGAACTTATTGCGCGCG
>Ga0187873_1001893_pt1 | contig 16717 bp, 17 predicted proteins | sample June2016WEW_16_1_2_FD_133012 | JGI IMG/M metagenome (GOLD analysis project Ga0187873, IMG submission 133012) | Peatland microbial communities from SPRUCE experiment site at the Marcell Experimental Forest, Minnesota, USA - June2016WEW_16_100 | ecosystem: Environmental > Terrestrial > Soil >... | reverse complement strand
GCTGCTTCCAGCATGAGATCGACCACGTGGACGGCATGTTGTTCATCTACCGCATGAGCGCCCTCAAGCGCGATTTGAACTTGCGCAAGATTCGCAAGATGCAACGCGAAGGCAAGTGGTAAACTCGCCCCGGGGGACGAATATGACGAAACCCCTCAGGCTTATTTTTTGCGGGACCCCCGGCTTCGCTGTACCCACGCTCATAGCGCTCCTGGCGGCCGGCCATGAAATCGCGCTTGTCGTCTCCCAGCCCAACCGTCCAGCGGGACGCGACCGGAAACTCACCGCTCCGCCCGTCAAGCTGGCCGCGCTCGCCGCCGGCCTCCCCATCACGCAGCCGGAAACGATTCGCGACAATCCCGAATTTCGCTCACAAGTCGAAGCCATCGCGCCTGACGCCATCGTCGTCGTCGCCTACGGACGCCTCATTCCTCCCTGGATGCTCGCGCTGCCCCGGCTGGGCTGCATCAACCTGCACGCCAGCCTGCTTCCCCGCTATCGCGGCGCCGCGCCCATCCAATGGGCGGTAGCCATGGGAGAAACCATCACCGGCAACACCACCATGCTGCTCGAAGAGGGCCTCGACACCGGCCCCCTCCTGATGCAGCAGGCACTCGCCATCTTTCCCCATCAGACTGCGTCCGACCTCCTCGATGTTTTATCTGTGGGGGGCGCGCCGTTGGTGGTCAAGACCCTCGCAGGTTTGGACGATGAAACCATCACGCCCAAACCGCAGAATCACGCCGGAGCCTCCTTTGCCCCGCTGCTCACGCGCGAAGACGGCCGCATGGATTTTTCCGCGCGCACGGCAACTGAACTCAAGAATCGCTGGCGCGGATTTCAACCCTGGCCTGGCGCATTCACAGCGCTCAAAGGCAAAAAGCTGATCGTTCACCGCATGGAAGTGGTGGACACGCCCGGCTCTCTGGAATTAAATCCCGCTGAACCCGCTCTCGCCCAGCCCGCCTCCATTTCCCCCGGTCAGATTCGCATCCAGGACCATCACTTGCTGGTCGCCTGCGCCGGAAACACCTGGCTGGAACTCATCGAAGTGCAGCTCGAAGGCAAAAAACGTCTCGCCGCCGCCGAGTTTCTCCGCGGAATCGCGCTGCCCGCCAACGCGCGGCTCGGCTGATGCACATGGCTCAAATCTCCCCAGCACGCAAGGCCGCCTATAACATTCTTTTAGCCGTCGAGCGCGAACAGTCTCACTCTGACGACCTTCTGCGCGGCAAGGCCGTCAACGCGCTCTCCGCGCCCGATCGCAATCTGGCCACGGCGCTCGTCTTGGGCGTGCTCCGCTGGCAGATTCAGCTCGACCACCAGATCCGCGCCCTGCTCTCCCGTCCCAATGCCAAACTCGACCCCATAATTCACATTGCCCTGCGTCTGGGCGCATTCCAGTTGCTGCACATGGACCGCATTCCCGCCCATGCCGCAATCGACGAAAGCGTCGAATTGGCCAAGCAGGCCGGTCACCACTTCGCCTCCGGCATGGTCAACGCGGTGCTACGTAAGCTGACCAATTTCCAGCAAACCGAGGCAGCGGTCCATGTTTTGAAAGGGCACGGCTTTAGTCGTGCCGAAAGAAAAGCCAAAACAAATCCGGCTCTAGCCGCCGAGGGAAGTTTTTCGGAAGAGCTGGCTCTCGCCCAAGCTCACCCCGCCTGGCTGGTCGAGCGTTGGGTCAATTTCTACGGCCTCGATGCAGCCCGCTCCATCTGCCGCCATGGCCAGAGCCAGCCTGTGCTCACGGTGCGTCTCACCAGCCTCGCCGTCGAGACCGAACTCCTTCACTCCGGCATCGCCCTCGAACCCGGCCAACTGCTCACCGCCGCGCGTGCTGTCGTCTCCGGCGACGTTACGGAATTTTTAGAAGGCCGCGTGCGCCTCCAGGACGAAGGCTCGCAACTGGTGGCCGAGCTGGTCAGCGCTACTCCCAACCAAAAAGTAAATACAATCCTCGATTGTTGTGCCGCTCCCGGCGGAAAGACGCTCATCCTTGCCGAGCGCAATCCCGAAGCTCTCATTGTCGCCATGGACTCCAGTGCTACGAGACTGGAACAATTGCAGAAGCGTCTCGCCCCTCATGCCGCCCGCATCGAGTGCCGCCTCGCCGACGCAACCGCGCTCACGGAAGAATCCGTTTTCGACCTCGTGCTGGCCGACGTGCCCTGCAGCGGCACCGGAACGCTGGGCCGGAACCCGGAGATTCGCCACCGCCTCCGCCCGGACGACCTCACCCGCCACGCCGAACGCCAGCGCGCGATTCTCGCTGCCGCCTTGCGCGCCGTCCGCCCCGGCGGCCTCGTCGTTTATTCCACCTGTTCGCTGGAGCCGGAAGAAAACGAGCAGGTCGTCGCCGCGGTTCTGTCCGCAACCCTGAATGCCCGTCTGGTTTCGCTCGAATCGCGAATCGGCCAGCTACTTCACGAAGAGATTCTCACGCCCGATGGCGCACAACGCCTGTGCGCCTGCCTCACGCCCGAAGGCGCGCTCCGCCTCCTCCCCGGCGTGTTTCGTACGGACGGCTTTTTTATTGCTTTGATTGAACGAACTGCCTGAATAGAAGCGCCGCCGGGCTAACTCCGCTAACACCGCGAACTCCGCTGGGAAGTCCGTAAATATCTCAACAGCGACCCTATTCCCTATTCCCTACTCCCTGTTCCCTGCTGTTTCACTTTGCCACCGTCAGCTTCACTTGCACGTCCTGATCTACGCGCGCGCCGGCAGCAGGCTGCTGCGCAATCACCGAGCCCGGCTTCACCGGCATCACTGGCGCTGCGTTGCCCTTGCCCACAGGCGCCACCGGCACATCCACAAACCTGGGCCGCTCTGACTGGATGCCTACACGCGCCAACTCCGCCTGCGCAGTCACCACCGGCAGTCCAGTCAGGTCAGGCATCACAAAGCCGTCAGGAGCGTCATCACTAGGCGCAGCCACCAGCAAGTCGATGCTGGGTCGCGCAATCCCTTGGGCATGCGCCGGAGGATCCTGGGCCAGCACCGTTCCCTCGGCCACCTTGCCCCAGGGAAGCCGCGCCGTAATGCCCGCCTCCAGTCCTACGCGCCTGAGTTGCAGCGCCGCCACACGCTCATCCAGCCCCACCGTCTCCGGCACTTCTACCTTTTGCGGTCCCCGGCTCTCCGCCACTCGAACCCGCCACTCCCGCCGCACCACCGTTCCCGCCGCTGGCGATTGCGAAAGAATGTGTCCCGCGGCAACGTCTGACGAGTAGTAGAGGTTGTCAACGTCCAGGTTCAGCCCCAGCCCCGAGGTCTCGCTGCGCGCCTCCGCCTCGGTCATCCCTTTGAGCGCCGGGACCTTCACTTCCACCCCATGAATGAAGACTGGCACGAAGATGACAGCTGACCCCATCATCACGGCCACCAGCAGCATCACCACCAACGCCACCTGGAAAAAATTTAGAACAGGACGTGTACTCATTCCTTGATCTCTCCGAAAATCCGCTGTAAGCGTAAGACGGATCCTCCTCGCCTTCACCGCAAATTATCCGTCACCGGCTCGGGATGAATTGTCACCCGGTAGACCTCTGGGCACTCCTGCTTGAAACGGTCTCCCAACGCGGTAATTGCCGCGTGAACCCGTTCCATCGTCAGATTGTCAGGCAGCGTGCAGTGGCACGAAACGTGGATGTGCTCGCCCGAGTGGGCAACCAGAATCTCATGCACGTCGATAATCTCCGGCAGTTGCGCCGCTGCCGTCTGCATCGCCTGCTTGATGCGGCGATCCGCCTCCACCTGCTCTCCCGGTGGTTCAATCGTCGCCGGTTCGCTTTCAATGTGCGTCAGCACCCCGTCGATCTCCGGAACCTCGCGCAGAATTTCCGATTCGAGCGCGCAGACAAAGTCATGCGCCTTGAGCAGCGGCAGCGCTTCATCCAGCTCCAGGTGCTGTTCCACGCGCAGCCGCCCCTGGTGCGACTGCACGCTCAACTCGTGCACGCTCACGTTGTTGCGCGCCGCCACCGCCCGCACCCGGTCGAAGATGCTCTCCGCCCGCGCTTGCCGCGGCACCGTGTGGATCACCACGTCGGCCTCTGGCAGCGTGCGATGCACAGCCTCCTTGGCCGCTTGCACCAACTCGCCGGTGTGCTCAAAGGTGAACCGCCGCGGCAATGCCACCGTTAGGTCCGCGAAATAACCCGCTCCGGCTCGCCGCACTCGCGCCTGCTCCACGCGGAGCACTCCCGGCACCCGTGCTACGTCCTCGATCAGCCGCCCGCGCGTCTCGGCGGGAATCTCATCCAGCAGCACGCTCACCGCTTCGCGCCCCAGCCGCAGCGTCAGCCGCATAATCAGCAGCGAAACCACCACCGCCGCCAGCGGGTCCGCGTAGCGCAATTCGCCAACGCCGTACCGCGCGCCCAGCCAGCTTGCGCCCAGCCCGCACAATACCGCCAGAGATGACCAGATGTCCGAGGCAAAGTGGAAAGCGTCAGTGGCCAGCGCTGACGACCCTGTCTTCTCCGCCACCGCCCGCAGTCGCTGCGACCGCCAGTAGTCCACTCCTATCGAGCACACCACCACAGCGGCCGGCCAGCCCAGGTTTTGCAGCTCCCTCGTGGGGTGCAGAATCCGCTGAATCGCCTCCCAGATAATCCATGCGCTGGAGACGGCCATCAGCAGAACCACGCCGAACGACGAGAAGTTCTCAAACTTGCCGTGGCCGTAGGTGTGGTCTTCGTCGGCCGGTCTGTCGCTTACCTGCACGGAGAAGAAGGTGAGCGCCGAGCCCACCATGTCCAGCCCCGAGTGAGCAGCGTCCGACAGCACGCCCAGCGAGCCCGACAGCAACCCCGCCCCCAGCTTCAGCAGCGTCATCGCCGCCGCTGCCAGCATGGAGTGCAGCGCCACCCGCCGCTTCTCCGCGGAAAACCTGGCGATTTTGGAGGCTTCGAAAACCATCGCGTCCTTAGGCTACAGCATTTTCAGAAATTCGGCTGACTGCCACAAATGTCCCGTGCCCCATCCATTTCGCGTTCTGTGCGAAATGGGTGGGAATCCACAAAACTCAATCGAATAATTTCAAAGAAACCAAATGATCTCCACTCATTCACCGTACCGCCGTGTACAACCCGGCAATCCCAAAGGTATACGGCTGCCACGCGCACTGCTCATAGCCGGTTGCCGACATCAGTCCAATCATCTCCGCCGGCGCGGGAAAATTGCCCACCGAAACCGGCAGATAGCTGTATGCCCCGTCCTTGCCGCAAATCGCCCGTCCGATGGCCGGCAGCACCCGCCGGAAGTAGACCGCGTAGGCCTTGCCCACCAGCCCTCCCGGCTCGCTGAACTCCAGAATACCCAATTGCCCGCCGGGTTTCAGCGCGCGATAAAACTCCCTTAGCCCGGCCTCGTAGTTAGCCAGATTCCTGAAGCCAAACGCCGACACAATCAGGTCCAACGACTCCGAACGCAGTGGCAGATGCAGCGCGTCCGCTTCGAGAGGCACAGCATACGGCTCGCCTGCCTTCCGCGCGCCCACGCCAAACTTTCGCGCCCCACGGCTCAGCATATTGCGCGCAAAATCCGCTGCCAGAATGGGCCGCGCGCCCCGTGGCCGCCGCTTCAGCAGAGCCATGGTCATGTCGCCCGTGCCGCAACAAATGTCCAGCACTGTCGCATCGGGGTCGGCCAACACCGCCTGAAACCGCCGCGCCGCACGCCACCACCACAGCCGGTCGACATTCATAGACAGAACATGATTCAGCAGATCATAGCGCGGCGCAATCGCATCGAACATCTCCCGCACAGCCCGCGCCGCGCTGGCTTCGTCCTCCGCACCCGGCGGCTTGGCTCCGGTGGTTGTCATCTAAATCTGCCTCTTCCCCGCCTGCGCCAACATATACCTCACCGCCACCTCCAACTCCGCAGCCTTCACATCCTCTACCACGCCCGCATCCCCAATCCCCAGCGGTAGCACGAAGCGCCTCACCCCGCCCACATTCTTCTTATCGCCTCCGGTAGCTGCCACTACCTTGTTCGCCCGCATCTTCAACACCGGCAGCGGTCCATAAAGATGAATCAAATTCTCCAGCCGTTCAAACTGGCCTCTCGAAATCGTTCCGCGCTCGCGCGCCAGATGAAGCGCGGCCACCATCCCCCACCCCACCGCCTCGCCATGCAGCAGCTTATAGCCGGTCGTCTGTTCCAGCGCATGGCCCACCGTGTGCCCGAAGTTCAAAATCATGCGCAACCCGCTCTCGCGCTCGTCCCGGCTCACCACCTCGGCCTTCATGCGAATCGACGCGGCAATCACCTTCTCCAGCGCCTTCGCATCGCGCCCCAGCACCTCGTCCGCATGTTCTTCCATAAAGCGCACCAGCGCACGGTCGCGGATGATCCCCGCCTTCACGCTCTCCATCAGCCCGGCCCGCAGCTCGCGCGCCGGCAGCGTCTCCAGCACGTCGATATCGGCAAAGACCGCCAACGGCTGATAGAAGCTGCCCACCAGGTTCTTGCCCTCCGGCAGGTTCACACCCGTCTTGCCGCCCACCGACGAATCCACCTGAGCCAAAAATGTGGTCGGAGCCTGCACATACGGAATCCCGCGCATGAAGATCGACGCCGCAAATCCGCCCACATCGCCTACGATCCCGCCGCCAAAGGCAATCAGCAGGCTCCCGCGATCTCCGCCCGCCTGCGCCATCTCCCGCAGTAGGCCTTCCACGCTCTTCATCGTCTTGTGTTCTTCGCCGGGCTTCAGAACAAGCACTACCGGGGCGTCCTTAAAGGACCGCTGCATGGCCTGCCCCCACAGCCCCCACACCGGCGCTGAAGTCAGCACAAAAACCCGCCGCGGCAGCCTGCCGCAGACCCGCTCGATGCGCGGCGCCAGCGACCCAATCAGCCCGCCGCCCACCACCACGTCGTACTTTGCCGAAGCCGTCTTGACTCGTATCGTCTGCACAGTACTCTTATCCTAATGCACGCCTGGGCAAATAATCCGGTCGATTCGACCAGGCTGATTCAGTGCGGTATTGGAAAAACAGCTTGAAGAAACATAGGATTAGCTCTTGTCCAACGAAGGCATTTTCGGCTCCAAGCGGTATTGAAATAACACTTGCAAGTATCAGGCGCTGCTCTATACACTGGCGAACTGTCGGCAATCCCTGCCGATTCCTGCACCACAGGATCAAAGGAGAGAAAATGAAAGTGAACAGAATCGCATGCGCAGTTGGTATTTGTCTCTGTTTCGCATTTGTCTGTCAGATAGCCCACCCCCAGGCAGTCTCGACGGCAAAACCCCCTGCGAATGTCCGGATTGGCGGATGGGCATTAACCAATAACGGCAACCTGGTTAAGAACTTTGAATACACGGGAACATGCCCGGTCCAGTTGCAATTTGCCTGGGACGTCATTCCTAATGAACCCACCATAATCAGGTATCACTTTAATAGAAGCGATGGCGCTCACGCTAACGCCGTGCAAAAGTATGTGCAGAAAGGCAACACCTCGGTCAATGTCATCAAAACATGGGATCTGGGTGCGAATACACCGGAATTCAAGGACTTCAAGGGATGGGAAGAACTCGTAATGGACCTTCCCAACAGGGTCTCGCAAAAGATCAACTTCACCCTCCACTGCAGGTAAAGCTGTAATCGTCTTGTATCGGGCGGGCACCTGTCCGTCCGATACGGATGCACCATACCGAATGCCGATGATAATGACCGGCGGCTAACTCACCTCCGGGATTTCGGACACCCCACATATGCAAAGCGGCGGAGCCATCGTCGGGCTCCGCCGCTTTTCTATAATCCGCCGTCCGATTCAGCAACTACAGATTACCGATGTTCGTCATGGTGCGCATCGCCGTGCGGTGCATCATGGTGCGGTGCATCGTGGTGCGGTGCGTCATGATGCGGTGCATCGTGGTGCGGTGCGTCGTGATGCGGCGCGTCGTGATGCGGCGCGTCGTGGTGTACCTCGCCGTGGTGTACCTCGCCATGGTGCACTTCTTCGACATGGTGCGGCCCGCCGTGGCGATCATCGTAGCCGTGGACATAATGACCATGCATAGCCTCGTAGCCGCCGCGACCGTGATATCTGCCTCCATGGCCATGATCGTAGTAGCGATGGCTGCCCCAGCCGTGACCATAACCCCAGCCGGCCCAGGGACCCACGCCCAGGAAGATGCCGTTGTAGAAGTAATCCGGCCCGTAAAAGCCCTCGGGCGCGCAGCCGTAGGGTGCAGCTTCGTAGTAGCCGTACGGACAGACGGGTGGTTCGCCGATTTCTACGGCAACTTGCGCGCGAACCTTCGGCGCCAGGGCCAAGCCCGCAAGCAATGCTGCCGTGCAGAGTAGAGTTGTGAATCCGCGCATATGTGACCCCTCCTGAGGTGTCTGCGGTTGCATGTTCTCGTGCGGTACCCTGATGCCCTCAACAACATCCCGGCAACAGCAGCCACCGTAAGGACTGTGATTCCGTTCCTGAATCTCCATCACAACGTTGGGGGTTTGCTGCCACCCCCACCGCGCATTTGACTCTAACAGCCACGATCTATTCTGAGCAATAAGATACACTTTGCCTCGTTCTGCCGCCCGGCTGATCTCGGCCGGGGTTCCTGGCGAACGATCTTGCTAGTTGGGGGGCTGTTTTCTATTCCCTATTCCCTATTTCCTATTCCCTGTTCCCTGTTCCCTGCCTCTCAGTGATAGCCTGAACCCTGATGACAGCATCGTCGCAGGTCGATTTTCTGGTGATGGGAGCAGGCGTGGCCGGGCTGCGTGCGGCCGTCGAACTGGCCCGCCACGGCGAGGTCCTGGTTGTCACCAAGGAGTCCGTGGCCGAGTCCAACACCCACTATGCGCAGGGTGGGATTGCCGTGGCCATGGAGGGCGACCGGGACATTGCGCTTCACCTGGAAGACACCGTGAACGCCGGCGATGGGCTGGTTTACCGTCCCGCGGCCCAGGCGCTGGTGGCCGAGGGGCCGGTCCGCGTGGCCGAACTGATGGAGTGGGGCACAAACTTCGATACCGAGGCCGGCGTGCTGCTGCGCACCCGCGAGGGCGCCCACTCTCTCGCTCGCATTCTGCACGCCAACGGCGATGCCACCGGCGCTGAAATCAGCCGCTCCCTGGCCGCGTTTGCCCGCGTCCACAAGCGTATCCGTTTCGCAGAGTGGACCACGGTCACCAACCTCATTGTCGCCGATGGCTGCGTCGTCGGCGCCGACTTGTTGAGTTGCGACCGCCGCCCGCGGCTCCAGCAGCGCATCAGCGCCCGCGCCGTGCTGGTGGCTGCCGGCGGAGCGGGCCAGGTCTACTCCGACACCACCAATCCCGCCGTGGCTACCGGAGACGGCATCGCCCTCTCTGCTCAGGCTGGCGCCGTGCTGGCCGACATGGAGTTCTATCAATTTCACCCCACCGCCCTCTCGCTTCCCGGAGCGCCGCGCTTTCTGCTCTCCGAGGCTCTGCGCGGCGAGGGCGCAATCCTGCTCAACGATCGCGGTGAGCGTTTCATGCAGCGCTATCACCCGTTGCTCGAGCTGGCTCCCCGCGACGTGGTGGCCCGCGCCATCGCGCGCGAGGGCATGGGCGCAACCGCCTCCGAATCCCGTCCCGTCTATCTCGACATGCGTTCCGTCAAAGGCATCAACCTGCGCCAACGCTTTCCCGGCATCAGCGCCGTCCTGGCGCGCTACTCGCTCGATCTCAGCCGCGACCTCATCCCCGTCCGCCCCGCGGCGCATTACCTCATGGGCGGCATCCACACTGATCTTTACGGCCGCACCACTCTGCCGGGCCTCTACGCCGCCGGAGAGGCCGCCTGCACCGGCGTCCATGGCGCCAACCGCCTGGCCTCCAACTCGCTGCTTGAAGGCCTGGTCTTCGGTGCCCGCGCCGCCCAGTCCATGCTCGACGATGGTCTGGCCCTGCACACAGCCTCCGCGCCTGAAGGCGATTCTGCGCCCTTGACCTCCGTCGAACAGGAGCATCTGGAAAAAATTATCGCCGGCCTGCAAGCCGCCATGTGGGCTTACGCCGGGCTACTGCGTGAGGACTCCACCCTGCGCCTCGGCCTTGCCTCTCAAAAAGTCTGCGCGGATGCGCTCGCAGAATTGGCTGCGCCAGGCAAAGCAAGCCGCCGCCTCACCGAAGCCCTCTCCATGAGCCGCGTGGCCCGCGCCATCCTGCTCTCCGCTCTGGCCCGCACCGAGAGCCGCGGCGCTCATTTCCGCAGCGACTTCCCGCATCGCGACGACCAGAACTTCCTCAAGCACTCGCTCTTCACCGGCCGCGAGCCCGTCGTCTTCGAAACCTGGAAGTAGAATCAAGCCTTCAAAACATAAATGCCGCGGAAGAGCAATCTCTTCCGCAGCCTATATAGAACCAATTGTTGACGGCAAGCCGTGTCCTGCTTGCCCTCCTACACCTGGATCGTCTTATCGCCCTTATGCCAGCCGCATGGAGTCAGTCCTCCGTTCTGCAACGCATCCAGCACGCGCAGAACCTCCTGCGGATCGCGCCCCACAGACAGATCCGTCACGTAGACAAAGCGAATCACGTTCTCCGGGTCCACGATGAAGGTGGCGCGCTGGCTCACGCCGGCCTTGGGATCCAGAATGCCCAGTGCTGCCGAAAGCTCGCGCTTGATGTCGCTCAACATGGGGAAGGGCAGGTTCTTCAGCGAGGGCTGCTCGTTGCGCCATGCCCAGTGCACAAACTCCGAGTCAACGCTGCCGCCCAGCACCTGCGCGCCGCGTGCGGCAAACTCCGCGTTCAGCGCGCCGAAGGTGGCAATTTCCGTGGGGCAGACAAAGGTGAAATCCTTGGGCCAGAAAAAATAAACCTTCCATTTGCCATTAAAGCTCTTGTCGGTAATAGGCTTGAAGGCTTTCTTAAGATCGAGATCGACAACAGCGGTCAGTTCAAAGCTGGGAAACACAGCGCCTACAGATAACATTCTTGAATTCCTCCGGGAAAGGTTGTTGTAGTTGATGAGGTTGATGATCTGAATGGAGCGGTGTAAAAACTAGCCTCGCCTGTGTGCCCGTTGAGGGCAGAAAAACCAGTTACAAAGCAGAGTTCACTTATGAGTATGGATGCGCCAGAGGTCGATCAGGATTCTCAAAAACAGTGGACAGTGGCCAGTGAACAGTGGTCAGAAGAATCGTTAGCAACTAATCCCGGAATCAAGCAATGATTTCTGAAAACCTGATCTGTTTGCGCTACCGTGGAAAAACTGTCCACTGTCCACTGTTCACTGTCCACTAGTTGGGCCTGTTGCCCGAGGTGGCGCGGCGGTGAAAGCGTTCATCCACCGGCTGGCGATCCTTGAAGCCGGAGTTCACCGGGTGCCAGTGCTCAATGGCCGGTTCGCCCATCCGCCAGCACAGCAGCACCACCTGGTCGTCCAGGCGGCAGGGAAAATCCAGCAGCCCGGCATCCAGATCCTTCACCTGCACGCCGATGGAGTCCATCTCCGCGATGCTCTCGCGAACCCTCTGCACGTGCGTCTCCATCTCCGCGCGCAGCTTAGCCACCTTGTCCGCGTCCACCCTCATCCCGCCGGAAAGGTAGATGCGCCGGGCCAGCGTGGAGAGATCGGACTCCGCTTCCATAGCCGACCGCTTGCCTTCGATGGCGCGCTTCAGCAGTGACTCCATCACCGGCAACAGGGATTGCGCTTCTTCGAGCGTGAAGGTCTTCATGGCTGAGATTCCCTCGGGCTACATCATACGACGAATGAGCCTCTAGCTGCCAGCTTCTAACATTCTGTCCAACGCTACGCGCGCCCAGTGCTTGACGCTCGGCTTCACCTGGATGCGGTTAACCACGCGGCCCTCCACCAGATTCTCCAGCGCCCAGGCCAGGTGATGCGGGCTGATGCGATACATCGTCGTGCACAGGCAGCCGGTATCGTCCAGCGTAATCACCTTCTTGCCCTCGGCGGCAAATCTGCGCGCCATGCGATTGACCAAATGAATCTCCGTCCCCACGGCAAACATTTGTCCCGCCGGAGCCTTCTCCACCAGCGCAATCAGCCGTTCCGTGGAACCCATCGCGTCAGCCTTCTGGCAGACCTCGAAGCGGCACTCGGGGTGGACAATCACCTTGATGTCGGGATATTTTGCGCGCGCCGCATCCACGTGGCTGGGCAAAAAGCGCTGATGGACGGCGCAATGACCCTTCCAAAGAATGACGCGGCTGGCCGCCAGCTTCTCCTTCGTCTGTCCGCCCTGAATCGCCCACGGATCCCAGACTGCCATCTCTTCCAGCGGAATGCCCATCGCGAATCCTGTGTTGCGGCCCAGGTGCTGATCGGGCACAAATAAAATCCGCTTGCCCCGCTGAAAGGCCCACTCGAAGGCGGCGCGCGTGCTCGACGAAGTGCAAACCAGCCCGCCTCGCTCGCCGCAGAAGGCCTTGATGGCGGCGGTTGAATTGATATACGTCAGCGGCACAATCCCGTCAGCCAGCCCCAACCGCTCCAGCGCCTCCCAGCAAGCCTCGACCTGCGAGATTTCGGCCATATCAGCCATCGAGCAGCCCGCATTCAGATCGGGCAAAATCACCTGTTGCCCCTCGCGTCCCAGCACGTCGGCGCTCTCCGCCATAAAGTGCACGCCGCAGAAAACAATGTATTTCGCTTGCGCGTCGGCGGCGATGCGGGAAAGCTTGTAGCTGTCACCGGTGGCGTCGGCGAAGCGGATCACCTCGTCGCGCTGGTAATGGTGGCCGAGAATCAGAGTCGTCGTCCCCAGCCGCGCGCGCGCCTGCGCAATGCGGTCGTCCATGGTGTGGTCAGGGAGCGCCAGGTAGTTTTCCAGGTTACAGGCATTGCCGGCCTCCGGCGAGGTCGCCGTCAGATTGTCGAGAATCAGGTTCACCGTATTCCGCCTTCAGTCCACTCGCTCTTTTGGAGGCAGTGAACGGGGATGTTGAAAGCAATTACAGCTTGCAGTGGATGCGCTGGTCCTGCTGAAGTCCTGCCGGCTCTTGCCGCCGGCCGTTTCTGAAGTGCCCCCATCCACGGGGTTGTTGCAAGCCTTTTACTATTAGACGCGGCCCGCAGCCGAAGGATTCCAAAGAGAAATCCCGCTCGGCAAAGGCCGCCTCCACTGGAAGATAGTGTATCGCAGGTGCAGTAGCTGGCTCAAATGACGCGGTTTATGGGTCGCGCAGTCTCGGACCGTGAAGATAACCCGCCTCTGCCTCCATTTGTTCGCCCCATGCGCGGGCAGGTATCATGAACCTTCATGGGGATGCCGCCAACAATCGAAGTTGCCAGCCTGGGATTTGAAAACTCGATTATCCTCATGGTGCTGGCGCTGGTGGTCTTCGGCCCCCGCCGGCTGCCGGAGATCGGCCGCAGAATCGGCAAGATCATGTACGAGATCCGCAAGGCCTCCAACGATTTCAAGTTCCAGATGGAAGAGGAGTTGCGCGTCGCCGAGGATGCTGAACGCCGTAAGAAGGAAGAAGAACGTCTGAGCGCGCTGCCCTCCTCCCAACAGGATGCCGCGGTTTCCCCTGCCCCGGAGGCAACCTCTACGACATCCACAGAAAGCCCCTACCCGGATGAGGTTATTTACCCTCCCGTGACAGCAGCCGCTTCAGAAGAGCCCTATCCGCGCATTCTCCCACCCTCCATCGGCGAGCCTGTTCCGGCGGCGCGGCCAGGCAAGCGGTCAGCGCAACCCAAGCCTCCGGCGGCAAAGAAACCCGTCCGCTCAACAAAGAGCAAAAGAGCTGCAACAAAGGCGCCAGCCCGAGCGAAAAAGACTCGCAAGACGCCGGGGAGACGCTCATGATTGATCCCGCGGACGCCATCGGCAAAGCGCGCGAGGCTGTGGCCGAGCGAGCGGAGCTGCCCGGCATGAGCCTGATGGAGCATCTGGACGAGCTGCGCAAGCGCATCATCCGCTCGTTTATCTTCCTGGTCCTCGGCTTTGGCGTGGCCGGAATCTTCTATAAGCAGCTTGTCGCTTTTATCCAGGCGCCGCTCAATCACATCGGCAAATCGCTGGTCTTTACTCATCCCATGGACCCCTTGAACCTGGACATACAGGTTTCGCTGGTCGGCGGAGCGATTCTGGCCTCGCCTTTTATCCTTTATCAGGTGTGGCTGTTCATCGCCCCGGGACTCTATCAGCATGAGCGGCGCTTTGTGGTCCCCTTCATGGCCACCACCGTGGGACTGTTTCTGGCCGGAGCCGCCTTCGGTTACTACTGGGTCCTGCCCGGTGCGCTGCAAATCCTCATCGTGAACTTTGGCCACAACTTCACCCCCATGGTCACCATCGAGGAGTACTCCAGTTTCTTTCTCTCCATCATTCTCGGCCTGGGCATCAGCTTCGAGCTGCCGATTTTGATCTTCTTCCTGGCGCTCTTCGGCATCGTCACCCCGCGCTTTCTGTGGCGCAACACCCGCTACGCGATTCTGGCCGTCTTCCTGGTGGCGGCCATCATCTGCCCCAGCCCCGACCCCTGGACCATGTGCATTTACGCCCTCCCCATGCTGGCGCTGTATCTGCTGGGAATCGGCGTTGCATGGTGGGTCCATCCCGCGCGACGCAAAGCCAAGGACGCCAAGGAGGCCGCGAAGTGATCTTCTCGTTTTTGAAGAGAGTTGTGCCGAATAAGCACCGTGCCCCTGTCATCCTGAGCGGAGCGCAGCAGAGTCGAAGGACCTGCGTTTCGTATTCTGGCGAATGGGTGGAAAACCACGAATCTCAACAGACTTTGTTCATTGAGAGTGCAAAATCACGGGTGCCCCAGGTCCCTCGCATTTGGGGACCTGGGATTCAACAACTCTGGACAGGATTTGTTCTCACCCTGCTCCTTCTCGCCCCCCTCGCCGCTCCCGCCCAAACCCACTTCAACGGCGTCAAAGCCCTCGAATACGCCCGCCAGTTTGTCGCCATCGGCCCGCGCTGGCCTACCAGCCCCGGCCACGCCAAGGCCGAAGCCTTCCTGCGCGCCCGCTTCAAGCACGACAAATTCGAAGAAGACGCCTTCACCGCCTCCACGCCCATCGGCCCGGTCCCTATGCGCAACTTCATCGTGCGCTTTCCCGGCAAAAAAGACGGCACAATCGTCCTCGCCACACACTACGAGACCAACTACTGGCTGCGGAACATCAACTTCGTCGGCGCCAACGACGGCGGCTCCACCACCGGCCTGCTGTTGGCCATCGCCGACCAGTTACGCGTTAAAACTGCCCACGGCAAGAAGCTCGATGGCTACTCTGTCTGGCTGGTCTTCTTCGACGGCGAAGAGGCCATCCAGAGCTGGACAGAATCCGACTCCACCTACGGCAGCCGCCATCTGGCCGCCCGCTGGGGCCGCGACGGAACCCTGTCCAGGATTAAAGCATTCATCCTTGCCGACATGATTGGCGACAAGAATCTCGACATTCTGCACGAAACTCAATCCACGGATTGGCTGGTCGCTTTGGTCCGGCAAGCGGCCAAAAAGTTCGGCTACGAACACTATTTCTTCAAGCAAGACAGTGAGATCGCCGACGACCACGTGCCCTTCGTCCGGCGCGGCGTGCCCTCCATCGACATCATCGACCTCAACTATGGCCCCAACAACAGCTACCACCACACCGACAAAGACACCATGGACAAGATCAGCGCCAAGAGCCTCACTATCGACGGCGATGTCTTCCTGGAAACCATCCGGCTGATCAATCAGCGTTAAAGCAAGAGGCAACCCATGACAGCCACGTCCACAGACGTAACTTCGCTTTTTCTCGAGCATTCCCGCCAGAAACTCCTGCAACAATACTGGCCCCGGCTCAAGGGCTGCGTCGAATCGCTCACCGACGAGCAACTCTGGTGGCGTCCCAACGAAGCCTGCAACAGCGTTGGTAATCTGCTCCTGCATCTCAACGGAAATGTGCGCCAGTGGCTGGTCGCCTCATTCAATCAGCAGGAGGACAGTCGCAATCGTCCCGCGGAATTCAGCCAACGTGAATTGATTTCAGCTTCCGTGCTCCTCGATCAGTTGGGCGCGACGATGCAGCAGGCATCAGAAGTCCTGGCGCGTCTCTCCCCAGCCGATTTGTCTGTTTGGTACGAGATTCAGGGTTATAAAGTCAGCGGTCTGGATGCTGTTTATCAGGTGGTGGAGCACTTCGCCATGCATTACGGGCAGGTTCTCTACATCGTCAAGACTCTCCACGGCGCGGATTTGGGTTTTTACAGCGAACTGAACAAGACCGGCCGGACTTCCTGATAACCATCCGGCTGATCAATCTGCGGTAAAGTAGAAAACAAGTAATAGGGAGCAGGAGATTGGATATGGGCGAATCATTCAAGGATCTCTTGGTATGGCAGCGGGCAGTTCAGATGACTGTGGAAATTTACAAATTTACCTCTTCGTTTCCTGTATCCGAGCAATTCGGCCTAACCAATCAACTGCGAAGGGCATCCGTTTCTGTGGCCAGTAACATAGCGGAAGGTTATGGCAGGTCGACGAAAGGCGAATATGTCCAATTTCTTGGCCATGCCAGAGGTTCAAACTGCGAAGTGCAAACACAACTTATCATTTCAAAGGAACTGGGCTTCGGATCGGAACAATCGCGGCAATTGGCTGATAACCTTTCCGGCGAAGTTAGCAAGATGCTTGTCGCCATGATGGTTAAACTGCAGAAATGAGCACAATCCCCCTATTCCCTGTTCCCTGTTCCCTGTTCCCTGCTTTTCAGATTGCCGGCGTCTCATGGCTTTGGT
>Ga0187873_1001878_pt1 | contig 16790 bp, 17 predicted proteins | sample June2016WEW_16_1_2_FD_133012 | JGI IMG/M metagenome (GOLD analysis project Ga0187873, IMG submission 133012) | Peatland microbial communities from SPRUCE experiment site at the Marcell Experimental Forest, Minnesota, USA - June2016WEW_16_100 | ecosystem: Environmental > Terrestrial > Soil >... | reverse complement strand
CCAATTTGTGTTGAATTTAATGTACCTGTAATTTGACCTGCTGTTAATGTGTTAATTTGTCCTGCTGATATATTTCCAACCAATGAAGAAGCATTAACTGAAAATATTTGTGAAGCTGATATATTTCCAACAAGTGTAGAAACATTAACAGAACCAATTTGACTTGAGTTAATAGAACCTATAATAGTAGATGCAGATACCGAGCCAATTTGACTTGAATTTATAGAACCTGTGATTGTAGAGGCAGATACCGAGCCAATTTGACTTGAAGTAATAGAGCCTGTGATAACAGATGCACTTACTGAACCTATTTGACTTGAGTTAATAGAACCAGATATAACAGAAGCACTTACTGAACCTATTTGAGTCGAATTTATAGAACCTGTAATAGCTGAAGCATTTACACTAGAAATATTAGTTGCTACAATGGTATTTGCGGCAATGTTCGACCCTGTAATTGTGTTTGCCGCTATTAATGTACCTGTAATAGTAGAATTCGCAATATTATTTGCCGTAATTGTATTAGCTTTAATATTAAGACTTGTAAGTTGTTTTCTTACTTCTACTTCATCAAAATAAACTGTAGGTGGTGCGCCTTGAGGAAGATATTGTTGAACTGAAAGACAACCCCATTTAATTCCTGCTGGAACAGTATATGTTCCTTCAAAAATACTGAATCCTGTTGTAAGTGCAAGCGGGCCAAGTATTATAGTTTCAGAAGTTTCACCTTGAGTGAATCCTGTTCCAAAATTACCAGTAAAATAATCAGGAAGATTTGAAGCACTTGTTGGAAGAATAAATGATGAAGGTGGTGCATTACCTTCTAACATTCTTATATATACACCACTTGTTCCTGATGTATTTCCTCTCATTTTAAGTCTAACTGTATATGCATCACCTTGAGAAAGAGGAATTACTTTAGCATCTATAGTAGAACTTGAAACTAAAGTAAATGAATTTTGTCCTGCTGATGATATTGTTGTACTTACACCACATCCCAAACTACCAAAATAATCAGGGTTCCATCCTGCTAATCCATCTTCAGCACCGGGATTTAATATAAGATTATCTGTAACTAAACTTTGTGATGATTGTGTTGCTGTGATGGTATCATTAGCTAATTGTGAACCAGAAATATTAGCATTTGTAGAAATATTTGAAGCTAATATTGTTCCACCTGATATTTGTACAGTTGTGACTGTGGCATTGGCAATATTTGCTCCGGTAATGGAAGTATTTGCTATATTACCACCAGTAATAGTTCCACTTCCTATTTGAACATTAGTAATTGTTGCATTAGCAATTTGTGTTGCTGTGATGGTATTATTAGCTAATTGACTACCAGTAATTCCGGCTGTAGCTGAAATTTGAATAGATGTTAATGTAGCATTGACAATGTTTGCTGCTGTAATTGTACCATTTGATATATTACTTCCTAAAATCGTACCTGAAGCAATATTTGTATTTGTTATTGTGGCACTACCAATTTGACCACCAATAATAGAACCTGTGATTGATGCTGCATTAACAGAACCAATTTGTGAGGCAGATATATTACCAACCAATGCTGAACTATTAACACTTCCAATCTGTCCTGCAACTATTGAACCTGTGATTTGATTAGCAGCAATAGAAGTTATTTGACCTGCTGATATATTTCCAACCAATGAAGAAGTATTGACACTACCAATCTGTGAAGCACTAATGTTACCAACCAACGATGAACTATTAACACTTCCAATCTGTCCTGCAACTATTGAACCTGTGATTTGACCAGCAGAAATTGTATTTATTTGTGAAGATTGAATCTCACCTGTGATTTGTGAGGCATTAATTGTTCCAATCATTCCGGCACTAATTGTACCAACTAGTGAGGAAACATTAACTGTTGAAATTTGATAAGCAGAGATAGAACCTAACAATGTTGAAACATCAACATTTCCAATTTGGTCGGCTTGAATCAAACCTGTCAATTGTCCAACGGTAATAGTATCAATCTGATTAGCAGTTATTTGACCAGTTATAACATTAGCATTGACAGAAGAAATTTGTGAAGCCTGAACACCATTAGGAGCAACTTGAATAGAATTTGACCCTGTTCCACCAACAATCAAAGTTGGAATAGTTGCATTAAAACTACTAGTTATTGCATTTTGAACATCATCAGTAGAAAGACCAATATTTCGGAAAACATCCAGCCACGGAGAAGTCATATTGACTTTTCCAGTTTTCACATCTACTAATGGTGCATGAAAAGGGAATGTTTTAGCCATTAAATATCATCTTTCATTGCTATAATAAATCCTGACACAAGAGTAACAGGTATTGGTGCTGAAAATACCAATCTAAAAACTCTATTTTGTGACTGTCCTAACATTCTCCAAGTTGCTCTTAAACGATTACCCCATGTATTATTTATTGTTCCTATGTAATATGGATAATCTTGTGAGAATGTATAACCACTATCATCAGAGAAACTTAATATTGCTTCAGCACTCATACTGGAAACACAAGTAACATTAGTAGTCATATTCACTTCTAATAAATCGAATGTTAAAAAGTTATAATCAGCTTTATCAACAATTGGTGGTGTTATACGAAGTCTGACAAGAGGATTTCCATTGTCTGTATAATTTGAATTATCGAAAACATAGATATTCCCATTAGAATAATCTGTTACATAATGCTTACCATTATAAAATATATAATTTTGTATTAATTCACGACCATAAGTGTAAAGACTTCCTGTATAAAAAGAGCGTCTATGCCACTTGGTCGTTGCTGTATCGAAAACATAGGTCTTATTACCAGATGGAAATGTAATTACATAGAAATTATGTCCTGAATCTGTATATGCGTATGCCTCTGCATCCGATATAACACTCATTTGAGATATTTCATAATTGATATCAGAAGTAGATATAATATCAGCTTTAGTACCGTTAAAACGAGCAATACCTTCAAAAGACTTTTCACTACTATTCGCAAGCCAATATAAAGTATTATCCGTATCAACAAGAGTGTTGATTGCAGCACAACCATTATCTATTGTTGAAGAATATTGGAAAGGAAAACCAGTTGTTCCTGTAATATTCCAAAGTTCAAAAGATGATTTACCAATTAATGCAAGATAACCATTTATTTCACCAATAGAGATAAGAGGGTCACTATTTACAAACTTCGCACTAAAAGAAGATGCAGGCCAAATTGTAAAATCATTAGTATAACTTGTTTGAAATAATGTTGAACCTCCACCATATCCAATGATTCCTACAGATGCAAGATAACCAACACAACTTATAATTCCTGTTGAAGCTGATAAAAATCCTATTCCACCTGAAAATGATAAAGATGGATTTGTATAGTTCGAACCGGGTAAATTAACAGTAATAGAAACAATTTGACCTTCTTCAACAACTGCTGTTAATTCTGCATTTGTACCTGTAGGGTCTGTAATTGTTATTTGAGGAACATCAGAAAGGTTTGCACCACCATTAGTTACTGAAACATAATCAATGGTTCTTGAAATTGTTGCTGTAGCATTTGCGCTTGATAATGTAGCTGTAGCTGTAGCAGTTTGACCACTTACAGGTGGTTGAATTGCTACAGAAACACTTCCAATATAGTTCAAACCATTCGAAATTATGATAATATTGTCTACTACACCAGCAGAAGAGACATGTACATATGTTGATGCTTGTACATCTTCTCCACCACTACCTGTTATAGAACATGAAGGTGAATTTATTGGAGTTGTTAATTCTGTCCAATAAGTTGTATTAGTTGGTGGTTGACCTGTGTTAGATAAGATACATCCATAATTATTTGTTCCAAAAGAAACATACTGACCATTTACATATGCAGTTGATGGATTCCAATAATTATAATTTGGTATATATCCAGAACCTCCGGTAATGATTGTGACCGTGGCAACATTTGCACCAAGAGTAACATTAGGAATTTGATTAAATCCTTGACCTGCCGCAGCTACACCAATATTAACTATTGGATTAGCAATTATAATATTTGTAAATATAGAATAATTATCACCACCTGATATAACTTGAACAGACGATACACCTGATGAAATATTTGCTGTTGCAGTTGCAATATATTGACCACCAAAATTAGCAGTAGGTTGAGCCTGTCTTGAATGACCACCACTACCACCTTCTTCTGAATATCCTCCGATTATAGAACATATAGGTGCATATTGGTATCCTGCACCGGGGTCATCTATTACAATTGATGATACAACACCATTTGTATCTATATTTGGTGGACTAAGTACAACATGTGCTTTCGCAATTCTTGTGTAACCACCACCTGTAAATACAACACTTGGAGGTAATGAAAAAACATAATATAATCCACCATTGACAACATCAACTGATGATATAACACCTGATATATTTGCTGATAATACTGCACCAGAGCCTAATCCTGTTGGGTCATAAGCCGTAGCAATTGGTTTTGTGGAATAATTAGCACCACCATTTTCTACAACGGTACTTGAAATAGCTCCTGAAACAATTATAGGAAGTACAATTGCGTTTGTACTTGGAGCATCCACTTCTGCGGTTGCAATTGCTCCACCACCAATACTTGATACTCCTAAAATTAAACAACTTGGATTATTAGGATATCCCACATATGAACTATCAGATAAATTAACGGTACTTAATACACCTTTACTTAATACAACAGTTGCTTGAGGACTGTCGGTAGGATAATTTGGGCCGGATATCTTTAATTGAGAAAGTTGAGGTCGTCCATAACCTGTTCCACCGGACAATAAAGTGTATCCTGTGATACTTGAACCTGTAGTAGTACAAACTGCTTGAGAATTAATTGTTGGTGAACCACCAGTTATATAAATCTGTGGGATATTTATGTATCCTGCACCTACTTGAGTTACAGTAATTCCTGTTATTTTTCCAGTAGAAACATTAGAAAAATTAATTTGACCAAGAGCAAGTGATGAATATGGAAATACTTTCCATGAACTAAAAGTTCCTGTACCTCTTGTTCCTGTAATAGATAAAACTAATGATGTTCCAGTATATGAGGTAACAGTACCATACATATAATGAGCATAATCATTAGCAATGCATAAATTTTCACCATTAACTATAGATAATCCTGCTGAAACAGTTAATGTGATACTACTTGCACTAATTGTTTCAGATGTTGTTGATGTAGAGATAATTATATCTGGTAAATCAAAATAAACATTTAATCCAGAAATACCATTCCAGTAGCCAGCTCCTGAATTTGTAATAAAGGTATTATTAACAGAACCACCACCAAGTATAGCGATTGATGAAGCTGGAGTTATGGGATTCCCACCGATTATATCAACTAATGCAGAAAAGAAACCGGAACCGGAACCAGTTGAAGGACTTCCAAATGGAATATTAAGTTCAGTAATGACACCACCAATGATTGAAGTTTGACCACCTGACAATTCTGCAACTGCAAAAGCACCATCACCATCACCTACAACATTGATAATTGGTTGAGGATTAACATTTAGAACATAACCATAAGTTCCGTCAGAAAATAATATCTGATTTCCACCTGTCGGAGCTAATCCATTATCAGTAAATCCTGTAATGTCACCTGAAATAGTTTGTAAAAGAGGAAAAGAATATTCATTGGTTAAATCAACTACACTTATACCGTCATAGGTAACAATATGATTTCCAACAATATGATATTGAAGTCCATTAAATGAATAACAACCTCTGCTAATTCCAGATAATGTTTCAACAAGCGTTAAACCAGGTCGTGAGATTAAAGCAATCTGTGATTTACTATCTGGTGGACTAAACTCTGGATATAGGTTAACTGTAACACTTGGGTCTACATCCTTTGACCTTGATGTATATGAATTGTCTAAAAACGGTATTTTCATTATATTCTTTCATTTAATTATTAGGCATTGAATTATATATATTCATTGTTCTTCCCCAATTCTTTAATTTTGGAGCTAATGAAATATCACGCCAGTTTTGTTTATATACAATACCTTCATTGATTGTATCTTGAATCCTTAATTCAGGAAGTAAAGCACCTTTTCCGTACATTCTAGCTATTTTTATTGCAAGTTTTACTTCCAAAAGATTCATATACATTTCATCAAAATATACAGTATCAGTTAAAGCAACAAATCTTGTTAATTCTTTAATAGAGACAATATGAAGTGTATATTGTTCTGCAAAATCAGGAATTAAATAAAGTTTTATTGTACCTATTTCACTTGTTGCATCAGTTAAACCTATATCATAAAACAATTGTGTTGGTCTTGATTGCGATATTTGTACATCTACTTCATTTTGATATGGTTCTCTTGGAATTAATGTTATAGGATAATGATTATTAAAAGAATCTACAATATAAGCTGATTCAATTTTCCACGGACGACTTGTATTGAAAACACTTGGCCCCGGAGTTTGACCAAGACCAATTGTATAAATTCCAACACCACCTGTTAAAATAAATCCTTTATCTAATGTTTGCTGTATAAGTAATCCATCAACTGAATATTGAGCAATTATTTTATTAAGTTTAGGTAGATTATTTTGAAGGTCATTAGTGGTATCATAATTTTCTGCTCTACCTAAACCTAATTCTTGTAATCCACCTACTATAATGTCCTGTGCTGTATATAGAGCCATAATTTATCCTTTAAGATACAGGTATTTCATACAAATCAAACCAAATTGACCAATGTTCACCTGTACTAAATGTTTTTACTTGAATTGTATAGAACCTAAAGCACCAGCTTGGGCATCATTAATATCAAGTAATATCAGGTTCAGTTACATCCAATGGAATAATAACATATATATAAGTAACACCAGACCCAATTCCTGTTACATAATCTACTCCATAAAATCTTCCACCATCATGAATCTCTTGATGATTGTGATTTATAGAAACTCTATTATTAGTTAATGTATCTTTTGCAACTCCACCTACATTTGATTGGTCTGACTCTTGAGGAAAAGCTAAACCTCCCTGATTTATAGGTATTAAATCATAAGTAAAATTATAATATTGTGACATTTTTAAACTCCTTTTTTGGGTCTTCCTAATTTCTTTTTATCTTCTTTATCCTCTGGTAATTTATTAATAAGTTTTTGTAATTGGTCTTGAAGAATTTTAATCTTTAAATGAATTTCAGCAATTGATTCTTCAGGCATATTTTCAAAAATTATTTCTTTAATTTCAGGTTCAGTTTCATATTCCCCTTTAAATTCTGGTATAGGCCACGGGTGATAACCATCCTTATAATATTTTTTAGCCTCCTCTTCAGTCTCTACAAGCTTTGAATCTTTTTCTGGATGATGTACCCACCGTGGATAAATAATTTCATTCATAATTTTCCCCTTTACTATATTTATGACCAAAAGAAAAAGGGTCGGGTTTTCATAACCCAACCCTTCTTAGATTGTGTGATTCTTAAACTAATTACTGGACTTGACAGATGTAATAAAAACCACCGCTATTGTTTACATAAAACTGCCCTGCTACTAATCCTGCTGCTTTTGCTAATGTGTTACTAGCATAAGCTGGAAGAATAATTCCAAGACCTACACCGTCCTGTGCGGCAGAACCGCCTTCATCCAAAAGCATAAACTGACTATTATTTGATTGACCTAATGTACCTGCACTCATATTAATTCTCCTTGTGTGAAAATATGGTGGTGATTTTATTCACCACCAATATTGTTAGCTTGCTGTTGCGACTCTGATACCGGGAACATAACGATATGCCTTATGGAAACCCATACCACTCATTGTATCAATACGGATGATTGAAGAAGAATTCTGGATGTTACTGTCTGCCCAAAATCTCATATTGATTCCCTTTTTGTTCATGAAATCTACCATACCAGCACCAGCAGGTCTCATTTGTTTTACTGATACAAATGAGAAGGCAAGTGGATGATACGCAAGACCGAACTTATAGTTACTGGAAGCAGAACCTTGAAATACTGCGTTCTGTCCAACTGGTGTAGCACTAATGGTCTGTGAAGCACCTGTTACGTTGATGTAAGTGTTAATTGGAACAACTAAGTTACCAGAAGCATCGAATACAAGTGCTGTGTTTGTTGCACCTGCTGAAGCTGATGCACCTGCTACGCAACCCCAAAAGTTAACACCTTGCTGTACATTATTGGTCATCATATAACAACCATTAATGTAGAAGTTTTCTCCAAGAGCAATAGTATTACCAGCTTGTGAAGCACCACCGCTAATGGTAATAGAGGTAGAGGTATAAGCTGTGATTGGGAAGCTATTAATTGTACGAGTACCAGTAGGTAATGTACGAACTAATACTGATTCGAATGGTGTTTCAAATCCTGCCATTTGACCTAGACGACCCTTTGTGAATTCATCACTAATTGTCTTCTGTGGGTTATATTGTGTTACGTTAGCACCGATTACGGTATTGGTAATACCAGTTGTGATTAAGAGGTGATGACCACCTGATTCCATCTTCATGTTATGAAGCATTTCTCTTGCTTGAGTGAATGGAGTCAAGGCATTGGGTGAGGTACTAAAAGTACCATCAGTACCAACTTGGAAAGCACAATCATAAAGTGCTTGCTGAATATAAGTTGCTTCAAGTTCTTCAGCAACTCTTACACCGCAAGGTTTAATGAATTGTGAGTCAGGGCTATTGACTGATAATACAAGGTCTAAGTCCATGTTCTTAACACCAGCACCAATCCAGTTATTGATGGTGATTGTGTCATCGGTTTCAGCGATTGGGGTTTCAACGAATTCATTTGAATAGAATGGTTGAATCTGATTTTCAATTGGAACATGCAATACTGCACCAATCTTGTCACCAGGAACTGCGAATTCCTTTTCATACTTTGCATCTCTTACACTATTGACGAAGGCCATATTTGCTTCAGTATAGGCATGTGCCTTACCTAATACTTTTGTGGTTGTCTGATAAATATTTGACATTTGAATCTCCTGTTTTCTATTTTATAATACTCCGAAAAGTATTACTGTAGTCATCATCATCCTTAGAACTTCGTTGGTTTGATGCTCCAACACTATTTCTTATCTGTGGTGATGGCTTTGTTGTTTTTTTAACTACTTGCTGTCTTGGCTTTGTTAAAGTATTACCAAGAGCTACTAATTTTGCAATTTTTTCATAAACTGGTAAATCCATAAGTTCCGCAGAATATGATGGATGTTTGGCTAAATAATATGCTACATCCATTCCACACTTATCAGCATTATCAATCACAAAGTTACCAATTATTGTATCGTTTCCTAATTTAGTACCTTTGAGACTTGCAATTGTTTGACGAAGGCCGGGTAAAACTGCTTCATTCTTAACAAGTGCCTTTTCTACTCTCTCTGCCACTTCGTTTTGTTTCTTTTGGGCATTAATCTGAGGTTCGAACTCACCTTTTACAATTACTGCGGCTTGAAGGGCTGTCTTTCGATTAAAATCTATTTGACCATCTTCAAAAGCCTTTTCAATAATTTGTATCTGTGCGTCTACATCCTTAGAAAGAGGAGCAATATTTGGTTGAAGTGGTTGTTCAGTAGTAGACTGAGGAACTAAATGTTCAATCTTACCTTCAAGATAGGACATTCTTTCCTTTAATCTTGCATTTTCTTCCTGAATCCTTTTAGTCTTCCAATATCTTGCTTCTGCTGATGTTAATTTCTTCTTTTCCTTATGAACTACAGGTTCGTTTGTTTCTTCACCCTCTTTATGAACATTTTCTTCAGGTTCTAATTCCTCAACTTCAGGTTCTAGTTCCTCTGGTTCATCTTCGGGTACTACTTCGTTAGATTCCTGACCTTCTTCTTGAACCTCTTCAGGCTCAATAATTGTCTCTTCGACAACATCCTCAACAGGGGTTTCCTTTTGAGTGGGATTATTCTTTTCTTCAGTTTCTAACATTTGATTCAAAACATTTGCTTCTGCTGCTTCTGCTTGTTCCTTAGTTGTTGCCATTGAAACCTCCGATTTACGGATAACGATTTTGACAGTATCGTGAACTTTAGTTTGAAACACCCGATTTTGACAGTTTCGGTAACTTGATGTACCACTATTATTTATATCTAAATATTTTTAATTCGTTTACTGCAACATTTGTTGATTTTGACCCATAAGTTTTTGTAAAACTCTCATAACAACAGCTTCAATATCTTGGTCAGTTCCTTTAATCTCTTTATTAGCTTTTGCACCTTCTTGTACAGATTTTGCTTGTGCGCCTTGCATCTTAGCTTGTTCAGTTTGCATCTTAATTTGAGCCAATTGAACATCCAATTTCTTCTCTTCAAGTTTCATTTGTTGAATTAGGAAATTTGGATTATTTTGCATCATTTGTTTCTGTCTTTGAGAAAATTCCTGTACTTTCTTCTTTTCTTCTTCATCAGAAGGTTCAATGAGTCCACTCATAATTAGTTTTAAACGATAAATATCAGTCAATTCATCCGTACCTTCTAGTTTTTTAGCAAAAACATATTTTTCAAGCAATTTACTATCATCTGCCATACCAATTGTTGACAAATAACCTTGTAAAGCTACTGCATCTTCCTGTCTAGCTGTCTGCGTAGGCAATCCGGGTTCGATTATTACTTTATATTCTCCATCTTTCAATGAGTTATAGATTGCTTCTTTACCATTTTCAGCAATAAACTTTTCTATATCTGCTATATCTAATGCAGAATACAAATCAGGGTCTTTTCTAACAATTTGAAGTGCCTTACCTGCCTTAATATTAACAATTGCATGTTTTTTATCACTCAAATTGATTTCTCTTGTTACTAATTCTCGTTCACCATCATAATTTTTAGTAATAAGGTCAACTAAAATATCTCCTAATCGTTGAACAAACTTCCAATGCATATCAAAAAATTCTTGAACAACAGGTGAAGAGAATGATTGTTTCTTCTTTATAGCTTCCCCACTCTGATTATTAGGATTGTTATCAGCTTCAATATTGCTCATACCCATAGAAGATTGGATAAGTTGCATTGAATTTCCTAATTGTTGCATTTCCGTAACAGGTATATATCTTTGAATTGGAACTGGTGATTGAATCTTACCTTCTTTATCAGGATTAACAGGTAAAGCTATTTGTGAACCATCATTAGCCTTATCCCATTGAGGTTTGAGACCAGCTAACATTGAAGGAGTAACATAAACTTGAGCCTTGATTGACCTATCCAATGCATCATGTAATTCAATTGCATGTTGGTCAACCATGTTTTGTCCATGTTTTCCTTTATTTGCAACACCTTCTACATGGCGTTCTGTCTTAACAAAACTTACTCTACCTACATCGAATACAACAGGAAGATATTTACTATTCCATTCAACCGGCCCCTCTAAAATCTCTTTACCTGTCATCAAATAATATTGAACTTTCTTAATTTCAATTTCTCTTTCATCAACTATCTCAAGTTCAATTTCCTCTTCTTCTGGTTCAACATTAGGAGCCACCTGATTCATCGGTGATGGAGTTTGACCATTGGGCGTACCAACTCCTTGTTGATTTTGTGGGGAAGGAACTCCGGGTAGGCCATTTTGTGATGCAGGGGGATTCTGCATAGGGGAAGATGGCATCACTCCCGGAGTAGGGGATTGAGGAATAGAAGATTGTAAGATTTGTTTAAATTCCGCTATACCTTGCTTTTTCTTTTGTGCTTCTCTATATTCCTTTATAACCTCTTCGCCTTCCTCTTTTAAATATTCCTGACCATCGGATAACTTTACCCAATTTTCTTTTTCAGTAATAATTTCATAATGATAGGCGAGAGCAATTGTATTTTCTTTATACCATGTTTCTAATTCTGTTCCTCTAAAGTTTTCAAATTCATCAGAAGTTGGAATTTCAATATCAGAATATTCATTTTTGAATTCCTCTTTTGTCTTATAGAAAAATCTTGTTACATGCTGACCATCTGACCAATCTCTTTCCTGTGACATAGCATCGGGGATGACAGCTTGAAAATTAGGTTCAGATTTAATTTTAACTTCTACACCAAATTTATTCTGTTCGGATTGAACAAGGTCAACAGAGATGCAACCAATACCAGCCTCTATTATATTCTTAGCAGCTTGGTCAAGGACTTCTTCAGCCTTTGAATTATAAAGAATTTCCCGAATATGACCTTCAATAACTTTAGAAACAGCTTCACAACCTTTACGGTCTGAACGAGATGCTTTAGGAAACATCTTAAATTTTGTCATCTCACCGTACACTTTATTGCAATACTGGTTAAGTACAGGTAAAATAACCTTATCTTTCTGTTGGTCGTTTCGTTCAATATAATCTTCTTCAGAGGAAAAATGCTTTCCTAAAGATAGGATATACTGCATTTCGGTAGCATCTTTGTGAATCTGATTTATGGCTTTGATATCTGTTTCAATACGCTTACGAAGCTTTTGAAGTAATTCTTTGTCATCTTTTGGTTCTTTTTCATCATTGTAGGACATTTAGTACCTCTGGTATTATTTATAATTGGTGATTTCTTTTAATGCTTGGCATCTCAAAAGGAGTTTCCGTTGGTTCATTGAAGTTTTCAAGGAAGTCAGAAACAGCAAGCATACGAAAAGCATCTGCACCATTGCTATTCTTATCGTGAACAGGAGAATCTAATAGCACTTCCCTCTTCTCGTTATAACCTGCATGGTATCCTGCCAATCTTGCTAAACCTTCCTTACAGGTTTTTTCATTAAAATAACATTTAGGAATAGCAGTTCTAACATTATCAATACCTGACATAACTTCTGCTCTATTCTTTGCTCGTTCAATAACAACAATTGGTTTAATTCCTAAACTTTCCATATAATCTTTTTTAGTCTTACCACTTGTCTGTTCATGATTAGCAATATCATGAGGAAAATAATGTTGAAAATAATTATATGGCTTATCCTTCAAAACTTTAGCATAGTGGTCAAAGGACTGTTGCCGGTTCTCGTAGTAATCAATAATCCTAAACTGGCCTCCCCATTTTTGAGCAAACCATATGGATGTCATATCGTTATACCCAATGTCGAAACTAGTATAGACAGGAGAGGAAGGAACATGAGGGAAGATTCCGATTCTTCCATCTTGTTTAGCCTTTTCCAGTTGTTGTGTATAATATGCAGTTTCTACTGATTTATCGAAGCTACAATAATATTCAGCCTGTAGATATGCTTCAGATTTACCTGATTTACGCATATCTTCAATATCTTCATTCTCAAAGAGAGGGTTGCCATATTCATCTCTTGTATCATCAATTGTTAAAATCTGACAGAACCATTTTTCTTTATCAAACTGATGATTATTGTATACGTCAAATAGATGGTTACGACCATTAGGTGTTCCTGTATAGATGATGATACCTTTATAAGCCAACACCATAGGCTCCAAAACTTCCTGTGCCAAATCGTTCTGATAGGAATATTCATCATTAATTAGGATATCTATACCGGGGCCACGAAGGTTATCATACTCTTCTGTTGATTTTAAGACGTATGAACTACCATTGTTAAAAGTTATACGAAAATCTGTATTGTTTATATCTTTAATAGCTTCTTTAGGAAAATAAGAAATAAATGATTTATGGTCTTTAGTTTTTCCAAGCCAAATAGTATCTTTAGCTTCAGATTTGGTACTAAATGTATGCCAAATAGTTATACCATCATGTAACAACATTTGTTCTATCGCCCAATTTAGCAATAGAATTGTCTTACCGGCCTTACGATGCATGATAAGAACTGCTCGTTTGATAGCAGCGTCCATTGCATCAAGGAATGGTAATTGATATTCTCTAGGTTGAAAATTAAATTCCCCATTTACTTTAAAAGCCATAACTACCCCTAATAATTACTTGCTATACTTCCTAATGTTCCTTCATAATCCGAAGCCGGTACTGGATTACTATAACATGTTTTACCTTCATTTGGTATCATCTCTACTGCCTTATCATCGTAGTAATAATCGGCATGTTCCTTATGAACAATTCTTTTAATATCCTGCAAATCATTATCATCAAGCCATTTCCTAATTTGCTTGAATTGTCCTTCAGGACGACAGGTGAAAATAAAGACTTCAATTCCTTGTTCAATCCATCCACAAATCATTTCTTTAGATTTAGGAATTATGTCAAGGTCTTTAATTGGACTATCATAACCTTCATCTTCTGTTATATATGCAAGCGTCTTATCAAAATCAAAAGCTATGACTTTAACTTTCTTATCCATTACTTCTTCTCCTTATTACAATCAGCATTAATTATTATCCTTTATCACAATCATTAGGACATGCTTTACATACGTTTTGAAGAGTTTCAACTTTTATAATTCTTTCATCAGACTTATTCATTTTTTCAGTTTGAGCATCAATCTTTTCATTAAGTTTTATCATAAATTCACGGTCTTCTTTGAATGTAACCTTATTATCTTCTACATGTCTAAGATGGTCTTCTCTCATATTCAAATATAATCTGGCTGCACTAAATCCTATGAAACCTAAAACAATTGTAAGAATTGATTCAACAATAATACTTAATGGAGAAATGGAACTAAAGTTATTAACTCCTGTACTATAAGTATTAGTTTCTCCAGCTAAGACAGGTACAGTCATCAAATAACTAAATAAACAAATACAAGTCAAACTTCCTAACCATAACATAGCCATAAATTTTTTCATTTGATTCTACCACCTTCATATTTTTATTTAAGCGATAATTCTTTTGCCCTCAGATTAGTTTGATATTCGCCTAGCTTATCAAGTAATCCATCGTTCCTTAATGACATTGATATCTATAATTTATTTCCGATTTTCCATCGGATGCTTTGATATGTCCAACTTCACATGTTAATTTAATCTTTCCACCAAGAGCTGCTAATGTTTCGCAGTTATCCTGTATAACAACTTCAGCCTTTTTACAATCTTTCATTGTTGGATATGATTTTAGAACATATTGACTATCCTTGATTTGGATATATTCAATAGTAGAAGTAGATAACCATAGGTCACAAGGGTAGGCTGTCGAACAGAGGAACAGAAGGAGGAGTATTGTTACTAATGTTTTGAACATCTATTGTACCATGTTATCTCTCTGTACCTTTTGAATCTTCTCGACTGTTCGTGCAACACCAAGAACTGAAAGTAATATTGGAGTGACAACTGTTAAATCTATTGAAGGAATTGCTAATGTTCCACCAAACAATTTAATGAAAGCATTAGTAAATGGACATAAAACATATTGATAACTGAAACCTATGGAAAGGCTCCAGCAGAGGAAAGGTCGCCAACCTGCTACGAACATACTTGCCGAAGCACCCTCTATCGCATTAATCTTAGCTTGACCGTCATTAACGGCTGCTTGAATGTCTTCAGCTTTACCTTTTAAATCTATTAACTTCTGGTCAATTAAGGCTTGGTCTGCTGGTGATAATTTACCAGTTATAGCTGACCTAATTTCTTCAGCGGTAGAACCAACAGAGGTGACGACTGCGGCTGTACCTCCACCAAATAATGTAGTTAAGATAGACATTTGCAACCTCCAGCTGAAGAATTTGTATCATTGTTAAGGTTGGAGCAGGTTAAGAAAGTTAAAGTCATAGCTTTTGATTTTGATAAGAGGCTTGGAGCAGGTAATAGTAGAAGGTTGAATCAGAGGAATAAAAGGACAAACTGGTGCTCGAATAGCTTTCTGAAGTTCTGCCAATTGTTTCTCAAGTTCAATTATCCTCTTGGTAAGTTCTAATTCCTTTTCTAACCGTTCAATTTTATATTCCAATGGGTCTTTCCTTAAATTTGGATGTCTTCCTGACATTAGAAATACTCCTTACGCTGCATCTGTTTAGCTTTGTACTGTTCTTCCTCTTGTTTATATTTATCTTCTTGTAATTTCTCAGCTTTTGCTTTTTCTAATGTTTCATCATAATATGTTGAGGTAGCACAGTTTCCACCTTTGACAATGATTCCTAATTTTTCCAGATGTAGTTCCTTTATCCATTTCTGAACATTAGCAACCATATCTCTTGGTACAGTTATACTTATTGGCTTATCTCTTCGGATGTGGAATTGTAAAGCATCCTTGCTAATTTCATCGTAGAAGACATCTCTAATTAGTTTCATAGCACCCTCTCATGTAAGAACTGCTACAATGTTATCTTCGTGACAAAGGTAGAATACTTCATCCAATATCCTAATCTTTTCAGGTGTATTGTTTAGGAGTATCAATCTATCACCTCTTACAACTGTCCTGACATTAACATCATCCTTCTCTACCACCGTATACACTTCTTTAACGGTAATAGAGGCATCAGGGATATAGAGGCCGCCTTTGGTCTTCTCTTCTCCCCTTTCCTTCATTTGTGTTAAAATACAACCATTTCGTAGTTCCATATAAATCCCCTTTCTAGTTCTTTCTAGTTCTTTCTAGTTTTAAATAATTGCCTTCTTCATAGTCTCTGTGTAGTCATCATGCTTAGCTTCCAGCTTCTTCATCATCTTCTTTTTCTTCTTAGCCTTGCTCGCTTTCGACATTGCTATTGCGACAGCTTGCTTCTGTGGCCTTCCCTCTTCCATCTCTGTCTTGATATTCTCTGATATAACCTTTTTACTCTTACCCTTCTTTAATGGCATATTGTTCTCCTTTTCTAATTAACTTTCTTTGTTCACCTGCAAGCTAACATTCACCTACTCCCGGTTTTGATGTGAATATAATAAAATCAAATATTTACAAAAGTAGTTTTGTTCACCTGCAACTGTCCAACTGTCCAACTGTCCAACTGT
>Ga0187873_1001873_pt1 | contig 16810 bp, 12 predicted proteins | sample June2016WEW_16_1_2_FD_133012 | JGI IMG/M metagenome (GOLD analysis project Ga0187873, IMG submission 133012) | Peatland microbial communities from SPRUCE experiment site at the Marcell Experimental Forest, Minnesota, USA - June2016WEW_16_100 | ecosystem: Environmental > Terrestrial > Soil >... | reverse complement strand
TGTTCCTCGATTTACGGCGGCAACCTGCCCACGACGCCCTATTGCAAAAATGCCGAGGGCCGGGGGCCCACATGGTGCAATTCGTTGTTCGAGGACAATGCGGAGTTCGGCCTCGGCTTCCGCGTTTCCATTGACAAGCAAAGGGAATTTGCAAACGAGTCCCTGAAAAAACTCGCGCCGCAGCTTGGCGACGATTTGGTGGCAGCCGTTCTCCACGCCGACCAAAGTGATGAGGTGGGTATTTACGCCCAGCGCGAGCGTGTCGCGGCGTTAAAACAAAAATTGCAGAAGCTCGATTCACCCGGTGCGAAATTGTTGTCGGGACTCGCCGACATGCTCGTTAAAAAGAGCGTGTGGATTGTCGGCGGCGACGGCTGGGCCTACGACATCGGTTACGGCGGTTTGGATCACGTGCTGGCGAGTGGACGCGACGTCAACGTGCTCGTGCTTGACACGGAGGTTTATTCCAATACGGGCGGACAGATGTCCAAGGCCACGCCGCGCGGCGCGGTGGCCAAGTTTGCCGCCGGCGGCAAGCCCTTGGGCAAGAAAGACCTCGGCCTGATCGCGATGACCTATGGCAATATTTACGTGGCCAGTATCGCAATGGGCGCGAAGGATGAGCAAACCCTCCGCGCGTTTGTGGAGGCGGAATCCTATCCCGGCCCCTCGCTCATCATCGCCTACAGTCATTGCATTGCGCATGGCATCGCGGTGGACATGGGCGTCGGCGCGCGCCAGCAGAAACTCGCGGTGGATTCAGGCCAATGGCTGCTTTACCGCTTCGATCCACGCCGCGCTCAACGCGGGGAAAATCCGCTGCAAACGGATTCCCCGGCGGCAAAAGTCAAAGTGCGGGATTATCTGCTCTCGGAAAACCGGTTCAAGATGCTGACCAAGAGCAAACCGGAAGAGGCGAAAAAGCTTTTCGCCCAGGCCCAGGTGGATGCCGACCGCCGTTGGAAATTCTATCAATTTCTGGCGGAACGCGACACCAAGGCCGGCAATGGCCAGCCCGCGTCACCCCAACCCGCGGCAACGGAGGATCAACAACCATGAGGTGGATAGTTCAACACCAAAGGTAGGGCGCGATGTCCCCATCGCGCCGCGGCGGGCTGAGACAGCCCGCCCTACCCAACTGAAAAGAAATTATGGACCTGACAACGACTTATCTCGGTTTGAAACTGCGCACACCACTGGTGCCGTCGGCCTCGCCGCTATCGGAGGAAATTGACGGCATCAGAAACATGGAAGACGCCGGTGCGTCGGCGGTGGTGCTTTATTCCCTGTTCGAGGAGCAACTGCGCCAGGACCGTCTTGAATTGGCCCACCATCTCGAGCAAGGCACCGAAAGTTTCGCGGAGGCGCTCTCCTACTTCCCGAAATCCGAGGACTATCGCCTCGGTCCGGAGGAATACCTCAAACACATTGCCAAGGCGAAGAAAGCCACGCGTATTCCCATCATCGCGAGCTTGAACGGCTCGTCCGCAGGCGGCTGGACACACTACGCAAAACTGATCCAGCAGGCGGGCGCAGACGCATTGGAATTGAACATTTACCAAATTCCCACCGACACAGGTATTCCGGCGGAAAAGATTGAACAAGGTTATCTTGAAATTTTGAAAGCGGTGAAATCCGAAATCACGATTCCGGTGGCGGTGAAACTCAGTCCGTTCTTCACCAATTTTGCCCACATGGCCAGGCAGCTTAACGAGGCCGGCGCGGACGGGCTTGTGCTGTTCAACCGGTTTTACCAGCCGGACATCGATCTGGATACGCTTGAGGTCAAACCCAACATTTTGTTGAGCACGCCGATGGCCATGCGCCTTCCGCTGCGCTGGATTGCCATCCTTTACGGTCGCCTCCAGACCAGCCTGGCGGCCACCAGCGGCATCCATCGCGCAACCGACGTTTTGAAAATGCTCATGGCTGGCGCCGACGTGACAATGCTCTGCTCCGTGCTGATCCGGAACGGCGTCGGGCAAATCAGCGTCATCGAACGCGAACTCGTCGCGTGGATGGAAGAGCATGAATATGAATCCGTCACGCAACTCAAGGGCAGTCTGAGCCAGAAAAAGTGTCCCGCGCCCAGCGCCTTCGAACGCGCGCAATACATGCGGGCGCTCTCCAGTTATCCAGTCGAAAAAGCGTGATCGAACGCGGATAAACCGGTTTCCGTCTCGTGCGCTCCGCAAGCGACCCGCCAAATCGGGGCAAGGCCGGTCAGACCGCGTTGCACGACTGCCGGCGGCAATTAAAACACTTCCGCTTTCAAACCAGCGACCTGCCTCACGGTCTGGGCAATGTTGGAAAGCGTCTTCAACGGCAGATGCCCGCATTCCGCGTGAGTCATGGGGCGTGTGGCGGAATAAATTTGCACCAGGGGAATTTGCGCGTTGTTGTCCTTCAGTTCCTTGAGCCGCTGCGCATATTGCCCGATTTCTTCCGGCGACGGTTCTTCGCCGTTGATGGCGGGAAAAAGACTTTGAATGACCACCGGACGCTGGCGGGCGAGCTGAAGAATGTTGGACAGGATTTTTCCCAGCGACGCATTTTTCAAACGGCAAACCTTGTGCAAATACTCCTGCGTGCCGCCGTCGAGCTTTACCCAAACTTCGTCGGCCTTGGTAAAATGCCTCAAACTTTCCTGAACCTGCGGACGATCCAGTCCGGTGGCATTTGTGATTAACACAATTTTGAAAAATGGAAGTCCGCCCATCGCCCTGATATGAACCACCGCCTGCACCGCCTCGGCGAAATCTGGCGACAATGTCGGCTCCCCATCGCCGCTCAACGCCACGTGGCTCAACCGCAACAACTCGTTCGGCAACGATTGATATTGCGGACGTTCGTGCAACCGGCCTTGCAGAACGAACGCAAGAGTCCTCTGCAGTTCCGCCGCCATGACGCCCACGTCCAGTTTCATCTCCAGCGGCGGCGTGCGCCGATCCACCTCGCAGTATAAACAGTCGAAGTTGCAGTGTTTGTCCGGGTTCATGTTCACGCCCAGCGACAGGCCGTGCGCGCGCGACGAGAGGACCGCATAGACAAAGCGGTTGTTCAGAAAATCACGGGGCCGGTCAAAAACGGCTTCGCGCGATGGTGCGTGCCTTTTCTTTTCCGGCAGGCCGGTTGCAGTCATGGTTTTAACATGAATCTCTCCCATAATTCCCGCCAGCACACTAAACGCTGGCCAATCAGGGCACTACACGGTTATTGTCAAAAATTCGACATGCCTTGCAGGCGCAAAAGCACGATTTTACAAGGTGATTCAACATCCCTAACCACAGCGGCTCCGTTTCGTAAATTTTGGCAAAGTAGAGACTTCTTTTGGGAAAATCGCTTATCATTGTTGGAGAAAGAAAAAATTTAACATAAGCTGCGGGTATGAGTGAAAAAAATGATCGAGCGGCCTGGATTAAAGGCAGCAGCGCGCTTTGCTCAAATCCGCCGAGCACCCCGCCGGATCGAGTCTGGCGATTGGTGCTTTTGGGTTCACCGGGTGTCGGCAAGGGAACACAGGCGAAATTGCTGCACGAACGATTGGGCGCCTGTCACCTGTCCACCGGCGACGTTTTTCGCGCGGCCAAGGGTTTGCCGGAGGGCGAAAGAAGTCCCGCGTTAAATGACGCGTTGGAATACATGCGGCTTGGCAAGCTGGTGCCCGACGAAACCGTGCTGAACATGGTGCGCGAGCGCGTGCATTGCCTGCATTGCGCCACCGGTTTCCTGCTCGACGGCTTTCCGCGCACCGTCACCCAAGCCGAAGCTTTGGAGAAAATACTGCAAAAGGAAAAACTGCCGTTGACCGCGGTGCTTAACTATGAGTTGCCACTCGAAGAAATCATGTCACGACTCGGCGGACGGCGCACTTGCCCCAGCTGCAAGGCGGTCTTTCATGTCACGAATCAGCCGCCGCGAGGGGAAGGCATTTGTGATTTTTGCGGCGCCAAACTTATCCTGCGCGAAGATGACCGCTCGGAATCCATCCGTGTGCGAATCGAAGCTTATGAAAAGAGCACCCGGCCGCTGATCGAATTCTACCAAAAACGCGGCGTGTTGATTTCAATCACCGCGAAAGGCTCACCAGAGGAAATTTACCGGCGCACGATGAACAAACTCGACGGTGTCATCGCGGCCTGACTTGAATCAACAAATCCTGGGCAACTGCTCGCCGCTCGGCATATCGAGAATCCGATTCACGCCAATCGCGCTTTTTAACGTGACCAGCGGCGAAGCACTCTCAATGACTTTGCCGATGGCCGCCGCGCCCGCACCCGTCGCGTGGCCGCGCATGATTTGCAATGCGCGCTCCGCGTCCTTTGCCGCGACAAACACGATGAATCGTCCTTCGCACGCGACGTGCAACGGGTCGAGTCCCAGCATCTCGCAGGCGGCATGAACGTCTTCGCGCACCGGCACGGCTTTTTCCGCGACCTCAATTCGCACGCGCGCCGTTTCGGCTATTTCATTAAGCGCGCTGGCCAGACCGCCGCGCGTGAGGTCGCGCAGACAATGGATTTCGATTCCGGCACGCAACAGTTCCAAAACCGAATCGGCCACCGGCGCGGAATCGCTTTCAATGGCGCTTTCAAATTGCAATCCCTCGCGCACGGCCATGATGGCCATGCCATGCCGGCCCAAATCGCCATTGACCAAAATCACATCGCCGGGCCGCACATTTTGCGGCGCGATTTTTTGTTTGTGCTCAATAACGCCGATTCCCGCAGTGTTGATGAACAGACCGTCGCCTTTGCCTTTATCCACCACTTTCGTATCGCCGGTGACAATCTGAACGCCGCAGCGCTGCGCCGCGTCGCGCATCGAGCAGACAACCCGCCAAAGCGTTTCCATCGGCAGCCCTTCCTCCAAAATGAACGCCGCACTTAAATAAAGCGGACGCGCGCCGGCCATTGCCAAATCATTCACTGTCCCATACACAGCCATTGAACCGATGTCGCCTCCCGGAAAAGAGATCGGCCGCACGACATAGGAATCGGTTGTGAATGCGATCCGTTTCCCGGTCAATTCAACGACTGCCGCGTCGTGTTGCGTTTCCAGGATGGGATTTCGGAACGCAGCCAGAAACATTTTGCCGATGAGCTGGTGCATCAACCTGCCGCCGCCGCCATGCGCCATCAAGACGTGCGGATATTGCTGGATCGGGATCGGGCAAACCGGCGCGAAATCTTTGGCAGGACTTTTACTCATGTCGTTTTGGCATTTTCTGCGGGCGCACGCCGGCGATAGAGGTAATAAGCTGCGCACGCGCCTTCGGATGAAACCATGGTTGCGCCGAGCGGATGCTCCGGCGTGCAACGCGTGCCGAACATCGGACATTCGTGCGGTTTGATTTGTCCCTGCAAAACCAAGCCGCTGAGACACTCGGAAGATTCCTCAATATGATGGTCGGCCAGACCGAATTTCTTTTCGGCATCGAACGCGGCGTAGGCGTCGTTCAAACCGAGGCCGCTTTGCGGAATCTCGCCGACGCCGCGCCATTTGCGGGGCACGACCTTGAAAACCTTGCGAATCAATTCCTGCGCCGGCTGGTTGCCTTCGCGCCGCACGGAACGAACGTATTGGTTTTCGACCTCGGCACGACCGGATTCCAGTTGCTGCACCACCATCAATATGCCCTGCAAAATATCGAGCGGCTCGAAGCCGGTGACAACAATCGGCACGCGGTATTTCGCCGCGATGGGAAAATATTCCTCGAAACCCATCACGGTGCAGACGTGACCGGCGGCGAGAAAACCCTGCACGCGGCAGTTCGGCGACGACAGCAACGCCTCCATCGCGGGCGGCACGAGCACGTGCGAGATGAGCATGGAAAAATTCTTCAATCCCTTGTGCGCGGCCTGATAAATGGCCATCGCCGTGGCGGGCGCCGTTGTTTCAAAACCGACGCCAAAGAAAACGACTTCTTTCGTCGGATTTTCCTGCGCAAGTTTCATCGCGTCGAGGGGCGAGTAAACAATGCGCACATCGCCGCCTTTGGCTTTGACGCTGAGCAAATCCGTCGTGCTGCCGGGCACGCGCAGCATGTCGCCGAACGAGGTGAAAATGACGTCTGGCCGGGCGGCAATCTCGAGCGCTTTGTCAATCAATTCAACAGAGGTGACGCAGACCGGACAACCCGGTCCGTGGATGAGCGTGATTTGTTTGGGCAACAGTTCGTCAATGCCGAACTTCACGATGGCGTGCGTCTGGCCGCCGCAAACTTCCATGATGTTCCAAGGGCGGGTTGTGATGCGGTGAATCTCCCGCGCGAATTGCCGCGCGGGTTCCGCGTCACGATACTCATCAAGGTATTTCATGGCCCACCCTCCTTCAATCCGCCGAGTTCTTCCATCTCTTTCAAATAATCGAAGACCTTGTGCGCTTCGTCTTCATCAAGCCGGCTGAGGGCGAAGCCGACGTGGACGATGACGTAGTCGCCCACTTTCACCTCCGGCACATAGGCCAGACTGACTTCCTTGAGGATGCCGCCAAAGTTGACCTTGCCCGTGCGCGACAACGGATCGTCGCCGCGGATACTTTCAATTTTTCCCGGGATTGCCAGACACATCGTCCCCTACTCTACTCCTTCTGTCGCAAGGCAGCAACGACTTGTCCCAGCGCAATCCCGCCGTCATTCGGCGGCACACGCTGATGCCAATAGGGACGAAAACCTTCCGCCTGCAAACGTCGCACCGCGCGCTCCGTCAAATAACGGTTTTGAAAACAACCGCCGGAAAGCACAACCCGGTTTTGACCGACGCGTTTTGCAATGGCGATAATGGCCTCGACCAATGCGTTGTGAAATTTCGCGGAAATGATGCCAGCAGCAACCTTGCTTTTCACGTCCGCCAGAATGGCTTCAATCATCGGCGACCAATCCAAAATAATTTTGGATTGTGGATTTTTGGGAGGGCGAGCGTCCTCGCGAGCCGCAATCGGCAATAGATAGGCGTCGTCGGTTTCAACACCCTCCAGCGCGAATTCCAGTTCCATCGCCGCCTGACCTTCAAACCGGATTTGCTGGCGGAGATTGACGAGCGAGGCAACAGCATCGAAAAGCCGGCCCACACTCGAAGTCAGCGGCGAGTTCACCCCACGCGCCAGCATGGTCTTCAACGCGGCCAGTTCCGATGCGGAAAAAGCGGCGAGAGGCACAAGTTTCTCCTTTTTCCAAACCTTGTCGCCGAAAATTTCGTAAAGCAATCCCAGCGCGGTTCGGCGCGGTTCCTTGACAGCCTTGTCGCCACCGGGCAACCGGAACGGGCGCAGATGACCGACGCGTTCGGCGTCTTTATCGGTGACGAGGAAAAATTCACCGCCCCAAATCGTGCCTTCCAAACCATAACCCGTTCCATCCCAAGAAACGCCGAGCACAGGTGGCGCGATTTCATTTTCGGCCATGCAGGACAGGATGTGGGCGATGTGATGCTGGACACCAATGTATTTGGTAGGGCGCGATGTCCCCATCGCGCCGTCGGCAGCGGGCTGCGGAGAGCCCGCCCTACCTGTCATTTCCTGCGCGTATTTTGTCGAGAGATAATCCGGATGTAAATCGGCGGCAACGATTTGCGGCCTGGCCTCATAAAGTTTTTCGAAATCCGCGATGACATGGCGAAAGGCGGCATGCGCCTGTTCGGTTTCCAAATCACCGATGTGCTGGCTGATGAAAACCTGTTCGCCAACTGAAAGTGCCACGGCATTTTTAAGATGTGCCCCCACAGCCAGAATTGGTTGAGGGTTGAGGGTTGAAAGTTGAGGGTTGAGCGTGATGGGCAGCGGTGCATAACCCCGGGCGCGGCGCAAAACCAATTCGCGGTCGAGCATCACACGCACAATCGAATCATCCACGTGCCGGATAATGGGGCGGTTGTGGACCAAAAATAAATCCGCGATGCCGCCGAGCCGCTCCAAGGCTTCATGTTCATCCGTGCAAATCGGTTCATCGCTCAAGTTGCCGCTCGTGGCGATGACGGGAAAACCAAGTTCGGCCATCAACAGATGATGCAGCGGCGTGTAAGGGAGCAGCACACCAAGGTTTGGATTGCCGGGAGCCACAAGTGAAGAAATTTTGAGTTTTGAGTTTTGAGTTTTGAGTTTCTTCAGCAAAACGATTGGCGATTCGGGTGAACGAAGAAGGCGTTCTTCAAGCGGGGAAACCTCGCAAACGGCTTTGACGCTTTCAATTGAGGGAAACATGAGCGCGAACGGTTTTTCCTCGCGCTGCTTCCGCTCGCGCAAAACGCGGACCGTATTTTCATTGCGCGCATCAGCCATTAAATGAAAACCGCCCAGCCCTTTGACCGCGACAATTTGACCGCGACGAATGGCTTCAGATGCGGCCAGCAGGGCTTCGTTGCCGGTAGGACAGGCGTCCCGCCTGTCTCTCAATTTTTTTGAGTCAGAGACAGGCTGGAAGCCTGTCCTACGTTCCCATAATTCCAAATGCGGGCCGCAGACCGGACACGCATTCGGTTGCGCGTGAAAGCGGCGGTCGCGCGGGTCATTGTATTCAACCTGGCATTGCGGACACATTGTGAACTTGCGCATCGAAGTGTTCGCGCGGTCGTAAGGCAGCGATTCGATGATGCTGAAGCGCGGGCCGCAATTCGTGCAATTGGTGAATGGATAACGGTGACGGCGATTGGCGGGATCAAAAATTTCACGCAGGCAATCCGGACAGGTGGCGATGTCGGGCAGCACCAGCGCGGTTTTGCCGCCGCCGGTTTGACTTTCACGGATTTCAAAACCGGCATAGCCGGCGGCGTCAAGCCACGAGACTTCGAGGCTTTGGATGAAACTGCGCGGCGGTTTTTCGGCGTCGAGACGGAGAAAAAATTGTTCGAGCGCGGCGCGCGGACCTTCAACTTCGATGAAGACGCCCTGCGAAGAATTGTTGACCCAGCCGGAAAGGTGGAGTTCGGTGGCAAGGCGGAAGACGAATGGACGAAAGCCGACGCCCTGCACCGCACCGCGAACAGAGAGTTTCAGGCGCGTGCATCGGCTGGTTTGTCCGGCTTGGTTCACGCGGGGATTTTGTCCGAAACAGACCTGAATTTAAAGCCAACTATGACGGCAATCTGTGGGATGAAATCACGAAGGACGCGAATTACTCGAAAGTTTTTTAACAGCAGCCTGTCAGCCAGCTTGTCTCGTCGAAGCAATGTGAAGACGGAAGCCTTAGCGACAGAAATACGCGGATGAACGCTGATTACTTGGAAAACTCAATTGGTAGTGGCCGCTGGCTTCAGCACTGTGTCAGGTGGCAGTTCTTTACTCACAAAATAGTAATGATAGGCATAATCTGGAAGGAGCCAAGAACGTGTCTGAAAATGGAGTTTCTCAAGCTTACTTAGATTCTGAGTCCATAGATGGCAAACCACGACAACGCGCCAAGGATGCGGTATCGGCGAAACCGGAATCGGCAGATGAAAGATACGCAGACTAAATGGTTGAAGTTCAGATGGTCCATCATCAAAGCAAAACTCTTTTATAGACTTTGGATGCTTCCACCAAGGATGTTCCTTTGTCTGTAGCGCCACATCAAAATGAAGGATATGTGGGCCTAAATTGCTGATAACGACTACTGCTGCTTGAAGTTGTGTGTCCCGATAATGATATTCTGTATCGAGACCTTGTACCGAAACAGTTACACACTCCTTCGGTTTGAAGGCGTTTACGACTACGAATGCTGCCGGTAATGACAAAACAAGCAGGATTATAAATACACGCATGAACCTCATAAATACACGCCTTCGTTTCGATCAGAGCCAAGCATTGTGATACATGAACCCCTGCAAAAAGATGAGGCTCCATCCTAAAAATCCCACCGCACCAAGCGCACGCCAGCGCCAACTCAACCCACGCGAAGCAATCCACCAAGATACACCAGTGCCAACCAAAAGAACTGAACAAATTGTCAGACTCAAATGGTTCGTATTGAAGAATGGGCTACAACCACACCCGAGATGTTTAACAAACACGCGTTTATCAATATTCAGATACGTATAAACAGACGTCACACTCGGCACAATGAGGAGCGGACCCGCGACTAATGCTATTCGAGTGGCCAAGCGCATAATGTCACCCAACCAATAAACATACAATAAAACTGTTGCATATCTCCGTTCATCGAAACCTTCCTAAACCAATTTATCTGGTCTGTCCAAGCAAATTCCTTCCCTACATCTGCGTTCATCTGCGTAATCTGCGGATAAAAACTTCGTGTCTTGGTGGTTCAAGTTTGTCGTTTGCTCACGGACGCCCCGGCGGTGCGTCCCTACCATCCCTGTTTATCTGTGTTCATCTGTGGCTAAAACTTCCCGCTGCGGATGATTTCGACAATTTGCTTCACAACTTCGCGTGCGGCTTGTTCGACTTCCGGGGAGAGGGTTGTGCCGAAATTGAAATCACGACCGCGAATACTGAAAAGGATGGCGCGCGGCTCGCGGCCATGGAGTGTTTTGCACAACGACAACACGTCGGCCGGCGTCAGATAATGGGCGACGGCGTGGCTTTGGAATTGCGGTGTGACGACGGTGCGTTGGATTGGCTCCGGCGTTTCGGGAATTGCGGCATCCACGAAGATGACAGCGTCGAAACGGCTGATGGTTTCTGCAGCTTCAATTTCAAGCTGCTGACCGGTCTCCAATTCCACTCCGGGCAGGCCCAGCGCAGCAAGTTGTTCGATGACGAACCAGCCGACGCCGTCGTCGCAGCGACTGCGGTTGCCGTAGCCGATGATGAGCATTTTCACAAATTAAAGGTAGGGTCGCCTCGCCGAGGCGACCACAATGGGAGGCGGAACTTCCGCCGGACGCGCGGGCCGCGCGTCCCTACCAAATTAAAAACGTCCGCTAGTTCGCAGCATCGCGCTGCAGGGTTTGCAACACCGTTCCGCCGGCATCCACCAACTCGACGTGCATCGGCATCTGGCCGATGGCGTGGGTGGCGCAGCTCAGGCAGGGGTCGTAGCAGCGGATGAGCGCCTCGACGCGGTTGAGCATCCCTTCCGTGAGTTTCTTCGCCTTGACGTATTTTCTGGCAATGGCCTGCACGCCGCGATTCATCGCCAGGTTATTGTGGCCGGTGGCAACAATCAGGTTGGCTTTCTCAATCCGGCCATCGGCGTCCACCCAATAATGATGGATTAACGTGCCGCGCGGCGCTTCAATCACGCCCACACCTTCCCGGTAGGTCGGCTGGTTCGGCACCAGAATGTCGGTGCTGGTGATGTCGGGACTCTCCAGCAATTGCTGCGCGCGTTCCAATCCGTAAAGAATTTCAATCAACCGCGCCCAATGATAATAAAACGAACTGGCCTGCACACGGCCCTTGGCGCGCCAGACCTTCAATTCCGCGTTGGCCTTCGGTGTCGCAATATGGCTGCAGAGGTTCAGGCGCGCGAGCGGCCCTACGCGATACATGCCCTGCGGATAGCCGAGCGCCGAGATGAAGGGGAACTTCATGTACGACCACGGCTCAACCGCCTCGCTGATGTAATCGAGATATTTCGATGGGGGAACCTGGTCATGCACAATTTCGCCGCCGGCGTTGCAGAAGCGCAGGTTGCCATCATACAACTCCAGTGCGCCATCGGGCTGGACGAGACCCATGTAGTTGGAATCGAAGTTGGCGAAATCTTCCACTTCAGCGAGGTGCTCTTTGTGGTAGCCCTTGAGCAGATTGAGTGCGAACTTCGTATGATCGAACGCCTCAGGCAGGCCCTTGAGGATTTCGTCGCGTTGCGCGACGGTGAGGATTTTGTTCACACCGCCAGGCACTGTGAAATCCGCATGAATCTTGCGGCCGGCGACGAGCTTGATGAGTTCCTGGCCGAATTTGCGCAACCGCACGCCTTTGATGGCGATGTCGGGTTTCTGCTGGATGAGACCGACGATGTTGCGGATGGCGGGGTCGGCGTCGTAGCCAAACAACAAATCGGGCGCGCTCAAATGGAAGAAGCTGAGTGCATGGGACTGGATGATTTGTCCCATGTGCATCAGTTCACGCAGCATCTTCGCCGTATGCGGAATCTCGCGTCCGACGATGGCATCGCAGGCCTTGGCGCTGGCGAGCAGGTGGCTGACGGGACAAATACCGCAGGTGCGCGGCGTGATTTGCGGCATCTCGGTAAAATGCCGGCCTTCACAGAACTTTTCAAAACCGCGAAACTCCACGACATGGAAACGCGCGTCGTCCACCTCGCCCTGACTGTCGAGATGGATGGTGATCTTGGCGTGACCTTCGATGCGGGTCACCGGGTTGATGATGATAGTTTTGGTCGTCATGTCAGTCGTATCTCAAATTCTTTTCGTTCCACTGTGGCGTGCGGCCGGCCAGCAATTCCGTCAGGGCATACCAAATCATGTCGGCATCCGGCGGGCAGCCGGGGATGCTGAAATCGACCTTCACCACTTCCTGAAGCGGCCGCGCCTTCGGGCACAGCCCCGGCACGACAGGGTCGTTAGGGATGCAACTAATGCGGTTGCTCTCGGCCTGCTCATAGGCGCGCGCCAGGCAGTCCTTCAACGGAAACTGATTGCGCAGCGCCGGGATATTGCCGTTGATGGCGCAGTCGCCAATCGCAATGAGAATCTTGCAGCGGTCGCGCATCATCTTCAGTTCATGTTCCTGGTCGGTGTTGTTCACGCAACCCTCGACAATGCCGACGTCCACCTGCGGCATGTCCTTCACCTTGGTGTCCACGATGGGGCTGAACAGGACGTCAATCAGCTTGAACAAATCCACCAGGCGCTCGTCCAGATCGAGGAATGACATGTGGCAACCCGAGCAGCCGCTCAGCCACATCGTCGCGACACGCACCTTGGCGGGCGCACCGGCCTTGGCCGCGGCCTTCGCGACCGGCGGGCGGGTGGATTTCTTCGTTGTTTTATTGCGGGTCATCTTGTTCATGCAAATACACTCTCCAAAATCGCCGCGTCTTCGCGCGCCTCGCCGCTGACGGGCAGCACAGGCCGCAGAGACAACTGGCGCCCTTCCAGATTGGTAATCGTGCCGGACTTCTCGCACCAGATGGTTGTGGGCAACACGACCGTCGCCTTCTCTGTGAGCGCCGAGCGGTAACTGGCCTGCACCACCACACAGGGAATTTCTTCCAACAGCGCAGGCACATATTTCTCATCAAAAATCCCCGCGCCGCCATCGGGCGTGTCGCTGGCAACAATGTGCAGGAACTTTAATGGCCTGGTGTCCAACCACGGGCCGACGTCTTCAATCGCCTCAATGCCGGCGCCCGCCAAGGCGAGGCCGTTGCTGCTGACCGGCAAGCCGATAAGCGCGGGTTTCTGGCCGCCCGCATTGCGTTCAAAAATCTGGATAAGATGTTCCATCACAGTCACGCCAATCGGGGTCATTGCGTTCGGGCCATAGACGATGGCCGGTCGCTTTGCCCCTTCAAGAGTCGCCGCCACCCGATCCCAAAACTGGTGTTCCAAGCTGACGGCATAGGCGCAGACGTCGGCATACTGATCGAGGTCGCTCTTGCGAGAGTTAAATATCAACAACTTCGCACCGTGTTTGCGAACCATGATGCGGATGCGGGCCCCGAGCACGGGGTTGTCGCGGGATGGTTGGGCGCCGATGACGATGATGGCGTCTGCGTCCTCCAGGTTCCGCAACGCGTCGGCACTGAAAGACGGCTCGTTGCAGAGCGCCGCCTCGTTGGCAGCCACATACATGCCGACCCGGTCGATCTTGCCGGCCAGCGCCATAATCACCTGCGCGGTCTCGTTGGTCACGCGCGGGGCGATGAGCATCGCTTTTTCCGTTTTTTTGGCCTCCTTGCCGGCTTTGCGAACTGCGGCGAGCGCCTTGTCCCAAGTGGTGGGTTGCAATTTGCCGTCCTTATCGCGGAGCATCGGCTGGGTGATGCGTTCACGCGGTTCAGCCCACGTCTCATACCGGCCTTTCACGCAGAGGTGGCCGCGGTTGACGGGTGAATCGGGATCGCCCCAGACGTTCACGATGCGGTCTTCCTTGATGAACACCTTCAAGCCGCAGCCCACCGGACACTCGGTGCAGGTTGTCAACACCTGCCGGCAACTCGCGAGCGGCCCCCGGAACGCCGTCGCCTTGTCGAAGAACGCGCCGGTCGGGCAATTGGCGACGCATGCGCCGCACAACGTGCACGTCTCGGACTCACCGAATTTCTTCAGCATGTCCACGATGATTTGGTTCTTGATGCCGCGGTTGGCGACGTCGAGCGTGTGCACGCCTTCAATCTCGTCGCACGTCCGCACACAACGCGTGCATAGGATGCAACGACTATGGTCCAGACCAAAATACTTTGCCGTCAAGTCCACCGGCAGTGCGGGATAGAGATACTGATACCGGATGTTGGTTATGCCATGGGCGTAACCTTGGTGCTGCAGGCCGCAGTCGCCCTTGTTATACGGGCACATCGGGCAGATATGGTTGCGTTCGCTGAAGAGCAGCTCCAGCGTGGCCTTCCGCAGGTCCTGCAAGCGCGGGCTGTTGGTGATAATCTTCGAGCCATCCATCGCCGGTGTGGCGCAAGACGGCACGACCTTCGCACTGCCTTCAATTTCGACGATGCACATCCTGCAACCGCCCCATGCAGTCAGTCCCTCCAGATAGCACAACGTCGGGATGTAAATGTCGTTGGCGCGGGCGATTTTCAGGATGGTCTGTCCCGGTTCGCCACTGCAGGCTTTGCCGTTGATGGTGAGAGAAATTTTCTTGGTCGTCATCATGGTTTCACTCCGCATCAATGCGATTTCCTTTCGTCGCCGCCGATTTTGATATCGCAACGCAGACAGCGGTAACATTCCGCCTTGGCCTGCCATTCGGTGAACGTGGGTGACACCTCCACGTTGCCGCGCCGTTGCCCGGGTGGAATGAGCCGCGCCGGGTTGCGCGGTCCGCCCTGGGACGACGGCGGGACCGTGTGGTCGTAGTCGAACTTCGGCCACAACTCTTCAAAACGATCCAGCCCGGTCAACTGCCGGTCTATCACCTTCGCGGCCTTTTTGCCGGACCCCATCGCCGTGGCGACGTTGGCGGCGCCAGTAGCGTAATCGCCACCGGCATAAATCTTCGGATTGCTGGTCTGCAACGTCCACGGATCCACCTTGACTGAACCCCATGAGGTCATGGTCAGACCAAGCGACTCACTCAACTGGCATTCAGGTTTTTCGCCGATGGCCTTGATGATGGTGTCGCATGGAACCACGTATGTGTCCTTCGTCATGACCGGGGCGCGGCGTCCGCGGGCGTCGTATTTGCCGGGAACGGTTTTGACGACTTCCAACCCGGTGACTTTGCCGGTTTTGTCGGTAATGACGCGCAACGGCGCGGCCATCGTGATGAGCTTGACGCCTTCTTCAAGCGCCTGCCCGGTTTCGTCCGGAATCGCCGGCATTTCCCCGCGCGACCGCCGATAGACGATGGTCACGTCGGCACCCAGCCGTTTTGCGGTGCGCGCCGCGTCAATCGCCGAGTTGCCGCCGCCGATGACGGCGACCTTCGGGCCGATGGACGGTTTCCTGCCGAATGCGGTTTCGTTGAGGAACGACAACGAGGAGAGCAAACCTTTTGCGTCGCCGCCCTGGACAGCAAGCGCCTGTTCCTCCCACGTGCCGAGGGCGAGGAAGACAACGTCGTTGTCCTGTGCGAGCTTGTCGAGTTGCAGCGTCTTGCCGAGTTCCGCCTTGAACTTGAATTGAACACCCACGCTGCGGATGAAGGAAAGCTCCTTGTCCACGATTTTCTTGGGCAGCCGATACTCGGGCAACGCATAGCGGAGCAGACCGCCGGCGTTGGGCGCCCTGTCGAACACTGTGACCTTGTGGCCGAGCAGTGCGAGGTAGAACGCCGCGCTCAAACCCGCCGGACCGGCGCCGACCACGGCAATCGTTTTGCCGGTGGCGGCCTTCTTGCGTTTGAGAATGCGCTGCAACACCCGCTTGGCGCCGCCGCCTTCGTACATCACGTCGCCGATATACCTGTGGGTTTCGCGCATGTTGACGGGGGCATCCACGCTGGCGCGCCGGCAGCGGATTTCGCACGGGTGCTGGCAGACACGGCCCGTCGTGGACGGCAGCGGATTGTCCATTACCACCTGCTCGAACGCGTCTTCAATCCGGTCCTCCTTCAACAGTTGCAGGAAGCCGGGGATGTTCATGTTCAACGGACAGGTGTTTTCGCACGGTGAGAGTTGTAAATTGCCGCACACACCGGCCACGCAACGGTGTTCGCGAATGTGCTGCTCGTATTCGTGCCGGAAATACTTCAACGTCGTCAGCACCGGGTTCGGCGCGGTCTGGCCGAGACCGCAGAGACTGGCGTCGCGGACGACGGTGCAAAGGGCCTCGAGTTTATCGAGGTCGGCGAGCCCGCCTTCGCCGCGGCAGATTTTCTCCAGCAGAATCGACATCTGCCTGGTGCCGACGCGGCAAGGCGGACATTTGCCGCAGGATTCGTCGCAGCAAAACTCCATAAAAAACCGGGCGACTTCCACCATGCAGGAATCCTCGTCCATGACAACCATGCCGCCGGAACCCATGATGGAACCGAGTTTTTGAAGCGTCTCATACTCGACCGGCGTGTCGAGATATTGAACAGGGATGACGCCACCGGAGGGACCGCCGGTCTGGACGGCCTTGAATTGTTTGCCGTCGGGGATGCCGCCGCCGATGTCGTAAATGATGTCGCGCAACGGCGTGCCAAACGGGACTTCAACCAGCCCGGTGTTCTTGATTTTGCCCGCGAGCGCGAAGACTTTGGTGCCCTTGGTCTTCTCGGTGCCGAACGTGAAATACCACGCAGC
>Ga0187873_1001872_pt1 | contig 16836 bp, 12 predicted proteins | sample June2016WEW_16_1_2_FD_133012 | JGI IMG/M metagenome (GOLD analysis project Ga0187873, IMG submission 133012) | Peatland microbial communities from SPRUCE experiment site at the Marcell Experimental Forest, Minnesota, USA - June2016WEW_16_100 | ecosystem: Environmental > Terrestrial > Soil >... | reverse complement strand
GTATCTCGTTTCAGGCGTAGCAGCTCCGAGCGCATGTCGGAGGCGTGCTGATAACGAAGCTCTCGATCTTTCTCCAAGGCTCGGTCGATGATCCGTTCCAACCCGGCTGGCAAGTCGGGATTCAGGCGGATGGCCGGCGCCGGGGCGCGATTGAAAATAGCGTCGAAAATCACGGCCGAGCTTTCCCCGCGGAAGGGCAACGTCCCAGTCGCCATTTCGTACAGAACCGCCCCAAAGGAAAACAGGTCCGTCCGTGCATCCAGGTCCTTGCCCCTGGCCTGCTCCGGGGACATGTAGGCCACGGTGCCCAGCATCGTGCCCGGACTGGTCAGGTGGTCGGCATCGGAGGCCATCCGCGTTGCGCTTTGTCCGGTGTCCCCGGCCTTTGCCGTGACCTTTGCCAACCCAAAGTCGAGCATCTTGGCATGGCCACGCCGGGTCACGAGAATATTCGCGGGCTTGATGTCGCGATGGATGATGCCTTCACTGTGCGCTGCATCGAGCGCGTCGGCAATCTCGGTACTCAGCTCCAACAGCAGTTCAATCTCCAGTGGCTTGCCCATGATGCGGTGCTTCAGGGTTACGCCGTCGAGGAACTCCATGGCGATGAAAGTCAGGCCGTTTTCTTCACCGATGTCGTAGATGGTGCAGATGTTGGGATGGTTCAGCGCCGACGCTGCTTTGGCCTCACGCCGGAATCGTTCCAGAGCCTGGCGATCCTGGGCCAGGTCTTCGGGCAGGAATTTAAGAGCAACGAAGCGGTCGAGCCGTATGTCTTCGGCTTTATAGACTACTCCCATCCCGCCCCCGCCCAGCTTCTCGATGATGCGGTAATGCGAGATGGTTTGGCCGATCATTGGCAGCGAATCTTACTTTGGGGGGAACCGGCAAGTCAACGAAGACCGGGAGGTTGTTGGCGTCTCAGGCTGATCGTTGACGTAAAATCCCCATCTCGCGAGTAATCCTGAGCAACCAGCCGATCGGCCGAGTCCGCCTTCCCGAAGATTGTCCAGACGTCTTCTTCTGGTCCATCGCTGTAATTGGAGGTCCCGCTGTGGCGCATGTCCTCTAGGCCGGTTTGTGGACCGTGAGCCTGCTTCCAAGCGGACTAACCAGCGACTGCCTTCGCGTCGGCTCGCGCTTCGCTGCATGATTAACACCAACCCGAGATGCAGTCGACGAGCGAGAACGAGCTTGTGCTTTGCGGACACAGGAGTGAATACGCCAGAGGCAATGTTGCTGACATTCGACGCTGCGGTCAAAGCGGTCGTTGAGCCGGCTTCATCGCTCCATCACCGATAATTGTTTGGTCACAGGCAACCCGGACCCTAGCTTGCTGCTCCGGTGCTGACGGTTCTCGCGTTCTTTACGGTCAGGCGCCGCATCTCGCTGACTAGCCACTCGCTCTCGCGCTTGCTCGATAGCATTTTCCCCACGGTAAGGGTCTGCCCGTCGCGCAAGCGGAGCACGATATCGTAGTAGGGGACTGTCGCTCCATTGAGGGTCTGCGACTGGATCTTCTCGTCGAAGCCATCCACGTCGGTGAGCGGAATCTCCCGCGTCTTGCGGCCGCCGAGTAAACCAGCCTGCAACTTCACCTCCGCGCCAATGACCAAGCGAGTGGTTGCCATCCAGTATTGGGCAGCCAAGCAGACCAACACCAGCGCAAAAAAGCCAAAGACAATGGGAAAAATCAACGGGGCGCCGACGTTTGTCAGGCTGTAGGCGACTCCGCAGACGATGAGGGCTAAAACGGTCGTCCACACCGCCAGGCTACGATTCCGTGCAGGCGGAAAGTAGAACTCGGTTCCCTCGTCCGTCTCGCGAACCACGACCGTCATCTGATCAGGACGCCTCGCCTGTGCCGCAACATGGGCAAATTCGCCGGGCTCGGATGCCGCAGATTCACCTTCGCCAGAAGAAGCTGCGGTTCGAAACACGGGAACCTCGAACACATCGTGATAGTCGAGGCCTGGCACGTCGGCCATTCCCTCTAACCGCCAAATGATCTGGTCTGACAGATTTGTATTATCGGTGGGCTGAACATCGCGCGGGATGTGGAACTCCACGGGGATCGTCGTGCTCATGGGGCCAGCATAGGACTGTCCCGGACCAAGGTCGGCGTCATCGCACCACAGAATCGTTTCCTGGGTGTTGCGGGAGTTGCCGCTGCCAGTTCGTACCAGGCGAACGCAGGAGAGCCGCAGGTGGAATCCGTGGTCGGGCGAATGCGGAAACCGCGCATGAATGGATCCTCGCAGCTTGCCTCCGATCACGCCGGGGACGCTGTCCATGGCGAAGTGTGTCGTCCCGAATTCGAGGACCGCGATGGTGGTGCGTACCGCCCGAAACAGCAGGAATAGGCCAGCGGCGACGAAGGGCAGAAGGAAAAGGGCCGCCGCAGGGTTACGGTAGAATGCGCTCGGAGATACCGCCCAAACATAAGGGAAGACGCACAGGTTCCAAAGGATAGCCGCGGCCCAGACGCCGGCCAAGCTACCACGTATGGCGGAGTTTGCCCGGCCCTGCGCCCAGTCAGCGCGCCACTTCCATGGCTCGCCGGGATGAACCGATTGCGCCTGCTTCTGCCGGGCCACGCGCTTGTTGCCGGTAAGGGCAAGATACAGCAGGCCGAAACCGACCATGTTGAAAACCGTTCCGAAAAGCAGTGGAAGCCACAGCATCGACTGGCCCAATAAGGTGGCCATATTACGCCAGGCCAAGAACCACGCCATCAGGCCAAAACCGGCAAATGCTGCACCCATGAGGCAGAGAATCGTCACGCCGATCTTTTCGTTCCGGTCCATGTCCGCTATTTGGACACGCCTTGGCGCGGTCCGGCAATAGCCAAGAGGTGGGCGCGACGCTTCCCTTCTCCAAGGCGTGGCAGCTCTGGCATCGACACTAAGTATCAAGGCATGAAACAACACTCGGCGTTGTTCATGCTGCGCCCCGAACGGCTCCGAAGAACCGAATCTTGCCAAAACAACACCGGCTCAATAGATCCGCAGTCCCTTTACCTGGCAGAACGACCAGTTTCGCTGACATCACACGAGACGAACAAGAGCGAGTGCTGGTGCGCCTGAAGCGGATTGCCGATGACGGAAATTTCCAACCTCCTGCGGCATAGTTTTCCGGGACGGGTCATCTGGCCGAAGACTAACATTCCACCCGGTTAGTTTTCCCTGGACCCATCAATACCTTTACGCGAGACGCGAAGTAGGCCTGTCAGTGCGTAGGCGCATTAGTGACGCTACACACCTCTGACGAGGGCGTGGACGTTTCTGCCTTCGCCACCCAGCCCATCGCATCCTCGACCGCATGGTCCGTTGCCGCCGACTGCGCCACTGAAGAGATGTAAGCGAGCTGGCTGGCCGTCAACTTCCAGCTCAGCGGTGCGGGCTTCGGCTTTTGCTTATCGTCGAGTTGCTGTGGTATCCCGAACACCACGTGATGGATGATCAACTTGTCCTCATACGCCGTCTCCAGTACGCACAGCTCACGGCGATTGCGGCGCGTCACGCTTACGTGGCCGGCGTTCCATAGCCCCTCCAGCGGCCCGAGCAGTTGATCCAGCGTCCACCAGGCGTCGGGCGGAGGGGGGCCGGCGGACTGGTGCTGCAAGTCATCCGGCTCGACGTGTGGGTTCATGTCATCGCCGTCGCGGATCTCAACCAGCAGCACCTTGAGCGGCTTCTTGGTCGGCACCGGCTGGTGGCCGGCCTCCGCCTGGCGTTGGTCGGCCACTCGCTTTTCCATCACCGAGTACAAGAACTCGATCGCCGACCCTGTGCCATCGTTGTCGAAGTAGCCACCGTCCAGAAAGTGTGACGCGGCCCTCGCGTACTGCCGCGGAATCCGCGTCGCCGAGGAGACGACCGGAAACGTCGCGCTCAGCCGCGCCGCCGTGGACAGAGGCAGGTCGGCATAGAGCTTTTCGCCGTGCGGCCCGTTCTTGCAGCAGGAGTCCTGCGCATACGTCTGCAGGAACGATTCGGCGGGTAGGAACTCCGTGTTGGGCGGATACGTCTTCACGCCGGGCACCATGTAATTCGACAGCAGAAACCGCCCGCCGCTCTCGGCCACGGTGGTGTTGAGGGTGAACGCCGGCATCGTACCGTTGTTGAGATTCTGAGCGGCCTGGCCGAGCGTGATCTTCTCGCCGTCCAACCAAGGCACCTTCGGCGCCTGCGGCGAGATCCCGCACTGGGGGTCATTCAGGTTTCGGTTCAACGCGCGGCTCAGCGCCCACGTGCGGTCCGGCGCGACGGTTGTCGTTATGTCCTGGGGCGAGTCTTGTGCCGACTGCAGAAAGGGAAAGCGGAAGGTCAGCGCCAGCCGCTGCAGGTCGTAGTACTCCAGCCCCCACGCCACCGCCTCCAGGCTGGAACAACCGGGCCCGATGGTTAGCCTGTCGCGCAAGTCGTCGTTCGCGGGAAACGCTGTCCCCTGCGGCGCCGTGTACTCCGCCAGATACGGCACCAGCCCCACGCTGCCGCCGGAGACGCCGCTGGCCAGCAGCACGTGGTCATGCAGCAGATAACCATTGAGTTGCTTCTGCTTGTCCTCGCGAAATTCCTTCTCCAGCCGCGCCATCACCTGCGCCGTCCACTCCGCGGCCTGGATGCCTCCGCCCGTGGCCGTGACCACCACTACCGGCTGGTCCTCGGCGTCCAGGGGTTCGACGGCCTTCAGGCGTTCGAACGTTTTGTCCACCGCGTCGGTCGGAGTAGGCAGCACCGTCACAGGCGGAGTCTGCCGGACTTCGAAGTAGTGGTCTGCATCCCAATCGACGATGTTCGTCTGCACCCACTGTATCCAGGATGCGCCATAGGCCGCTGGCGCATAACTGAGCGCCAGCTTCGGCAGAAAAATTAATGCAACCGCCGACGTCAGCACCGGCACACGGTATCGGTCGAGGAAGAAGCTCGCTCCGTTAATCCCCCACTGCATAAAGATCAGGATCACGGTCACCGATGCCAGCACCGGAAAGCTTCGTTCCAGTCTGACGTTCTGATGGATAATGTCGCTGACCACCAAATACACAAAGCACCCCAGCAGCGCCAGGAACAGCAAAGAGAAGAAGACGCCTACCTTCTCCATCTTCATCTTCCAGCCGCACCCTGTCTGCCTCGCTCCCAGCAGGACGCAAAAGTAGATCGCCACGGCGAAGCCGATCTCCGCCCCCGGCAGCGTCGTGGTCACCACAGGGGCCACGATTGGATACAGGAACAGATACAGCAGCAGGAACGCGATCAGCGAAACCGTAGCGAGAAAGTGCAGCTCCCACAGCGGCCCATCGCGGCTTGGCGCGTAGCCGGTATGCGTGAACTGGAGCGGCCAGCGCAGCGGGCGCTCCAGCCATCCGGCCAGCTGCGGCTTGCTTGCGCCCTGGATGGCATCCTCCACCATGAGCAGAAGCGGAGGAAAGATGAGCGCACGCGGGCCGTCGCCCGGAATCCACTCGTGCGTCCACAGGTAGAACAGCGTGACGAGGTACCAGAATGCGAACGCCGCCATCAGGCCTCCGGCGTACCATCCCCACAGGCTCAAGTGCGATCCCGCATACGGCCACGTACCCGCATCGCGGCCCGGGAAACCCACCTGTTCGCGAATGGTGGTGCGGGCCACATACCACAGCGTGATGAACGCCGGTATCTGCGCCACCGCAAGCACCGTCCACAGTGTGCGTGTCTCGCACCCGGTCATCCACTTATAGAGCCGCACGGGCGGCTGGCTGGCGAAGCGAAAGTTGCCGTTCATCACAATGTTGCGCGTGCACACCAGTGTGGTGGTGGTGAGGGTCAGGACAAAGAACGTCGCATGGAAGGCCTGCCATCCTGTGCTGAGCGTCATGATGCCGCGGCTGAGCGCGCTCACGCCCGTCCAGGCATCGAGCACACACACCAACGGCAGCAGCAGCCAGCCGAGGAGGCAGAAGCGCAGAAAGTACAGGTATTGGAACCTCCGTGACCACTTCTCCTGGCAGCTCGAGGGCGTGTCTGGATGAAATTCCTGCTTGGGGCTTATATACATTGCCTGCCTCCACGGTAAAAGTAATCGTAGAACCTGCGGGCCGCCCGACGTTTTGTACCAGTGAGATTGTTAGTGTGGCACAGCGAACAAGTTAGATGCTGCCGGAAATCTGTACAACCACAGGCGAATCGCCGGCATTTCCAGCGTGCCGCCTGCGCCATCGACGGTACAGGTCCCATCGACGATGATGTCTTCGGTGTGGTGGTCACCCTGAGCGAGGGTGCCGCGACAATGCGGCGGAGCAGCTGAGGCCGGAATGCCGAGGGTGAGAAGGAAGGCGATAGCGAAAAGGCGGACTTTTCCTAAGAAGTGGGGCGCAGCAAGGGCAAACATTCGTCGCTCCTGCAACCCGGTCGTTCCGGCCCAAATCAGCAACCAGGCACGTCCCCTTCCGGTTTCCCGAGAGCGACGGCAAAGGCTACCGGCCAGATAGTACTGCGCATGTCGCGGGTTGACTAATCGCGGTGCAATATAACCTACAGAGTGGCAAGCAATCAAGAGCAAAACGGAGCAAGAAAAGGGCACTCTGAACTGACCCGCCAGAATCTTTTTTTGATTAGGACATTACCAGCGTTTTCATATGCATTTGGTAGCGAGCTGTCTTCCCCCGCACCGAGATAGCACAAAATCACCCCATTCCGGGTCGCTATTGAGAACACCTCTCGCTCTTCCAATTGCAATAGCTCTCCGCGCAGCTCGGCGACCTGATGCACGGCAAGAACAACGTAGTCGTTTTGGACCCAATCGGATCCAACAAAGAAGAACGGCAGGTGGCTGGCCTGCCGCAAATAACTGCTTCTAGAGCGACGATCAGAAGCAGGCTGCCGTTTTGGAGGCGAAAATCTTTCTGAATGGGCAGCCCTTTTTCTGCTTTACCACCCAGGCTATTACTTCAATAGCAAGTGCTTCTTGGCCTGCGGGCAGAGATTCATGTCATGCAGCCGGGTAGATAGAGCCATAAACGCAGCGTTCTCTCATAGCCGGCTGGAAGGTCTCTTGGGATTTTTGGGTGAGTTATGAGCGGCAAGAAGATCGAATTCTCACATCCGGGCTTCCGCTTGCATGAACCACTTGTCATGCGATGGAAATAAGAGTTTCATGTGCAGCGGCTAGTCTGTCAGAAGTGGGGCATGTCCCCTCCGACAAACAGTTTGATCCAAGGAAGAAGGCAACGCGCAGATGACGCGAATCGCCGGCGTGGCCAGTGCATTTCCACGTCACTATTATCGCCAGCAAGAAGTAGCAAGCGCTCTCAAGCGGCACTGGGGTAGTGAATTGGGGAATCCGGAGGTTCTCGACCGCCTGCTGACCCGAGTTGGTGTCGATGGACGATATTTCGCTTTGCCCATCGAAGCATACGACGATCTAACGACGTGGGGAAAGTCGAACGATGCATGGATCGAGATTGCCGAAGATCTTGCGGAACAGTCGATCTGCCGGGCGCTCACCCGCTCTGGCCTTTGCGAAGACGACCTGGACGCGATCTTCTTTGTCTCGGTAACTGGCGTGGCGAGTCCCTCGATTGACGCGCGGCTGATGAACCGTATGAATCTGCGCTCAGACATCAAGCGAAATCCAATCTTCGGCCTCGGATGTGTCGCAGGAGCAGCGGGCCTTGCTCGTGCTTCCGATTATGTTCGCGCATTCCCCAATGAGTGCGCGGTGCTGGTTTCGGTGGAACTCTGCTCGCTCACCTGGCAACGAAAGGATCTCTCGGTAGCTAATCTCATCTCGTCTGGGCTGTTTGGCGACGGTTCCGCAGCTGTAATTGTCGCCGGGAGTGAACGCAGTGTGACTGGTCCTCAGGTGCTCGGCACAAGATCGTCGTTCTATCGCGGCACCGAGGAGGTGATGGGTTGGGACATCTCGGAAGAGGGCTTCAAGGTCGTGCTTACGCCGGAGGTTCCGGACATGGTCCGCAAACACCTGGCGCGAGACGTTGACGGCGTTCTCGCCGACTATGGCCTCGATCGCAGCGATATCGATACGTGGATCATGCACAGCGGCGGTCCCAAGGTTCTGGAAGCTACTGCTGAGTCATTGGAGCTTGCTGATGATGCGCTGGAGGTTTCATGGCAAACCCTGAGGCATGTCGGCAATCTCTCGTCCGTGTCGGTGCTACTGGTGCTGGAAGAGTTCATGAACCGGCGCCGCCCGGCAGCAGGCAGCTATAGCATTCTTGCAGCCATGGGCCCGGGCTTCTGTTCGGAACTCGTGCTACTACGCTGGTAGAGTCAATGCACAAATCCCTGAGTGAAGCTGAGGTGCTGGTTGCTGGTGGTGGCCCCGCTGGACTGGCGGCTGCTATTGCAGCTCGACAAGCGGGTTTTGCCGTCACCGTCGTTGACTGCGCGCAGCCTCCGATCGACAAAGCGTGCGGCGAGGGTATCATGCCGGATGGCTTGGCAGCACTTCGCCAACTCGGCGTCGCCATTGGCCCCGGGCAAGCAGCACCGTTCCGCGGCATTCGCTTCCTCGACGATGAGGCTCAGGTGGAGGCGGGTTTTCCTGACGGAACCGGCTTGGGAATTCGGCGTACGGTTTTGCATCAACTGCTGATCGACCGGGCGACGGAGACAGGCGTTTCCCTGCACTGGGGCACACGGATCACCGGCTTATCCACGGAAGGAGTAGCGATCGGCGGGCGGCACGTGCGCTGTCGTTGGTTGCTGTGCGCTGATGGGCACAACTCTCTGCTCCGCAGGCTTGCCGGCCTTGACCTCGGACATTCAGCACAACGCCGATTTGGATTTCGTCAGCACTACAAAGTGCCGCCCTGGTCAGATTGTGTGGAAGTACACTGGAGCAATTGCGGTCAGATGTATATCACTCCGGTCTCGGACAACGAGATCTGCGTCGCGTTAATCATACGCGGCCGCGAGGTTGGATTCGACGAGGCCCTCCACCAATTTTCAGTATTGCGGCCCCGCCTGAAAGATGCGGCGCCCGGCGATCGTCAGTTGGGAGCTTTGACCATTACTCGTCGCCTCCCGACCGTTCAACTAGGCAACATCGCACTCATCGGAGAAGCGTCGGGTTCGGTTGATGCGGTTACGGGCGAGGGCCTATCCATGGCGTTCCGTCAGGCAATCGCTCTCGCGGAGGCGATGCGAGCGGGCAGTCTCATGGAATATGAAAAGGCGCACCGGAGCATTGCGCGCCTTCCGCGGATGATGTGCACTCTCATGCTGGCCATGGACAAGCACCCCCATTTTCGTCGCCGAGTGTTTCGCGCACTGACATCGGAGCCAGAATATTTCCGCCGGTTGCTGGCGCTTCACACAGGGGCTGTTTCGCCCTTGAGCTTTGGTTTGCGGGAGACCGTGTCTTTGGGATGGCATTTGCTTGCTGAATAGACTCGAGGCAAGTCGGAGGAGCAGCGATCTGAAGCTCAAGTCTCCAATTCGTCCAGGCCTAAGGTTACCCACCGGTCCTCTTGCACTACTTGCCTGGTTAGTGTTGTTGCCTTCGATGGCGGCGGCACAGCAGATAACCGTCAATCTGGATGCTGCCCAAACCAAGATCGAGTGGACGCTGGGGGACGTTCTGCACACCGTCCACGGCACCTTCAAAGTGAGAAGTGGCAGCGTCACATTCGACCCGAAATCTGGCGACGCCAGCGGCGAAATCATTGTGGATGCGACAAGCGGCGAGAGCGGCAATCATGCTCGCGACCAGAAAATGCACAAAGAGATTCTGGAGAGCCAGCGCTATCCGGAAATCACGTTTTCACCCGCGCATGTGACTGGGAAAATCGCGGACCAAGGAACATCGAGCATACAAGTGCAGGGCATGTTTCTGATCCATGGCGCCGGCCATAACATTACATTGTCCCTGCCGGTTGAAAAGCGCCGCAATGAAGTCAAGGCGAGCACGAGTTTTGATGTGCCCTATCAAGAGTGGGGCATAAAGAACCCAAGTACCTTCCTTTTGAAAGTGGACAATAAAGTGAAGATCAGCGTCTCCGCGGTTGGCCACATTATGGTACCCGGCACAGATTCCGCCACACACTAGAACTCAGAAGCGAACCTATTTACGAGCGCCGGTGGAATCTTGTGGTAAATCAGGCAGGGTGACATTGCTGAGGTGGCTTTAACGACTGGCGTTCTCGGTAACGGCTTCGTTTAGTGTGAGAGTGAGCAGCACGCCGCCCCCTTCGCGGTCCGCGATTTCAACCCTTCCTCCATGAGCTCGGGCCACGGCGTCTACAAACGCCAATCCTAGACCGTGTCCAACGGAATGCTGTCCCTTAACAAAACGTTCGAAAGCGTGGCTGCGAAGTTCCGCTGGAAACCCCGGACCATTGTCCTCGATTGTAAATTCAGCTTTCCCGGGCTTGGCGTGTACCGAGATGTTGATCCGGCACCCGGGTGGAAGATGGACAATTTCATTGTCTAGCAGGTTGGCAATTGTCCGGTTCAGGAGGGACAAATCCGCGTCGATCAGCACTGGCTGGAGATTCGTAGAGATTTCGTGCCCGTGCTCTGCCATCGCAGGCTTGTAGAGATCCACCAAATGTCGCACCACTTCGGAAAGTTCCACGGTTTCTTTCCGTGTTTGCAGAGCTCCGGCGTCCGCCTCTGCCAGGTCGAGGGTCGTATTTAGTAACTGCGAAAGCCGATCCAAACCCTCGATCGCTTCGGCGACACGCTCGTGCCACTGGCCATGGGTTCCATCCGAGAGCGCTACTTCAAGACTGCCGCGGATCGAGGTGACCGGGCTCTTCAAGTCGTGCGCGACCGAGTCAGTCAGAATCCGCATCTGGTGTACCGATGCCTGAATGCGGTCGAGCATGCGATTGAATGTGCGCGACAGACGCGTGATCTCGTCGGAATACACACCCTCAGGTAGGCGACTGCTTAAGTCATCGGTGCCGATGTGGGACACCGTATCGCTGATGCCGTCAACACGCGATAACGTGCGGTAGGCCACCAGCCACGTAATGAGAAATCCCAGCGCCACCGTGATACCCCAGACCAACAAGCAACGCTCGGTAAGGCGATTCAACATGCGGGCGCCACTCACATCGGCGAGCCCAAGATAGAGACCGCTTCCATCTCCGCGGCTCTTGTAGACGACGCGAAAGGTTTTCTTCCATCCTGGAACGTGCACATTCGCCAATGCTCGGGGGCTAAGCTGCGCTTGCTGAATTGCCTCAATAAAAGGCTCCTTGGGGCTTGGGCCCACCCAGATAGGGTCCTGACCAGGTTGTGTTTGCAGAAAGAAAACCGAGGTCGGATGCTGACCATGAGACTCGTCGGCGTCGGATACCTCGCGAGCCGCAAGTTCAGCGACCTCTCCGACAAGACGATGGTAGAGGGCATCCCGAGGCGTTCTGGCCGAGACGTCTGCCAGGGTTCCTGCTTCGCCGCTTAGCCACGCGTCGCTACGCTCTTGGATATCGCGTGCAATCAGCAGGTACATGATAGCGATGGCCACCGCACTGCCGAGGGCAAATGCCGCGGTCGGCCAGATGGCAATCCGCCACGCCGCCGATATACCGTGCGATTTATGTTTCCTTGAGAACATAGCCCACGCCGCGAATGGTGTGGATGAGTGGCCGTTTGCCTTCGCTGTCTACCTTATTGCGTAAGCGGTAAATCTGCACATCGACAACGTTGGTGGCGGGATCGATGCGCATCTTCCAGACGCGATCGAGGATCATGGTGCGCGTCACCACCCGCCCGGAGTTCCGGACCAGATACTCCAGCAGCGAGAACTCCTGCGTCGTAAGCTGGAGCAGTTCGCTACCTCTTCGCGCCTCGCGCCCCACCAAGTCAAGCTCCAGGTCGGCAACCCGCAAGCGTACGGCCTCCGGCTGTCCGGGCGGGCTTCGTCGAAGCAGGTTTCGAACGCGGGCCAGCAGTTCCGCCAGGGCAAAGGGTTTGGTGAGGTAATCGTCTCCGCCTTGCTCCAGACCGCGCACCCGCTCGTCGACGGAGCGCCGGGCCGAAAGGATCAAAACCGGTCCGGTGTGACCCTGCGATCGGCAGCGACCGATCAGGTCCAGGCCATCCATATCCGGCAAGCCCAAGTCGATGATAAAGCCGTCATAGGTCTCTTCGCCCGCCAAGGCCAGTGCAGTTTTTGCATCCTTGGCGGTATCGACCTGATAGCTGGCTTCGCTCAGGCCGCGATGCAGGAATTCTCGAATTGCCGAGTCATCTTCGACTACCAGAAGTCGCACAGTTGCCTCGTGCAACAGATTCGGCGGTAAGGAAGAACAGCGTAGACTTTGTTTTTCACCGTATGTCAAATATCCATCGCGCGGCGCCCAAGCGCAAGGGCATCCGTCCAAAAAGCGGTTGACTCGTGGACATCGGCGACTACCTGCCCCGCCGCAGCCACGAACTCCTCCACTTGCTCTTCGCTCACTACGAGCGGAGGAGCCGACTTTAGCACCATAAAGTTGTTGCCACAAACCTGGGTGAGGACCTTCTCGCGCCGGAACAGCCGCATCACCAGCATCTGCCCAAACATCCCAGGATGAATGGCACGAAATGCTTCAAACGAGAGGCGCAGTATCATTCGGGAAGGCGGCTGGAACTCAATGCCGGAAAGCAGTCCCATCCCGGGTGCGCCTTTGAACATCTCGTACGGCGAAAGGGTCTTGGTGAGACGATTCCTCAATAGCTCGCCAAGGCGTTCGGCGCGGTAGCCGAGTTGCTCATCTTCCAACACATCAAGGGTTGCTAACCCAGCCCGCATTGCCAGACCGTTTTCGCTGAAGGTCGAGGTATGCACGATGGCACGCTTCAGAGAGCTATAAACCCCCTCGTTTATCTCGTCCGTCATTAACACGGCGCCGACCGGGATCAGGCCTCCGCTGAGCGCCTTCGCCAAAATCACCAGGTCAGGCTGCACGTCGAAGTGCTGCGCCGCGAGGAATTTTCCGGTGCGGAACATCCCGGTCTGCACTTCGTCGAGGACGAACAAGGTGCCATAGCGCTTGCAGAGCGCCTGCACATTACGCAAGTAATCGCCAGCCGGCAACCTGATTCCGCCCTCCGACTGGATTGGCTCCAGGAAGAAAGCTGCGAACTTCCTCGTTTCCAGCTTCTGTTCGACTGTGGTGAGGTCGTTGAAGGGGACCGCTTCGGTTTCGGGGAGGAGTGGACCGAATCCCCCGCGCCAGAAGTCGTTGTCCATGAGAGAAAGGGCGCCGCACGTCAAACCATGGAACGCGCCCTCAGCATAAAGCAGCCCGTCTCGTCCCGTGACCGCGCGCGAAAACTTGATCGCGGTTTCCACACCTTCGCTTCCGGAGCTGGCAAAGAAAACCTTTTTCAGCCTTCCACCTGCTAGCTTGCATAAGCGTTCGGCCAGTTCGCCCGCAAGCTCCGGCACGTGGCTCTGCAGCATCGCAGGCCCCGAGCGATCGAGCTCTTCTTTCAAAGCCTCAATAATGCGGGGATGATTGTGGCCCGCATTGTGAACGCAGTATCCGGAAAGAAAGTCGAGATAGCGGTCACCGTCCTCAGTCCACAGCTCTGCTCCCAAGCACCGCTTGTAACGCACATTCATGTCCAGCAGATCCAGTAAACGGACCCACTGAGAGTTGACATGCTCTGCATATCTCGAACTGGTCGGGAGAAGCGCTGCCTTCAATTATTTCCTCGGATGATGACAAAGATATTGGTTTACAGCTTAGGCAAGCAAGGTGGAATTACCGTAGCATCCAGATGACATTCCGTTCATCTCGCCTGGTGGTGGAGATGACAATATCCTCATCTTAGCGTAACGAAACGCCAAACGTTACCTGCTACAGTCAATGCAAGGTACCCGGGAGAATGTCAGACAGGTTCTACGTGTTTTTCCGAGCAGCTGTGCCGCTGGCGCTATTCTTGGCGCTGGTTTCGGGTCTCTCGGCCCAGCAGGCTCCGATCCTCACGGCCTCAGGTGGGCCCTTCCCGGATGCTCCCAGCGTGGTTCAGGAGCAGCAACAAACGTCTTCGCAGTCCCGTGCTGCCGAACCGCAGGCACCGGGTCCCGATAGTCAATTAAAGGACTCCTCCGTTCCAGAGCAAAATTCCGCAAGCACTCCTGTCGCTCTGGAACAACCCAAGCGCATTCTGTATATCATTCCGAACTATCGTGCGGTGAGCGCCGATGCCAACGTGCCTCCCCTGGACGCGAAGGGCAAGTTCAAGCTCTTTGTGGAGGACAGCTTCGATTACTCCACGTTCTTGTACGTGGGTTTTCTCAGCGGAATTGGCATGGCGCAGAAGAGCGTTCCCCAATTTAGCGATGGAGCTGACTCGTTCGCACGGTACTACTACCATATTTTCGCTGACCAAGCCGTGGGAAATTTCTTTACTGAATTCGCTCTAGCATCGGCTTTCAAGCAGGATCCGCGGTACTTCACGCTGGGCCGCGGCGGTTTCCTTAAGCGCACCGGATACGCTCTCAGCCGACTTGCCGTCACACGCACGGATAGCGGTGGTTCAGCAATCAACTTTTCGGAAATTGTCGGCAACGGTGCCGCAGCGGGAATCTCGGGCCTCTATTACCCAGCACAATATCGCACCTGGACCAAGACCGGCCAGAGGTGGGAAGAGCAACTCGCGCTGGACGGGGTCTTCAACGTGGTAAAGGAGTTTTGGCCCGACATCAGGCATTCCGTTCTTCATCAGAAGTGAAGCCTGCGGCTTGAGCTTGCAGTGAGTGTTTCCTTCCCGTCCTGAGCTGCACATGAACATCTTGTCATGCGCAGGCAACAGACCTTTCATATTCGGCTACTAATCTGGATGCGTGTGGGGTGGGCTTTGATGTCTGCGCCGAACCAGGGGAAGAATGTAAGCCGAGAGCGCGGCCTTCGGAAATCTTCGCGGCGAGCCAACGCAAACACTAGTTTTCTCGTTGACTACCGGACGGCTCTCTACGAGACGAGAATTTCCCACCCAAGACCTTCAATAAGCCCAATCGCCGTCCACCCCAAGCGAATTTTTCGCTCGACTCGGACAACTGCTCTCTTGCTGGTATTGCTTGCGCACTCGTGGTCGGCTGCGCGGGCTCTGCAGCAGGCGAGTCTCGTCGATTCAATCGTACCTGCGGTCGAAGGCGACGCGCCTAACCCTGATGGACTGCCCGCACCGCAGCAGGATCAATCGAGGTCCTTTGCCAGCTTATTGGGAACCGCAGCAAAGACCATCGGAGAGGATGAACTTCACATCATCAAGTCGCCGTTTTCACTCATCGCACTGAAATGGGACGCCCTGGCAATTGGTGCCACCGGCATTTTGATCGCGAACGATGAAAGCGTGCTATATCAGGTTCCGGCGAGTTGGCATAGCACCAGCATTAATATCTCCGATGCCGGTGTATATGGCCTAGGCGCTGCGGCTGGGGGCATCTTCGTCACGGGCCTATTGACGCATAACGGTCAGGCTACTCAAACCGGCATACGCAGCGCTGAGGCGAGTGTCGACAGTGTCATCCTCTATGCCGCTCTGAAAGCCGTTATGGCGCGGCAGCGTCCCTACACCGGCGAGGGCGAAGGCAAATTCTTTTCCGGCAATTGGACCAACGGATCCTTTCCCTCGGGACATGCGGCTCTTGCCTGGACGCTCGCCTCGGTCATGGCGCACGAATACCCGAACTGGCCGGTGCGCCTGCTTGTATACGGCGTGGCAACAGCGGTCAGCACAACCCGCGTGACTGGAGGCGTGCACTTTCCCGCTGATGTGTTCTCGGGTTCAGTGATTGGATTTGGCGTGGGGACCTATGTCACGCATAAAGACCGGCAAAAACTCTCGTCGCCCCATTCGAGCACGAAGATCACGGGCGTGGAGAACGCGATTCTGGCACACATAGCGATTCAATAGCGACTACACCAAGGAGGATTTCGGGGCTTGATGGTGCACCATAATAGACGACTTGCTTCGCTCGCGATTGAGCAGGAACTTGGCCGTCAAATGCAAGCCCGGGCTCTTGTAGGGTCCGAGATCGCGGAAAGAGCGGAAGCCTCTAGTGATCAATCCCGAAGAGGTTCGACTTGGAAATTTCTCCAACTCACCTTGGCCATATGTTCTTTATTCTTCGCGCTCACAGCAGTCTCTGCCCAGGACCCGCCATTGAATGGAACCCTGACCGCGAATTCCGTCTTTCAGGAGCACTGCGCGAAGTGCCACGGTAAGACCGCCAAGGGTCGCCTCTTCGGCGGGCCACCGCTCGCCTCCGAGAACATCGCGGCCACCTCGACGGACGATCTCCGCGGCATCATCCTCCACGGCAGAGGCCGTATGCCCAAATATGCCAGCAAACTGACAACGGAAGAGATCGAAACCTTGGTCCAGCAAATCGAAGCCCTGAACAAGAAGTGAGTGGACGTTGTGAAACCACCTGGCCGACGTGCAATGAGTGGCAGAACTGATCGCTCGAAAACAGTTGATTATTGGAAACCACAAATGCGCATTTGCCGTCCGCCCGTTTTCTGCAACCTAGAGATTGGCAGTACACGACGGGAAACTACGTGGTTACCTCGCCAACGGTGGCCAACGGCGTAGTGCCGGTCGTGGCAACCAGCCAGAACACCGTGTCATAGGGGGCCGGGGCGGCAGCAATGATTCTCTGCATATCTTCGGCCGGAAAACACGGTTGCTCCTCGCGGCCCCATTTCGGAAGCACAAGGTGAGCGGGGATGATCGCAAGATTGCCGAGCAACTGGATGAGCTGCTGTGCCTGCTACAGGGACTGGGACGGAGCGGTTCAATAATTCTGTGCCCATTTGTGCCCAAAGTAGCGGATTCGGAGTTGTGAGAAGCGGAGATTAGGTTCTTGGAAACAGGGAGCTTAGGTTTG
>Ga0187873_1001867_pt1 | contig 16883 bp, 14 predicted proteins | sample June2016WEW_16_1_2_FD_133012 | JGI IMG/M metagenome (GOLD analysis project Ga0187873, IMG submission 133012) | Peatland microbial communities from SPRUCE experiment site at the Marcell Experimental Forest, Minnesota, USA - June2016WEW_16_100 | ecosystem: Environmental > Terrestrial > Soil >... | reverse complement strand
TTCCGGTCCGGACACAGATTGACACCGACCGCCAGGCCCCGCGCGCGAGCCGACACAACCGTATAGACGAAGCGATTGTCCAGGAAGTCGCGAGGCGAGCCAAAAGCAGATTCGTGCGTGTTGTGGCCCCGAACCGGACCGCTCTTCTTGCTGTCCGCCAGCTCGCCCGTTCCCTCGGTATGTGTCAAAGGTTCTTCCACAGTCGTCCCTTACCCTATGATTGAAGGCCATCCCGCACTACACTGCCCTTGTCATTTGCTTGACATTTTTTGGCAGGAGCACGTTCCAGAATGTTTCTTTAATTCCACCTTGATTTGGTTTGATTTGGTTTGATTGACCGTAACTGTTCAGGTGGGAGGGTGGGGCAGACCTCTGGTCTGCCGGTCAGCCGGGCCTCTGGCCCGGTGTCGAGGGGCGAGGAGCGGCACATGGCTCGCTCGACACCCGCCACTCGACACCTGGGTCTGCGTACTTTTGAGCATCAGACGCCGGGTTTTGAATCCTGCGGATGGTGTCGCATACATACGCAGGAGGTTTCGCATAATTGGGGGCGGGAGGGCAAATGTTCCATTGGCTATATTGGCTGTATTGGTTCTTTTTTGCTCTTAGTGGTCATGAACATAAATACGATGACGCAGGCGGCGAGGGATTTTTGCGCGGACGAGGCGCGAGCGAGGAGCATATCCGCCGGGATACGTGACGAGCGAGCCACGAAGTCCGCGCGAAAAAGCGCCGCCGAATATGTCACCGTATTTATGTTCATGACCACTTAGGAGCCGGCGTGGGGCGCGTCACCGTCGCCTTTCGACGTTCAGCGCGTTCCGATCCGGCCCGTAAACCTCAGAGCCCTGGAAGATCGCCTTGCCGTCTCCATTGCCTTTCGGCGTTCACCGCGTTCCGGTCTATATCGCCGGGTGAACCTGACGCGCCTGGCGCAGGCCCCGTCTCCATTGCCTTTCGGCGTTCACCGCGTTCCGGTCGTGGACGCATACTGGGGACCGCGTTATGGAAAGGTGACTTAGAGTCTCCATTGCCTTTCGGCGTTCACCGCGTTCCGGTCCAACGTAGCCGGCGTCCGCTCCGGCGCCGGCGCCGGCGTCTCCATTGCCTTTCGGCGTTCACCGCGTTCCGGTCGAAACGTTGGATGCCTGGGCCTCGACCTACGCCAAGGGTCTCCATTGCCTTTCGGCGTTCACCGCGTTCCGGTCTCGATGGGACATGCAAGGGAATGTCGACGGGCAAAGTCTCCATTGCCTTTCGGCGTTCACCGCGTTCCGGTCCCAGCATTTCCACGGAAGTGGGCGGCGACCTCACCCAGTCTCCATTGCCTTTCGGCGTTCACCGCGTTCCGGTCGAATTCGAGGTCTGCTGCGTGCGCGATGCCGCCCGCCTCGTCTCCATTGCCTTTCGGCGTTCACCGCGTTCCGGTCTGCTTTCCCAATTTCTGCTTTTCCGTTTATGAAAACCTTGTCTCCATTGCCTTTCGGCGTTCACCGCGTTCCGGTCCGTGGCCTGCCAGACAGCAAACCTTCTATGAAGAAAATGTCTCCATTGCCTTTCGGCGTTCACCGCGTTCCGGTCACGGCTACCCTGTCTCGGTTTGGTCTGCGGTGCTCGCAGTCTCCATTGCCTTTCGGCGTTCACCGCGTTCCGGTCGACATCCTGGCAATCATCCCCTCCCCGTACTACGGTGGTCTCCATTGCCTTTCGGCGTTCACCGCGTTCCGGTCCGGGCGTGAAGGGACTAATTCCCAGTTCCGCCGCCTCGGGGTCTCCATTGCCTTTCGGCGTTCACCGCGTTCCGGTCGGGGAGAGAGTGGCGGCCACTATCAGCACAGCGACGGTCTCCATTGCCTTTCGGCGTTCACCGCGTTCCGGTCAATATCACACGCGAAGAGACCTGCGCCTGCGGGTTCGTCGTCTCCATTGCCTTTCGGCGTTCACCGCGTTCCGGTCCGCGTGGCCAGGCAGATAACTATCTCACGAGTCACGGGTCTCCATTGCCTTTCGGCGTTCACCGCGTTCCGGTCGCCATGCAAAAACGCTCTTAGCCCTAAGCCCGGGCAGGGTCTCCATTGCCTTTCGGCGTTCACCGCGTTCCGGTCAAGGGCAGGGAGGCCAAAGCCCAATTGTAATACACGTCTCCATTGCCTTTCGGCGTTCACCGCGTTCCGGTCCACCCGCTGTATCATAGCAGCCGTACAGCTCCTCACGGTCTCCATTGCCTTTCGGCGTTCACCGCGTTCCGGTCGAAAACGCACGCGACAAAATCAGAGATCTCATAAATGTCTCCATTGCCTTTCGGCGTTCACCGCGTTCCGGTCCATGCCACTGGGCGTGGTGATTCAGATCACCGTAATCTGTCTCCATTGCCTTTCGGCGTTCACCGCGTTCCGGTCCAGACATCGCCGACGTGGTGGTCTGTGGGTTGCCGCTCGGTCTCCATTGCCTTTCGGCGTTCACCGCGTTCCGGTCTACCACTTACTGCATTAAGCACCTGGAAACGACCGTGGGTCTCCATTGCCTTTCGGCGTTCACCGCGTTCCGGTCTGAAAATAAAAAACCTAACGCCGCACGCGGTAACAATGTCTCCATTGCCTTTCGGCGTTCACCGCGTTCCGGTCCCACCACAATACAAGGAAGCCACCAAAGACCGCGAAAAGTCTCCATTGCCTTTCGGCGTTCACCGCGTTCCGGTCCTGATGCTTGACGGAGCGAAGGTGTGTGCGGGGTACCTGGTCTCCATTGCCTTTCGGCGTTCACCGCGTTCCGGTCGGGGTTGGCACTGCGTCGCGTGCGTCGGGACGCTGACGTCTCCATTGCCTTTCGGCGTTCACCGCGTTCCGGTCTACGTGTCGGAATGGGACAAGCTCGGAATCGACGATATGTCTCCATTGCCTTTCGGCGTTCACCGCGTTCCGGTCGGGCACCCGATGCTCCGAGCAGCAATTCTTCGCGGCCCGCGTCTCCATTGCCTTTCGGCGTTCACCGCGTTCCGGTCCACAGGACCAGGTCAGCATCGACTCTAGGGAGGCGATGTCTCCATTGCCTTTCGGCGTTCACCGCGTTCCGGTCGGGGTGTTATCGGGGCGACTGGTCGAATCGTTGGGTCTTGTCTCCATTGCCTTTCGGCGTTCACCGCGTTCCGGTCCGCCGAGCGGGCAGGTAGCCCGCGTCTCGACCGTCTCAGTCTCCATTGCCTTTCGGCGTTCACCGCGTTCCGGTCAAGAACAAGAGTGCAGGGTCCAATGGGCGCAGCACCCCGTCTCCATTGCCTTTCGGCGTTCACCGCGTTCCGGTCTCCCGGGCGATCCGGGAAGAGCGGGATCGGCTCATGCGTCTCCATTGCCTTTCGGCGTTCACCGCGTTCCGGTCCCAGATCACCCATTCGGAGACTACGGTAGTGGTCTCCGGTCTCCATTGCCTTTCGGCGTTCACCGCGTTCCGGTCGCCGCTGCCGTGGTCGACAGAGAGAAGGCCGGCAAGTGGTCTCCATTGCCTTTCGGCGTTCACCGCGTTCCGGTCGGTGCAGATCGTTGCTGATAGATGCCAAGCCCCATGGTCTCCATTGCCTTTCGGCGTTCACCGCGTTCCGGTCCGGCGGCCAAAGCGGAGGATGACCGGAAGGCCGCCATGTCTCCATTGCCTTTCGGCGTTCACCGCGTTCCGGTCGAGACGCTCAAGTCGATATTGGACCTCGTGCAGTTCGGTCTCCATTGCCTTTCGGCGTTCACCGCGTTCCGGTCCTTGGAGCAATGGGCGCAAGATCGACAAGGGCGAATTTTCGTCTCCATTGCCTTTCGGCGTTCACCGCGTTCCGGTCGTCTGATTGGGGCTTGTGCTGCGGTTGGGGTGTTCTAGTCTCCATTGCCTTTCGGCGTTCACCGCGTTCCGGTCCGTAGTACACCAGCCAGCTAAGAACCTCAACATAACAAAGTCTCCATTGCCTTTCGGCGTTCACCGCGTTCCGGTCCGGACGCAAGCTTGGAAGTTGAGCGCGTCAGCCTGGGTCTCCATTGCCTTTCGGCGTTCACCGCGTTCCGGTCGGTTGCGCGCGGGTTGGCTGCATTCGGATAAGGCGAGCAAGTCTCCATTGCCTTTCGGCGTTCACCGCGTTCCGGTCTGAGGGCTTGAATTAACACGCCAAAGCAGAGCGCACCGGTCTCCATTGCCTTTCGGCGTTCACCGCGTTCCGGTCGATAACGACCAACGGTAACCTCATTATCCGCTGCGCAGAGTCTCCATTGCCTTTCGGCGTTCACCGCGTTCCGGTCAGCATCCGCGCCTTAAGCGTGGAAGAGCAGAACAAGGTCTCCATTGCCTTTCGGCGTTCACCGCGTTCCGGTCCTCTTAGAGCCCTAAGCCCGGGCAGGGCTTAGCTTCGTCTCCATTGCCTTTCGGCGTTCACCGCGTTCCGGTCATCACCCGGGAGGAGATCTGCGCCTGCGGGTTCGTCCGTCTCCATTGCCTTTCGGCGTTCACCGCGTTCCGGTCAGAGCGCGCGGACAACAAGCCACCCACAAAAGTATGAGGTCTCCATTGCCTTTCGGCGTTCACCGCGTTCCGGTCTTCGAGCTCGGGTGTTGGAAGGCGCTCCGTCGCCACCTGTCTCCATTGCCTTTCGGCGTTCACCGCGTTCCGGTCGGCTGGTCCACAAAGGGCCAACCGTGGCGTGCGAGTGCGGAGTCTCCATTGCCTTTCGGCGTTCACCGCGTTCCGGTCGAAAAAGAAGATGAAAACAATGGTTTGGAAGAGGATCACGTCTCCATTGCCTTTCGGCGTTCACCGCGTTCCGGTCCTTTGGGGGCCCCTCATCAGCCGGAGAACCCGGCCTGAAGTCTCCATTGCCTTTCGGCGTTCACCGCGTTCCGGTCGTTGGCTCGCCAAGAGGGGCCTCGAACTCGGGGTGAGTCTCCATTGCCTTTCGGCGTTCACCGCGTTCCGGTCGGACCGGGGAAACACCGGGTATCAAGACGGGACTGCCAGTCTCCATTGCCTTTCGGCGTTCACCGCGTTCCGGTCAGGAACCGGCCCGCGAGGGCCAAGAAAGGCAAACATGAGTCTCCATTGCCTTTCGGCGTTCACCGCGTTCCGGTCCGGGAGGAGATCTGCGCCTGCGGGTTCGTCCGCGACGGTCTCCATTGCCTTTCGGCGTTCACCGCGTTCCGGTCCCATGTGGCAGGCCCTTTACCCGGTCAGGCCCGAGTGGTCTCCATTGCCTTTCGGCGTTCACCGCGTTCCGGTCCAAGAAGACCAGTTGGAGGCCGCATTTGCGGCTATAGTCTCCATTGCCTTTCGGCGTTCACCGCGTTCCGGTCCAGGGACTGTGGAGTCACCTATGCGCGGCCGTGACATCGTCTCCATTGCCTTTCGGCGTTCACCGCGTTCCGGTCTCCGGCAATGTAACTCGTTCAGGCGCAGATACGCAAGCCTGCGGCAGGTCACGAGGCGGGGAATCGTGCGGCACGGATTTTGCTGAGGCGGCCTCAGTTTTTGGGTTTTTCGGCGCAAGTCGCGCTTCCGCAAGGGCTTGGCGCTCAGGTCGGGAGGTGCCAGTTTTTGGGTGTGGTGACCTGGCGACCTGAAGGTTTTTCATACGAGGTAGCAAACGGCTTTTTCGGAGCAAACCATGGTGCCGGCGGTTTCGGTTTCTTTGGCGCAGCGGGCATCGAGTTTGTAGGCGACAAGGCGATCGTGGTCTTCATCGATGACCTCGAGGAGTTTGAGCCAAAAGTCGTTGAAGGTTTCCTGGTCCACGTGGCATTCGAAGATGCTGTATTGGACGCGCACGCCGTAGTCCTCGCAGATTTTGGCGGCCTTGGCGAGGCGTTTCTGATCGGAAATGTCGTAAGCGACCACGGTCAGCATTTCGTTTTCTCCCGGCGGACTGCATTCATAGGGGACATGGGGGAAGGCCTGGCCCCACCAATCCCCCGGGTTTTCGACGGGTAACCGTTCAGGCGGGAGGGTGGGGCAGACCTCTGGTCTGCCGGTTAGGCGGGCCTCCCTGGCCCGGTGTTTGGACCGCACCCGTGTCCTGGAGCCGGAGGCTCCGGGAACTGGCAGGCCGGAGGCCTGCCCCACACCTGAACAGTTGCCTCGACTGGGTTGGAGGCTGTGCATGGGTTTGGCATCAGTTCATGAGGAAGGGCTCGAATTTGTCGGGGCGTTCGAGGGCGGCTTTGAGCATGACGGCCTGGTCTTCGAGTTGCTGGCGGAGGCTGGTGCGGTGGCCGGCGCATTCGCTCATGAACTGGCGCTCCATGCGGCGCTCGTATTGGAGGATGAATTTCTTGCGGCCGTCGTCGTTGAGATAGACGCCGCCGTTTCTGGGCTCGAAGTGGTTCTCGTCGAGCATCTGGTGGCTGAATAGGTCCAGGGCCAGGGCCTCGACCAGGGCCGGGCGGAAGGGTTCGATGAGGTCCAGGGCGAGGGACCAGCGGCCATCCTCGGTGTAGTGGAGCAGGCCCAGGGAAGGGTCAAGGCCGTGGGCGTGGACAAGGGCGACGGCTTCGTTGTAGAGGAGGGTGGCGCCAAAGGAGATGCAGGCATTGACGGCGTTGAGGGGCGGACGGGTGCTGCGGCGCTCGAAAGGGAACTCGGGCGGCAGAAAGGCCGACCAGGCCTGGAAGTACCTCGCCGTGGAGGCGCCTTCATAGCCGCGGAGTTCGTCAATGGTCTTGCTTTGGCTGATCGGGTGGAACAAGGCATCGAGCCAGGAGAGGGTGTTCTGGATTTCCGAGTTTTGGTTTTCGGTCTGGGATTGCGGACTGGGGCCGGGGGGTGCAGCAGGGGATGGCGGGCGGGAAGGCGTGGGGAGCAGGCAGGATGCCTGCTCACCGGCAGGCGGGGACGCCTGCCCCACGGTGGCCAACGGAGCCAGCGGTATCCCGGTCCGGTCGCGGTGCTCACCGGCAGGCGGGGACGCCTGCCCCACGGTGGGGCGGGAGGCGAGCAGGCGCTGGAGGACGCGGCGCTGGTTGTAAACCTTGGCGGTGATGATGCGCCCGGCCATTTGGCGGGCGAAGTCCGGGTCGAGCGTCCGCTGATATTGCCGGAGACGGGCCAGGCCGTGGGCGTTGGCCGCCGGCAGGAAACCGCCGAGGAACTGGCCATTCCAACCGAGCACGCTCACGGGGATGCCGGAACGCAAGACCGCGGCCAACGCCGGGGAACTGATCTGGACGGACTCGGCCAGGATCAGGCGGTCAAGGTCGCGGATCGGGATCTCGCGGAGGATTTCTTCCGCGCCGGAGGCGGGATTGCGGCCCCAGACTTCGAGGCGCTCGGATTTGAGCCGGATGTGGCTGTCAGGCTGATGGATGCTGGCGGTCGGCATATTCTTTGTCCGTCCATAGCATTACACGACAAAGCCGCAACCGGGGCAAACGGGGAGGTCCGCGGACGTCAGCTAATCTTTTGTAACTGTTCAGGCGTGGGGCAGACCTCCCGTCTGCCAGTTCGCGGAGCCTCCGGCTCCGTGACCCGGGGGCGGTCGAAAGACCGGGCCAGAGGCCCGCCCAACCGGCAGACCAGACGTCTGCCCCACGCTCCCACCTGAACAGTTACGATCTTTTGCGCCGCTGCGGATGGGATGAATGGGAAGGATGGGAAGGATGGGAAGGAGAGGCACGAGAGGCGCAAAGCCCTAATCTTTTGCGCCGTTTGGGCCTCTTCGGGGCTGTCTGGATTATGTTTCCTCGTTGCGGACTCCTCTGTAATTGCTTGACAGACGTCCGTGGACGTCCCAGGATGCGCGCTGGGAACAGAATTTCCCTATCGTGGCCCCATGGAACGAATGCAAATTCGGATGGCTGGCGGCTTCGGCTCTTGCGCAACCGCGCGACCCCTGTGGCTCAATCCTTGAGACCCCATGACCGACTGGAAACGCAAACTACTGGCCTTCCTCCACGACCCGCCGGAAAAGGCTTACGACTACAGCCCCGAGCACGGCAAGCGCGCCCAGCTTTACGCGGCACGCATCGATCTCGACCTCTCCGAATGGAAAGACAAGCTGGCTGACCATACGGCCGCAGCGGCGGACCGGTTCATCTTTCCCGCTACGAAGCGCGAGCAGGACGGCCACTGGGCTGACACAGGCGTGCAGGGGCTGGGCGGCGGTCTCCAGTTCATCCACCCACTCGCGGGCGGCAAAGTGGATACGGCCTTCCCCACGGAAGATGAGGCGTTGGGCTTTTGCCGCGATGGGTTTCCCGATTTCGCCGGCATCGACGATCCGCAACTGCGGTTCTGGCTGATTTGGCGGTTGTGGCGGCATTACACGGTGGAGCAGCCGGCGGCAAGGCAGTTCAGTCTGGGGCTGGCCAGCCTGCCTGCGGACACGCGGATTCCAGACGGCACGATCTGGCATCACGATTCTGTCGTGAGCGCGCTGGAAGGGGCGCGGGACGCCGAAGGCCGCTTTGCGCCCGCGTTCCTGCTTTTCCAGGTTGGGCCGGTGCAGGAGTTCATTGCTCAAGCTCGCAGCACCCGCGATGCGTGGAGCGGCAGCTATCTCATCTCCTGGATGATGGCCCACGCGATGAAGGCGCTGGCCGAAAAGCTTGGCCCGGACTGTGTGATCTACCCCAGCCTGCGCGGACAGCCCCTCTACGATTGGTTGGAGCAGGAGAAGCTGAAAATGGCCCGCCATCGAACCGCCGAGGGCAAGGCGTCACGGTCGTTTTGGGAGGAAAACGATCTGCAAGGCCACCAGGACCTCGTCCTCACGCCAAACCTGCCCAATCGTTTCCTCGCGGTCGTTCCAGCGGGTTTCAGCGCGAAGCAACTGGAGACGGTCTTCGACGCCGATGGCTGGGATTCCGAGAAGTCCGACGCGGAGCTTTCCGAATGGGCGCGGATTGTCAGGGCGTGCTGGCGGTTCGTTGCCGCCGAAAAAATGCCGGCGGGCGCGAAGGACCTGTGGGGCTTTCAGGTGCGCCAGTTCTGGCAAGTCGCCTGGCAACTCTGGCCGTGGCAGGAAGTGAAACCCGCGATGGACTTGTTCAAGACCATTCCTTTGGGCAAAGAGTCTCTCCTGCACCTCGGCCGTGAGATCGCCCTGGCTATTCCCAAGCTGCACAAAGACGTACGCTGCTACACCGCCGGATTGGCGGAGGTCAAAAACTCCGGCTGGGCCTGGAGCGCGCATTACCAACTTCTCGCCCATCGCCTCGATGCTCGCCGCCAGACCCGTGACTTTGACGCCTGGCGGTCGTCCACCAAGCCCGGCCACAAGGACTATTTCTCGGGGAAGGAAGAGGTCATCGCCACGTCCGAGTGGCTGGAGGCGGCCCGCAAGAATGGGGTGCTACGCCACCTCTTCCGGAACGACGACGAACTGGGCGCAGCTAATCTCATCAAGCGGGTCTGGCACAGGGCCTATCTGGAGCATCTTTCGAATTTCCATGCAGAGCTGGCGGACCTGACAGAAATACGTGAGAGTTTCGATTCCGTCATGGCGGTGGCGGCGACGCCGTTCGCGGACCGCTTGCTGCAACGCAGTGCTAACCCAAGCCCCATTCGCGAGGCGTTTCTGACGTTCATGCAGGCCGCCAGTGACGCACGCCAGGCCTTCCCTGAGGCCATCGCTCGTTGGGAGATGGACGAGCGAGCGTGGTTTCGGCACACCGATGCCTCCGTCTTTTTCGTGGAGACATGGGAGCGAGCCATCAATGGTTGCCGTGATGAGGCGGCTTGTTCCCCAATGGCCACGGCTCTGGCCTCACTTCGCGAACTGCTCGAAGAATGCGGATGTTGTCCCTCCAAGTATTTCGCCGTGCTGGCTCTCGATGGGGACCAGATCGGCAAATGGCTTAGCGGCGAACAGACACCCGGCGTTGAGCAGGTCGTCACCGAGAAAGCGGCAAAGTACTTTCGCGAGCATGTCCCGAACGCCAGGGCGTGGCTGAAATCCAAACGCCCGATTTCTCCGTCGTACCATCTGCAATTCAGCGAGGCCTTGGCCAACTTCGGCCTCTATTGCGCCCGCCGGATCGTTGAGGCCCATCATGGCCAGCTCATCTACTCCGGCGGCGACGACGTGCTGGCGATGCTGCCGGCCGACCAAGCGATCGCGTGCGCGCAGGGCTTGCGGCTGGCTTTCTAGGGCAAATCCACTGAACTCATTGCTCACAGCGTCGGCCGCTGCAGGCACCTGTTCGTCGCGGGGGCGCCGGATGGCTTTGTCCAGCTCAAGGACGGCGACCGGTCTCGGGGCTGCCGCCTTCCCGCTGAACCGTCATGGCCGCTCCTTGTGCCTGGGTCCAAGGCCACCGTCTCCGTCGGCATCGCCATCGGACATATCAAAGAACCGCTACAGGAGCTGATTCACGAGGCCCGGCAGGCGGAGAAGCGCGCCAAGGCCGATCCGCAACATGAGGTCTTCGACCGCACGAGCAACAAACGGTGCTGGAAACTCAACGAGAATGGTTGGGGCCGCGACGCGCTGGCCGTGACGCTGTTCAAACGCAGTGGTGAAACCCTGAGGTGGGGTGCAAAGTTCGACTCGGCGGCCTTCCCTTTGCTGGACCTCTTCCAAGCTTTCTTTCGGCACCAGCCGGATGCGCCCGAACGGGAAATGCCCATCTCCGGCAAGTTCCCGTACCGCATCGCCGAGCTCCTCTCTCGCTATGAAAGGAGCACCCCTCTGACCGGCGAGTTGCACGCCATCGCGGCCAAAGAACTGGCGTGGGTCATCAACCAGCAGACTTGGAAAGACGAGGAGGCGGAAAAGCGCGGCAGCATCTTCCGGCGGGCACCCTTCGAGCATCGCTGCCTCGCCTACCTCAAGGAGTTGCTCGACTTTCGCTGGAAGCGCAAGCCCGACGCCGCCGAGGAAACGACCGCCGCCCGCCCGCTCCGCGAATTCGTCAACCTCTTTCTGACCGAAGCCTTCATTGCCCGACAGAGAGACTGACCTATGCCCGCTTACCACACGATTCCGCAGGACGTTCTCTTCTTTCGCGACGGGCGGCCGATGAAAGCCGGCGCCGGTTCCGGTGGCCACGGCGCCCGGTGGCCCGAGCCGTCCATCATCTTCGACGCCGTTCACGCCGCCCTGCACCGCGCTTTCCCCGTGCCCGTGGAAGCTACACGCGGCGCCGAGTCCTTTAAGGCATATCTCCAAGAGAAAGGCTGGCTCTGGCAACACCCGCACCGTTACGTGCTCGCTCCGGCCAACGGCCAACCGCGCAACCGCCAGCCGGACGAGAAGATGCGTAACCAGCGGTTCGGCGCCTTGCGCACCGCCGGGCCGTTCCCTGCCGTGGTCCGGCCGAACGCGGGGCCAGCCTGGCTCTTTCCCGCGCCTGCCGATTTCGTCGCGAGTGACGAAGACAGGGCTTTCCTTGCTCCGCTACGCGATCCCAATGGGAGCAGCGATCTTCCCACGCCCCTCCGATACTCTCTGGGCAGCCTCTGCGAACCGTCGAAGGCCGAAGTGCTGCCCTGGTGGACCAAGGCGGGGATCGAAGCGGGCTTGCGCAGCGAGCGCCCCGAGCGGCCAGAAATGTGGGCGGCAGAGGAACTTTATGCGGCAGAATGGACCACCGGCATCGGCATAGATCCCGAGCGCCAAACGCAGGACGGCGAGCGCATCTACTCCGCGGAATACCTTCGCTTGCGGGAAGATACCCGGCTCGGCCACCAAACGGCCCTCGGCTTCGCCGCCAGCCTTCCGTTGCGCCGCCCCGACCGGGATGGTCTTGAGGGGATGGACAAGCTTTTTCCGGCGCATGACATTGTCCTCTGTGGCGGCCAGCAGCGCGCTTGCCGCGTCCAACCTGTGCAGGGCGATGTGCACCTCGACGCCCTGTTCCCTGTCTCCCAATTGGAAACCTTGAAACCCGGCGCGGATGGGAAATGGCGGCTCAAGTGGCTGCTGCTCTCCCCGGCGGTTTATCCATTCATTTCAGGGGCCAGTCCAGGCGGCTGGTTGCCAAACTGGATCGCGGCGACGGATGGTTTCGACCATGGTCGGGCCTTTAGAGCGGGGGATGTCCTCCTTAAATCCGAAATTCCTGCAAAACAGAGGGGCGAAAGCCGGGACGCCTGGCGCAAGCGCGTGGCCCGCGAGGTCAACCCCATCCAGGCCCGCCTTGTCGCCGCCCGCGTCCCCAAACCCATCGTCATTACCGGCTGGAGCGAGCGTCTGCACGAAATCGCCGCCGAGGCGGTTGAAAGCGGCGCCGCGCCCACGGCGCAGCCTGGACCCCGGCCGACGCTGCTGGCGGTGCCTGCCGGCGCGGTTTATTACTTCGAGACCGACTCCGCTGTAGAAGCCGCCAAACTCGCCAACGCCCTGAACTGGCACGGCAGCGACTCGAACCCAACGACCATCAGAAACCGCCGCAGCACGCTGATGGGCGAAAAGGGCTTTGGCCTGGGGGTCTGTGGCACTTGGGATTTTTATGAACAGGACGATTAACCACCCGAGCGTGGGGCAGGCCTCCGGCCTGCCGGTTGGCGGAGTCTCCGACTCCGAGGGCGCTCTCTGCGCCCCCGCGCCTGGCCCTCAGAGAGGGCCCGAACCGTCAGGTCGGAGACCTGACCCACGGTTCCTGGCGAAAGAGCCATCGAGACTTGTCTCGGGCGTTCACGCGCGCGGCGCTCTGCCGCACCTCAAGCGCGAAGGCGCCAGCTACTTCGTCACGTTCCGGCTAGCGGGCACGTTGCCGAGAGAAGTTCTGCTCTCCCTCAAGCGCGAACGCGACGCCATCGTGCAACAGGCGGCTGCCCACAACCGCCCGCTGACTTGGCGGGAACAGAAGGAATTGTGGGACTGGTATGCCGAGAAGGTGCACGCCTGGGTAGTGATGCCCAACCATGTCCATGTGGTCGTGCATCCCACAGCGCCGCATACGCTCAGTTCGATTCTCAAGAGCTGGAAGGGTTACACTGCGCTCCAGGCCAACCGGCTTCTGAATCGCCAGGGGACATCATTCTGGCAAGATGAATCCTACGACCATTGTTGCCGGGACGACGAGGACCGTGCCCGGTGTTGCGCCTACACGCGGATGAACCCGCTCCACGCCCGCCTCTGCGCCCGCCCGGAGGACTGGCCTTGGAGCAGCGCCCACGTGGGGCAACCCGTGGGGCAGACCTCCGGTCTGCCGGTTGGCGGAGTCTCCGACTCCGAAGGCGCGCCCGGCACCCCGGAGTCTGGCCCTCAGAGAGGGCCGGAACCGCCAGGTCGGAGACCTGACCCACCTGGCGTCGCCTGCGCCGGGCCTGGCCCTCAGAGAGGGCCCGAACCGTCAGGTCGGAGACCTGACCCACGTGACGTCCCCGGACGTCCCGACCTTGGCCGAGAGACTCCGTAACTGCTAAAAACAACCCATGATGAACAACATGAAACGACACCTGCTAACGCTCTACACGCGCACCCCGCTGCACGCGGGCAGCGGCGCCTCCGTGGACGTGGTGGACCTGCCCATCATGCGCGAGCGGATCACCGGCTTCCCGGTCGTCCCCAGCCCCTTGCCCGGTGGCAGCCAGGCCGCGATCCGCAGTCCGCAATCGATCACCCCGGCCTTGCGGAAGCCATCAACTCTCAACTATCACCCATGAACTCTAAACTTCTCTACCTCTTCACCCGAACACCACTGCACGTTGGCGCTGGCTCAAGCGTCGGCGCCATTGACCAGCCCATCCAGCGCGAACGCCACACGGGCTTTCCGATCATCCCGGCGACTACGCTCAAGGGCGTCTTCGCGGACGAGTGGACCGAAATCGCCTCCGAGAAGAGGAAGGACAGAGATGGCAACGAGGTCGAAGGAGTTATCGGCCGCAGGGTTGAGGAGGGAAGGTGGCTCTTCGGAGAAACGGACGCCAACAATGCGGTGGCGGGCGCGCTCCAGTTTTCCGAGGCCAAGCTGCTGGCCTTCCCCGTCCGCTCCGCCAAGGGCAGTTTCGCCTGGATCACCAGTCCCCTTATTCTGCGGAGGTTCGCTCGGGATTCCGAGAGTGGCGCAGGCATGCTTCCTGTGAGCGACCCGGGCGACGGGGAAGCTATCTATGACGGGCCGGCTCTGGACCTTGGAGGGAAGATCGTGCTTGAGGAGTACATGTTCAGCCAGTTGAAGAATGTCGCCGCACCCCTCGCTCTGCCCGATGGTCTGAGGAAAAAACTCGGCAGTATCTTGGAGGACGATCCCGTTTGGAAGGAAGTCGGCTCTCGGCTGGTGATTGTGAGCGACGGCATGATGAGCTTCTTCGCCCAGAGCGCGTGCGAGGTGGCCCAGCACGTCCGCATCATGGACGAAACCGGCACCGCCGCTGGCGGCGCGCTGTTTAACCAAGAGAACGTGCCCAGCGAAACCCTTTTCTACGCCGTGCTCAACTGCTTCCAAGAGCGGAGCCGGACCAAGAAAAAGCACGAACTTCGTCTGGCCGACAAGGCCGCCAGTGTCTTCAAAGAAAAGCTGTTGGCCAGGGGCCAGGTCTTCCAATTCGGAGGTGACGCCAGCACCGGCTTGGGGTTTTGCTCCGTCGCGCTCCACGACCCGACAAATTGAGAAAGGACACCAGATCATGAAGAACCTCGAACAGATCCGCGCCAAGCATGCCCTGGAGTTCTGGGACGAGAACAGGCCGACACCCGAGGAGGGCAGGGAGCGCCTAAAGGAAGTGAGAGGCGAAAATGGCGGTGACGTCGTGCGGGGCCTCTCCTCCCTTCTTATCAACAATGGGTTGTTGGCGACCATCGCGTTCGCCAAGGAGAAGGGCAAGGGATACGACACGTTCATGAGAGAGATCGGGGGCTACCTCGGGTCAACTGGTGAGGGCGGTCGCAAGCTGCTCCCACAGACCGTGGCCACACTTGAGGGCTTCGTCTCTGTACTGACCGCCCACAATTCTGAGGTCCTCCAGCAATCCACGGCGGAGGCTCTTGCCTATCTTGGCTATCTGAAGCGGTTCGCTCAGCCGAAGGTAAAGAAACCGCAATCCCGCTGAAGCCTATGCCCATCCTGATGGCCAAAGACACGTGCTCTGCGCTGGGCCCGGGCGCAGAGAAATGCGAATCACGTTCGCTGCTCCAGCAAAAGCTGGTCTTTTTCGACTCCGAGGTGTCTGAGTACAAACAGGTCTCCTTGGATTTGATTCTAAGCGGGGGACGTGCTGACTTGGAAAGGCTCCGCCGAGAGAAGCAGGATATCCAACGCAGACAGGAGAATGACGGCAGAGCGGGATCGGAGAAACACCGGAAGGCGGTCGCTTTTCTCAAAGCGACGGAGCCGCTGTTGAGACGAACCAAAGACGCCATGGCGGCCCGTGTGCCAACGGGTTGGCTCGGCGGGGTGCCTGCCGCGCGCAAGCGCGAGTTCGCCCTTGTAACTGCGGAGCGCCTCGTTCTCGGCTTGTCGAATGGTGTGCTGGAGAACTCCGGGCTGAGCTTGCACCGTTTCTTCGGGGTTCCGTTCATTCCCGGCAGCGCATTGAAGGGAGTCGCCCGCGACGCGGTCGATGTGGTGGAGAAGGCCCGTGCGCGCAAGGTGGAACTCTTCGGCAACGAGCCGGAGGATGACGAGGCACGTCAGGGGGCGGTGAGCTACCTGCCCGCCTACCCCGTGAGTGCGAACGCGCGGCTGGAATACGAGGTATGCACTCCGCACTACCGCGACTACTACTCCGGCAACGGTAAAAACCCGCAAGCTCTTGACACGGAGAACCCCATTCCCAACCTGTTCCCGGCTGTGGCCAGAGGCGTAGAATTCAAGTTCTCGCTACTGGCGCGCAGCGCGCGTTACTCAGACACTGATGCGTCCGAATTGCTCGACCTCGCCGTGCTGTGCTTGAGGGAAGCGTTGACTACCCGCGGCGTGGGTGCCAAGACCGCCGCTGGTTACGGCTGGTTCAACGAAGTCCCGGCAATAAAGCATGAACCCGCAAGAGCGATGCCCGCGTCTCGGTCTGCTCCCAGCGGTTTGGCCTCGCAAACGGGCGAGGACAAACTTATCCAAGAACTGCGGCGTCTTGCCACGACCACGGCCAACTTCCCGGCACTTTTCCCTCGCTTGAAAGCCATCGCTGACGATGGTCTGTTGAGGCAGGTCTTCAATGCTGTGATCCCACCGCAGGAACTGCGAAACACCCGCATGACCAGCCGGTACTGGCAATCCTTCAAGTCAAAGCCCGACGGGGCAGCGATTCTGCGCCGCGTGGGCCTTCTACCGAAATAACCTTATGCCCGCAATCCAACTGGAGTTTCTCACACCGTGTTTCTGCGCTGGCGTGGACAGGACCAAGCCGGAAGTTCGCGCCGCGTCAATCCGCGGCCAACTTCGATTCTGGACACGCCTGCTCTATGGCGGCCCAGATGGGGAATACCTGCTCTTCGGAGGCGTCAAAGGAAAGCTCCACGGCTATCCGGACGAAGCAGTGGCCAGCGGCGTCGTGTTTCGGGTTCAGGCGGTGAACTCGCCGCAGCCCCGTTCATTCGACCTCTGCCCGCACGACTCAGGCAAGGGCCAGCGTCCGGCACTACCGCCTGGCGCCCGCTTCGATTTGCGGTGGTTCGAGCGGCTTCGCCATTCGGAGGACCGCATTAGCAGACTCAACAACGTGCTGCTCACATGGGAACTCTTAGGCGGTCTGGGAGCACGCACAACGCGGGCCGCAGGCAGCGTTTGGCCCGTGGACTACTCACCTGAAGTCGCGGACTTTATGCAGAAGCTCAAGGGGCTGCCCATTCCCTCCTCTGTGCGTGTGCAAGTTCTCGGCCGGACCGAGAGCGACCCCGAAACGCTCCGCGAGATTGCCACGGATACGGTCAAAGGCCCGGGAAGGAACACCGGCGCAACCAAAGGATTGTTGGCGGGGAATCCGCTCGGCTTCGCCTCCGGCCAGGAGCGAAAAGCCTCGCCCCTAAAGCTCAAGGTCGG
>Ga0187873_1001858_pt1 | contig 16906 bp, 19 predicted proteins | sample June2016WEW_16_1_2_FD_133012 | JGI IMG/M metagenome (GOLD analysis project Ga0187873, IMG submission 133012) | Peatland microbial communities from SPRUCE experiment site at the Marcell Experimental Forest, Minnesota, USA - June2016WEW_16_100 | ecosystem: Environmental > Terrestrial > Soil >... | reverse complement strand
TGCGATCTCAGCCTTGGGATTTCGGCCTTCGGACTTCCTTCGCTTCGTCCCCGTATAATTGAATCCAAGATGGCTGCGATCTTGAACCGCGGAATACGCGGAATACGCGGAAACTCAAGACGACAAGCAATCCTTTTCCGCGTATTCCGCGTATTCCGCGGTTGCTCTCTTCCGGCGTTGGTTCTGGCTACGCCAGGTGAGGATTTCGGCCTTCGGATTTCGGATTTCCCTCCGGGCTCCCCGCTTCACGTCCTCTTAAGGTGCTCTGCGCTAGGCTGGCTGCATGAAAATGAATCGAAGATGGATGCTGCGGGTGATTCTCGGCGCGGCCGTTTCCTCTCTGGGGGCCGCGGCCCCGCAGCATGCCGAGCCCGCCGCCGCCCCGGGCAACGAGGCCGATGGCCTCTGCCTGAACTTCCGCAATGCCCCCCTGAAGCTGGTTCTGGAGTACCTCAGCGATGCCGCCGGCTTCGTTATCAACACGCAGACCGAAGTCCGGGGCCACCTGGACGTGTGGAGCAAGGCATCCGTCACCCGCGAGGAAGCAGTCGAGTTGGTCAACTCCGTTCTCAGGAAAAACGGCTGCACCCTCGTGCGGAAAGGGCGCATCCTGACCCTCGTGAGCCTGGCCGACGCGAAACACCAGGACCTCGAGGTGGCCGTCGGCAACAATCCCGAGGCCGTCGAAAAATCCGAAGAGGTCATCACGCAGATCATCCCCGTTCGCTATATCGGCGCCGCCCAGTTGATGAACAATCTTCAGCCCCTGCTGCCCGCCGGCGCGTCGCTCTCGGTCAATGAAAGCGCCAACGCCCTCATCCTGCTCGCCCCCAAGGCCGACGTCCGCCGAACCCTCAAAATCGTCGCCGCCCTTGAATCCTCCCAGGCAACCGCCTCCTTGCTCAAAGTCTTTCCGCTGCATTATGCGGATGCCAAGCAGTTGGCCGCCGTGGTGCAGCAGCTCTTTTCCACCCAAACCTCCAGCCAAAGCAGCGGCGGCATGGACCCCCGCTTCCAGGGCTTCTTGCCGGGGGGCGGCTTCGGTCCGCCGGGCTCTCCTCCGGGACCGTCCGGGGGCGGCGTCACGGACGAGGCCGGCGCCGGCAGCGCCGCCCTGGGCAGAGTCGTGGCCACCGCCGATGAGACCTCCAATTCCTTAATCGTGAGCGCGCCCGCCCCCTCGATGATCGCCATTTCCAAGCTGGTGGCCCAAATCGATCAGCCCGTCGCGGACATCACGGAATGGCGCATCTTCCGCCTGGCCAACGCCGACGCTAGCCAACTGGCCGACCAACTCTCGCAACTCTTCCCCGACACGACCGCTAACAGCGCCGAGCAGAATCAAATGGGCTTCCACTTCGACGACCCGCCCGGCGCCGGCCTCGAGGGCGATTCGAGCGGCGCCAGCGATCGGGTGAACAAGAAAAGCCGCGTCCTGGCCGTGGCCGAGCCGCGCACCTCCTCGCTCCTGGTCAGCGCCCCGAGCACTTACATGCCCCAAATCGCCAGGCTCATAGAAAACCTCGACGCCAGCCCCGCCCGGAAGGAAAAAGTCAAGGTCTATGAATTGAACAACGCCGACCCGCAAGACGTGAGCCAGATCCTGCAGGACCTGTTCAATCGAAACACCGCCCTGCGCAGCGGCGGCAACAACCGCAATTCGTTATTGGGCCAGGGCAATCCGTTGATCACCCGTCAGACCCAACAGCAAAACTCGACCTCGAGTGCCGGCCAAGGCCTCGGCAAATCCAGCGCCACGGGCACAGGCGGAGGAGGAGGGGGTGGCAGCGGAGGAGGAGGAGGAGGAGGCTTCTAACGAGGCGGGGCGTCAGAGCCTCTCGCCCCCACATCTGTTGCGAGGAAAAAACGAGCATTGCAAATTGCAAATTGAACATTTTAGGCCGAGGCCGAAGCAGGGGGATCGCGCCGCCGCGGACATTTTGCCTTCGCCGTCACGATAGCACGTCGCAAGGTAACTGTTCAGGTGGGAGGGTGGGGCAGACCTCTGGTCTGCCGGTTAGCCGGGCCTCTGGACCGGTGTTCCGGCCGCACCAGGTTCACGGAGCCGCAGGCTCCGTGAACTGGCAGACCGGAGGTCTGCCCCACACCTGAACAGTTACGTCGCAAGATTCCCGCCCCATAGCCCATGGGGGTGTTGCTCTCAGTGAGAATGTCGAGTAAACTAAGAGCAAATACAACGTTGCAGTGAACCTGCCGGCAAGGCCTTCGAGCCGATGGCGTCCCGGCGACGCAACCGCGACACGAATTATGAAAAAGAAGAGAAATCCACAAAATCGCGTGGGTTTCACCTTGATTGAACTTCTGGTGGTGATCGCCATTATTGCCATCCTGGCAGCGATGCTGCTGCCCGCGCTGAGCCGGGCCAAGCTCAAGGCTGCCCGTGTGAGCTGCGGCAATAACCTGAAGCAACTGGGTTTGACCAGCTTTATGTATTTTGACGATTTCAAGTGTCTGTACGAGGTCGGGCCAGACACTGCGGGGCTTTGGATGCAGGACCTCATCAACTATCGGGCCCAGATGGCACAGGTCCGCCTTTGCCCTTTGGCTTCCATAACCAATAGCCCGGCGAACAATGGGTATGGCTCCGCGGACCGGGCTTGGATTTGGGCTGGGGCCGCGCTAGACTCCTTCACCGGCAACGGCAGCTATGCGCTGAACGGCTGGATGTACGACGATTATGCGAACCCGGCCCAGTGCTTCACTAAAGCCGCCGCCGTCAGGTATCCGGCGCAAACGCCTCTCCTTGGTGACGCGATGTGGGTGGACACATGGCCCACGGCCACGGATGCCCCGGCCAGAAATTTGTACCAGATACCATGGCCGGATTACGTCGGCGGCATCGAGCGGTTCGACGTGGCGCGCCACGGCAGCGCGGCCCCCGGACAGGCGCCCCGACACGTGGCGCCCGGAGCGCCATTGCCTTCCGCGATCAACCTTGTGTTATTCGACGGCCACGTCGAGCTCGCCAACCTCAACCTGCTCTGGAACTACTACTGGAGCCCCAATTACGTAGTGCCGTCGAAACGGCCAAATTGACCGTTCGCCCAATTCCTGCGCTCCTCCATGCCGGACCAAGTTGCGGGCCGCGCGCCTCGAGGATCTTTAAGGCCAAGCGACCCAATAATTTAGCGCAAAGCTGCGCCGAGTGCCGAGTGCCTCGCAAGCCGCTGTCAATGAGCTCGTCGAACAGCCCCGCATGCCGCTCATTTGGGACGATGACTTACTGACCATTCTCTTAATGCTCTCTTAAGGTGTTCTCTGTTACGCTGGCAGCCATAAACTGACAGTTCTATATATATGAAAATGAAAACCACGACAATCGTCCCATCCGCAATCCTCGGCGCTCTCGGAACGGCCGCCTGCCTGTTCGTTGGCGCCGGAAACCTCCAAGGCCAAGAGCCACCCCCGGGCAATTTCGACCCGGCGCAGATGCGTCAGCGCATGTTGGAACGTCTGCGCGAACAGTTCGAGGTAACCGAGGATTCCGAATGGAAACTCATCTCCGAGCGCATCGGCAAGGTCGCCGAACTCCGCAGGAGCCTCGGCGGCCCGGGCGGGTTCGGGCCGCCGGGCGGGTTCCCCGGCGGTCGGGGCGGCCAGGGCGGTCAGGGCGGTCCGCCCCCGCAGATGGGTGGCCAGGGGCCTGATGGCGCTCAGGGCGGCCCTGGCGGGCCAGGCGGGCCAGGCGGGTTCGGGCCGCCGGGCGGGTTCCCTGGCGGTCCTGGCGGTCCGATGGGATTCTCTCGCGAACCCAATCCGGAGCTTGACGCGCTGCGCGCGGCCATTCAGGCCAAGGCCACGTCTGCGCAATTGAAGGCCAAAATGGCCCAACTCAGAGAGGCCCGCAAGAAGAAGGAAGCCGACCTCGAAAAGGCGCAGGAAGACCTGCGCCAGATCCTCTCCGTCCGGCAGGAGGCGATAGCCATGACCCTCGGGCTGTTGAAGTAAACCGAGGGAGCTGCAAGGAGCGCCTGGATCACCGGCTACCCCTGGACTTGAGCGCGCCGTAATGGCGAAGCAGTCCCACGGTGACGAACAGTGCCAGGAGCAGCCACAGCAACAGGCCGATTTTCCAAAGCATCGTCATTGCGGTCGTTTCCGCAGGCGCGCCGGCAGCCGCCTGTATCGAAATTGCCTCCGGGGGGGGCGCCTTCGTGGACTTCGGGTCGTGCAACTTCGCCGCGGCCGTCACCTTGGCTTCGCCGGGTTGCAGCCCTTGCGTGGACATCTGCGCGCTGGAAGTTGCCGTGATGACGCCCCGGCCTATCCGCGCGAGGCCCGGAACATAGGCCGAAGCTGCTTGTGACAGGGTGGCATTCTGAACCGGCCAGGCCGGGAGGGCCTGGTTCCCAAGAGACGGACGCGAAGCCCCGGCAGTGCTGCTGTGAGAGGCGGTGCCGGAGGCCATCCCGGCGCCTGGTGGCTGCGTCACAGGCATGGCCAGGCAGGCCGTCTCCAGTGCCTGACTCTTGGGGGCTGACAGCAGGCCGGGAGAGTTTCTCTCCTCGACGTGGCCATCGGCCAAAAGCAGATTGCCCTTGAACCGGTGCAACTCCACCGTCCAGCGGAGGTGATGATAGGAGTCCAATCGCTGCAAAGCGGCGGGCCCCGTCAAGTCATTGGTCAGGTTCCGATCGCCGGCCAGCAGCGAGTTCGGCTTGGCGTACTGGGCGTTCACACCGACGAAATAGCTGATGTTCTGGTTGCCGAGGGTCGCAAAGCCCGGAGCCGGCGAACGCGTATCAGCGGGGCACACCAGGATCTTCGGTGTGAACAGCCCGCCGGCCAAAGGCTCAAAGCAGAGGTAGGAAAAAGAGAGCCTGCCCGGGGCCCGGTACGCGCGCTGGACGTATTCGAGCGAGCCACCGGCGGCTGCCGGAACTTGCATCGGAAACAAGTCGCCGTGGTCGTGCGCAAATTCGTGGAACGCCAACCCGGTCTGGTGAAGTTGGCTGACGCATTGGACCCGCAACGCTCGAGCGCGCGCCTGCGTCAGCGCCGGCAGGAGAAGCGCCGCCAAAACCCCGATAATGGCTATCGCGCACAACATCTCCACCAAGGTGAAGGCTCTCCGCCCCGTTCTCATATACCCTCTATTATTGGAGTAACAGACAAGCAGGATCAATGCCGAGGCCGTTGGGCCTGAAACAAAGGAACTGCGGCCCCAGATGCGTGAATCTCACGCGCTTAGCGTGAAAATTTGACGCTGCCCTGCCGGGTTAGGGGGTGCAGATCATGGACAAATGCGCCGGGACCCCTATCTTGCGCATGAATCGTCTATGGCAATGCAAGATACGATCGCCGGCCAAACGCCGGCCGAGCTGGGGTTCGCGATGCCGGCCGAATGGGAACGACACGAGGCCACCTGGCTGGGCTGGCCCCACAACCCGACCGATTGGCCGGACAAGCTCGACACGATTCGCTGGGTTTATGGCGAAATGGTCCGCAAGATTTCCCCCGGTGAAATCGCCCGCATCCTCGTCCGGAACCCGGCCGAGGAAAAACTCGCCCGCGCTTATCTCACCCGCTCGGGGGCGGACCTCAGGAACGTCCAGTTCATCCCGCATCCCACCAACCGGGGATGGATGCGCGACAGCGGCCCGATCTTCGTGAGGAAACGCCCGGACCTCGGAGCGCCGAGGCCTCGAAGCGTTGGATCGCAGCGCAGGCCGGAGACGGCGATTGTGGATTTCCACTTCAATGCATGGGCCAAATATGACGATTGGCAAAGAGACCGCCGAGTGCCCGGCATGGCCGCCCGGCTCCTGGGCAAACGGCTCTTCCAGGCCCAATGCCAGGGCAGGGACTTCGTCATCGAAGGCGGCGGCATCGATGTCAACGGGCAAGGCGCGCTGCTCACCACGGAGGAATGCTACCTTGATGCGAAAGTACAGGTCCGCAATCCGGGGCTCGGACGAAAAGCGATCGAGGAGACTCTCGAGCGGTATCTGGGGGTGACTAAGGTCCTTTGGCTGGCCGGCGGCCCGGCAGGCGACGATACCCACGGCCATATCGACGACGTCTGCCGCTTCGTCAACCGCAATACCGTCGTGCTCATCGAGGAGACCAACCCCAAGGACATCAACTACCGGCCGCTGGCGGAGAACTGGGAGCGCATCCGGGAACTCCGGCTGGGGGATGACTCGAAACCGGAAGTGGTGCCGCTGCCGATGCCCGCCCCGCTTTATTTCGACGGCTGCCGCCTGCCCGCCAGCTACGCCAATTTCTACATCTCCAACGCCGCGGTCATCGTGCCGACCTTCAACGATCCCAACGACCGGGTTGCCCTGGGCACGCTGGGCGATCTCTTTAAAGACCGCCCCGTGGCCGGCATTCATGCCGTCGACCTGGTGCTGGGCTTCGGCACCCTCCACTGCCTGACCCAGCAAGAGCCGGCGCTCAATCCGGGTTATCCTTGAGCCACTGGTCCACCTTGGCCTGCCACGTATTCCAGTCAGTGCCGTAGTCCTCTTCCAGGAAGAGATGGAGGATGTCCTTGGCTTCGCCGGCTTTTGGGTTCTGCGGGTCGCGCGCGACTCCGAGCAGGGCGGGCAATTTCACGCTGTTGGGCCGATTGAGCACATCGGCCACCAGCACGTCCAGCACCGATTCCGGCAAGGCGGAATTGGTCAGGTAGCGCCCCAGGGAGGGATAATCCTGGTCGGACACGAGGTTGGCCAGGTGCCGGGCAACCTCGGCCTGGCCCCCCTCGGGCAGGCGCGGAAACATCTCCAGCATCTTCTTGGCCTTGTCCGCCTCCGGGACTGCGGAAGTCAGAATCTCATCAACTCTGTCTTCCCAGTTGCTGATCAGATCGGAGGCCGCCGCAGACTCCGGCATCCCAGGGGCGGTGTCCGGAGGACGCGAAACAAGGGCGCCGGCAGCCAAACGCTCCCCCGGGCGAGCGACCGCTTTCGCGTTTCCGGGCTCCAGACCGGGGAACACCCCCTCCGGCGCCCCGGTTTGCGAGCCCAAACCGCCGCTGCCCAGCCAACCCAACAAAACGCCCGCCAACACCACTCCGGCAAGAATGCCAGCAAATCTCAATAATTTTACGAACTTGCTCATCTTTTCGATGGACAGCCCATCCGCAGCCGCATCGGCTGGCCGTGGACCGTCACAAGACCCCTTTTGGGGCGGCCCTATAAACCCCGTCCGGAGCGAAAAGTTGCTTCACGGTGGAAAAAGCAATTTAACCGCAGAGAACGCAAAGATCACAGAGAAGACATGCGAGAATTACCTGCTGATCGCGCGGCGCGAGGATAAGGCTCTCAATGTCGGTCAGGGGGGACGCTGGGGATGGCTTTCTTCATGGACGCTGCACCGGCGGCACATTGTAATCTGGGTTCATGCATTTTCGATCAGCCAGCGGTTGGCCTTGTCCAGGATGCCGGCGGCTATCTCCCTGATGGTCTTGGGGCGCCCGTCAAGCGGCAGTTCGCGGTTGAGCTTCAGGGAGAATTCCTCGAACCGCGCCTGGATGCAGCGGACGAGGGAGCGCAAGTTTTCTCCGTTCACCTCCAGAAACATTTTGCTGAGCCGCCGGCAGCGCGGGTTGCACATTGCGCTGACGTACTTGGCTTCGGGCGCATAGAGGGCGACGCCCATGTTGACTCGTTAGCGCCTCATTGACCTGGTCGGCAATTTTTTGGGCGGGGCGGTCGTTGGCGACACAGGCGGCGGGGGTGTCATTCCTGGTCGCGAGGTGGCGGGTGGTGGAGCGCAAGTTCTGGGAGAATCTTGCCGGCCAGTCCACGGGTGATCTTCTGGGGGATTTCAGCGTGGGCCGGATTCCAGTCCACCGGTTTCGGCTCGACCGTCAACGCGACGGCAGGGTTCTGCGAGCGGCCGATGGCCTGCAAGCGCCCGACGTTGATTTCGGCGATCAGCTCAAGCCAGCGTTCCGGGGGCTTTTCGACATGCTGCCGAAAGAGATCCCAGTGGTCAGCCAGGGGCACAACTGCCAGGCGGCTAACGGAGACGTTCTCACCGACGAAGAGGCTGGGGGAGAGGCGCTGGCCATCCCACTTGTCAGTGCAAACGGCGCGAACGATGTCCTCGGTTTGAGCGAGGGGCATGATTACGCTGCGAGCCGCCGTGATAACTGTGCCAGGCCGTCAATGGCCACGGCGCCTTCCTCATCGGTCGCGGCCCTGTAGAATTCAGCGCCGGTTCCCGTAAACTCGACCTGCACGGACTTGCCGTTGCAATCCTCCCAGCAAAGTTCGATGCCGCCTCTGTCGGTCAGGAACACGCTCGGGCTGGTTCTGTCCGCTGGAAAGGTGGCCTCCTCCAGGAACCGGAAGAAGGCGTCCAGCGCCCTGGGTGACAGGACGCGGCCTTTCTCGCCCCAACCGGACTCGTAGTAATTTCGGAATTGATACACCCGGCCCCAGCCCTTTGGTCCCAGTTTGCGGAGCAGCAGTTCCTCGCGCGCCCACTCGCCGGACGCGCCGCGACGGATCGTTGGCGGGTCTGCAGGCTCTCGGAGTCCCTCCTCCAGAGTGTAGGCCGGCGACTTGGTCGGGAGCGATAGTGTCGTCATTCGTAAGTGGGATTCAATTTATGCAGCAATTCCGGTTTTATCAAGCCAAAGAACAAACCCTTGATCGCGTGGTGCGCCTCGGCGAAGCGGGCCAGGCCATTTCCAAACAGGTCCACATCCAAGGGCCCGAACCAGGCGTCAACGTCAAGAACGCTTCCGGGGGTCGGGCCTTCTTTGGTGGCAACGATCGCGCCGTTGGTGACCTGTAATCGGATTGACAAGGCGTCACGTCGGAAAAAGGTGGTCACGTCGGCTTGGGTTCCCCGCAGGGGCTGGTCGTTGATCTGGAGTCCGAGCCGGAGCGCAGTGAAAATGTCGCCGGCGAAAAAGTCGATGTAGCGGGAACTCAGCCGTTCCGTCTCACCCACGAAGCCGGCGGCTTTGATCTGTTGCAAAAGCCACCTCAGCTCTTGTTGGATGGCGGACCAACCCGGATACGTGTTGGGCTTGGTCATGAGACTGACGACACGGGGGCCAAGTTGAATCAGGAAGGTGTCGCTCAGGAACTGGATAAGGGGAAGAATGAGCAGGGCTGGATCCTGCCGGCGCAATTCCTCCGGCAGTTGGGCCATGGGCAGGGTCTTCTGCTCGGGGTACTTCTGGCGAATGTGTGCGAAGAGCAGGCCAGGCATGGTGGCCCACGGCTGGGGGCTGACGAATCGCGTTTCGAAGATCGCTTGAACGATTGGGCACGGTTCAATGTGGACTGGCAGACGGTCCGGGATTTGGATTGGAAAGCCGTCGCTCATGTTCTGTAACGCCGGTGCATTGACTGGTTTTGGCGGGCTTTCGTTCATTCTTGCACCGTTCTGGTGGGGCTCGCCTTTTCCACGACCGTTGGTTGCTCGGGCATCAGTCCGATTTGTCCTCCTTCCTGGCGGCGTTTTTCCGCCAAGCGTCCCGATTCCAAGGACGGCGGGTTTACAGAGTCTGAAATTGGAGTTCGCGGGTGACCTTCGGGGCCTCCGGTTCGTGAACGAGGTCCTTTTTCACCGGCATCTTGTTCAGGATGTTGAGCGCCTTGCAATATACTCTTTCAGGCGGCGGGCCGCTGCGCGGGCGGCTCCAGCGAGCGCTCCCGGGCCTGGCCTCCTGCGGTTGCTGCTGCCGCGTCATTCCATCACCGCATAGTCCACCCCGCGCGGGTTCTCGACGCGCCTGGAAGCATTTAGCACCTCCAGTCCGACGACGTTGCCGTCCTTATCGCAGTCCAGAATCACGCCGGGCTTGTCCTCGTCACTTTCCTCGATGGGGGCGTTCCGAAAGACAATCCGCAGCACGTCCACCTCCGGGTCGTATGTCACTTTCATGTTGTCGTTTTCCAGTACTTGCTGATCTTGCTCGTTCGATAGACGGTCACGACTTTCGCCGGTTTCTCCGTTTCATTCACCATCGCCCGCACCAGGGCCGTTTATGCGGGTTGTAGAGGTTGAATCCGTCCACGTAAACCCGAGTTTCCATCGCTGGCTCCGGGAGGAAAGAGCAGGGGCCAGTCTTTGCAGACCGGCCCCGCGCCCTGCCACCGAGGCGGCAGGGGAGATGATGCAGTAATCTAGCGCCAGCGCCCCGTACCTGTCAGCAGGTTTCGGCAGGCTGGGTGAATCGATGTTTGGCGGCGCGGTTTGGAGGGTGTTTTTCCTCGTGGTTCTTTGATGACGAGCCAAGTAATGAGTTGAAAGTCCGCCGTTTCCAGCGCCTGCTCGGACTGGTTTGGAATGACGAAATCACGGCCAGATCGCAGGTCTCAGGAGCACTCGTTCGTGTTCTTTAATCATATCATGCGCAGCAGCGGCGTTTTCCCGGCGGGTGGCTCGATTCCAAGGGCGGTTTTACACAGTCTGAAACTGGAGCTCGCGGGGATCGAGCTTGGGGGCGCGCTTGGACAGGAACAGAATCTCAACGCCCACCACCTGGTTCTGGTCGTTGAAATCCAGCACCACGCCGGGCGACACCTCTTGGGACTCCACAATGGCGGAGTCGTCCAGGCGCAGATAAAGGGCGTCCGCTTCGCGATCCACTTTCAGTTTCATAACTTGCCTTTCATCATGCGGTCAAAATATACACTTACCACCCGTTCGGGAACAGCTTGTTTGTTCACCACCACTCGCAGCACTCGGTCCCCATGCTCCGGGATTCGGACAAAGCGGCTTTCCAGCGTTGCGTCGGTGGCACTCGGTTCCGTCAGGGTCGGCCTCGTCAGCGCGCGCTCCATCCATTCCACACGGATGTTCCGCTCGGCCACGACAGTCCGCGCATGTTGGGTCAGTTGGTATTTCATTGGCAGGCCTCCCCCACGATGTTGATCTCCTTCGGCGTCAGGCCGTGGAGGCGATAGACGCGGTGGTCGAGCGCGCGCGCCAAGGGCGACACGTCCGCCGCCGGGTTCGCCTGCTTGGTTTTCAGGATGCGGCCCACCGAGCCCTCCGCCTGGGTTGCGTTTGGCAGGCTCATGGCAATGTGGATGGCGGTGATGGTGTATTGGCCTCGCCGGTGGCGCCTGCGCGTTCCGGCGCGCCGGCGGGCTGCTGCGGTTCTGCCGGTCTGAACAGGCGCAGGAAATCCTGGCGGTCGTTGAGCCGGATCATCACCGGATTCTCACAGCTCGACCCGCGCCCGAAGAAGACCGCCTGGCGCTCTTGGAGTGTGGGCAGTTTAGTCGCGTGCTTCAGACTGATGTAATTCGACAAGAAGTCCTTCCCGGTTTCGTCGAATGTCCGCATCGCAAAAATGGTGTTGCATTGATTCAGAATCGTCTTTGACACGTTGAGGGCCTCGGAGTCGCGCGCGTCGGCGTCCTTGGTCGCGCCTTCCGGAAAACGGGCGTGAAGGCGCGCCCAGGAGAACCAGTTTCGGACTTCGAGGAAGAAACGCTTGTTGAGGGCCTGAATGTCGAGGGTCTTCTGCCAAGCGGCGTGGAGGGCGACGAAGTTGCTGAGATCGTGCGCCTCGCGCAAGGCGCCGAAAGAGAGGTCGAAGAGGATTTCGACGTGGGCGCGGTGGGGGTTGGCGAAGCGGATGTCCTTGATCAGGGTGACCTTTTCCAGCACGTCCCTCGTTTCGTCGCGTTTGTGGAGGCGGCGGTTGATGACGGCCAGCGTCAGAGTTTCGCCATGCCGGAACAGGAGCAGGGCGGGCATGGGGAAGAGCCGATTTACGGCGCGGGTGATGCCGGACAGCTCGGTGCGGGTGTAATGCGGCTTTTTGAGGGCGATGGCGAAGAAGAGGCAGGACTCCATCGTTGCGCCGTTCCATTTGCCTTTGCTCTCGAACAGGAACTGCTGGGCGCCGCCGGCGGCGGCGCGGACTTCGTCGTCGGTGAGTTGGAAGAGGAAGTCAGCGGATTGCCAGTCGGGGAGAAGGGCTTGGTCGAGATTCAGTGGTCGATCCTTGGCAAACGTGGCTGCAAATGTTTCGGCGGTGTTGGGCTTAAGGGCAATGCGCTTCTCGCTTTTGTAACCCAGCGATTCAAAAAGCGCGGTGGCGGCTTCCGCGAGCGGTTTCCCTGCAAAACCGGCAAACGCACTGACAATCGCCTGTTTGGTTGCGTGGTCGTTCATGGTTTGCGACATTTCGGTCGTTTTGCTTTCGGCGCCTCTGCCGCCGGCAGGGCCAATTGATAGAACTCGTGGAGTTTGCGCTGAAGGAGTTTCTTATCCGGTAAGGCGGTCTGGTATTCGGCGATGAGGGCGGGGGAAAGGGAACGGCTCAAGGCGTATTCCACGACTTGGTTGTCCTTGGTGGCGCACAAAAGCACACCGATGGAGGGGCGTTCGTGGGGCTTGCGGATGCAAAACTCTCAGCGCCGGTGAGAGTTTTGCCGGAGAGAGGACAATGCGTTCAAACAAGGCGCTGTCAATCTGTCGTTCGAGTTGGCGTTTGGCCCAATGTTCGCGCACCGCAAGTCGCAGATAAAACTCACGTTCTTGCGAACGCTTGCATTTGCCCATGATGAGCAGGTTATTGGTCCAAGTCAATTCTCTCACCAGTGGTGAGAGTTTGTTCTCGCCGCGCCATGTTTCGTAAAACTGGCGCATTCGCCAGAGGTTTTGAGCTGAGAAGCCACGGGCGTTGGGGTCGCGGCGGCGGATGTATGCGGCGAGAGAAACGATGGTGGAGTTGCCCCAGCCATCGGAAGCGATACGCTGGCTGATTCGTTCGCCGATACCCCAGTAGGGCTGGAGCGGGTTGACGGTGTCGCCGCTGGGGGCGCCGCCTTTTTGTTTAAGGCAGAAAATGACGCCCGGGGCGATGACCTGGTGCTCGGGGTGCGGTGGCACGACCGCGTAGAGGCCAAGCGGGGCGTCCTGCAAAAGCTGCTGGTTGGCCTCGATGTATTTGGTGAGCTCGATGCGGAAATCATCGAGGGTGAACTCGTTGAGGGCGACGCTTTCGCTGAAATCCTCGAGGTCGAGGACCTCCTCGCGGAGGCGGAGCAGTTGTTTGTCGCGGTAACGGAGGTCCTCGTGGACCAGTTCTTCGATTTCGTCGGTTTTGAGGATGTTGTCCTCGAACGTGGCGGCGATGTCCACGAGGGCCATGCGGGCTTCGACGCGGTTTTTGAGGTTGACGTATTTTTCCAGGTCCTGGGTAGGCCAGAAGTTGACCAACTGGACGGCGTTGTTGACGCTGCCGATGCGGTCAATGCGGCCAAAGCGCTGGATGATGCGGACGGGGTTCCAGTGAATATCGTAATTGATGAGGAGATCGCAGTCCTGGAGGTTCTGGCCCTCGGAAATGCAGTCGGTGGCGATGAGCAGGTCAATCTCTTCCGTCTGGGGCATGGAGGGGATTTTGGCGCGGTTTTTGGAGCGCGGGGAGAAATTGGTCAGGATTTGGTTGAAATCGGATTTGCCGAAGGTGGTGTGGTTGTCGCCACTGCCGGCAACGAGGGCGATATGGATGCCGAGGTCCCTGTGCGCCCAGGACGCCAGTTCATGAAAGAGGTACGCCGCGGTGTCGGCAAAGGCGGTGAAGACCAGGACCTTCCGGTTGGGCTGGCCGAGCTTGTTGGTGGTGGGGTTTTTGACTTTGCGCTCGATTAGGCGCTTCAATTCCTTGAGCTTGGCGTCGCGGGCGGGGGTGACATCCTTGGCTTCCTCCACGCCGGCGTTGGCGATGTGGTACGTCTTGCCGTGGAGAAGTTGGGCGTGCCGGACGGAGCGGATGTCCACTTTTTCGCGAATCCAGGCGGCGCACTCGCGGGCGACGCGCTTCTGTTGGAGGCGGTTGGCAAGCAGCAGGCCGTGGTCGTCAAGGATGAAGGCCTTCTTCTCGGTCTTCTCCGGGTCGAGCGAGGCGATGAAACGGGGCTCCCCGAAGAGGAAATCGAGGTGGTCGATCTCGTCAAGCTGGTCTCTCAGGGCCTCGTAGGCGTATATCGTGAAGTAGGCGGAAACGACCGACAGGCGGGAGCCATGCCTGATTTTTGATTTGAGAAAATCGGCGACGAGTCCCCGTCGGTGGTTGTCCCGGATGCCCGAGTCAATCGTTTGACTTGGCATAATTTGCACGGTTCTATCCTGCGGCCTGGTCAATAAGGGGCATAGTCCGAGTGCGGCGTCCCGTCGCGTGGAAGAGGGCGTTGGCTACAGCGGGGGCGATGGCAATGATTGGCGTTTCGCCGGCGCCGGCCGGCTCGAGGTCGGGACGATTGAGGAAGTGAATGTCGAGTTCGGGAACATCCTGGAAACGCGGTACCAGGTACTTGCGGAAGGTGGCATTGAGGATTTCGCCGTTCTCGAAGCGCATTTCCTCGCGCAAGGCCGGGCCCAGGCCCATGATGATGGCGCCCGCGACCTGCGAGGCCAGGTTGTCGGGATTCAACACGGGGCCGCATTCGAAGACCTGGGTGACGCGGCGCACCACGAGCTTGCTCTCAGCTCCGTCCGCCTCGATCTCGGCGCAGGCGGCCACGTAAGAGCCCTTCTCGGTCCCGCAAGCCAGGCCGACGCCGACGTTGGGGGTCTTTTTCCCGACGGCGTTCTGCCAGCCAAAACGCTGGGCGGCGGCCTCGAGGACGGCGCGCAGGCGGGCGTTTTCAAGATGGGCCAGCCGGAATTGCAGCGGGTCGGCGCCAGCCGCGGCGGCCAGTTCGTCCATGAAACTCTCGCGCGCAAAATTATTGGCCGTGGCCGCCAGGGCGCGGTAGGACTGCTGGCGCAGCGGGGCATCGGCGCCCACGAATGGGCAGCTTTTCTTGCCGGCGCGATACGGGGTATCCAGGGCCGAGCCGCCCGAATTGACATTGACGCAGTGCCATGAGGTCAACGAGCCTTGCCCATCGAGCGAGGCTTCAACGGCGATCAGGGCCGCGGGGCGGAAGGAAGCCCAGGTAAACTCCTCCGCGCGCGTCCAGCGCAATGAAACCGGGCGTCCGGCCCCTTGGGCCAGGCGGGCGGCCTCGACGCCGGCCTCCCCGGTGTGTTTGCCCCCGAAACCGCCGCCGAAATCCGGAACAATGACCCGCACCCGGTCCTCCGGGAGATGGAAGGCCCGCGCGAGTTCCGAGCGGCAACCAAAGGGATTCTGCGAGCCGGTCCAGACGGTCAGCTTCCCGTCCGTCCATTCGGCAACCGCGGCGCGCGGTTCCAGCGGCGCGTGCTGGACGTAAGCCACCTGGTAGGTCTGGCGCAGGACCTGTTTGGCCTGCGCGAGTTCCTCCTGGAACGGGTTGGCCGGCAGCCCGCCGCGGGCGCTCTCCTTGAGATGGGCAAAGAGTTCCTTGCTCGACAGATGCGGGGCGCGTTCCCACTGCGCGGTCTTGGCAATGGCCGCCAGCGCCTGTTCGGCCTGGAAGGTCGTCGGCGCCGCCACACCCACAAACGCATCGTCCCGCACCGCGGCCACGTCCTTCATCGCTTTGGCCGGGGCGAGGTCGATGGCCGTCAGCTTTGCCCCGTAGGCGGGCGCGCGCAGGACCTTGCCGTAGAGCATGCCGGGCCGGATGATGTCCGATGGATATTTGTGCGCGCCGGTTACAATGTCGCGCCCATTAGGCCGGGGGGCGGGCAGGCCCAGCACGTTCCATTGCTTCACTGGCGTAAAGGCCACATCGGAGGGAATGGGCTGGTCCAGTATCTTGGGCGCCTCCTCGCCGGCAGCGAGGTCCGCGTAGCTGAGCGCGCGCCGGGTCGGGTCATGAACGGCCTTTCCGTCGCGCACCTCGACCGCATTGGGCTCGACGCCCCACCGCTGGCACGCGAAATCCACCAGCGCCTGCCGCGCGGCGGCTGCGCCCCGGCGCACGGCGGGCACCGTCCGAGGCGTGCTGCCGCTCCCGGCCGTTATGCCGTCATCCGGCGTCAGGCCGGTGTCGCTCATCAGCAGTTGAATCCGGCTGGCCGGCACTCGCAATTCCTCGGCGGCTGCCTGGCTAAGTTCGGCCCGCGCCCCCTGGCCCGCCTCGACCTTGCCGGTCAGGACCGTGATCGTGCCGTCCTTGCCGAGGTGGATTCGCGCCGAAATCGTGCGCGCCCCCTGGCCGCCGAACCCGCCGCGGCCCCGCTGTGCCAGCGCCGGCATGGGGCTCACCGCCACCAGCAGTCCGGCGCCCAACACCTGCACAAACCCGCGCCGGCTCAGGCCGAAATCGTATGCGACCGGGTCGACTGCCTCCGCCTCGCCGGCCCGCGCTGCCTCTTGATTGGTTGCGTTATCGTTCATGGCGATTCTCTCCTCGTTAAAGCTGGCCCGCGGCCCGGTGGATGGCCTTGATGAGTTTTGGGTAGTTGCAGCAGCGGCAGAGGTGGCCTTGCAGGCGAGAGCGGATTTCGGTGTCAGCCGGTTTGGGGCTCTCATTCAAGAGCCCCACCACTCCCAGGATCATCCCCGGCGTGCAGTAGCCGCACTGAAAGGCGCCCTCGGCCAAAAAGGCCTCCTGGACCGCATGGAGCCGTTCCCCTTGCGCCAGCCCTTCGATGGTGTGGATGGACTGCTGGTCGACATTATGGACCGGGGTGATGCACGAGGGCATGCTCTTGCCGTTGATGAGCACCGTGCAGGCGTGGCATTGGCCCTCCCCGCAGCCATACTTGGTCCCGGTCAGTTGCAGCTCCTCCCGCAACACCTGCAAGAGCGGACGCTCGGGGTCCGTTGTGACCGTCCGGGCCTGCCCGTTGACGGCGAAAGTGAAGGTCTTGTCCATACTCGGCATCGCTTCTACCACAATCACTTCCGGCGGAGAAGAAAATAAGCGGCGATCGTCAGGCCGATCAAATTAGCGTCACCAGCACCGCCAGCACAATACCAATGGATGCAAGCATCGGTTCGCACCTTTTCCTGCGCCCTCGGCGCAGCATTGTCAACCCTTTGGTATTGACAACGGCAACAGTTCGTCAAGAG
>Ga0187873_1001842_pt1 | contig 16981 bp, 11 predicted proteins | sample June2016WEW_16_1_2_FD_133012 | JGI IMG/M metagenome (GOLD analysis project Ga0187873, IMG submission 133012) | Peatland microbial communities from SPRUCE experiment site at the Marcell Experimental Forest, Minnesota, USA - June2016WEW_16_100 | ecosystem: Environmental > Terrestrial > Soil >... | reverse complement strand
GGTCCCAGTCGGGATGGTTGTCGTCCTTATGCCGGTTGTTTAGCGAATGAGCGTTGTCCGAGGGGGGTTGCACGTGTGTTAACAAGGGGTCTGTTTGTTCAGACGGGCTGATTGGTCACCAAAATCTGGAAGATTGGCCTGGCTGTGTCCGTATTAAGTATCGGTGCGTCCGGCTGGTCTTGCGAGTTGCCGGTACGGTAAAGCAAAACACATGTTAAACTCCGGGAGGCTTCCCGGCGAAGCTTGGGGGGTCTTCCAAACGTCTAAAGACGAAAAATGAAAACTAAAACACTACTCATCGCGGGTGCCACGCTTGCATTAAGTGTGGCGACGTCCCAAGCACAATATAGTTTTGTTACCATGAACATACCCGGTAGTGGAGCACTGTCGCTGCTCTGCATACCGTGGTCACAAAGCCCAAACCCGACCTCGGCACTGGAATTTTTGGCTTACCTCCGGGGCAATGAAACCCTGACTTTTTGGAATGGCAGCGAGTATTACATTTATACTTATCAGGGGTATGGTGTGGGCACCGGCATGGGCTTTCCGAGCGACTGGACGGATGGCAGCTATCCCCCCACTCACAATATTCCCGGTGAGGTGTATGATGTAGCTGATGATCTTTATTGGACTCCCAACCCCGGCCTTACCGCAGGTGAGAGTTTCTGGATGATAAATCCCGGTGCCGAAATACACTGCACCCTTCTAGGGTCAGGGTCGTTAGTTGCTTCTGTCCCAATCCATGGCAGTGGTGGTGCTAATTTTGTAGGAAACGCCATACCGACGCCGGCTAGTGGCAATGCTGAAGGAGCCGCGATCAACCTGACGGCGAATTTCACCAGTGGTGAAATCGTGTATGTCTGGAATGGCAGCGGTTGGTATCTTTATTATTATGAAGGCGCCGGTGTGGGCACTGGCTTGGGGTACCGGAGCAATTTTACAGACGGTAGCTATGGTCCCCCTTCCAGCCTCGTCCACAATATTCCCGGCGAAGTGTACGATTCCGCCGATGATGTTTACTGGACTCCGCCATTGAATCTCAATATTGGTCAAGGTCTCATAATTACCAATCCGAATGCCGATGAATCGTGGAGCGAGAACATTATCTGGTAATTCATAATTTAGCGTCTGCTGGACTTGCCCGACGACTAATGTGGTTCCGGCGTCGAAACGCCGGGCTGCGGGGTGTGAGGTTCCGGTTTCAAGCCCGAAGCGCACGAGCGTTGCGGTGAAACTGAACGTTATTTCGGAACAAAATCTGCTAATTGATTTTTTGTCGCTGGCATTTAGGGTTGGCGCAGCGGACACGCTTGGGTAACGGGTAGTCAGCGACCTCCATTACCCGTTGTCCCCTTCTGAGCGCAGTGGTGGCCTGCGTTTTGTCCGTGGCCACCATATTGGAGGGCTCCCGCCTAAAGGGTTCAGGGGATTAGGTGGGAGCCTCGGAAAGCGCGAAGGCCAACAAGCCTCTAGCACTCCTTCAAACCAGTCAAAATCCGCATAAACGGATCGCTGCGTTTGCAGCGAATTTTCCGATGAGTCTTTCGCCAAGGCGATAAGCTGCTTTCCCGTCTATTTTTCCGTCAAACAGCGTTCGACGAACGCGACGAAATCTCTGTCTTGGAACGGCTTGTTTTTCTCCCATACGGCTTTGGGAATCGGCAGTGAGAACGATTCCTCCACGTCCCTTTGCAAACCTTCCAATTTCACAAACTCGCCGTGTTTCGTCGCGCGATACACGGTGCTCAAATGCTGGATCAGCATGGTGACGAACAATTCTTCTTCGGTTGAAACCGGCTCCTTTTCCAGATCAATGTCTTTGGCCAGTACCCGTGACAGTTTGGGGTGTTCGAAAAGCTGCCTCCAGATTTGCCGGTATTGTTCGTTGACCGCGATTGAGTTCCCCACTCTTCTCGCCCGCTCGTCTTTTCGAGTCGTGTATGCGGCCAACAAAAGGCTTCCGACGATGCCGACGGTTTGAAGCAGACCGAACCAATTTCCGGCGATCCAATTTTGCACCCCCATTGCCCGGTATTATACCGAACTGTGGAAAGGTGCACAATCAAGCGGTCGCCGCGCGCTATCCCGCCTTTCGAGCGGTTCGTGCGGCCTTTTGCAGCACCTGAGCGAGGTCAATCCCGATTGCGGCGGCGATGCGGAGTAGGGTTTCCAGGGTCGGATTCCGCATTTCGCGTTCAACGTAGCTCACCATTTGCTGCGAAAGCCCGGCGCGCTGGGCCACAAGATTCATGGAGAGCTTCCGCCGTTCCCGTTCCCGGCGCAAAATCTGGGCTACGCGGGAGCATACGGCCTGCTGCGACTTTTTGTCTGACGCCACGAGAAGAAAATACCCACAATTTTCTTGACATGGCATCTCACCATAGTTAGAAGTATGGCATGTTTTTACGCAGACTCGGTCCCGATCCCCACGTCGGCGGCGTGCGCACAATCGCTGTGCGTGGCTGTCCCGACATCTTTGAACTCGAATCAGGCGACTTCGCGATCATCGGCATAGACATCACGGATGCCGCCAGGCCAAAAATGCCGCCGTCAGCAGGTTGCGGCCCTGACGAGCGCATTGTTCTTGTTCCGCGCAAAACTCTCGTTCTGGCCAAACCGGATATTCCGAATCGAATCTAGGCGGTTTGTGCCGTTTTTGCACCGTTGCGCAAAAGAAGGCGAGCACGGGAGGCGAAAATTTTGAGAATTAGAAAATCCAAAATCGGCGTGGCGTTACAAAAAACCAAGGCTATAAGGGTGGATTCGCCACCCTGCAATTCAAACACTGAAATGCCTGGCAAATTGCTAACGGAAGCGAGATTAAGCTTGGGATTAACGCGCGAAGCCTCCGCTGGACAGTTCAAAGTCGGCATCGGAACACTCAAAAACTGGGAACGAAGCCGGACAAAACCAAATCGTCGGCTCTGGAAAACGATTCACCAACTGACGAAAATCGAAGGCGGCTGACCGGGAGACAGCAGGACCACAGTGGCGTAAGCAGGGCGAATTAGATTCATTAGCGGAATATATCAAATTGTGAATAACTTTTTGTTGACGGTATTCTTGAAACAGGTGTAAAAGTAGTTCGTTATTTGGGACGCCAGCGGTTCAGGCGGGCGTTTCAGGGTAGACCGCATGAGGGCACGGGGCAAATGGAATAAACGCAAAGGGCCGATGCGTTTCCAAGGCTGGAGGCAGGGATTATCTTCCGACAGGCCAATTTTTTGGCGTCTCTTTCAGGTCACGTTTTTTCTTTTATGAAAACTTCAAGTTTAATTATCACCTTGCCGGCATTCATTCTGGCTGCGGCAAGCTCGACCAACTTTTCACACGCCCAAACCGCCGCTTCAGGAGCGCCGGCGACAAACATTAGTCAACCGGCGCTGCCGGCGCCGACGCCTTACACCGTTGTCTCCCGAGACGCCAATTCGGCTGTCTGGGAACAGACGACGTACGAACTGTCGCCTTCAGGCCAGGTTGTGCCGCGCCAACACCGCTACACGGAATTGGCGAGCGGCTTGAATTACCAAGCAAATGGTCAGTGGGTGCCCTCAAAGGAGGAGATTGATATTCTCCCCGACGGAACTGCGGCGGCAACCAATGGGCAGCATCAGGTTTACTTCCCCGGCGACATCGCCGAAGGGGTAATCACGTTGAACGCGCCCGACGGCTTGACATTAGAGAGCCGGCCCATCGCTCTGAGTTATGACGATCAAGCCACTGGCAACACTGTGTTGATCGCCATTCTCACCAATTCCGTTGGGTATTTGATGGCGTCTAATCAGGTCATTTATCCCAACGCTTTTTCCGGTTTGCGGGCCGACCTGCTTTATACCTACACGAGGGCCGGTTTTGAGCAAAACATTGTGCTGGAGGAGCAGCCGTCGTCGCCGGAATCCTTTGGTCTAAATCCTGAGACCACGCGGCTTCAAGTCCTGACCGAGTTTTTCAATCCACCGCAACCCACTGTAAAACCCGGAATTCTGCCAACAGGAACTGGCCTGACGTTGACGGATCAACGGCTGAATTTTGGGGTGATGCAGATGGCGCCGGGCAAGGCATTTCTGTTGGGGACAAACTCGTCGACGGTTCGGGTGGCCAAACAATGGTTGAACGTGGGCGGACGGCAGTTTTTGTTGGAGGAAGTGCCGGTGGAAGCGATGGCCGATGAACTGATGCAGTTGCCGGCGCCGCAAACGGTGTCCACGAAGATCAGTCCCGATTCCCCGTTGCATGTAGTGTCGGTCAAGCGGCTGTTGCCGCCGCAGCATGTGGTAAAAGCCACCCCCCAGAAAGGTCCCCGGATACAAATTTCCCAGGCTGCCGCTCCCACCCGAGGCTTGGTGTTGGATTATCAGACGATCAACGGCGGTTATTCAAACCTGACGTTTCGAGGTGACACGACTTATTACCTTAGTGGTCCGGTATCGGACTATACTGGACCGGTTGTTTTTGAAGGCGGGTCTGTTTTGAAATCGGCCTATCAATGTTGTTTGACGCTGGCTTGCGCTTTCACCAGTGAGGCGAGTGCGTACCGGCCGATTATCTTCACCAGCAAAGACGATAACAGTGTCGGAGAGAAGATTGCCGGCTCGACGGGCAATCCGTATGGAGAGGGTACTACCGCTTTGAAAATTATCGGCGGGGCAGGAGCGTATACTGGGACTTTGGCTAACATCCGCATCGCCAACGCCACGGTGGGACTCCTTTTGTGGGATGATTCCACCAGCCCCGGGATAACAATTACTAACGCTCAATTCGTTAATTGTCCCTACGCAATTGAAGACAACTTGTGGTGGCAAGTGGTTGTCGAAAACGCCCTATTTGCTGGTGGTACTGGCGGACCGATTGCTCTCCTTTGTAATGAAGCCGGCGTTTCAGTGGAAAACTCAACGTTTGTTAGCCAGATGTATCTTGCCTTTATACAGGATTCATATGTTTACGGCGATTCGTTGAGCTTTACCAACTGTATTTTTGCGAATGTGAATTATCTCACTAACGGTAACTCTTATCCTTCATTTAACGGAGACTACAATGGGTTTTACAAATGCTCTCAATTTGGCGGGCCACATAACTGCACCAATACCTTTTATCCGTTTCAAGCTGCTGGTGGAGGGAATTACTATCTGACCAATGGCTGTAGTTTCATAACCAACGGCACGGCCAACATTGATCCTGCCCTGCTGACGTACCTCGCCACCAAGACCGTCTATCCGCCCATCGTTTATTCCAATACGATCATTTCTGTTGCCACCAACTTTTCACCCCAAGTCCAGCGGGACACGAATGCCGTGCCTGCCTTGGGTTACCACTACGACCCGGTGGATTACATCGCCAACGGGTTGGTGGTGACCAACGCCCAACTGACCGTGGCCAATGGAGCCGTCATCGCCGGCTATGGTCAAAATGGAATAAAACTCCTGAAGGGAGGCCAAATCGTTTCAATCGGCTCGCCCTTGTTCCCTAATTTATTCGTGAGCAGCGCTTTAGTCCAGGACCAGCCGTATCCGAGTGCATTAACCAATGAGATTGTTGCGGATGCCAGTGGCACGGTTAATGGCACCTTTCGATTCACTCACTTCATCACCCCGGCCGGCAATGGGTACGAATTATATCACACCGCCGGGTCCGCCTACACTAATCTGCTGGTCCAGGATTGTGAATTTTGGGGTGGAGCCAATAATTTGAGCGGCCCGACCAACACGGCTTCCGTGACGCTCAAAAACAACCTGTTTTGGCGTTCATCGCTCTTTGCCTCCAACACTTCTGCCCAAGCGAGCCTGTTTCTGACGAACAATTTGTTTTGGGGAGTGTCGTCGGTGACCTTGAGCCAACCAAGCAACGGGCTGTGGAGCGCCTTCAACAACGACTTCGACAGTTGCAGCATAACCAACTCCACGTTGACCAACGGGTATAATGCCTATCTTAATTGCGCGGGCCGGCTTTACCTGACCAACGCCAATGACATCGTATCATCCAACAGTCTGGCGTACCAGTCCAGTTGGTTCGGCAATTATTACCAGCCAACCAACAGCCCGCTCATCCATGCCGGCAGCACATCGGCAACTAACGTCAGCCTTTATCATTACACCGTTACCACAAACCAAGTGGTTGAAGGCACCAACACTGTCAGCATCGGCTATCACTACGTGGCGGTGGATGCCAACGGCAACCCGCTTGATTCCAATGGCGACGGCATCCCCGATTATCTCCAGGATGCCAACGGCAATGGAGTTTACGACTTTGGAGATTTGGGCGTTTGGCAAAACTCCCTTTATCTTAAAGTGCTGATCACCCGGCCAAGGAACAATTCAATCATTCCATAAGAGGATTTTTCAAATTGTAAGGCACCTATGAAAACGAACACTGTTATCAAGCTGGTCTGGAACAAGTTTCCCATGCCAATTTGCCTGGCTATGACTTTGTGGCTCGCTAATACCGCCCCGTTGTTTGCAGAGGAAAAATTGGAAAGTTACACCGATAAAGTCAGTCATGCCAGACTGGGCGGCGCGCCTCTGTTATGGCTGGGCGCGGTTCCGCCCAGCGAGGCGGAATCCCGGGAACTTTGGGAAGCATTGGGCGGCGACCGTGACAAGCCTGGCGAGGCGGTTGGCGGGTTGGAAACTTTCATCCAGACCCATCCCAATTCACCCTGGGTGCCGTCCTTGCATGGTAAGCTGGGTCAATACTATGAGCGGAACGGGTATTACACGCTGGCCCTGAATCATTGGCAGGCGGCTTGGGAAGCCACCAAACAGATGTCGGACGACAAGGGGAGGCTGGCGGGCGATTGCTCACTGGTGAATTATCTGCAATTGCTTTCCCAGTGCGGCCGGCCACCAATCATGCGGGAACTGTTCAACGAAACCCAAGGGCGTGCGCTCCTGCCCCTGTTCCGGAAAGAATACAACCAGTGCCGCGCCGCCTACGAACACAACGAGAGATACCCCCAAGTCGCCAACCGATGCGGAACCTATGCCCTCAATGCCGTGGCAAAGGTGTTGGTTCCGACGAATACATTCGGCTTGTCACTGACCAGGACGCCCGCGCCCCGAACAGGTTTTTCACTGGCCCAATTGGCGGAAATGGCCGAATCGAATCATGTGGACCTGGCGGCGGTGGCGCGGCCGGTCGGACAAGGCGAATTGGTGGTGCCTTCAGTGGTGCATCAAAACCGAGACCATTATGTGGCTATTGTTGAGCGACAAGGAGATTGGTACAAGGTGATTGACCTTGCCTTTTTGGAGGACAAATGGTTGAAGGCCGAAGCGATCAATGCCGACGCCAGCGGACAATTTCTCGTGCCGGCTTAACAGATACCCGCTGGCTGGCGACGCTTAAGCCAGTTTGAATCAGCCCAAGTCTTCGGGAAATGCCGTCCACCCCACCCACCGCCCTGTCCCGTTGCACCCCCTGGTGATGACTCATGTTGTCATGGCAGTGGTAGCGGAAGTGGCACTAGTGGCAGTGTTAGCGGGAGCGGGAGTGGCAGTGGTAGCATTTGCTTTGGTAACCGTTGCTTTGCTGTAGGCGTTCATGGCGGCGGCGGCGGTGGCGGTGGCGGCGGCGGTGGCGGTGGCGGTGGCGGTGGCGGTGGTGGCGGTGCCGGTGGTTCTGGTTGCAGCGGTTGCGGCATGCCCACTTGGTTGTTCAGGGAGCCGTGGTTTGATCTCTGTCTGGTGGATGAGCCGTTGGCTTATCAGCCGGCCCACGGACCGAGAATCTCATTCAAGTTATACCACTCGGAAAATTACCTGAATGAAGCTGATTATGAGAATCTCTTTTCGCTTATGTTTCATTATAGCGCTGTTTCTAATACATTCTGTATGGGCAATTATTGGGACTGTTCATGGATTTCCTATGTCATGCCCGATGTCTATGGTGGTGTAATGCTTTATCCCCCTGGCGGTGCACAACGGTATTATACCAATCTTGACGGCACTGTTCTTGATCCCGACACCAACACCCGCATGTTGGCCGAAACGAACGGCAATGGTCAGATCGTGGGGTATAAGGTCCTGTATCCTTCCGGCTATCAGGACGTTTATGAGTATGCTTACTGGCCATGGGCGCAGAACGGAGGTCCGCTATACTTCTTAACCGCGCGATTAGACCAATACGGTCGTGCCACGACCTTTATTTACACGATCAACAATGACAATTGCCTGCTTCTCCAATACGTTGTTGATGGCGACGGCAAGACGAATACCCTCAGTTACACGAACATAAATGTGCCAGGGGGGCTTTATGGGTCGATCTCTGAATATTTCATCAGCCAGGTTACCGACCCCTATGGACACACGGTCACTTTAAACTACGAATGCGGTAATGGTCGCCTTTATGCACTGACCAACGTTGTGGATGTGGCTGGCATTTCGAGTTCTTTCGTCTATGATATCAACAGTTGTAATCTGACAAATTTAACCACCCCCTACGGCACGACTTGCTTTTACAACTTTCCCTGGGATGGCGTAGACGGACTCGTGGTCACCGAACCCGACGGCGGCCACCAGATGTTTTATGATCTTTACAAGGACGACAGCCTCGCCTCCGCCCCGAGAGAATACACTGACACGAACAACGTGCCCATCTATCGGCCGGCCGATAACCCGCAAGGGACCAACACTCTCGACAATCCGGACTGGAACAACACCAATGCCGATGATTATATGAACTACTTCAACAGTTTTTACTGGGGACGCCAACAATTCGCTAATCTGTCTACTAACTTTCTGTCTTCGGCCCCGCAGTGGGATCCCAGTCAGTTGACCACCAATGATTACGCTATTGCCCGCCTCAAGCATTGGGACGGCACATCTGACATAGGAATCATGGTTGGGCCGTCAGACTGCCTTTCCATGGAGCGTGAACCCAGCCCGGATGGTGGCACGACTCCGGGCAAAATGACTTGGTACGACTACCCGGGCAAAACCGGCTACCCCTACAACGTGCAAGGCACGTCACAATTTGCTTCCCTCATCATCAAGGTTTTGCCCGACGGTTCGGAGTGGTATCAACTCTTTCAGCGGGACCAGTTTGGCAACCCCACCAATATCATCAGTACCTATTCGGTTAATGGAACGGTTTTCACTCGAACGAACAGCTACCTCTATTCCACGAATGGATTGGATTTGCTGCAGCATGTCGGTCCGGACGGTATTGTTCAGGCATCCTATGGCTATGATACTAATCATGGGGTGCTGTTCATGACCAACGCGCTGAATGAAGTGACCAGTTACATTTACAACACCAACGAACAAGTCGCCAGCATTACGTCGCCCAACGGTTTGGTGACCACAAACATCTACGGCAGTGACGGCTATCTGGCCGCGACTTATGATTATGCCATCGTTGGCGGCAGCCCCGTCTATTACCGCACAAACAGTTACATCTACACCAATGCACTGGTCTATACCCATACCGACGAACGTGGCTTGACCGTCACCAATTCGTGGGATGCTTTGGAACGTCTGACCAACGTTGTTTATCCGGACGGCACGCATATTTCCTACCTCTACAGCAACCTCGATTTGGTTCAGGTAATGGACCGCATGGGACACACCAATTCCTATGCTTACAACTCCATCCGGCAGAAGATTTCAGAAACGGATGCTTTGGGACACACCACCAGCTACGCCTATTGCGACTGCGGCGATCTGTATGCCATCACCAATGCCTTGAACCAAGTCACCATCTTTAACCATGATAATCAGGGAAATCTCACCCAAGTCTTTTATCCCGACGGTTATTCTGTCACCAACATTTACAACACCATTCATCAGTTGGTTGTCATGGCCGACAGTGGCGGAACCTGCATCAGCAATTATTACAACAACCAGGGATTGCTGGCGGCTGTTACAAATAACGCCGGCCGCGTGCAAGCTCTGGCTTACGACATCAAAGATCGCGTCACCAACAGCGTGGACGCCAACGGTGTCAGCGTCGGTATGGCCTACGACAATCTGGATCGTCCGCTCGCGCGCAGTTACCCGGACAATGGCGTGGAGCATTGGGGTTACACGCCCAACGTGCCCGGCCCGACCGGTTATACCAACCAGATCGGCAACGCGGTGCTTTACGGCTACGATGCCATGAACCGCAAAACCAATGAAATCTATGTGGGCGTGACTATGAACAGTTTCGACTACAACGGCGCGGGTGATTTGCTCGCGCTTACCGATGGCAAGAACCAGAGCACGGCATGGGGTTACGATTCGTTTGGACGGGTGACTAACAAGGTGGATACCGCAGGCATCACCAATTTCGTCTATCAATACGACCCTGACAATCGCCTGACGAGCCGCTGGACTCCGGCCAGAGGCAGCACGACGTATCGTTACGATGCGGTGGGGAATCTGACAAACGTCCTCTACTCCCTCAGTCCGGCAATTGCGTTGCAATATGACGCTTTGAACCGCCTTACGAACATGGTTGACGCCGTGGGCACAACGCTTTACGGTTACGACGCCGCGGGCCAGTTGTTGAGTGAAACCGGCCCGTGGGTGAATGACACCGTGAGTTACACCTACACCAATCGTTTGCGCACCGCATCGAGCTTAAGCCAGCCCAGCGGCTCCTGGTCGCAAAGCTACGGTTATGACGCGGCACGGCGATTGACGAATGTAACGTCTGCGGCGGGCGCGTTCAATTACACTCTCGCAGGGGCGAGCTCCGCGAGTCCTTTAATCAAGACACTTTCACTTCCGAACGGCGCGCAAATTACAAATTCCTATGACAGCGTGGCGCGATTGCTTTCGACCAGGCTTCTCAAGTCTGATTCCTCGGTTTTGGACTCCGAGAGTTACGCCTATAATTTGGCCGGCCAACGAATCGCCGAAACGAACACAGCCGGTGATTTCCGTAACTACACCTACGACAACATGGGCGAGTTAATAACAGCGATTGGCAAGGAAAATGGCGGGACGACAAACCGCCTCCAGGAACAATTTGGCTATGCCTACGATGCCGCTGGAAATTTGAATTACCGGACTAACAACGCGCTAGTGCAGACGTTCCACGTGAACAATCTGAACGAGCTGACGATCGTCACCAATAACGGCACGCTGACGGTGGCGGGGACGACCACCGTTCCGGCGACGAATGTGACGGTGAACGGGCTGACAGCCAACCGTTATGCGGATGCGACGTTTGCACTCGGCGGCTTCACCAGAACCAACGGGAACAACAGTTTTACGGCGATCGGCTGGGATTATGTCGGGAACAGTTCCACCGGCAGTGTGACGGTGAATCTGCCGGGGACCAATAATTACAGCTACGACTTGAACGGGAATCTGTTGAGTGACGGCACCCGCAACTTTGCCTACGACGACGAGAACGAATTGACGAACGTGTGGGTGGCGAACGCCTGGCAAAGCGTGTTTGTGTATGATGGCAAGTTGCGAAGAAGGGTTGAGCGGGATTACAGTTGGAATGGCGGTTCGTGGGTGCAGACGAATGAAATCCATTTCGTTTACGACGGCAACGTGGTGGTTCAGGAGCGTGACGCCAACAACAATCCGCTGGTGACTTACACGCGGGGTAATGACCTGAGCAGCAGCTTGCAGGGCGCAGGTGGGATTGGCGGGCTGCTGGCGAGAACGGACAACGGGCTGGCGAACGCCAGGAGCCTGTTTGCCCAAGCCTATTATCATGCAGACGGCAACGGGAATATCACCTGTCTGGTTTACACGAACCAGCAGGTAGCGGCCAAATACTTTTACGATCCGTTTGGAAACACGCTCTCCATGAGCGGGATTTTGGCCGGAGCCAACCGCTACCGTTTTTCCAGCAAGGAATGGAATGATAATGCTGGACTGTATTACTACCTCTACCGCTACTACGATCCTAATTTGCAGCGGTGGCCAAATCGGGACCCGTTCGGCGAAATGGGATTTGAACTATCACTCGGGGAAAAGTCATCGCTTAAAATCGGCCAAAATCTTTATGAATTTGGTGGAAACAACCCTTTGAATAAAGCCGATCCGTTTGGGTTATGCCCCACAAATAGTCCGGATAAAAATTATTCAAACGCGTGCAAGGCAGCTTTAGCGGCTTTTGCAGCCGCCAGTGTTGCAGTATATGGTGCTTGTGTAAGCCCAGCAGTTGTTACTTTTTGGCCATGTGTGTCCGCATTGGCAGCGGCTGCGGCTGCGGACTATGCCGCTTACCTAGAATGTCCTCCTCCCATAGGAAAAAATAAAGGCTCTTAAAACGAAACGATTTTATGAACGGTCATTTTCAACTTATAATAGCGGCGAGCTTTTTTCTGCTTGTTTTACTAATCGGATTAACGGGCTTTACGCGTAGAAATCGATTCGCCAGAATAGTAATTTTTGGAATTGTAAGCGGACTACTGTTGCTAACAGGAGCCGATGAATTGTATTTTGGTGTTTCTAGTAAGAAGGCTCACTTTATTGTTCTAGGGGCCTTACTCCTATTAACATCTCTAGCTATGGCGTGGAAATGTTATTCTGAAATTCGCAGTAACCATTCGTGAAGCGGGCAGGCCGGGAACGACGACCCGTCTGGCTATCAATCTGTATGCCGACGCCACGTTCGCCAGCACCAACCAGCCGTGGGTGAACGGGAGCAACACCTGCACGGCGATTGCCGGGGACAGTTATGGGCGATGGAGCACCAACAGCGTAAATGTGGCAACCAATAGCAAGGCATGAGCCTCCTATTTGAAAAGTCAATACCGGAGCAGCTTCTTGGAGTTCACGGCCTTGCGCAATTGCAGGTGCGTCCTTACATATATTCATTCCGAACGTCTCAACACGAGGGCCACCCACATCCAGTGCTGTCCAGGTCAACCTCGGGAAAATCCTTTTCGGATCTTTCACCAGAATCTTCCCTGCCAACCGAGTTAGAGACGCGACCGCATCCGGTTCTGTAAATAGGTTTATACCGGCCGTTTGATTTTTTGTCAACCAGTTCAATTGCAACGTCGAAAAGCATATTCGAGATTGATGCCGGTACGGCGCCGAAATAGAATTTGTCCGTATGCGTTGGCTTTTTAGGGTTCTGCTTTTGGCGATGATAAATGCTTCAGCGGTAGATTTGGTGCCATTGTCGCCAACGGCGTTGGTCGCATCTTCGGACGGTAAAGCGCTGTATTTGGCCTGTGCCACGGCTAACCGCGTTTTGTGTTTTGATCTCGCAAAGCAGAAGGTTTCAGATTCCATCACCATGCCGGAACCGCCATCGGGTTTGACGCTCTCGCCAGACAACACACGCTTGTTTGTCACCTGTGACGCCCCGGAGAGCAAAGTCTGCATCGTTGATCTCGCCAACTGGAAAATCATTGCGACCATTCCTGCCGGCCATACGGCTAGGGCGCCGGTTGTCAGCCCGGATGGGAAAACCCTGTACGTCTGCAATCAGTTTAACAACGACGTGAGCGTGATTGACTTGGCCGCAAAGAAGGAAGTGCACCGAATCGCCGTCCAGCGCGAGCCGGTGGCGGCGGACATGACAAAGGATGGAAAATACCTGCTGGTGGCCAATCAGCTTCCAACCGGCCGTGCGGACGCGGATTACGTGGCTGCCGTGGTGAGTGTGATTGAGGTGGCCAAAGCGGAAGTAGTGAAGGAACTTCGTCTGCCCAACGGCAGCATAGACCTTAAAGACATTCGTATTTCTCCGGACGGGAAATACGCAATAGTCACTCACATTATTGCCAATTTCGTCGCTGCAACCACTGTAGTTCAATCCGGCTGGATTAATGTCAACGCTATAACAATCATTGATCTGGGCAGAATGGAACCAGTTCGCACTTTGTTGTTGGATTCGAGAAATCGCGGCGCAGCCAACCCTTGGGGGATAGCTTGGTCATCCGATAACGCGAAGGCCGCCGTCACTCATGCGGGCACGCATGAGGTGAGCGTCATCAACTTCCCGGCATTGATGTCCGGATTAACAACTAATCCGGATTCCGTCATTGCTGATTTGGCGCGGCGGCCGGAGCTTGATGAAGGGCTTTTTCTTCTCACCGGCGCCCGTGAACGCGTGCGTTTGCCCAAAGGTGACTTGGGACCACGGGCGGTCACCATCGTCGGCCACACGGCTTACGTCGCGAATTATTTCTCTGGCACATTAAGCGTGATTGATTTGAAGAGTCCACATGGCGCAATCGAATCCATTCCACTCGGTCCGAAAGTTGAAATGAGCGCCGTCCGCAAAGGTGAGTTCTATTTCCACGATGCGACCATTTGCCTGGAGGGCTGGCAAAGCTGTTCGAGTTGTCATCCCGGTGATGCGCGCGCAGACGGTTTGAATTGGGATCTGCCCAACGATGGCCTCGGCAATCCCAAAAACACCAAGAGCTTGTTGCTCGCCCACAAGACTCCGCCGGCGATGAGCTTGGGGGTGCGGACCAATGCAGAAACTGCTGTCCGGGCCGGCATCCGGTATATTCTTTTCACTGTGCAACCGGAAGAAGTTCCGGCGGCAATAGACGAATATCTTAAATCGCTCAAGCCGGTGCCAAGCCCCTATCTGGTTCATGGCAAACTGTCCAAAGCAGCAGCACGAGGCCGGAAAATTTTCTCACGGGCGGGCTGCGCAATTTGCCACCCCCCACCACTCTATACAGACTTGCATCAACACGATGTCGGCACCTGCGGCCAGTTCGACGCGCCGACAGACAAATTCTACACGCCAACGTTGGTCGAGGTCTGGCGCACGGCTCCATATCTGCACGGTGGTTCAGCGGTGACCATTCGGGATGTTCTTACGACTCGCAACCAGAACGGCTTGCATGGAGATGTATCCAGCCTTTCCAGTCAGCAATTGGATGATCTTTGCACCTATGTTCTCTCACTATGAATGTAACAGGTCGCAATAGTGCTAGAACAACCAGTCGTTCTGAAAGATCAAGAATTAGCCGTGAAACACATCCAGGGCTGGATGTCACTCGCATTTCATTTGCGGCGCACCTAGAGTTGCATTTGAGCCTTCGACCTATCCCAGGTGAAAAGCCATCGGCAATGGTTTCCAGGCTTGCTTGCATGTTGAAAGACTATGAAGCCACAGTCATCCGGCACGAGGTTTTTGGCCCAGTGTCCGCTTGCTCGGAAACGCTCCGCGCGTTGCGGCACGAATTGAAAGGCGTTGATTGGCCGGTGACATGGATTGAGGGCGGAACGACCTCAAGCCCGGTTGTTTTCGGGATGCACATTTTCGCGGTGGCTGGAACTCATGTGAACACAATTTGTCAGGAAGGAGAGCCGGTTGGCCGGATTTTCAGTGATGGCCATGTCCGGCATTGTTTGCTCGGTAATGTGATGCCGTCGAATCTCTCCGCCTCCAAACCGGCCCAATCCCGTGAGACTTTCGAGAATATCGAACGCGCTCTGTCCGAGGCTGGCATGGGCATGGCAAACGTCGTGCGGACCTGGTTCTTTCTCGATAACATTCTTTCGTGGTATAAGCCGTTTAACACCGTGCGCACGGAGTTTTACACTCAAAGAAAGGTATTCAACGGCCTCGTGCCCGCCAGCACTGGCGTTGGCGGTCGGAACCGGGCAGGAGCTGCAGTTTTGGCTGGTGCCTGGGCGGTTCAAGGGCTGGAAGGGTCCGTTGCCGCCTACGCGGTGCCATCGCCACTGCAATGTCCTTCAATGGAGTACGGCAGCGCCTTCAGTCGTGCGGTGGAATTGACTAGCGGTGATTACCGCCGCCTTCTGGTTTCCGGCACAGCGAGCATCGGATTAGATGGTCACAGCGCACATAGCGGTAATTTGCATAAGCAGATCGCGATGAGCATGAAGTCCGTCCACGCGATTCTAGCATTGCACGGGTTCGATTTCCGCGATGTGACCCGTGCAACTGCTTATTTTAAGAACATACAGGATGCACCGGCATTTGAAGGGTGGCGCAAAGAACAAAGAAGGGACGCATTTCCGTTGATTGTGACCCAATCCACGGTCTGTCGCGACGAGCTATTGTTTGAAATCGAGTTGGACGCGACTTTATCGCAAAAGCACAGCGCGGCCAAGCCACAACCAAAGTAGCGGAACGCCAGGCGTCGGGATAAAAAATTTGCGCAATGAACTTACAAACTTCTCCCTCGCTCACCAGCGTTCCGGCGGCTTTTCTTAACCGATTCAGCGATTCGATGACGGTCGTTTTGTCGGGCTTCGACCGCCTCCGGGCCGCGATACAGATACGCAAACGCCAAGGCGGTTGCATCAAAGATCGCGATCCGGTAATCCTCGCTCATCCACGGGCGGCGCCTGGGCGGCAGACGGAAGCCGAGTTCCTCCGGAAACCGCTTCGCGATGATTTCGGCCAGGGCGTGTTTTGTCCCGCATCCATCGGCAAAAAAGACCCGCCGCACCTGTTTCTGTGAGAACAACGCCACCTTGACAGCGCGGCTTTCCGCCAGGGCGATAAGCCGCTTAGTGAGCGCTTGTATGCGGGCGGAACGGCGGGATCCTTTGGCTAGAGCATCTTCAAGAACCATCACTTGAGGGTCATAGTGAGCGATCATCTCTTCGACTTTCTCCATGGACCCGGCGTTCTTGTCCCCTGTGACCGACTTCACGCCCCAATCAACAAGTTCTTTGTGCCCTTCAAGCACGGCGTAACCGAAACCTCTGGTTGAGGGCGCGATTGCCAAGATGCGCGGATATTTTGGGAAAATTTTGTTCACTGTAGATTAAGATATAAGAGTCGCAAGGTCCGCAAGCGCCTCACGTTTGCGGGCGGTCTGTCGTGTGGGTTTGCGGCCATCTGTTTTCCCGGCAAGCGCCCCGGCGCGGGCGGCGACTTCCCGTTCGACTTTTTGATAGAGGCCGGGAAAAAGTTAGCTCACCGACCTCTTGAAAATCGCTTCACACGCCAATGCGGTCTCCAAGCTCGGCTCGCAAACGAATCGTTCGTAGCGACACACCCTGGCTCCGCTTTGACTTCCCAGAAGAAATGCCACTTCGCCTTGGGAAAGAGCCAAGCGTTTTCGATTGGATCGCAGATAATTTGG
>Ga0187873_1001830_pt1 | contig 17025 bp, 14 predicted proteins | sample June2016WEW_16_1_2_FD_133012 | JGI IMG/M metagenome (GOLD analysis project Ga0187873, IMG submission 133012) | Peatland microbial communities from SPRUCE experiment site at the Marcell Experimental Forest, Minnesota, USA - June2016WEW_16_100 | ecosystem: Environmental > Terrestrial > Soil >... | reverse complement strand
GCGGATGGCCTCAATGAACTTACGTTGATACTGCTGGGTCAAGGTTTCATAATGTTTTCTGGAGATGCAGTCGGCGGAGGACACCGGGTCGTTGACCCACACGCAGTCGGCTCCCGCTTCATGAGCGGCAATGACCATTTGCAGCCAGCCGGCCATGGCATTTTCCATGAGTTCGACGGCCCAATCCGGGTCCCGGGCGACGATCAGGAACCATTCCTTGAAACCTGTCAGACAGGCGGCAGTCCGGGAGGGACAACTTCCCCAGGTCATGATGGGCACCCGCTGGGTGCCGTTGCCTGCCTTGATCAGCCCTTCCTTCAGGCGCCTGATGCACTGCAGAACCTTGGGCATATTGCCGTCTTTGCGCGGATCGAGCTTCCACTTGGCCTTCTTCATGTCCTCTTTGGTCTTAATAAAGGACTCGGCAATCTGGGGGACATCATCCTCGGGGTACTTGAGGGTCGCACCGATGGCTTCTTCAACGGGTCCCATCATATCGTAGTCGATGACACAGTCATACTGGAACCGCTGCTGAGCCATGATCTGTCCCTTGGCATACAGTTCGGGATCATCCCAGGTCTTCTTGAAGGTCACCCCTAGGTATTCCAGGCCCGCCCAGCGCGGGTAGACATGCACGGGGACCCGATCGAGCTTTTCGCCATTCATGGTGGCGAACATCCTTTCCCATGGGGTCACTTCGTTGGAGCCATCATACAAGTAGTAAGACATCTTTTTCCCTCCTCCTAATGATTGGGCGTTCAAATTGATTTTGGAGTGTTTGATGCCATTCTGCTTTTTACCACAAGCCGCGATACCGAACCCTCTGTATGGGAACCGGCACCCCATCCTGGACAAATTCCCCCCCCCCGGACCTGTTCCCAGGTTGCCCGAAGGAGAGGAACTCTCTCAAAATCTTTCCTTATATTTGTAACTTGACATAGGCCGGGACGAATAACTGTCCGCATGTGTCTGATTTTTCCATAGGACTCTCACCGGCTGCAAAGTAGGTCTTTGTCCTACACCCTGAAAGAGGCCCAGATCCTGATAGAGCGCTGGCGGCAGGAATACAATACGGTAAGGCCTCACAGTGCCTTGGGTTATAGGCCCCCAGCACCTGAGGCCATCGAGGCGATGCCCAGAGATCCTGGCTACGCTAAGCTCCGCCAGGATCTCTGGCTTGACTTAACCCCAATCCTAACTTAAAACTTGGTACAACTACTGGGGGCAGGTCAGCTCCTCTTGGGGAGAGAAAATTAGGGAGCCAGTTGGGTTAGAGCCAAATTTCCTCAAAAACGTGAAACTACTAAGAGTTATTGATGCGTTCGCGTAATACCCCAGATGACTTGAACACCAAAATCTTTCGAGCGGCCAGGACTAAACTTTCTTTGGTTTGAGGATTTCTCCCCCTACGCTCATTCTTTTGCCTCACTGAGAATTTTCCAAACCCGGTGATGAGCAGTTCTTCTCCCTGGGCCAAGGTGTCCTTCATTATCCCCAAGAGCCGCTCCACTATCTGGTGAGACTCCTGTTTGTCCAGGCCTACCTGGGTCTGGACGCAGGTGATCAGTTTATCTTTTGTAAGCGACATGTTCCCCCCAAAAAAGTTATGCAGAAGTTAAATGATACCCTGATGGCAAACACCTCTCTATCAAAATTATCGCCAATCAATGACTATGAAACCATATCGGATTTTATAGCAGGGGATAACTCTGTCCTCCGCAGATAAGAGAAAGCCTTCAAGAGTTGGTGTGGATCGAAAAATTGCGATATGGCATGGAAAGCATGAATTTTCAGCCTCTTGATAAGTTTCAGATCATAGCAGATATACGTCCTGATGGTCTTGGGAATGGGCCTGTTTATAAGTGAAGTAATCCCAGGCATTGCCGGTGTTGCTGTAATCTTCCCGCGCCGTGCCCAATTGGCTTTCACTCAGGCAGGGACCCCATTTATTCCTATCATCTATAGCTATTCACGCCTCACACGTACATATATTCTATAGGGCGCCGACAAAGCCACCAACCTCAGCCCCCCAATGATGTTGAACCGCATCACCTTCTGATAAAAAAAAGCCGTTGGGCAATTTTTGCCCACGGCCTTTTGATTAGATCGGCTCTAATCTCATTCTTAAATACTAACTCCCATAACCCCGCATGTTTCCTTTCCATGATTATAAGCGGGATTAATATTATTTTATTATGTAGATATTTAGGAACAAGACCATAATGACCATGCTAGCGCCGATGAGAATGGCTGAAACCCAAGGAAAGAACCTCCGTTCTCTGGCCGGCGCTTGAAGTGATCCCCCAGGCGTTTCTGAAAGGGAAGTAATACACTTGTGGCAGATTTTCTGCTGAGGGCCCACCGCGATGCGGCATTGGGGGCAAAAACGATCCTCTTCTCCGGGATCAGGGAGGTACCGGTCACAGGTTGAGCAGTAACTCTGGCCTATCCATATGGCAGCGTTGCAGGTAGGGCACTGGTGCATGAAGGACCTCCGGATCGGGCCGCTTGCCGGCTCGGTAATAAAATATTTTTTGGGGTCTCTTTGTCCCGGAGAATCTCCTCAATGACCCCGGGCCGACCTCTTTTTCCCATGCGGATAGTTGACGATGGATGAAGAATCTCTCTTTTCCGTTAACGTTATGCTGGGATAATCAAATCGGCTCTGCGCCGGAGAGTTCGCTTCCCTTGGTAATGGTAAATTAATGGTTGAGATAAAGAAAGTCTATCAGGAAATGCATGATTTTGATGGAGAAATCCCTTATTTTTATGCGGGAAACTGGGGAGCGCCTAGCAAAATCGCCAAAGCCAGGAAAAGTGAGGCATTATTAAAGTTACTGAGTCTGACTGAGGGTGAGCTGATGGACTATTCTAAACTCACTCACCATCATTAGCATTTTCTGAATTATCGATCACTTGCCACTATACGCCCTTCCGCTAATCTTTCCATATGGTTCGTATATCGGAAAGCCTTTGCAGAAATCGCCTCTCAAAAAATGCGTGATGCATTTGCAGGGGGCCTACGGCCATAGATGCCCAGCCGACCAGAGAGAATTTTTCATTAAAATTTTTGGGCCGGCCCCATACCAGGGGGGGGCTGGAAAAAGAAATTATGAAAAATTTGGCGGACAAAGCATTGACTATGGGGGGGGTAGGAGTCCCACTAGTGGTTTGCCTTCCCGGGCCGAAAATCTATAGGGCCGTTGGCGGCGCCGGTGGAGGGGCAGCGGCGAGCGTTTGACCACCGGTGGATGCCAGGGGTCCAGAGCCTAGTTCGTCAGGCAGGGGCAGGTTATATGATAGAACTTCCCTTATCCAGATCATACCTGCAAGTTTTCCAGGTTTGGGGATAATTGTCTGGTTTGGCAAGTAATCATCAATGCCGGTACTCGATAAAACTCCTCCGTCTCTTTTCCCCTGGCGCACCATTATCTGGCGGTGCCTCCTGGGGTACCAGATATAGTAATTTTTTCAGAAATTTTGGCATACCTGCCCCTCAGACCCCGGATACCTCAAAGCTATGGAGCTTAAGCATAAAGGCTAAATGAAAATCCCTTGACAGCATTCCCAGCCTTGTTATGATTTAAAATGTAAAATTTTCCTCGTTCTCCCATTCATCCGAACATAACCTTTAAGAGCAGGGAGTGATTATGAGTACTTTTACATTCGGAGACAAGACATATTCGGTTGACGTGGAAGAATACCTTTCGGATTCCAACGACTGGGACGAAAACTTCGCGCGGGGGATGGCTCCTAAAGTCGGTATCATCAGCAAATTATCGGAGGACCATTGGAAGATTATCAACTTTATTCGTGATTTTTCTAAGCGAACTGGCAAGTGCCCATTGGTCTATGACACCTGCCGAATGAACCGACTGCACTTACGGAAACTGCAAAAGCTCTTCCCCGCAGGATACCTTCGGGGAGCCTGCAAACTTGCCGGCGTTACATACAAGGAAGGTTACTTCGCCCCGACCCGCTCCCCTCAACTTGATCAATCCTTCTTAGATGAATTAACGGTGCGGGACACAACCGGAGATCAAGAGGAAAAAACCTTCGAGGTTAATATTCAAGGATTTCTTATTAATCCCCAGGAATGGGATAAGAGGTATGCCATATACAAAGCCCAGGAGATGAAAATGCCCAAGCTGACGGACAAACACTGGCAAGTCATTAATTTCCTTCGCCAGAGCTTCGAGAAAAACAACCTGGTGCCCACTATATATGAAACCTGTGAAGCCATCGGTATCGACTTGGAGGAACTTCAGAAGCTGTTTCCCGATGGGTATCATCGTGGTGCAGTCAAGATTGCGGGGTTAAGAACACGATGAGATTCAGCCTGGTTTCCAGGTGGTCAAGCTGGGCGTCATGGTAGAAATTATTCTGGTACGCCACGGCCAGACCCCCTGACACGGCGGAAGAAAAACCCCACGCCTTAAGCCGCAGCAATAGCATCGGCACGTAAATCAGAGGCAGGGTCAGCCACGGCCCTGCCTTTTTTTGTGCCTTTTCAATAGCTCTCCAGTTTATATTACGTTTCCCCGAAAAGTTAACCAACCCAATCCCTTCAAGTTGATTTGGCCAGGGGTAACGCCACGGAGCATATCTACAGGCCCGCCTTTTAATGCAAGGTAAACAAATCTATAATTATGTTTCCTTTAGTCGCCGCCGACCGAGAATTTTCACGCAGTTCGTTTGTCATAAAATCCGCTTCCCATCTATAATGGAAACAGTTAAATTTTTTGTTTCCTTGCGGTTAAGGTCGGTGTCTTCAGCCGGCCCCGTCCCCATCTGACAATCCCTTGCTCCCCGGATCAGATTCACCCAAAAAAAGGGGGCTGAAGGTTTTTTTCTGTTTTTTTGTCAGGGGCCGCCCTCGGCGCTTCTTGCTGGCAGGGCGGCCATCGCTTAAAAAAAAGCCGCCCGGAGTTCTCTCCCCGGAAGAACCATGCGAACCGGCTTGACAGGTAAAAGGGGGAGCCTTAGAAGAATTGAAAGGCCCTGGTCTTTTGCCTGGGCCCCAGGACAACAAAATTCGGAAGACCCGCTATGGACCCGAAAGGCGTTCGTTTCCGCGACCGCGTCGACGCCGGGAGGCGATTGGCCGCGTTGCTGACCAGGTATAAGAACCAAGATGCCGTGGTTTATGCCCTGCCCCGGGGCGGCGTGCCGGTGGCCAAGGAGATCGCCGACGCCCTAAACTGCCCTCTGGACCTGATCATTATCCGGAAAATCGGCCATCCCTGGAATCCCGAATATGCCCTGGGGGCCATCGCCGAAGACGGCCTCCTGGTGGTCAAGGAGGAAGAATTGGCCCGGGTGGATCGGGACTGGTTCGCCGCGGAAAAGCAAAGACAACTGCAGGAGGCCGCGAGAAGACGGCAACTCTATCTCGGGGGCAAGCAGCCGCTCAGCGCCGCCGGCAAAATCGCCATCCTGGTGGATGACGGCATCGCCACCGGCTCCACCATGCTGGTGGCCGTCAAAAAAGTGCGGCGGGAAAAACCGGCGAAGATTGTGGTGGCGGTGCCGGTCTCCCCCAAGGATACGGCCCGAAGGTTTGCCGAAGAGGTTGATGAGTTCGTGGCCGCGTCCATTCCCGAAACCTTTTGGGGAGCCATCGGCTACTATTACGATGACTTCACTCAGGTCTCCGATGAGGAAGTGATGGCCTTATTACAGGGGAATGAGAGGAGGCAGGTGCCATGGAGAGAGAGGTAGCTATCCGAATCGATACCCTTGCCAACCATACCAAACCTAAAGAGAAATCCCTCCCCGGCTGGTTGGCGCTGCCCGGGGAGGCCCGGGCCCTGGTGATCTTTGCCCATGGCAGCGGCAGCAGCCGCTTCAGCCCGAGGAATCGCCTGGTGGCCGGGATATTGCAGCAGGCGGGCTTCGGGACGCTGCTTTTCGATCTGCTGACCCCGGAAGAGGACCAGCTCTATGAAAACCGTTTCAATATCGAGCTGATCTCGGCCAGGCTGGTAAGCGCCACGGAATGGCTGGCGCAACAGCAGGAGACCAGGGGGTTGGCCTTCGGTTTTTTTGGGGCCAGCACCGGGGCGGCTGCGGCCCTGAAGGCCGCGGCCCGCCTGGGCAGCCGGATAAAGGCGGTAGTCTCCCGGGGGGGCCGGCCCGATCTGGCCATGGATAGTCTGGACCAGGTCACCTCGCCCACCCTGCTCATCGTCGGGGCACTGGATGAGGTGGTCCTGGACCTGAACCGCCTGGCGCTTTCGAAGCTGTCGGCCGAAAAGCGCCTGGAGGTTATTCCCGGCGCCACCCATCTTTTCGAAGAGCCGGGCGCCCTGGAGCTGGCAGCCGCCGCGGCCGTCGCCTGGTTTAAGGATCATTTGCTCCCCTTTAACAAAAAGGCCGGCCCCTGGAAGCAGAGGGAAGGGGTAACCGGTAGGCTGTAGGGGCGGACCCATGGGTCCGCCCTCCCTCAGTCCGGACCCCGGAAGCAGGGGAGGGGTAAGGGTAACCCCACGCCTGCAAGTCCCCGCATAATGGGGTCCCTTATTTGTCCCCTCGCCCCCGCTGGGGGAGAGGGTTAGGGTGAGGGGGAATTCAATCTATTTTCCGCTCCCATTAATATCTCCTCTCCCCCGTGGTTGGATCGGGGAGATGGGTAAAAAACGTTCGGGGACCCAGGTAACACATTTTTGGTTCGACCTTCTGAAAAGCCTCGCAAGTCAGGAAATCCCCCTCGCCCCCGCTTGGGGAGAGGGTTAGGGTGAGGGGGAATTTAATCTATTTTCCACTCCCATTAATATCTCCTCTCCCCCGTGGTTGGATCGGGCCCTCGGGTGTTTTGCTTTGACCAGAGGCTGTGATATATTCAGGTGGCCAGGCGGGATCGGATCGCGGGCCAATGGCTTCCCGAATGGAAACCTCCCGGGAAGACCAGGAAGGCATTGATGGCGCGGCGGCGGAATCCTGCGGAAGTGCGAGGCTCACTGGTGGGGCCCCCGGACTTCAAATCCGGTGTACCTTCTGAATAAGGGGGTAGGTGGGTTCGATTCCCATGCACTTCCGCCAATGATTTGTGGGGCTGGAGGCCAATATGATTGGCCTCCTTTTTCTTTGGGTGTGCACATAGTGTGAGAATCTTAAGGGTCAAGGCCCATTTCCCTGGCCTAAATCGCCTTGAAATTACCATTGAGATCACCCTACCCCTCCATCACCCCCCTAGCAATATCATCCTCTCCCCTCACTGATTCCTGCCCCGCATTTTTCTGGTTTGCCTTCACTAAAAAATTTCCCATTCTTCAGATATTAAAAATATTTTCTATAATCTGCGCAGGGAAGAATTTATTGTCACCAAGAGAGCCGTGTGGGGGTGATTTTTGGATCTCGGGTGAGTCAAGGAAGGGTAAACCATTTGGTCGGGGAAAATCGTTCAGCCTGGGGCTTTAGATGCAGTCGGATTTTTGGCAAGAGTTTGAGCTGGAGTGGTTGGTGGGATTTTGGTTTGGGAATGCACGACAGGTTCATGCTACCCAAAAACCAAAAGGTCTGTCCATTCCTGACTCGCCCCGCCTGCTTCTGTCTTACTGAAAATTTTCCAAAACCGGAAATGGGGGATGATTCTGAATTGGGAGGGTAGGTTTCATTATCTTGGAAAACTGGAAGGTAGGTTTGTTAATCGGGCTAATGTTTTCAAAAAATATTGTCCATCGCTACGGCGGCCGCAGTCCATGAACTCCGTGAAATTGTATATTGTATTGAGGTTAGCTCTGAAGCTGTACACCGTCCATATGGATTGGGAACCCAGAAAATCACATTCTGTCCCAATGGGTTGAAGTTTTCGATAATCGCTAAGATATAATTATCTCCATGAGTTCTCGCTTGTTGCCATTCACGAGAAGTTAGTGTCGGACTGCAATAATTTATCGAACTCTTAGCGTCAATATAGCGCGTTTCCCTCCCCCTTTGCACTAATAAATCATAACCGACTTTCTGTCGTGAAACATCATGCACCGTCCATCTGGCGTTCCTCAGGGTTTCAGCGACGAATGCTTCTGCATCCCAGCCTGTGTTAATCCCCGGTGGGACAGTGGGAGTTCCTGTTAAAACAGGAGTTGGCATTGCTCCTGGAAGACGCTGGATTCTGCCTCCTGCTCGAGGACGAGCTCTTCGAGGCAAAATGGCTGGAGGAGTTGGTGAGATGAGAGTCGAAAAACGACTATAAGTAATCTGGGGGAATAAGTTCAGAATGGTCTGATTCTGTCTGTTTTGAGGATTGTCGTCGAAATATGCCTCTAACTCTGCTCTGTTAAAATGAAAATCATCTGCGAAATGTATTATGTCTACCTCACGACGGTCAGATATGGATAGGCCAGGAAGAGCGTCGAAATAGAGGGCAACAATTAGTGGTATGATAGGGATTTTTTGCCCTCCTGGAACAATATATGGAATAAAATTTGAGATGTTCATTAGATCAACAACTGCATACCCTGATCCACCTGGGTCAATGCGGAGCCATTTCCTGTGGTCTTCATTCCTATACCTTGCACCGGTTTGACATAACTCACATGTACCTCCTGCCAATCCACCTTCTTGCCCAGGAATTAAATGCCTACAAGTTGAGCGAGACTGATCTAAAAATGTTTGGCTGGATAGTTCTTGCGGGGGAGCGTAACAGGGAATCCCTTTTTGTAAATGTAGATTATTCCTCCATGTATTCTGGGCGGTAGTATTTCCAGGGGCGATTAATCCAGTCCTTGCGTGATAGCTGTTCTCAAAAAGCATTAATACGCATTCAGTTAGCTGGTGCGATGCTTTGGCATAGAGATCATCAAGTAGAGTCTGAAGCACCTCAGTACTGATGAACTGGTTTGAAAACATACTTGGCATCTCATCTTGATAAAATTTCAAGGCCAAAAACAATTGAACGAATCGCCCACGAAGTCTGCGACCTACTAGACGCCTAAAATCAGCCAATTCATTGCACGATGCTTGATAGAGATTTGGGTCATTTAGGTTTATCATGTACGCTATCCTTCCCAATAAATTAAATTAAAGCATCTGGTGAAAGGCAGCCCCTCATGAAAGATTGATATATATTGGAAGGTGGTTTGATGTAATCTCTGAAACTCCCATCCTCCCCCGGTTGAAGAGGGGGCAAGTCATCCAAGGCTTCTTTGACAGTGAAACATGGTGATAGTGGGGCGAAATGCCCTTGCCGAGAAACCATTGCTGTAATTGGCGTAGGTGGTGAAATAGAAATAGAGTTTGGTCTTAGACCAAGAATAAAGATGCGAAATCGTCTTTGAGGAATAGCATACTCTTCTGCATGGAGTTTCCAAATATACGTTTTGAACCCTTTAGATTTAAGCTCATTATTAATCATTTGGAAGACCTCGCCATGATTCATATTAAGGATTCCGGGGACATTTTCAAATATGAATCCTGCTGGACCAAGCATCGCGAGAATTTCTACAAAAGCCTCATATAATTTATTCCGAGTATCACACATTGAACGACTGTTCCCTGCTGTAGAAAAACCTTGACAAGGGGGACCTCCGAGAACGAAAAGCCTGCGGGAACGCTTTCTGGCATGAGCTTCTTCCACAGAGGAGAGTAAATGTGAAAAAACGGCACTATTTCGAATATCTCCAAGGATAATATTGTTGTGAATATTTCCCTTGTATGTTTCAAGAGACTTTTCATCGATATCGTTGGCTACAAGCGGTTCCCATCCAGCCCACGCAAAGCCGAGAGAAAGCCCTCCTGCACCGCAGAATAGATCAACGAAGTTTCCAGGTTCCCCTAATTGTTTTGCTATTTGGTACGCAACAAGAGGTGGCACTGCATTTCCGATCTGATTATTTACAGAACCCCGATTGCCATAGAAGACAAAATTATCGGGAAAGCTCTGTAGGCGAGCGGCTTCACGTTGAGAAATAACTCGGTGTTGTCCTCCTTCATAATCATAATGAATATGACAACCATTCCCGGGTCGGTTAAAATTTGTGTTTATCGTATAGGAGGGGGCATCTGGCCGAAGGCGTCCGTAGTAAGTTGAACGACTACCTCCTCCAGCAGCATAACTCTTCCGGATTTGATCCAAACGTTTTGAGGGAATACTCTCTGGAATTTTCTTCCAGTTTCCCCCTGGGGGAACCGAACGAACCATCCTGAGATCTAATTCGCTGAGGGAGGCAGAATAGTGGTTTGGAATGCGTATAACCATGAAATCTTAATACCCTATTTTTTATCAATAACCGTCAATGTCTATAATAGGGGCAGGTTCAAATCCCATGCTGGACTGGAGAGTAACTCGCTTATTTCTTCCTCTTCGAGCTTGTCAAAACCAGAAAGAAGGAGTTTAAATTCATTTCGCGAAAGATTATACAACTTGGCAACGCACACCTCTAAATCGGTTAAAGACTTATCCTGACCCAAGAGACATTGGTCGGTAAGATCTGCTAATATTTTTATTAACAGTTTATTATTTATTGGAGGAATCTTAACTTTTCTGACGCTTCCAAGAGAAATATGACTTGTTGATAGATAGGCTCGTACTTGTATCTCGAAAATAAGAGAACTGAATATGGCAAGAAGTGCCTTTAGGCGATCAAAGTCATCATTCTTGAAGTATGCAACATTCAAGGAGTTACCACAGACCCATCCTGGGGGTATCAACATGCCCTGTAATCTTCGCTTTTGGCTCGGCCTGGAAACGTCGCGCCAGACAAGGCGCCAGTAGTTGGCCGATACTGGAATTCTCGGGCCACCTCGTTTTACAAATTTCGTGGGTTCTTCAATGACCCCAAATCGTTTTATCATCCTGCCTTTGATAAATAAATAATCGCCGTCGTCTGCTAAGAATCTTTTATAACCTGTCTCATCTAATTCCCTGCCAGCCCAAAAACCATGCAAATCATCTTTCTCAAGATCTGCCAAAGTTGGAAATTTACGCCATTTCAAAAATAATTTTATTATATCAGGGCCAAATTGGATGGGAATCACAAACCCACTTTCCTTAAGTTGCTTGCTATTGATATGAAATACCCTCTTCGACCGTATTTTTTGCTCTTTATTATAAATGACCAATGTCGGAGAGAGTTCTCTAACATGGCCAGGGGTGGCAACCAAGGTAATGCTGGGCTGATCAACATAATCAAATAATCGCGCCTCTGATGGATAATATGCTAGGTCGTGGATGGTGTAATTTGAAAAAATCCAGCTTCTTAACTGTTCTGAGGATTGGTCGGCCAAGAGCGAGGCAGGCGAAACTAAGCCGCAGACACCATTTGAGGAAGTAATACGGAGTGCCACCTCGGTTCCGCATCTTGCCAAGTTTGTTCCCCATCCGGAAAACTTCAATCGAGGTTTTGAAATTGGATATAATGCCATAAGAATTTCATCTAACTCCCTCAAGCCTTCGATATATTTTAATTTATCATTACTATTAAGATTTTTGAGCTCTCTCTGGTCTGGTTTAAGAATTTCCCAAGGTGGGTTTGTAATTACTATATGATATTGGCCTAAGTGTTGTTGGGCAAGAATAAAAGTATTGGCTTTTATAGCTTTTATATAAATTTTCAATCTGAATTTATTAGCCACTTGTCCCACATGATTCTTCGCCCTTTTCAGAGCGTTCTCGTCACAATCCCACAGTGTGACATTTATACGTTGGTACCTACGTAGTTCATTTTCAGCAAAACCTTGAATCAGCCAAACTATAAGCCGCCCGTCTCCACAAAATGGATCTATAATATTAATTTCTGGAATAGTGTTATTTTTAAAAACTGACAGCAGCGAGTTTACTAAATGCTTTCCGACAAGTTCATGAGTATAAAAACGCCCTGTTGCGCGAGAAATTAAGCTTTTCGGCCCCTCTTTTTCAAGGCCGCTGTTATTTTTATGCAGAATCTTTAAATGCTCCATGATCTACCAAAAAGTCAAAATATTACTCGGAATTATTTGCCTTCCCAAGCGGTAATATATTGTTTATCAAAATATTTTCTTTTCACGATCACCAAATAATAGCGTATCCGATGCCAATTTTTCTTTCAAAATATGGTAGCACAAAATCCATTGGGAAATCAATTCCGATCAGATTTTAGACACGATGCTGGGTAGTGGGGGGAGATCAGCCTGATACCGGTAAAGCGGCTCATGGGCTGGCCATCATAAGGCCGAATCCGTTAAATATAAAATTCTATACAGGGATTGTCCCAATTTTCACTCTGATGCTCCTATGTCGTCGTCTGGTAAGGGCAGCGTCGCAATATCCTCTAATTGAGGAAGTGATTCCTGCGCAATCGCTTGTAGCTCCCCGCACATACCTATCATATTGAGAGTCACCCGCTCGATCTGCTGCTCACGTTTTTTCCAGATTCTTGCCATGGCCGCCCTCTCGGAGTCCAAGTCACGCCTCAGAGTAATATTTTTTCTAGTGGCATTCAATGTGAATATGGTTTTTATGAAATTCTTCACCCCTAGAAACCGTATTTATCCCTTCTGAGTTTAAAAGCTTTTTCGCCACCCTCCATCACCTTTGTGATCTCTGTTCGAATGTCAGGGATATCGATTGCACCTTCCTTTTTGACCTCGCCTTTCGACTGGTCACCCGTAACCTTGTAGTCACAACAGACAACAAGTTCCCCATCGCCATTCACAACGATGTTCGCGTTATGGCTAGTGAATATCACTTGACGGTTCTTTTTGGCTTTGCAAACGAGTGCAGCTATTTCTGATATCATCTGATTATCCAAGTCTTCTTCAGGCTGATCTATTATCAACGGTGGCCCTTCCTGATTTAGTAAAACATGCATAAGAGCAGTTGCCTGCTGGCCTGCTGAAGCATCATTAAAATCAATATATTCGCCCTCACGCGTCCTATACTCAAATAGAGGTAGATCGTCGAGCTCAATAAGAAAGAGGTCTATCCAGTTTCCCGCATTAATTTTATCTATGATTTTCTGAATATCATTAGGCATAAATCCTGCTGATGTCAGGAAAGGAGTTGATGGGAGCTTGTTGCCTTTCACACCTTTAGAATCGAGGTAAGCAACCACCTCAAACTCAAGTAATATGTCATGCCATGCATGTATAGCATCTGGAGATTTTACCACCAAATCACAAACAGCTTGAATTTTGTCTTTACGGATATTTGAGCCGTATAACATTGTTCTAAGGGTTTCCTCAAGTTCTGCAATGCCCTTGCCCCTCCCAAGCGTTGCTCGAAGATTGTTGTCAGAGAGACGCTCTAGCTGGGCGCATTGGGACGCAAGAAGGTCGGCACGTTCTCTATGGGCCGAAATCCATTCTTGTTTGAGGGTTTCAAACTTCGTCTCCGGATCACCAGCCTTAGCGACTTGTTGCTTCTTCCCTGCAAGTGACTTTCTAACTTCCCTGCTTCTTTCCTCCAATTTTCGAATCTGATTAAGCGTGGTTTCTTGCGAAGAGGATTTTTCCTTCGCTAATTCATATTGCTGATCGTGCTGTGTTGTCATCACGTGCCAAGAGTCAGTAAGAGTGTAGAATTTATCCAAAGCTCCACTTTCACCATTTAGTTTCTTGCTCAGACCCTCCAAAGAGGATTTGACGTCTGAGAATACTCTGCTGACTTCACCATAAATTTGCTTAACTAAGGCTTGTTCAGCATCAGGAAGCTTTGATTCCATAGGCAAAGGTGTAGGAAAACTGGCCAACTCTTGGACGACACTGTCGATAGATTCGCTCGCAGAGATCATCTCGGAGTTCCAGCCTTCAAGGAGTTGTTGAAACACCTCAAAGTCTTCATGAATCGCTATCGTTTTGCTGTCCTCTTCAGATATTCCCTTGAGTTCTTTCCGTAACTTTTCAACCTGCTCAGTCAAAGATTCTAATTCAAGATCATTTTTCTCTATATCTGTATTCATTAGCTTTTTTTGTAAGCGTTTCTCGTAACAAGCCTTAATGTCTATCCCTGTTTTTTCATATTGTGCGTCGTATTCAGCCAGTTTTTGTCTAACTGGACTGTATATGAGCCTTTTAAGTTCCTCAATACTGACTCCAACGCTGCTAAGCTGCTTCTGGCTGTAAGCCTGAATGGGAAGCAGGTTACGAGCGTTCTCTTCGGTACATGGCTGAAATTCCCCCGAACCTATTTTGAGAATAAGCTCATTTGTGCTGGCCTTTCGACGTATAACGTGCGGAATATCATTCTTGATGAAGGAAACCTGCACAATGGCATCGTATGGAAGGAGGGTTTTTTCTATTAGTTTTTTGCGCCGCTCTTGATAGCGTGGAAGACCTTCCTCTTCCTGAGCTATATCCGGGAATTGGTCACACAAGCCCCAGCGCAAGTACTCAAGAATGGTCGATTTTCCCGTTCCCCTGCCACCGATGATTGCGTTGTACTGTTGATTGAACTCTAAGTAGACTTGGCCGAGAAATTTGCTGTTTGAAACATCAATGGACGTAATGCATATTGGGGGCAAGACAGGAATTACCTGAGAAATTCTTGAGTCCTGGGCTAGACAAGCCTGCCGAAGAGCTTCGGCGGTGGGTTCTGACCATTTAACCCATGTACAAAATTTTCCAAGGTCTTCGTGTGTTTCTTTTCTGTTATCGGAAGTTTGCAAAATAGCTATTGGCTTATAACCATAATCACGGTTCTTTCCCGCAACGATGGTTTGATTGCCAGTTCCTAGTTTTTCTATTGAGCCGTCAAGGTAGCCGCCAACACACGGCATTGACTTATAGAAGTCTGCAAAGCCACTTCTCAAGAGAGTTTTATGACCCCCATCGCTTACAAGGGGAAATACGATAAACCGAGTCTGCAAATACTGAAGACTGTCAAGTCGTTCGTAGAGTTCCTTAAAATTTCCCGAAACTGTGTGAGGAATCGGGACGACTTCCGCTGTCTTTGCTTCGTTTGCAGGGCGCGGATGAATACCGAGTGAAGTAAGCACCCCTTCAAGCAAATTCTCTGGGAAATTGCTGTCTAAAATCAAAAGAGCTTGGCAAGGGGGGGCAGCTAAGGTCAATTCTAGACCGGCAAATACGACAAGCCTTTCTACAAGGTCTACCGGGGTACCATCAGGTGCAAGTTCACGCTCAGCCGCCCGCTTCACGTATGGAAAAAAGACAAAATCGTGATGATCCGTGATGGCTATAGCATTAATGCCCTTTTCGCGACATGCCAGCACAAGCTTTTCTGCGTATGCCTTACGCTCCTCATTTGTGACAGCATTTGCACCCAACCAGCCGATGTCTCTAGGTGTATGAACCTGAAAATCACATTTGAAGAAGTGTGCACCTTTGTCCATGGGGTTATTCTCCTCTCTGACAATAGGCCATGCTTTACCATCGCATACTGGACAAAATACACCATTTTTTAGAACCTGCGCGATTTTTTAACTGTGTTGGGGTAAATATGCCGCCCTCTTCTTGCGCCACAGGCCCGCTGCCTTGAAGATTAGGTAATCCTCCCAATTTCGACGGTCATGCGGTCTATCGATCCGATCAGCGGCGGTGGCTTTTGGCCGAAGAGTTATACTGATAAAGGCCCACCGGACCAGGACACAAAAACAAAGCTCTTTTCGATAGCTTTTTGTATTTATGCTCGTTCAGACAGTTCCAAAATTCGGATTGACACAAGGAAGTGGGATTGTCCAGAAAGGGAACCTTTAGTCAAGGGTCCTTGCTCTCATTAACTTTTATGAAGAAGTTAAAAAAAATATAGGCCTCCTCAAGAAATTTATCATCCGGAGGCCCCATTCTCGTTCACTTCACCATAGCCAAAATCTGCCCTCCCACCTTCTGCATTTTATAGATTCCGCCCCTTGATCCATTCCAGCAGGGCGCGGCCTTCCTCCAGGTCCATGGCCCCCCGGCGATTTTTTGGGGGTGCAGGGTGATCCACTTGCCGTCCGACAGCTTAAGCGGCAGCACCCGATTTGTCGCATCAAAGTCCCAGCCGCCTAACTCGCCATTCACCTAGGGGAAGGTTGGGGAGAGGTCCGCCTGGAACGCGGCGATGGCGTGCAGAACTTTCCTGGAGGAGTCACACTTGGGACGGAAGATTTCAAAGTCTTCCATCCGGTCCAGTAACCTGGCGATCGCTCCTACTGCCGAGACGCCCGAAAAGCTCCTTAAAGCGATCTAACCAGGCTTTACCGTAAATCCAGATGGCAGCGAAGAAGCCGCCCATTATCCCGGCGGCCCCCACACCCACCGGACAGCCGGGTTGCCCGCAAAAGGGACAGACGGAAGAGCTGGCATAGATGCCGAAAAAAACCAGCCACCAGGAGAAAAAACGTAATAAACCGCCGATTACCGGATTTTGATAAATCTTCCGGGTGCGAGGCTGCCCTGGTAGCTGTTCCGGAACCTCGTCCCTGAGACAAGTTGGGTCGGGGCACGTAGGCGCCGATTCTTCCCGATCAGCCATGTAGTCCTTGAACTCTATTAAATCCGGCCGCGGGGCATCCCGGATTTAGTGAGCGCGGCGCGCTTTAGCCTTCTCTCGCAGCAGCGGGATCATCTTAGCCCGCAAGGCGTCCCGCACCTGCCGGAAAGCGGCCATGATTTCTTCTTCCGTGCCGGCAGCCTTAGCCGGGTCCGGGAAGCCGGCGTGCCTGACCTCGGTTTCCCCGGGAAACAGGGGACATTGTGCCTGGGCCTGGTCGCAGAGCGTCACGACCAGGTCAAACCTTTCGCCGGCCAGATCGTCCACCGGCTTGGACCGCTGGTGGCGGATATCGATGCCCAACTCCGCCATGGCCCGGACCGCCCGGGGGTTGACCCGGCTGGGCCGCACCCCCGCGGAAAATGCCTGCGCCTCACCGGCCAGATCATGGTTGACCAGACCTTCGGCCATCTGGCTGCGGCAGGCGTTCTCGGTGCAGAGAAACAAGACCTTCAGCATGAGTGAGCGACCCTTATCCCCGTTAGCCGATAATTTTAAGATCAAGTAACTCTGCAGGCCGTCATTAATCCTTAATGGCGCGCACCTTCACGCTGATGATTTTCCCGGACAAACGCTCCTCCATCCCCGGACCTTCATAGGAAGACTCAGAAACT
>Ga0187873_1001822_pt1 | contig 17094 bp, 24 predicted proteins | sample June2016WEW_16_1_2_FD_133012 | JGI IMG/M metagenome (GOLD analysis project Ga0187873, IMG submission 133012) | Peatland microbial communities from SPRUCE experiment site at the Marcell Experimental Forest, Minnesota, USA - June2016WEW_16_100 | ecosystem: Environmental > Terrestrial > Soil >... | reverse complement strand
GTGGGCAACGTAGCGTTGAAGACCAGCGAAGGTGTGGGCCGCTTTGTGCGCGATGTGCTGCGCGAGTCACTGAAACGCACCGTCACTGCCCAGGTGGGCGCGCTGCTCTCGCGCACGGCCTTCAACGAATTCCGTCATCGCCTGGACTATCGCGAGTACGGCGGCGCGCATCTGCTGGGAGTGCGCGGAGTGTGCATCATCGGCCACGGCTCCTCCAACGACCGCGCCATCTACAACGGCATTCGCGTGGCCTACGAGTCAGCCAAGGGGGGCACCATTCAGAGCATTGAAGCCGAGTTTGCCAACATCCCCAAAGTAGGTGGCCAGGCGGCGAACACCTCCGCCCGTCAGGACACTCCCTCCGCCGGCCCCGAAGTGACCATCCAGTAGAGCCTTATGGATGCCGATTCCAAAGCTCTTCCCATCTTTGACCCCTCAGTAGTCGATCAACTGGCATGCCCGGCTTGCCGCGGCGCTCTTCGCCTCGAAGAGGCCCGGCTTATCTGCCGGTTATGTGGTCACGATTACCCGATTGTGGACGGGATTCCGGCGCTGATTACCGAGCGCGAGAGTTCGCCTAGCTGATTTGGAACAGCCTCAGACGGGGATGATAGAAAGCGTGGGAAAGGCCGCCGCGTAAAGTCGTTGGTCGAATGTGAGTAGCGAATAGCCGCGAACTAGCGCATGCGCGCCTATCAGAAAATCTGTAAGAATGCGGCGAGGTATCTGTCCACCGCTTGAGCGCCGGCGCTGAATGTACCCCCGGTTGGCCCTTCCAGCCTCGCGCCATACCCTTTCTTCGAGAGTCCAATCGACGGAGATGCCAGTATCCAGAAAAAACTCGTTCAGTCCGGCTTCTGTCCTTTTCGGATCACCCATCAATTCGGCGTAGACGGGCGCAGAAACGACGAGCGTACCTCCCCGATGTGCTTGATTGAGCATTTTTATCGCAATGCTGTTCAAGGGATCGGCTTGCCACCACAGGGCGACGATAATGTTCGAATCAATCGAGGTCGTCATGACCGCGCATCTCCCGAAAGAACGCGACAATGGCTTCACGGCCCTTGCCTTCGATTGGAAATCCAGTCCCAATCCCTCGCCATTTTTCAAAGGGGTTTTCGTCGGCGTCCCTTACTACGCGGATACTGCCTTCCTGCTGCTCGAAACGGATATTATCGCCGGGCTTGACGCCCAGAGACTTACGGATCGCTACAGGAACAGTAATCTGTCCTTTGCTGGTGACCTTGGCGCGGAAAAACGGCGTGGGCACGGATTTGGCGGTAGCGGGCATAACAGAAAACTCCTTACCTATATCAGTATACTCCTTACCTTGTATGCAAGGAAGTCATAGGCAGCAAGATACAGCTCACTATCTCCGGTGATAAAAGGGAAGCACAACCAGTAAAGCGAAGTCGATGGCCGTAGCCAACGCAGAGGCCCGCAGCCCAAAGAGCAACGCCAGGCTCGGACCTTGGGTGGGCCTGCCCTCAGGATGGGATTGGGGCGGTTCGCCGCCGTCGCTGGCCGGCGGGTACTCTGGCTTACTCGTCCCGTAGCGCTTCGACGGGGTCCAATTGGGCGGCGCGGGTGGCCGGCATGGTGCCGAAAAAGATGCCCACTGCGGTAGCCGCGGCCAGTGCAATAGCTACCGACCATCCAGAAATGGGCAGGTCATAGTCGGTGAAGACGCGCACCGACAACGGTACGGCCAGCCCCACGACGATGCCGACGATGCCGCCGATCAGAGAGATAATGACCGCTTCGGCCAGGAATTGGTATTTGATCTCGCGATAGGTGGCGCCCAGCGCCTTGCGGATGCCGATCTCGCGGGTGCGGGCGCGCACATTGGCCAGCATGATGTTCATGATGCCCACGCCGCCTACCATCAGGGTGACTGCGGAGACCAGAAACAGCACCGCGGTCAGGATGTCGGCAACTCTCGCGGCCGTCGCCAGAACCTCCTTGAGGGTCTGTACCGAATAAACGGAGCCAGGCCGGTGGCGCGCCTGAATAATGCGCTTGATCTCGCTGGCGGCTTCCGTCACCTGGTCCATGCTGTGCATGGAAAAGTAAATCTGCTTCACGTTTTCCGTTCCGGTAAAGTAGCGCTCCACTGAATAGGGAATCAGGATGGTCTGGTCCTGAATCTCCGACATGCCCATATCATCCACGCTTTGACGGAAGACGCCGATGACGGTGAATGGAATGCCGCTGATCTCAAAGCTCTGCCCCACGGCGGAATCCGGCCCGCCGAATCGGTCATGGGCGAATTTCTCGGTAATCACGGCGCACTTGATGTGGGCGAAGTCATCGGTCTCGTCCAGGAAGCGGCCCGCGGGCATGATCAGATTGCGGACTTGCTGGTACTGGGGACTGACGCCCAGCACCAGCGTATCCTTGGTCACGCCCCTGCCAAAGCTGATAGGAGCGTGCATCTCCATCACCGGTGAGGAGTACATCACGCCAGGCAACTGCGCCAGCACAGCCTTCTCGTCCTCGCGCGTCAGGTAGTCGTTGAAGACGGTGCGCTCCACGCCCATGGCTCCGCCGCCGTTATACTCCAGCTCCACCGAATTGGTCTCCAGCTTCTGCAGCTCCTGGAGAATGAATTGCTTGCCGGTAAGCCCGATGGTCACCACCAGGATTACCGATGCGGTGCCGATGACCATGCCCAGCGCGGTCAGCGCAAAGCGGATCTTGCTCGAGCGGAAGCTGTCCACGGCCAAACGGAGAATCTCGCTGAACACCATGGTCTGGCGGGCGCTCACAAGCGTCTCCTCAAAGGTGTGATGGCGGCTATGATCGGTCGGATTCATCGCTTCCTTTATAGCTTACAGTGGTCAGTGAACAGTAGAGGTCAGACCTTGCAGGGAACAGCCTGTGAATTTCACGATTCGCAAACTGTTCACTGCCGGCTGACCACTGTCCACTGACCACTGTTCACTGTCCACTGTAAAACAACAACCCCGGCCGGAGCCGGGGTTATTGGGTAATAAAAACGTAGCCGCCTGCCAACGGAACGGCTCAGGCCTTGGCCACCACGCGGCCCACTTCCTTCAGACGAGCTGCCTTGCCGCGCAGGTCGCGCAGGTAGAACAGCTTGGCGCGCCGCACCTTATAGCTGCGAATCTTTTCGATCTTATCGACCACCTTGGAGTTGAACGGGAAGATGCGCTCCACGCCCTGGCCAAAGCTCATCTTGCGCACGGTAAAGGTGGCCTGGGGGCCTTTGTTGATGGCGATCACCAGGCCTTCAAAGGCCTGCAAGCGCTCCTTGTCGCCTTCCTTGATCTTGACCTGGACGCGAACCTGGTCGCCGGGCACAAACTCAGGGAGGTCGGTGCGCTTGAGCTTGTCTGCCAAACGCTGCATTACGGGATGTATGGACATTGGATTTTTCCTGCTATTGGACTCAGAATATTTAGTTTACTACAAATAAGAGGGTTTGCGCCGAGGCCTCAGGCGCTATAGTTCCGTGTATGGATGAGAAACGCGAAATGCTGCGCCACACGCTGGCTGCCGTTGCCTACCGGGCCGCACGCGCCCTGGAAGGCGCCCCCGATCACTTTGCCGGATTTGACGCTGCCGGTCGCCTGCCCGTGCAGATTCTGGCCCACATGGGCGACCTGTTCGACTGGGCGCTGAGCATGGCCATTGGCGAGGAGCGCTGGCAGCCCTCCCAACCTCGCGCCTGGGCCGAGGAGCAGCGCCGCTTCTTCGAGTCGCTCCAGACCCTGGACGCCTTTCTGGCCTCCGATGCGCCGCTTCGCGCCCCGGCTGAGCGGCTTTTCCAGGGCCCCGTGGCCGATGCGCTCACCCACGTGGGCCAGTTGGCCATGTTGCGCCGCCTCTCCGGCAGCCCCATTCGCGGAGAGAACTATTTTGTCGCCGAGATCAAGGCTGGCCAGGTGGGCGCTGCTCAGCCCGCGGCGGTAAAGCCGTTCAAACAGAAGTAGCAAGTAATTTCTACGAATGATTGGTGCCCCATCCATCCGCGTACTTTGCGGATGGGTGGGATTCCACGAATCGGATGACGCGCAAGTGCCCTACGCCGGGTGCCCCAGGTCCCTCGCATTTGGGGACCTGGGAATACGTTGAACCGTTCTTACTGAAACGCTAGCGGCTTCCAGGCGCCGTTGTCTTTCAGCGCCAGTTGCAGCGGCCGTGGTGGGCCTTGGGGCGGAATCGTGACCTCAATCCACAGCTCCTGACCGGGCTGGAGCCGGGTCGGGTCCGTGGCGTGCTCGGCGATGTAGAAATCCACCGGCTCGTCGAGACGCATCGCGTCGCAGGATGAATCTGGCATCGCGGTTACACCCACACCTCTGGAGTTGAGGTCGGCCTCCGGAATCCGGATGGCCAGTAGTTTGTTGTTTTCCACCTTGAGCCTGGCGCTGAATTGAACGGGGTAGTTCGCCTTAACGGTGAAGCCGGTCGGCTTTGTGGTGCCGTCGCTGTTGCGCGGGAAGACGGCGTGCAAGGCGGAGGGTAGCGTGCTCTGGCAGCCGTCCACGGTCAATTGCAGGCTTAGATAGCGGCCGCGCATCACCATCTCAGGGTCGTAGGCCGCCGTCCGCGTCCAGACGCGCGGACAGTTCCGGCGCTGGTAGAGATACTTGGCCGCGATGGATGAGACCAGAGCCAGTTGAATCAGAAGCAAAACGATGGAGGTTCCAGAAAACGAAATTTTGCCGAATTTCATAGCTCCTCCTCTTCGGAAAGTTCCGCTTTTCCCATGCCGGCCAGAAGTTTTCGGCGCCATTTTTCCAGTGCCCATCCTCCAGCCAGAAAGAGAATGCCCAGGCCGATCAATCCCAGCGAGCGGCCCAGCTTGTCCATGATGTCGCTGAAGTAGAACCAGCCCACGGCAATGGCGAAGCCGACAATGCCCAGATTGACCAGCGCCTGCGAAACCTGCCGCACGCCCCACCAGATGATGAAGACGGCAAAGGCCGCCACCAGCGCATGGGCGGCAAGGTTCGGCTCGTTGTATGTATTAGAGTTGTGGCTGCCGTCGTGGTAGGTGTAAGTCTTAGTCAAGATTCGCTGGCACCAGGGCAGCGCAATCGAGAAGCAAATCGCGACAATCACCGGAATCACGCTCTTGCTGAACTTGAAAACCGCAAAGATCAACGGAATTATAGCAATGAAAACCCAGCCCCAGGTGCGGAGTCCGAGAGACAGGTAGGTCTGGTCTCCATATGTACTCCAGCCGTCCAACAGGATGTTAATTCCCACGACAGAGGCAATGGCCCCGACGGCAAAAAGAATCCCCTGGACAATCCTGCGCTTGGAGCCGAGGAAAAAGGTCAGGTAAAGCACCGCCCATGCAATCAAAAAGCGGCCTTGGTAGACGTTTTCGCCGATGTGGCCTTCGGCGTAATAGGAGAACTCCGAGAGCAGCCAGGCAGGGAAGAGCAGCAGGGTAAGCGTCTGTTGCGCCTCGTCGCGGAGAAGAATCCAGCCAGCCAGGGCAGCCAGAGCCCATAGCAGCACCGCCGCCGGCCAATGCTCCTGAATGTTGAAGATTTGGCCCACCAGGGCGATGGCCGCGCCTGTGGAGATGGTTCCCACGGCGTGCAGGGCCGTCGAAAGCACGCGGAAGCGCTTGCGCGCCCAGCTCCCGCCCATGTGGAAGACGCTCACCATTCCCAGCACCACGGCAAAGCGCGCGCCGGGGCCGATCTTGTCCCAATGGGCGGAGACAAACAGCGCCACGCCGCAGGCCAGCAGAATGGCTCCGAGGATCAGCGCGACGATGACCTGCCAGCCCACGCGTTTCGAAATTTGCCCGGCGGGGTCGGTCTGCTCGCTTTCCCAGGCGCGGATGTGGCGGGCGGTGGCCCCATCCAGGATGCCGGCCGTTTGCCAGCGGGTTAGATATGTCTCAAAGTCAGCCATAGCAGTTGGCAAAAGTAGAACACATTTTGGCGGTCTGCGCGCGACGGAATTTGCAGAAGGCTGGTCACGCGGCCAGATGAGCGCGCACCGAAGCCGGAGAGCCCGCTGCATGGAACGATAGACACCGGCCGGTACGCAGAGTAAAATTCCCGCATTATGCGCAAAGCACTCGTAGTTCTTGGCTTGCTTGCCGTGGTTGCTCTGCCCCCTGCCATTGCAGCCCCCTTCGCCGTGTCCGATCAGCCCTCCGAATACGCCACGCTGCTCGCCTCGCTGAAGGCGGGCAATACCAGTATCGACTACACGCGCCTGCGCCTCAGCTACATGGACTCGCCCGAACGTAAGGCGGCTAAAGATACCTCCAACTCCGAGAAAGCCATGTTCGAGGAACTGGACAAGAAGGACTATCCCGCGGCTCTCAAAGACGCCGAAGCTGTGCTCGAAAGCGATTACGTGAATATCGACGCGCATTTCGTGGCCCTCGTTGCGAACCAGGAGATGGGCGCGATGGACAAGGCGGAATTCCACAGAACCGTCTTTCGCGGGCTGATCAACTCGATCCGCAATTCGGGCGATGGTAAGTCGCCGGAGACGGCCTGGGTGGTGATCACCGTCCACGAGGAGTATGTGATCCTGCGTGTCCTTGGCTTCCGGCCCTCGCAGCAGAGCTTGTTGAGTCAGAACGGCCACTCCTACGACGTCATGAAAGTGAAGAACGCCGAAGACGGAACGGAACAGACCTTCTACTTCAACGTGGATATTCCCTTCAAGCACTACAGCTTCTGAGGGGAATCGCGCCGGCTCTCCGGTCTGGAGCTCGCGGCGGTGACGTTGCCGCCGCCGTATCATCAAATAAGTATGCGTTTCGAAATCGTAACCATCTTCCCGGAGTTTTTCACGAGCATCTTCGAGAACGGCATTCTGCGCCGCGCTCTGGCCGAAGGGCTGGTGACGGTGGGGGTGCATGATTTGCGTGCCTTTACCCACGACCGGCACCGTACCGTGGACGACCGCCCTTTTGGCGGCGGCGAGGGTATGGTGCTCAAGCCCGAGCCGTTGGCCGAGGCGCTGGCCTCGCTGGGGGTTCAGCCGAAAACGAGGAGGCAAGAAGGTCCGCAAGCTGCGGGTAGTATTCCGACGGAGGGAGGCGGGGGTTTTAACCCCCGCATAGAGCCAACAGATTCAACGCAGGCTTTAGCCCCGGAGAAACGTTTTGCTTTGAAAGGGCACGACTTTAGTCGTGCCATAAGAGCCGCACAATCAACGGGGGCTTTAGCCCCTGAGGGAGAGTTATCGGAGCAATCTCCATCCCGCCCGCGCGTGATTCTCCTCTCGGCGCAGGGCCGTCCCTTTACCCAGGCTTTGGCGCGGGAGCTGGCCGCCACCGAGCGCGTGGTGCTGGTCTGCGGCCGCTATGAGGGCGTGGACGAGCGCATCAACCAGCTTTATTGCGATATGGAGCTGTCCATCGGCGATTATGTGCTGAGCGGGGGCGAGCTGGCCGCCGCCGTGGTGGTGGACGCGACCATGCGCCTCGTACCCGGCGTGCTGGGCAACGAGGCGTCAGGCGACTTTGAGAGCTTTGGCGTGGACGACGCCGAGATTGCCGCCGCCGAGGATGGCGTACCGCGCTCGCAGCACGGCGCCGGGGGCTTGCTCGACTACCCGCACTACACCCGTCCGGCGGAGTTTGGCGGCCTGCGCGTCCCCGAGACCCTGCTCAATGGCGACCACGCAGAAATTCGCCGCTGGCGGCGCGAGCAGCAGTTGCGCAAAACACTGGCCAACCGCCCGGGTTTGCTGGAGCGCGCCGCGCTCAGCAAGGAAGACCGCAAGCTGCTGGAGACGATTCGGGACGAAAGCGCATAGGGTTGCGGTATCTTGCATCAATAGTTTTCAAAAAGTTCTTCATGGGTGCCTGTCCGCTCAAGGTGCACTTTTTCCTCTGTAGCGGAATAGATTAGTACCCAATCCGGTTCGATATGCGCATCCCTGTATCCTGACCAATTAAGTTTGAGCGGATGATCTTTATATAGCGGCGGTAAGGTTTGCCCTATGAGCAAGAGTTCGATTAGGGCTTTCAGTTTTTCGAGGTCTTTACCTCTCTTCTGAAGCCGCTTCACGTCGCGATGAAACTGGGTGGAATAGCTTGGCGAACGCATCTGATTCTCAACTCGTATTATTCTTGACTCGTATCAGATTCCTAACTTGTTGAAGAGGTCAGTAGCATTCTTGGCATGATGAACTTCTATGCCCTGGGCAGTCATGCGCATGGTCTCCCGCGTGAGCTTATTGGGCTTCAAGTCGAACGGTAAGGCATTTTCATTGGCGACTCTGGTCAGAACGATGCGCATGACGTCGGAGACCGTGAGGCCCATCTCTTCGAGCACGGCGGTAGCTTTCTCTTTCACGTCAACGCTGATTCTGGAACGAACAACGGCATTTGTAGCCATATTGATATTGTAGCCCAAATGAGCTACAAAAACCAATCGCTGTAAAAATCTCAAACTGGTCTCTCATAATGAGCTTTTAATGGGCTCCTCAAGCTTTCCTGGCGCATTCAGCTCCACCAACCCCTCAGGCAACGCCATTTCCACGCGCTTCTCTTTGAGATCAATCTTGCGCAGGTAGCTCTTGGCAAAGGGGATAAGAACCTCGCCCGCCGCGCCGTGCACCACCAGTAGCGCCACCGGCCCAGCAGACAGGTCCACACTCTCAATTTCACCCACCGTCACCGGCTTCGCCCCGGCCACATCCACCAGCACGCAACCGATCAGGTCGCCGGTGTAGACCTCATCCTCGGCCAGAGCGGCCCGTTCAGAACGCGGAACGGCGACGATCAGTCCCTTGAGAGTCTCAGCCGCCGAGATCGAGTCCACTCCTGCAAAGTGCAGCACGATGCCGCCCTTGTGCAGCCAGTGAGCGAGGAGTTCCACCTCGCGCGTGAGCGCGACGCTACCCGCACCGGAGGTGCCCGGCAGCAGCCATAGCCGCTGTCGTTCCGCAAATTTGTCAGGGAAATCGGTGAGAATGTCGGCGAAGACCTCGCCTTTACGGCCCTGCGTGTGGCGAATTCGCGCCAGCCAGACCCAGTCTTCAGGCTTGGTCATCGCTGCCTCCAGAGAAGAGCCGGATGCATCGTCAGCGGACCCCTCAGAGCTCGTCTTCTTCCAGGATGTCGAGCGTGTAGCGGTGATGCACTTTCATGCTGACGGCGCCCAGGATGGTGCGTACCGAACGGGCGGTGCGCCCCTGCTTGCCGATAACCTTGCCCACGTCCTGCGGCGCCACGCGGAGCTTAAGGACCGTATTTTCATCGCGGTCCACGCTCTCCACCTCAACGGCTGACGGTTCATCTACCAGGGCCCGGGCAATCTCTCGTACCAGTTCTTCCACTTCGACCATACCTTTTTGGGTCATGCTCTTGCCCCTGACCAGTGCGTTCGGGAATTAGTAACCAGGATTTGGAGACCAGTAATGAATCCCATAAACCGATGGCGCATGATACCAGCCCACACCCCTCTCCGTCAGCAAATAAAATGCGCGCAGGCTCAGGGAAGCCCACGCGCACCGTTTGGGGGTAAAAAATCAGGCTGCGGCTGTCTCGGCTACCGGCGCCGGGGGCTTGGCAAGCAGCTTTTCAACCCTGGACGACAATTGCGCGCCCACGCCGCGCCAGTATGCGATGCGCTCGCGCTTCAGGTCGATTGTGGCCGGTTCGGTGCGGGGGTTGTAGGTGCCGACGACCTCGATGCAACGGCCATTGCGGGCGCGGTCCTTCTCGATGACCACGACGCGATAGTAGGGCTGCTTGGGAGCGCCAATACGCGCTAAACGAATCATTACCACGGCGATACGGTTCCTTTCAGATTGCAGTGCTCTGTTGCTGCTCTAGGGGGTCTTCCTGGCGGATACGGACATACCGGCCAAATGTGGGCCAGACGGACGCGTCCAGCCGCGCACGACACAACACCTAAGTATCGCCGACAGCGGGTGGTTGAGGCAAATAGCCGCCCCCGCAGGGATCATGCAATGGAGCAGTCGACCGGTCCGGAGTCCGCGCCGGCTGAATCCAGGGCGTTGTCCAGGAAGCGTGAAGACCCTGGATTCCGGGCGCTATTTGCCCGGCTTGCCCTTCTTGCCGCCGGTCGCCTTGGCCGCGGCCTGCTGCGGTTGGTCACCATGGTGCCGTTTGTTGTGGTGGGCCATGGCCTTGGCAATCTCTTCGGGGGTCAGCTTGCTGCCACCCAGGTGCAGAACATCGTTTGCGATTGTAGGGTCGTTTTTGGTCGGTTCCATGGATTTCTCCTTTTTCAAGGGAGGGCGCTCCATCTGCGGGCTGCCTTGCAGGTTCACAGACGAGCCCCCGTCCAACCTGGCGGAAGATACCCAGAGGCAGCTCCCGCTCTACAGAATAGTCCCATTCGGCGAGGACGAACAGAATCTCTTGTGCCGGGTGGCTGGTTAGTTATGGATCTTTTTCAGCAGCCATGCCATGTTCTGGCCCAGGGTTTTCATGGTTTGCATGCCTTCCTCGTCGCGCTCCACGTCGCCGATCTCGCGGCCGATGCCGATGTTCCAATAGGACGAACCGGGGATAATCATCTCGCTGATCAGGAAGAAATGGTTCAGGGCATCGAAGGCGTGTATCGCCCCGGCGCGGCGCACGGCTACTACGGCAGCGCCCACCTTGCGCCGGAAGAGGCCGCCGTTGGCCCGGCCAACCAAGCAGGCGCGGTCCATCAGGGCTTTTATTTCTGGAGAGATGTCGGCCACATAAGTCGGCGAGCCGAGCAGGATGCCGTCGGCCGCCGCCATCTTTTCAATCAGCTCATTGCCCATGTCGTTCTTCTGCGCGCAGCGGCCGTCTTTTTTTCGCGAGCATTCCCGGCAGGCCAGGCAGCCGTGTATCTTTGCCCCGCTCAGCTCAATGAGCTCGGTTTCGATTCCCTCGTTTTCCAGTTCCTTCAGAACGCAGCGCAGCAGGATGGCCGTGTTTCCGCCCTTGCGAGCGCTGCCGTTCAACGCAACAACCTTGATCTTGGTTCCGTTCATGGTCCGTCTCCCCTTGCTGGCCATTCAGGCGTGCGGTCCGATAGCCGTAATTCCTAACCTCCTATTATGCTTCTTCGGCATGGCGCCCGCCTGTTGCCCGCTCACGGCTCGGTTTTCCGGATTTCATCTTATCGCAGCTCTTTGCTCTCTGAGTTCATCCCATCGCAGCCCCCACTCCCGTAGGGAGTGGAGGATAATAGCCCAGGACAAGTTCGCATCAGCGAACGCAGTCCTGGGTAAGCAGCATAAAGAAGGATCGCAGCCCCGTAGGGGCGCTGCGAATTCCCATCCTCAAATATTTTGCCGCTTAACTCGCAAGTTTTCGCCCCCGCTCCGTTCCAAGGAGTGGACAGCGGTGGATTTTCCGTTTCATGGCAGCCATTTTGCCCCCGCCGGGGTCCAAAGGAGTAGCATTTCTGTTGGTTGGTCCAAGGAGGTTTCTATGCGCCGTAGCTTTGCCGTTTTCTGTCTGTTTGCCCTCACTTTAACCCTTGCCGCCCAGGCTCAGGCCGGATCTCAAGCCAAGGCAAAACCGTCCGTGCCGAAAGCGCAATTGGCCGCACAGCAGGCGCCGCCGAAGGCGCAGTCAGCCTCGCCACAGGTGGTGAAAGACCTGCCCGTTCGCAAAGTAGTTCTCTACAAGAACGGCGTGGGCTACTTTGAACACGCTGGCTCGGTCACCGGCAACCAGCGTGTGACCATCGATTTCACCTCGCCGCAGTTGAATGACGTCTTGCAGTCGCTTACCGTGCTCGACGAGGGCGGCGGACGCATTGCCGGTGTCAACTACAACTCCACCACGCCGCTGGCCGAGCAGCTTAAAACGCTCTCCCTGGGCATGACCGACGACCCCACTTCGACCATGCTCTTCCAGGCGCTGCGCGGGCAGCGGGTCGAGGTCACGGGCGGACCCGGCGGGACGATTACGGGCCGTCTGCTCTCCATTGAGACCCGCAGTGAGAAGGTAGGCAACACCGACAACACGGTTGACAAGTTTTATCTCTCGATTATTGCCACGTCGGGCGCGGCGCGGGTCATCGAACTGACCCCGTCGTTGAGCGTCCGCCCGCTGGATGCGAATCTTCAGGGCCAGCTCGACCGCTACCTGGAGCTGCTCTCCACCACGCACTCCACCGGCCTCCGCCACCTGACGCTGGATGCGGTTGGCCAGGGCCAGCGCCAATTGCGCGTGAGCTACATCAGCGAGGTGCCGGTCTGGAAGTCCACCTATCGCATCGTCTTTCCGCGCACGCCCAATGGCAACGCGACCATGCAGGGCTGGGCGGTCGTCGATAACACCGTGGGCGCGGACTGGGACAACGTGCAGTTGTCGCTCGTGGCCGGAGCACCGCAGAGCTTCATCCAGCCGCTCTCGCAGCCCATCTACACAAGACGGGTAGAGATTCCCATCGCCACCGAGGCGCAGTTGACGCCGCAGACGTATGAGGCGGCGGAGGAGAAGCAGGCTGAGCAACTGGAGGCGCGATCGGAGATGTCGAACAAGTCGCTCTTTGCGCCAAGCGCTCCGCGGCCGGCGATGGCAGCCATGAAGAAAGTGGCGCCGGGAGGCGGAGGGGGTGGATCAGCGGCTGTCATGGGACACGGCTACGGCGCAGGTTTCCTTTCCAGTAACGCTGCCGACATAGGCAGCAGCGGCGCCGGTGGCATCGACCGCGCCAGCGATGCCTTCCAGGAGGGCGATGTCTCCACCAACGCCTTTGATGATTTCTTTGAATATGCGCTGACCCAGCCGGTCACGATTCATAAAAACGAATCGGCCATGGTGCCCATCCTGCAAGCTCAACTTCCCGCCATGCACGTGACGATGTGGAGCGAGAAACAACCCACGCCCATGCGCACGGTGTGGCTGGAAAACAAATCCAACCTCACGCTGGACTCCGGCAGCTTTTCCATCTTTGAAAGCGGCGAGTTTGCCGGCGAGGGCTTGCTCGAGCCCATTCATCCCGGCGAAAAGCGGTTGCTCTCCTATGCCGCCGACCAGGCGGTGAAGGTGCATCGCGCGGCGCCCGCGGAGACCAGCACGCTGCGCCACATCGCCATGCACCAGGGCGTGCTGGTGCAGCAAACCAGCCAGGTTACCGATAGCGCCTACACCGTGAATAATACCGGCGACGAAGCGCGGGAGGTGCTCATCGAGCACGCCCGCCGCGCCAACTCCGAGCTGGACTCTGAGTCCAAGCCGGAGGAGACCACGGCCACGGCCTATCGCTTCCGCTTGGCGGTTAAGCCGCACGAGTCCGCCGATCTGCACGTCCGCGAGCGCGCCTTGCTCTCGGAAACCGTATTCATTAAGCCTGACGAGGATCGCGCCGAGTTTCTGATTGCGGTCGGCAAGATCACCCCGTCCATTGAGGAAAAGCTGCGGCCGCTCATCGATGCCGAGACCGCGCTCAGCGGCCTGAACACCAAAATTGAGGAGATCGAGCAGAACGAAAAAACACTGGCTGCCGACGAAGACCGTGCCCGCGCCAATCTGACCGCCCTGAAGGGCAGCGATGCCGCCAAGCGGTTTGTGGATGAGCTGAACAGCGCCGAGGACCAGTTGCAGGCCGCGCGCAAACAGGTTGCCGACCTGGAGCAGCAGAAGAATGCCGCGGTGGAGAAGCTCAACGCGCTGATTGCCGGACTCAGCTTCGATTGGGATGTGAAGTAAGACCAGGGAATAGGGACCAGGGACTTGACACGCTAGCGAGCAAAAATTGCTTCCTTTACCCCAACGAGCAGAAATCGCTCGTTGGGGACCACGGCAGTGCTGAGAAATAAGGGGTTAGTACGCCAAAAATGTTCCACGTGGAACTTATTCATTCTGTTGAGCTTAGATCGATGTTTACTACATAATTATCAGCAAGGTTTTGAAAATAAATATTGGTTGGGTAGATTGTGCCCCAGGCAACAGCCACACCAGCAAACTATGATCATTCGCTGGGGACCCCGGCAGGGAACAAGGAATAGAAAACCCTATTCCCTATTCCCATCTGTCCTGTCATGGAATGTCTCTACTCCAGCTTTTCATTTTCTAGATGGATCTATCCATCGCCGAGTTTGTTTTTGTCCGCCATCTTGTCCGTCTCTTCGAGGTCGGGAAGCTGATAGAACCACCGGTAAAAACCATCATCAAACTTAAAGTGTCTTTCCATGATTAGTATTTGCACTCGTTCATCCTTCGATTCCACTATCAGATAGCGAAAGCTTCTGCGATACCGGGGACGAAATAAAAACACGCGGCGTCCACGAATTCCGATGAACAAGATACGTTTGTTGCGAAAGAGCGTTTTATGTTCGATCTCATAGTTACTGAGGGTGATTGTTTCTGTGAATGCGTAGGATACCCAGAAAATGCCGATCAGCAAGAAGATGATAAGGAAAACCAATCCAACTTCATCTCCGGAGATCGTTTCTTTCCAAAATCCGATGAGTAAAAGAGATACAAAAGCCAGAAAAGTACAGAGATTGCCCGCTGTGACCATTTAATTCGGTATACACGTGCCATCATACCTGAGTATTCCATCTTTCCCAGATTCTCCAGAATATCTTTTGTTCCACATGAGTTCAGGTTGGCAGAAACTAATAATCCTTCTCACGGCCGCAGAATCACCAGCGCCTCCCGTTCCACGCTTCCCTCCGCAGCTAGCGTCTCCATTCTGCGATCGAATGTAACCAAGTTCGCCTTGTGGTGGATGGCAAGAGCCAGCAGGTAGGCGTCGGTGATCTGCTTGGGACCGAGCCTGTTGCGCCATCGCGTGCCCAGGGCGGATATCGGAAGTTCGTCCGCCAAGAAGTGATGATTATTTCCTGACGCGGTGGCTGTTTGAATCAGGCGGATGGCGGAGTGAACCGACGGCGGGTTTGCGGTGAACACGGGGTTGCTAAGAACCCGAACACAGCCCGACTCGGTCATCGGACAGGTGGCCCATCCCGCATTTGCCGAGTGGAAGAACCACTCGGCGGTGCGCTTGTGAAATGGGTGTTCTTCCCATAGCAGCGCGATGAGGGCATTCACGTCCAGCAGTCCAATGCTCACTAGAATTCCCCTTCCAGATCGTCCTTGAGCTTCATCACATGTTCCGTGGTAACCGCGCCTGCCGGCCCGGGCGAGAAGATCAGAATGCCGTTCTCCCACTTCGTCGGCACCTCGGCATTGAGGCCGCGCTCAAGAATATCCGAAGCAGCGGCGCTGTTGCTGATAGACCTTGCCGCCGCGTACTCCTTCACCTGTTCCAGGAGATCGTCCCTTATGTCAAGAGTGGTTCTCATCGCAATCCTCCTTACAACTTATCCAGCAGCCAGACGCTCACTCGCTTTCATCCTCTATTCTGAGCGCGTGCTCCAGTGTGACAACCGGGCTGTCGCCTGGCACATCGAAGACCTCAAAGCCATTTTCGATGCGAGTTCCCAGAGGCCTGTTCAAGGCTTGCTGGAGCAGGTAGCTGGCGGCTGCCCCGGCTGGCATGGACCTTGCCGCAGCGTACTCCTTCACCTGTTCCAGTACGTCATCCCTGATATCGAGAGTGGTTCTCATTGCATCCTCCCCTGCAACTGGCCAATCCTGCGTTGCGCAACGACCTGCAAATAGCTCCTCAGAGCTCATCAAACTCATTATATGATGCATAATTAACTTATGCGCATCAAAAATATGTCTTGATGAGGCAATCTTCAAAGTGCACAACGTCTAGTGCGATCAAATTATGCAACGATAATCAGGAGTTACCTTCTTGGTAACTTTGGTGCCGTAGGAATGCCGTGAAATCTCCTGTAGAGTGAGTTGAGTACGGTCCTTTTTAGGCTTGGGATGGCGTCTATGGATGCTTCGAAGTCCGTTTCATCGCTCCCGTCTGCTGGTACCCCACCGGCCTCTCAGCGGCAGGAAGTACGCTGTGCGGTGCGTTTTCCGCTGGCGTTGCCGGTCATGTTGTCGTCTGGAAAGGGAGAGATTGCCGCGGTTACCCGGAATGTATCCGCCAGCGGCGTGGTTTTTGAACTGGACAGCCCGGTCAAGGTCGGGTTGGAGATCCGTTTTTCCCTGCGTATGCCCGGTGAGGTGTTGGGTACCCCTCACGATGTTCTGGTTCATTGTCAGGGACGTGTGGTACGCTGCTCGAGGAACCAAAGTAACTATCTGGCTGCCACCACCATCGACGAATACCAATTCGCCGAACAGTAACAGCTGGATCGGATCCGGCAACAACCTCTTTTTCTTGGCAAGAACCAAATATGGATATTCTGGACGATTCTGCAGAAGGCGAAATCCACGACGCTCCGATCCAGCCGGGGACCATCCGGGTGATTCTTGCGGATTCCCAGGCAATCTACCGCGTCGGCCTTCGCAAGATTTTCGCTCTGGAAGACGATCTTCGCGTCGTAGCCCAGGCCGATTCCCTGGATAATCTGCGGGCGGCCATCGAGCGCTTTCCCACCGACGTCGTTCTCCTGGAAGGCAGCCTGCTGGCCGGCACGGCCAACGTCATCCCCGACCTGCTGCGCATTGCCCCCGATGTGAAGCTGATTGTGCAGGCCGTGGCCACCGACGAAAACCAGACCGTGGAGCTGTACCGCCGCGGGGTGCGCGGCATCGTAAGCCGCTCCATTTCGCCCGACCTGCTGGTCCGCTGCGTACGGCGGATTGCGGCCGGCGAAACCTGGATCGACAATCAATCGGTCAGTTGGGTCATCGAGGCTTATCGCGCCCAGGCCGCCGCCCTGGTCAACCCCCGCGTCCAGCCCAAGCTCTCGCCCAAGGAGATGGCCATCATCACCTGCATCACCCAGGGCAAGCGCAACAAGGAGATTGCCTTCCAGTTGGGGACCACCGAGCAGGTAATCAAGAATTATCTGCGCAAGATCTACGACAAGCTGGGCGTCAGCGACCGGCTGGAGCTGGCCCTCTATTGCCTGCACAACAAGATTATTCATACCGAGGGAGAAGAGGATTTAGTGGCCCAAAAGATAGCGGGCAAGTAGCCGGAGATTCTCTTCTACAGCAACGACCAGCCCTAGATGTGGAGGCTCAAGAGGTTGTTCCGATTCAGACCTGCGCGGGAAGCGGGTGTCTGTAGTTTGAGGCTAGCATGCGGGCGGTGGAAGTTGTAGTCGTGCAGCCAGTATTCGAGTTGTTCTTCT
>Ga0187873_1001821_pt1 | contig 17095 bp, 14 predicted proteins | sample June2016WEW_16_1_2_FD_133012 | JGI IMG/M metagenome (GOLD analysis project Ga0187873, IMG submission 133012) | Peatland microbial communities from SPRUCE experiment site at the Marcell Experimental Forest, Minnesota, USA - June2016WEW_16_100 | ecosystem: Environmental > Terrestrial > Soil >... | reverse complement strand
CGTTCGCCGCCGCTGATTTCGGTGTAGCGTGCGGAAGCCAGATGCAGAATGCCCATATAGTCGAGCGCCTCATCGGCGATGCGCCGGTCTACCTTGCCCGGCGAGGCAAAGGGAGCCAGGTGCGCGGCGCGCGCCATCAACACAATCTCGCGCACCTCGAAGGCAAAGGGCGGAATATGCATCTGGGGCACATAACCAAAGGAGCGCGCCAGGCGGCTGCGTGACCAAGAAGCAATGTTCTCCTCGCCAAGACGCACGCAACCGTGGCTGGGGCGCAGCAGGCACAATATCAACTTGAAGAGAGTAGTCTTGCCGCATCCGTTGGCGCCGAGCAGGCAGACCACCTCGCCGTGATGCAGCGTAAAGCTGACATCGTCCACCACGGTTCTGGAACCGTAGCCGCCGGTCACGTGCTCCAGGATAAGATTCATGATTTGTGCCTGCGCTCCCGCATGAGCAGGAAGAGAAAGAACGGAGCTCCGATCAACGCGGTGAGAATGCCGACGGGAATCTCCAGTGCGCCCGCTGTGCGCGCCACGTCATCCACCAGTAACAGAAAGCAACCGCCCATGATCGCCGCCGTGGGCAATAAAATTTTGTGATTCGGGCCGACTACCATGCGCGCCAGATGCGGCACCACCAGGCCGATCCAGCCCACCATGCCGCAGATGGATACCGAAGCGGCGGTAATGAGAGTGGCGCAGACGATCACGGTGAAACGCATGGCGCGCGTGTTCATTCCCAGGGTGCGCGCTTGCTGCTCTCCCATACACAGCACGTTGAGCCGCCAGCGCAACAGCAGCAGGGGAATGCCGCCCGCGGCAATAGGAATGCCCGCCGTCCACACATCCCTTGAAGTGATGGAAGCAAAGCTGCCCAGCAGCCAGAAGGTGATGGCCGGCAGCTTGTTATAGGGATCGGCGATGTACTTGGTGAGGGAGATGAGAGCGGTAAACATCGATCCGATGAGGATGCCGACCAGGACCAGCATGAGCACGGGATCTCCGCGGCGGCAAAGCCCCGAGGCAATCGCCCAGGCCAGCAGCACGGCCACCAACCCGCCTGCAAAGGAGAGGGCTTGAATGGCGGCGAAGTTGAAGCCGAGAAGAATGCCGACCGCCGCGCCCAATCCCGCACCGGCCGAAGCTCCCAGAATGTCGGGCGAGACCATGGGATTGTTGAATAAGCCCTGATAAGAGGAGCCGGCCAGTGCGAGCCCGCTGCCAACCAGGATGCAGGCAAGAAGCCGAGGAAGGCGAATTTGCAGGAGCACAATTTCCGCCGTGCCGCCGGTTGAGTGCGCGGTCAGCAAGCTCCACCAGTCGTGCAGCGAGATCGGGTAACTGCCGATAGCCGATGAGCCAAGCGCAACCACCACCAGCAACAGCGCTAACACGGCCAGCGTTTTACCGCTCTGAAAGCGATGCGGCTTGCGATACGGCCTCGCCTTCTCCGGATTGGGCACTGTCGCCATGAACTTATAGCCTACCGCAGACTGCTGGCTGCCTTGAAACCTGCACCCTGCGTCATATCCGACCAAGAGCCTGGTTGGATACCCGCCTATGTTTTGGCCACTTCTTCTTTCGTCAGCTCCTCGTCCTCGTCTGGGGGATCGTAGTCTTCGCATGTATCACGCCGATTGCAGCTTGCACAATCGCTGGGTTCGCAGATTTCCTTTTCCGGGGCCAGCTCATCGCCTTCGCCGGTGACGGTCATGGAGTGTACGATTTCGGAATTCTCACGTTCTGAATCGCGATCGATATTCTGCGAGGCGATCTGGACGGCGTAGAGGAGCAGTCCGGTGCGGCGCGCATCGATGCGGGAACAGAGGAAGGCCGCTGTGATCTTGGAGATGGCTACCTGGATGGAGGCAGAATCCTCCAGCAGGGGGAGCTTGAGGTCATCAAATACGATGTATTTTGCTGTGGCCATGGTATGCGTGCGGGCGTGGAAATAACAATAAGCCAACCCGAGCAGAGCCGGAGATTGGCATCGCTTACCGTTGGTTTTGATATGACGACAAAGCTGGTACATGGGATACCCCCACCCCTATTTTGGATGCAAATTCGTTGTTTTCTTGAGTTTACAGGCAGGGTTGCGCTGTAAAATCTTCAAAACAAAGGAGTTCCCTGCAAAATCGTCCAGGATAAGGAGTTACGGGACGTTTTGGCCTCTACCGGCTGCTTCCGCGTAGTCTCCCAGGTCCCCGAATGCTAGGGACCTGGGGCACCCGGCGTGCCGGGACGATTGGAGGGATAGCTTCTGAGGATTATTGTGCGACGAAGTGGGGAAATAATCTGCAAAGGACTGGCCGTCCAGGCGGACGCTCGCTATTCGCTCGTATGGGATTCATGGTCTCCCAGGTCCCCATCGATAAGGAAGAAGGCTTTGTCAAGCGCGATATTCGACAAACCTATTCTGGACGGCGCGTGAGCGCCGCGTTGTTTGCCGAGAGCAGGTAGAGGACCACGGGTTCTGTTCTCTCGCTACATCATCGTTCGGCGGGCTATTGGTCGCCCCGCCAACCATCGATTCGGCCATTGGATACAGGCCATGATGCTTCCATGCGGACATCCCATCTGTACGGGATGCGAGAGCGCTCAATCAAATGCCCGGTGTGCTTGTGCCACCATGGGGACCCCCGAGCTGCTCTCGATATGGGCGATCTGTGGATAGCTCGTATTTGTCTTGAGCATCCAGTAGAGTCGCACGGTTAATTTTCTTGCCGCCGCCACCTTGGCCACGCCCTTCGGCTTTTTGTGGCAACGCGCTTGATACTGCCGTCGAAATCCTTCATCCAGCCGATTGGTCGTCTGCACGGCCTCGACCAGCAACTGCCGCATAAAGCGGTTGCCTTGCTTGGTGATCGCGCCCAGTCTCTGTTTGCCGCCCGAGCTATGCTCGCCAGGAATCAGTCCCAGGTAACTGGCTACTTGGCCGCTGGTGGGGAACCGGCTTACGTCGCCGATGGTCACGGCAAAGGCCAGCGCCGTGATCGGCCCCACGCCGGGCTGGGTCATCAGCAGCCGCGCCCGGGCGTCGGACTGGGCCGCTTCTGTCACCGCCGTATCGAGTTCCTCGACCCGCTCATCTAACTCGGCCAGCAAGCGCAGAAGGTCGCCGCGGCGCTTCTCACTCCAACCTTCGAAGGAAAGGTTTTTAAAGGCGTCCATTCCCCGCGCGCCCCATAATGAGTGTTGTTTTTGCATCCCCCGGTTCAGCGCCAGGTGCTGCAAGCCGTTCTTCACGCGCGTTCGAATCTCCACCAGCTTGTGCCGATGAATCAGCAACTGGCGCAAATCACGCTCGGCGGCCGTAGGCTGCCAGAGGCGCGGAAAACGCTTTTCAATCAACAGGCGCAGAATGTGGCCCGCATCGCGCCGGTCGGTCTTCTGCTTGCGTACATAGCTGGCGCGGATCTGGGCCGCATCGCCGATCCAAACTTCATGGCCAAGCCGTTCCAGCATGTCAATAAACCACTGGCTGTTGCCGCAGGCTTCGATGCCAACCAGCGCTGGCGCCGGCAGGCTGCAATAGAACTGCTCTGCTTGCCCATCGCCGTTCATCAGCTTGTGTTCGCCGATCTCCCCGGTCTCGGCGTCAAGAACCGCAACCTGTTGCCACTTGGGATGAAAGTCACAACCTACAATAATCATCGAAGGCTTCTCCGATCTTCGAGCTCGTGGTCCTCTATTCCACTCGCTACTCGATCTTCTCAGAAGCCTTCTTCCTTATCCCATCAAATGCGAGGGACCAGGGGCACCCTTATTTCAGTAGATGCGGACCTGCGCCACCCGCCAGCGGATTGGTGGATATCCAGACGATTGACCAGGTGCTGAAGGGCTAACCGCACCCGTTGGTAGTGCCGCAGCTCATGCAGCGATGGCAGGTGCCGTTGCGCACCATGATGGCTCCGCAGACCGGGCAACTGGGGGCGTCGCTCATCTCATACATCTCCCGCATGGCGTCGGCTGCGTGGTAGATGCCGCGATCCTGCAGTTGCGGCGCCTGAGCGGGAGTGGCAGCGTAGGGTGAAGCAGCCTGCGCCTCGGGAGCAATGCCGCCACCACTCGCCGGGCCGCTGACCTGATTCAACCGCTTGGCGACCTCCTCGGCCAACCGGGCCAAATGGCTCTGCGCGTACGCGTCCTGGTACGGCTCAGTCTCGGGCGCCATGCTGGGCGAGGCGGGTAGTTGCGAGGCCTGGGAAGCAAGCCCGGAGAACAACGTCAACTGGGTGCCGGAGAGAAAACGCAGATCGAGCCAGCGGAAGATGTAGTCCATGATGCTAGTTGCCAGGCCGATTTGCGGATTGCCCGTCCAGCCGGAGGGTTCGAAACGGGTGTGGGCGAATTTGCCGCACAGCACCTTGAGGGGAACGCCGTGTTGCAGGGCCAGCGAGATGGAGGTGGCGAAGGAGTCCATCATTCCGGAGACGGTGGAACCCTCCTTGGCCATCCTGATGAAGATTTCGCCCGGTTGCCCGGTGGGGTACAGGCCGACGGTGATGTAGCCCTCGTGGCCGCTCAGAGCGAACTTGTGTGTGACCGAGGCGCGCTCGCCGGGCAAGCGGTGGCGAACCGCGCGGGGCGGAGCATTCAGGTCCTGCGCCTCCGGATTGATGGCTTCCTGCGCGCCCGAGGGCTGCAAAACAGGCACAGCGGCAGCCTTATTAATCTCCTCCAGCACGCGCTGGAAGGTGGCGCCGGCATGGACAACTTGCTGCACGGGAACCTCAATCTTTTCGCTGCTCTTGCTCTCAAGAATCTTGAGGTCAGCTTCGGCGGCGGGCAGGCCGGAGGCCAACTGCGCCAGCACGCGCGCAGCGGCGGCATCCAGAGCCGAGGACTCGCGCCGGGCGTCCATGCTGGTATTCAGCGGCTGGGTCCCCTTGGAGCCGTCGCGGTAGATGGCCACAGCCTTGAGTCCCTGACGCCACCCCTCGGCGTAGGCCTCGGCGATCTCCTCGACGGTGGCCTCGTGGGGCAGATTGATCGTCTTGGAGATAGCGCCGGAGAGGAACGGCTGCGCGGCAGCCATCATCTTGATGTGCCCCATGTAATGGATGGTGCGCGTGCCTTTGAGCGGCTTCAGGCTGCAATCGAAGACCGCAAGGTGCTCCGGCCGGATGCCGGGAGCGCCCTCGATGGTTCCGGTGGCGTCCACATAGCTGACGATGGCGTTCACTTCTTCCGTCGTATAGCCCAGCTTGAAGAGGGCTTCAGGAACGGTGCCGTTGACGATCTTGAAATTGCCGCCGCCCACCATCTTCTTGAACTTGACCAGCGCCAGATCCGGTTCAATGCCCATGGTGTCGCAGTCCATCATGTAGCCGATGGTGCCTGTGGGGGCCAGAACCGTGGTCTGGGAGTTGCGGTAGCCGTACTTTTCTCCGTAAACCAGGGCCATATCCCAGCACTCACGGCTGGCGTCGATCAGGGCGTCGAGCTGAGGCACGACAAAGGGTTCGCCGCTCTTGCGCGATCTGCCGATGTGATTGACTTCGGCGCGGTGCATACGAATCACGTCCAGGAAGGGCTCGCGGTTGACATAGAAGCCGGGGCAAGCACCACCCTGGTGGTCGACACTGGCCGTCAGCGGTGTTGCCGAGGCGATCGGCGGGCAATTGGCCGCCACAATGGCCGATTGCAGGTAGGCCTGGCCGGTGAGAATCGCGGTGAGCACGGCGGCCATGTCGCGGCCCGCAGCCGAGTCGTAGGGAAGTCCGAAAGCCATCAGCAGCGCTCCCAGGTTGGCGTAGCCCAGCCCCAGCGGCCGATAGTCGTGTGAGTTGCGGGCGATGGCCTCGGTGGGGTAGCCCGAGTTGTCCACCAGAATTTCCATGGCGGTAATGACCACGGAGATGGAATGCCGGTAGGCAGGAATGTCGAAGCCGCCCGACGGCGTAACGAACTTCATCAGATTGAAACTGGCCAGATTGCAGGCCGAATTGTCCAGGAACATGTACTCCGAGCAAGGATTCGACGCGTTGATGCGGGCCGTGTTCTTGCAGGTGTGCCAGCGATTGATGGTGGTGTCGAACTGCATGCCCGGATCGCCGCACAGCCAGGTGGCCTCGGCGATCTTGCGCATGATGTCGCGCGCCTTGTAGGTGGCAACCGGCTCGTGGTCTTTCACCGAATACGTGGTATGGTCGCCGTCGTTCTCGCAGGCGCGCATGAACTCATCGCTCACGCGAACGGAGTTGTTGGCGTTCTGGAAGAAGATGGATGAGTAGGCCTCTGAATCCGGCCCCGATCCATCGTAGCCTTCCTTGATCAGCGCGTAGGCCTTGGCCTCTTCCCGGGCCTTGCACTCAATAAAATCAATAATATCCGGATGGTCCGCGTTCAGAATCACCATCTTGGCGGCACGCCGGGTCTTGCCTCCCGACTTGATAACCCCGGCAAAGGCGTCAAATCCGCGCATAAAACTTAAGGGCCCCGAAGCCTGGCCGCCACCCGATAACTGCTCCCTCGACCCGCGTAGCGGCGACAGGTTGGTCCCCGTGCCCGAGCCCCACTTGAACAGCATTCCCTCGGTCTTGGCCAAGGTAAGAATCGAGTCCAGCGAATCGTCCACCGAGTTGATGAAGCAGGCTGAACACTGGGGGTTGCGGTAGCCCGAGGAGGAAAACCTTACCCCTCCTGTCGAGGGATCCCAATGCCAGTTCTGCCCGTCCGCCTCCGGCTCCAGCCGGTCGCAACCCACATTGAACCACACCGGCGAGTTGAAGGACACTTTCTGGGTCAGCAGCATGTGGACCAGCTCGTCATGGAAGATAGCCGCATCCCCGGGGGTGGCAAAGTAGCCGCCCGCCAGGCCCCAGTCGCGGATGGTCTCCACCACGCGGGCCACCAACTGACGAACCCCCGTTTCCCGCTCCGGCGTCCCCAGATGCCCATGCAGGTACTTCGAGGCCACGATATTGGTCGCCGTGATCGACCAATTGGCCGGCGCCTCAACATTCTTCTGCTCAAAGATGCAGTTGCCGTCCCTATCCGCAATCGAAGCGGTGCGCTGATCCCATTGAACCTCGTCATAGGGAGATACGTCCTCGGTGGTAAAACGGCGGGTAAAGATCAACCCCTTTTGGGTCTGGGGGGGCTGCTGGGAGGCGGCGGAAGAATGAAATTGGACCTCGTTCATGGAATCCTCACAGTTGGTAAATAACGTTGAAACTTCGGCCCACCTCCAGCGCAGTGCAGCCTGGAGGGGGTCAGGGATAATCGGTCAAAGAACGGGAAACGGGGATGAAAAGTACCGCGAGTTCTCTGTTCTCAGAAGTCTTTCGGTGGAGCGAACGCAATGCAGACCGTAATACCCGATTTTAAGGCCGCAGATGAAAAAGTACCTCTGTCGGTGGTACATGTCAACAAAAAACCACAACATATTGTATTTTGTTGACGTTTCCAGCATCAATTCTCTAAACAAAGGCATTTGCCTGTGGAAAGCTCCAAAGACCCTTGCGGGACGCGGGTTTCCGCCTGTCAAATTTTGCCCAAAATCCGGTGCACCCGGGGACTGCCGCACCACCCCAAACCCCAAGCCTAGTCCTTGCTGGAGCCAGGGACAAGGCGCAGAAATGGTGCAGAATGAGGGTCTCGGCTGTGGGAGATGTGGAGATTAGGGGACGGATTTTCTCAGGCGAGGTAAGGTGGGTGACTGCTGCCCCTCACTGCTCGAAACGTAGCTTGGCCGGAATCATCTGCTGGTGGAGGACGCGGACGATACGAATCCCGCCCGGATTCAAGCGGTAAAAGACGACGTGCTTGCCGACTTCAAACCGGCGCAACCCCAGATGAATCGAATCGCAGTTTCGACCGATGGATGGATTATCAGCCAAGAGCTGGAAGCACTCCTGGAGGCCTTGTCTGTACCGGATTGTTTGGGCTCTTCCCCAGGTTTTCAAGGTATAGCGGACGATGGACTTGAGATCGGTTTCCGCAAGCCTTGCTAGGCGATATGCCGACACTCTTCCTCCCCTGCCGCAAGTTCTTCTATGTAGGCATCTAGCCGCTCAAATACGCCTGGTTCGGCATCTCCACTGGCATCTCCCTCGGCAATCGCCGCCCTGAGCGCAGCCATCTTCTCCTCGTACTCCCGCTCTTCCTTCTCCAGCAGGCGCAAGGCCGTGCGCATCACTTCGCTGGCATTGGCGTACTCTCCGGCCTCAACCTTGGTGGTAATAAACTTATCCAGCTTTTCAGGCAGACTGACATTGCGCGTGGGCATGGGGCACCTCATCTTGAGTCTACGCTTTTTGGCTAACTTTGCCAAAACTCCTGCGGTGAGGCCAATCTCCCGTATGGGCTGCCTTAAGGGAGCAGAAGACCCAAACGCCAAACGGCCCAACGCAAGATTGCGTGGGGCCGTTGGGTATTCCGGTTGTACGCCAGCCATGGCTGGGTGGGTGATGGGCGCTAGAGGAACAACGGCGCCATGACAAAGGTGACCGTGCAGAGCAGCTTGATGAGCACGTGGATTGATGGACCGGCGGTGTCCTTGAAGGGATCGCCAACGGTGTCGCCCACCACGGCTGCCTTGTGCGGTTCGGAGCGCTTGCCGCCATAGTTGCCCATCTCGATGAACTTCTTGGCGTTATCCCATGCGCCGCCGCCGTTGTTCATGAAGATGGCGAAGAGGATGCCGCTGATGGTACCCACCATGAGCAGGCCGGCCACGGCCTCGGCAGCCAGGGTCGGGTCAAGCGCGGAGTTGAAGAATTTAAAGAGGAATCCGACGCCGATGGGCACGCCCACAGCCAGCAGGCCGGGAACCACCATCTGGCGCAGAGCGGCCTTGGTGACCATGTCCACGCACGCGCCGTAGTTGGGCTTTGAGGTTCCTGCCATGATGCCGGGGTCGGCCTTGAACTGGCGGCGAACCTCCTCGATCACCGCGTAGGCGCTGCGTCCGACGGCCTGGATGGCAAAGGAACTGAAGAGAATCACCAGCGCGGCGCCAATCAGCGAGGCCACAAAGACCGGGGGCTTGCTGATGTCGACCTTGGTAAGCAACAGCTTGGGATCAGCGACCAGAACACCCAGCGAATTTGCCACGCCGAGTTTCCGGGTGATGAGTTCGTTGATTTCGTCGATGTAGGCCTGGAAGAGCAGGAAGGCTGCCAGAGCCGCAGAGCCGATGGCATAGCCCTTGGTGAGCGCCTTGGTGGTGTTGCCCACCGCGTCCAGACGGTCGGTGCGCTTGCGGACATCTTCCGGCTGGTTGGACATCTCGACGATTCCGCCGGCGTTATCGGTAATGGGCCCGAAGGTGTCCATGGCCAGAATGTAGGCGCAGGTGGACAACATGCCCATGGTGGCGATGGCGGTACCGAAAAGTCCCGCGCCGGGAGTGCCGGCCGGCATGGCGAAGACTCCGCAGTAGTAGCTGCCCAGAATGGCGCACGAGATGGCGACGACCGGCATGGCGGTGGACTCCATGCCCACGGCCAGGCCGGTGATGATGTTGGTGGCCGCGCCCGTCTGGCAACTCTTGGCGATCAACTGCACCGGGCGATAACGGTACTCGGTGTAGTACTGCGTGATCCAGACGAAGAGGAACGAGGTGGTCATGCCGATCAGCCCGGCAACAAAGAACCAAATATAGTGAGAGTCGGGAACGCTGCCCAGCAAGTACCTGACGGCCACGTAAAAGCCGCAGGCTGCCAGAATCGTGGTCACCAGGTAGCCGCGATTCAGCGCCGACATCGGGTCCTCCTTCTCGTTCTTCAACCTAACGGTGAAGATGCCGACGATGGAGGCAATGAGGCCGAAGGCGCGGGCCACGAAGGGGAAGAAGATGGCCAGTATCGCCGCTTGCGGTGCCTTGTCCTTGAGCGTGGCGAACAAGGCCACGGCCAGAATCATGGCGCCGATGTTTTCCGCGGCGGTGGACTCGAACAGGTCGGCGCCGCGGCCGGCGCAGTCGCCCACGTTGTCGCCCACCAGATCGGCGATGACGGCCGGGTTGCGCGGATCGTCCTCGGGGATGCCGGCCTCAACTTTGCCCACCAGGTCGGCGCCCACGTCGGCCGCCTTGGTGTAGATGCCGCCGCCCAACTGCGCAAACAGAGCCACAAAGCTGGCGCCGAAGCCAAAGCCGACGATCTCATAGGGAACCTGGTTGGAATGCGCCATGCCGCCAAAGAGCAGGAAGATTCCCCCCACGCCCAGCAGCGAAAGCGCCACAACAGAAAGGCCGGTGACCGCGCCGCCGCGCAGGGCGATCTTGAGCGCATTGTTCAGGCTGGTGCGCGCCGCCGAAGCTGCCCGCAGGTTGGCGCGGATGGAGACGAACATCCCGGAAAATCCCGCCAGGCCGGAACATGCCGCGCCGACCAGGAAGCTGATGACCGTTTTCAGCGCCAGATCCTGTCCCTTGCCAAGGAAGAGGTAAAGGGCATAGATCAGGATCGCCGCCACCACGGAGAGCGCATAGATGGTTTTGTACTGGCGCTTGAGAAATGCCTCAGCGCCTTCCTTGATGGCCGCGGCGATTTTTTGCATCGCCGGCGTTCCGGTATCCGCGCCGATCACCTGGCGCGCAAAGAAGAAAGCCACTAAGAGCGATAACACGCTTACTACCAGAAAAAAGCACACCCAACTCTGAACAGGGTCCACAAATCCTCCCAACAAATTTTGATGGTTTACCACGAGCGAATCCGGAAAATGCAACATATTTCCCCGGAAACAGGGTCATTCGCAGGCTATCATCCGTGTCAAGCACTGTCGAGTGATGGCAGGCACATCATCCATAAGGCTTCCGAAAATGAAATCATCGGTTCAAAACGGAAGTCAGGGGCTTAGGCCGGGCGATGGACAGTAGAGCTGGCCTCGATACCGGGGAGTGGGAGCGGCATCCGGCTCTGTCCAGCCTGTCCCTCCTCATTTCAACAGGATGAGAGTAAGATGAGTTTCAAGGGGGGAGCCATGGCAGCCGCGACAACTTTCGTCACCGTGGAAGAATATCTGCGCAGCTCCTTTGAGCCGGACGCCGAATACGTCGATGGCGAGATCGAGGAGCGCTCCATGGGAGAAAACGATCATTCTGCGTGGCACAAGGCGATTTGTTTTTGGTTCGAACAGCAGGCGAAGGCTAGCCAGATTCGCGTGCGGCCGGAGCTGCGGGTGCAGGTTTCGCCTACCTGCTTTCTCGTCCCCGATGTGACGCTTCTGGACCGCAACCGGCCTATAGAGCAGATCGTGACCCATCCGCCGGTCGCCGTCATCGAGATTCTCTCTCCCGCCGATACGCTCAAGCGCGTCATGGCCAAGTGCGGCAGGTATGAAGCCATGGGCATCCGAACTATCCTGGTCATCGACCCGGATGGTCCGAAGTATCGCTACGTGGACGGGCGACTCGCGCCTCTGGAAGCGCGCGCCTTCAACATTCCTGGCAGCCAGAGCCGCTTCGACCTTGACGAGATCGAGAAGTTGCTGGATTAGATCATCCCCGCCCTACTCAGCGTGAAAGACCACGTCGAAGAGCAGCAAGCTTGCGGTGGTGAAGATAATGTCGTAGCCCACCAACATCTTGATCCACAGCGTTGGGTCGCTTTCGCCCGTGAGAATGGCGGTGACAGCCTGCACCATGGCCAGCAGGGCTGGAATGAAGATGGGAAAGAGAATCAGCGATAGCAGCAGTTCTCGGTTGCGGCTGCGGATGGAGAGCGCGGCAAAAAATACGCCGTTCGCGACCAGCGCCCACGTACCCAGCGGCAACACCAGCGCCAGCAGCCACGCCTGGCCCGCGATGTGAAGGTTATAAAGAATAAAGAAAAATGGCGCCAGAATTACCTGAACGATGGAGACAAAAATAAAATTTGCAATCACTTTTGCCAGGTAGAGTTCCGCGCCGGGAGCGGGCGTCATGCGCTGCGCATCCATAACCTGGTGGCGAATCTCGCGCGCCCAAGCCTGATTGAGCGCGCTCACCGAGGCGAACAAGATGGCCACCGAGAGAACGCCGCCCGCTATCTGCTGAGAATAAGCCCCTTGCGGCTCAAATGCCATCGAGAACAGCACCACCACCAGCAGTGAAAAGAAGAGCATGGAGACGAGGGCGTCCAGCGAGCGCCACTCAATGCGCAGTTCTTTAACCAGATGGGTCCACAGAGCGCGGGGCATCATGCGCGTCCCTCCGGGGTCGAATCGGAAAAAGAAACCGCAGATCCTTCGACTCCCCTTCGCTGCGCTCCGGGTCGCTCAGGATGACAATCGGTTGAGGGAGGAGCGGCGGATTTGGTCAGGTCAGCGGTTTGGGCTTCGGTGGCGCGGATATAGTCCTGAGGGCTGAGGATGAGTTGCGTTCCGCGCGTGCCAGCCGAGACGCTGATCTTGTCGAAGAGAATCGCCGTCTCATCGACGAAGACAGGAAAGGGCTTTTTCGCGCCGAAGACGGTGACCCCGCCGCGAATATAGCCAGTCAGCGGCTGCACGTCTTTGACCGGAACCATCTCCGCCCTGCGTAGGCCGGCCGCGCGAGCCAGCTTTTTGAAGTCCAGTTCGGCGTTGCCGGGAATGACGGCGAAGACGTAGGAGCCCCCGCCTGAACTCGTCCCACCAGTCGTCAATAAAGTTTTGAAGACCTGCTCCGGCGGCATTCCAATTTTCTTTGCGACGGTGAGAGCGGATAAATCGTCGGGATCAACCTCGTACTCGAGAAGTTCGAAGGGAATGCCGAGAGATTCAAGGAGGCGTGCGCCGTTAGTCTTCATCGCGTTGGCCTCCCTGGCTCAAGAGAAGTCACGCGCCCAGCGTGCAGCGTCAGCACCCAGTCGGCAATGGGCGCGGCCAGCTCGCGCTGGTGCGTTGTTAGGACAATCGTCCGGTTGCCCTGACGGAACCCGGCGAGCAGCTCGACCATCTGGTGGGCGCTCTCCACATCCATGTTGGAGAATGGCTCGTCGAGCAGCAGCAGTTCAGGGACGGAGAGCAGCACGCGAGCCAGCGAGGTGCGTTGGCGCATCCCCTGCGAATACTGTCCCACGATACGGTTGAGTGAGGGGTCCAGTCCCACCTGGCGCAGGGCCTCGGCCGGCGCAAGGCAATCGCGGCCGGGATAGAGGCTGGCGAAGTAGCGTAGGTTCTCCAGCGCGGTGAGCTCGTCGTAGAGCATGGGTGCGTGGCTCATGTAACCGATGCGCTCGCGGGCCTCATGCGGCGCAGAATTGCCGAAGACGCGGACTGTTCCAAAGCTGGGCCGGAGCAGGCCGGCGAGAATGCGCAGCAACGTGGATTTGCCCGCGCCGTTTTCTCCCAGCAGAACGTAGCAACGGCCCTGCTCCAGCTCCACAGATACTTGGCGTAGCGCGGCAAAGGCGCCGAAGAGCTTGGAGACCTTTTCCAAACCGGCAAAGAAGGGCCGGACGTAATCAGTCGAACTGGCGGTCTCGGTTGCGGGAGCAGTCATTGCGATTATTTTGCAGCTTTTGGGGTAACCGCGGCCGGCTGTGCGGCGGCCGCGTGCGGGCTCGCGGCCGGTTGCGCGGGCATAGCGCCGGGTTGTGCCGGAGCGTACTTGCTGGCGCATTTGGCCTGCAGGACAGTGGCGTGGAAGACACCGTCGCGGCCATATGTGCCTTCGGCCAAGGCCTGGGCGTCGTCCTTGAAGGTATCCGGCGGCGGCTCGGAGCCCTTGTAGATGACCGTGAGCTTGCGCCCTGTTGCGGCCTTGGGAGAGTGGCTCTCAAACTCGTTCAGGACAAAGGTCACGTGAGTACCGCTCTGCTCGATGGAACCGGGCTGAACGAAGCCTTCGACACGAAGATTACTGTGGTAAGCCTTGTCGCCCATCGCGGCCAGTTCGGGGATGGTGACGTAGTAGCTCTTGCTGGCGCCGATGCCGGACCACGCGAGCCAGACAATGGTGACTAAGACAATAGCCACCGCGATTCCGATGCGAAGTGTGTTGGGGGAAGTTTTCATCGTCACCCCCTAACGATACGAGCCGGAGAGGGTGAGGGTCAACCGTCGCAGGGGCGAGATTAGCTTACCGCGCCGCTTCCAACGTCTGCGCCGCCCGCGTCAGCGCCTGGGTCAGCACCGTCAACTGCTGCGCGGCCCGCTGCTGATCTTTGCTGTCAATCGCCTCGTTGACACCGGGTATCACCACCGCCGCGTAGCCGGTGTACTCGCCGGGAGCGAAGATGGTGTGCCGGAACCAGGGACGGTTGGGCAAGCCGGCCTCGGAGATGAAATCGGTCTCGGCCTGATGGAGAGCCAGATTGAGTTTTGCCAGATCGCCGGAGGCGGCGATTTGCAGCCCGTGAACTCGCTCCGCCGCTACGAAAAAGCGCGCTGCGGCAGCCTGAGCCGCGCCAAAGTCCAGCGAGAGTCGTAGCTCAGTGGCCCTGCGTTTGGCCGCTTCTATATACGAACTAATTTCACGCGCGTAAGCCACGTAGTCGTAGGGCAACACGTCAGCATCGGCCATGCGCAGAGCCTCTAGGCCAAAGACGCGGGCCATCTCCTGCAGATATTCGAACTTCGGATCGGCGTTTTGGGTGTACCAGGCATAGTTGTCAAAGACCGAATGATAAACGCCATACGGGCCGCCGGAGCTGATGTCGGTAGAGGGCACGCCAACGTGCTGGAAAAAGGGCGTAAAGTCGGAGCCGGAGCCAAGATCGCCCACGTGCACCTCTTCGCCGTCTATGTGCGGAGCATTGGAGCGCCGCCGCTCATTCCCGCTGGCGGAATTGATTTTCCATTGCTGATAGACCGTCCCACCCCGCGGACTGGGAACCGAGCGCGTCAGTTCACGGAGAAACTCCTTGAGCGAAGGAACAGCGGCGGCGGAGAAATCCGGCCCGGAGACGCCCACATCGGTGTTGAAGTAAGCCACGGCGTGTTGCAGCGCTTTGGCGTTCTGCTCCACCCACTCCGTCGAGCCAACCAGGCCTTCCTCCTCGGCGTCCCAACTAGCGAAGACAATCGTCCGCTTGGGCCGCCAGCCCTGTTTGGCCAGCGCGCCAAAGCCATGAACCGATTCGAGCATGGCCGCGGTGCCGCTGGAGGGGTCAACGGCGCCATAGACCCAGGCGTCGCGATGATTGCCGATGACCACCCAGTCGTTGGGAAACTCGGAGCCTTTGATTTTGCCGATCACGTCCCAAATGATGCGCCTCTGATAGTCCTGCACGGAGACCAGGTGAACCTTGACGCTGCCCTTTCCCTCAACTGTTCCCATGTGATAGTGGAAGCCGAGCCCGCCCTGCCAGTCCTTCGGCACGCCGGGGCCTTGCAAAGCCTGCAAGATGGGCGTGGCATCGTGGTAGCTGATGGGGATGGAGATGATGCGGGGCTGGCTGCCGTAAGGCGAAACGCGTGCCGCATCCGGCAGATCGAGCGTCGAAGCCATGCCCGGCGTCTCTGGGTCGCCGGGATACTCAAACATGTATTGCACTGAGCCGCGCTGCACGCCCGTCTCCGGCCGCCACGGGCCGTGGGGCCAGGTGTCGCCTTTCGAGAAGCCGTCGTCCTGCGGGTCGGAGTAAATCAGCACGCCGGCCGCGCCGCGCTGTTCGGCGATGAAGACCTTCACGCCGCGGAAGTTGCCACCGTAGCGTACCAGGACGATTTTGTCTTTCAGGTCAATGTGCCGTGCCGCAAGCAGGTCAAAGTCCTCCAGCCGGCCGTAGTTGGCGTAGACCACTTCGGCGGTCACGTCGCCCGAACCTGACGAGCCGTTGAATGGCATCACCACCCGCGGATCGTCCTGGAAAGGATCACCCTCGACGTGCTCCCGCGTTGGCCCGCTCATCAGCAGCCTGCCACTGGAGTCCCAGGCCTCGACGCGCACCGACTGAGACTGGTTTTTCAGGGGCTGGTTCAGCAGGACGCGATAAGGCACGATCTCGGTCTCAAGGCCGGCAGCGCGAAACTTCTGCGCCACGTATTCAGCGGTCTTGCGGTCGCCGGGGGTCGAGGCCAGGTGTGGTTCGGCGGTCAGGGTCTTCAGGGCCTCGCCGGCCAGAAAGGCATTAGGAACTGCCAGGAATTTCTCCTCGATCTTCGCCTGGGCGGTGAAGTCCGCGTAACCGAAGACCACAGGAGCGGACGGAACGGAGTTCTGCGCCGTAAGAAAGCCTGAAGCCAGCGCCCAAAAAACCATCGATACAGGCAGCTTGCACAACGTCATGGGCAGAACCTCTTTCAGAATGAAGAATACGGGCTTCAGAGCGAAGGGTGCAGGCCTTATTGGTTCCTGCATAAATAATGTCCTTGCGCCGTCCCTACGGGACTCCGTAACGAACTTATGGAATCCATTTTCCCCACGCTGAAGCGCGGGGCTAACCAACTCTGCGCCTCCGGCGCGTTTATGCGGACATTACTTATGCAATCCTCAATAGCCCCTGAAACTTTTTGCCCATCTTGCTGGAATTCCGCCTTTATCCCACAGCCCGTTCACCCGCGCCCGGGGCGCAAACTCTCCAGATGGCTCGTATCGATTGGCTCAGGATCCTCGAATTCGGGAAGCACCGGCAGCCCGGCGCGCAGGCCGCTCCACCCTTCTGACACCACGATGCTGTTCTGCGGGTTGCCGGGCTGGTAGCGCGCCGAGCAGGGGAAGCCTGCCCGCACCTGGGACGCATCCACCAGTCTGAGCAGGTCGGTAACGTCCTGAGAGGACTCGTAATCCACGCCGCCAATGCGATAGCTGTACAGCAACATGGTCAGCGTACGTCCCGGTTCGTTCTTGGATTTGGCCGCAGTCTCGACCTCGCAGATGTCCAGCAACATGCCGTCCACCACGCGCCCGGAGTGAGACAGGAAATGGCGGCGCGCTCGCTCCCGCACCTCCGGCGAGGGGCCCTTGCGCAGCAGCAGCCAGAGACCGGCCACAAGGAACGCGGCGATCATAGCTCCAGCGGCGGCAATCTCCCACGTGTTTGCGTTGAGGTAATTCATTCGAGTCGGGGCACTACCACTTCGGTCCCAAACTAGAGAATACCTCAGCGGGCTCCGGGTGAAGCCTCCCGGGCTGTGGAATCGGCTCCGGTTTCATGTCCTCGCAACCACGGCTCTCACCTGCGATATACTCTTGACTGCATCTTGAAGGAGTTTTTCGCCGCAAGATGCCTTGTTTT